>Ga0056128_1002310_pt1 | contig 22473 bp, 15 predicted proteins | sample WorMetLIZISLAND2_FD_71113 | JGI IMG/M metagenome (GOLD analysis project Ga0056128, IMG submission 71113) | Marine gutless worms symbiont microbial communities from Max Planck institute for Marine Microbiology, Germany - Olavius geniculatus... ... | reverse complement strand
GACTCCGATGTCGTGCGAGAAGCACAAGGACGGTGGCGGCGGCAGTCACGACGGCCTGCACCAGAAGTTCTGCTTCGACTGTCAGGCGAACATCTGCGAGCTGTGCTGCACGTGCAAGTTCGACAAGGCGCAGGAGATGTGCAAGCAGATCTCCGACACCGTGAACACGTTCATGCAGCAGCTGGAAGACGACCTCGACATCATAAACGGCGCCATCAACGCCATACAGGGAGAAGTCACCCGACTCAACCGAGAAAAGATGTGCTTCATCGAGGAAGTCACGAAGACCGAGGCTGCGATCACGGCGAAAGGTGACGAAATAAAGAAGCAGGTAGACCAACAGGTCGAGAGCGTGCTGGAGGAACTATCCAGCACCAAGGCCATCTCTTTCGAGAAACTGCACTGGTCAATACGAGCCGCTACCGCGTGCCTTCTTGCAATGAAAGGATTTCAGAATTTCGGCAACGTCGTGAAGACCGAAGGTACGCCGTACATCATCTCAAGAGTTGCGGAGGAACTCAACATGCACGCCCGAGCATCGTTTCTATTGAAGTGGCAACAGGACCTAAAACAAAGCAACTACCATACACCGAAGATTGTCTTTGAAGGCGCTGATGTGGAAAACTTCGTGAACTCAAACGGCGACAAAGGTTCTCTCATTGGCAAACTGCAACACGTCACCTATATGCCAGGTGCATATTATTCTGTTGCTAAAATATTATGGCTATTGTATTTCGTCTGTGATTGAGTTGTACACTGGGATGTTTCTTCTGTAGGCCTATACACTGTAGGCTATGGATGAGGAGGTACTTGTATGTTAGGAATAACTTTGGCATATGCATGCCGATTATTTTTTGACTGTTTTATTATCTCCGCCAAGGTGAATGTAGTCAACATTTTAGGAGACTAAGCGATTGGCCGTTCTGTCCGTCGTTCTGCGTGTGTGTTATTGTGTGTGCGTACACGATGATTCGTCATCATCAGGACATCAGGACCGGCAAGACGTCCTGATGTCTGCACACCTTATTTGCTGTAGTTGTAGGTGTAGGTGTAGTAGTTGTAATAGTAGTAGTAGTAATGTTTAAATTACTTCACTTGGCGGAGATATGCACTCTTACGAGCGCCTTCTTGTTTAAAACTAAATTTTAAAAAATTTGGAAATCTGAAAAAAACCCTCTTTCTGTAAATAATCTGCTGCACTACAGTGTTAATTTGAATGTTCACTTGTACACGTTTACAAAAGTTTGCTTCATTTAAATTTAATTCAGAAGTTGTGCGGATTGTTTAATTGTAGCAAAAGAGTACCAAAAATGTCAGTTTTTTTTTATTTATGTCTTCATAGACTGTTTTGCTCTTTCGCTGACCTTTATCTGTTCCCCTTTATATGAATCCAATGAAAAAAGTGCGGAAAAAACTAAAATCTGTTACAACGTTTCCCGTGCAGTGCAGGAGTACTAAGTGTTATATGTGTATTGGCTCAAAAGGTCACTGGTCACTGAAAGGTCAAGGTCATTGGTTCTGCTCGTCCCTGTGTCCCGTACGGGTTTTTAACTTGAAAACAAAAAAAAACGTTAAAAAATCAAAATTTGCCCGGTGAACGTTCCCAAAAGCAGTAGTAACCGGTGTACCAATTTTTAGCTCAGTGTTACTATTAACTTAAGGTTCGGATCTCCCAGCTGACAGCCGCATAATATGTCGATACTGGACAGTCACATTTTTCTATGTGACTATGTGTTAAAGTGTGAATGGGCGGTCATAGACGGCGTCCAGGTGGCATCCGGTGGTAAATGAGATATCAGTTATACTTGCTCACTGAGATGCAGGCCTAGCCAAATCGGTGACCAGATTTTAAGGCTAAAATGCGCCAAATTTGATTTCCGTCGGCGCTCCCTCCAGCGCCTACTGGCTGTATTTGTAAGGGAATAAAGGGAATGAAGAGGGGAGGAAAGGCAAAGGTATAGAGGAAGGAAAGGGAATGGAGGGAAAGGGTGCCCCTACCAATTGGAGACTCTGGATCTGGTAGTGGAGTAGGTGAGGGAGGGGAGAAAGACAAGGATGAGAGCTTGGGTTGGGGCGTTCGGGCATTTTTTTTCCATTTTAAGCAATTACTGTATGTGTTCATTTGTGTTGTTTGACGGGTTGTTACAGCGGTGAAGGCAACGGTGCTGGACGGAGAGCCAATAGTCGGCCTGACCGTTATGAAGACGTGCATCTACGTGTTACGCCAGCATTCGTCGGAGATTGAAATCTACTGTGTCGACTCTTTCAAGCTACAGCGACGAGAACTGATCAAAGAGGGTATCGGACAGGTGACTTGCACTTAAAGCAAAATAGACCATTCTTAAGGCGCGTACACAGCGACGTAACTGAACTGTGAAATTGACGTAGTTTAGTATTCAACGAACTGACCCATAAATGTCAAATGTCAAATGTAAATTTATATAGCGCATTGTCGTCAAAACTTCTAATGCGCTGAACACACTAGTAGGCCCTACTGTGAAAACAAAAACGTCTTTAGCGACTGTTTGAAAATGTCTACAGAACATTTCGGATCGCGTAGGTCATCAGGCAATGAGTTCCAGACAGTTGGTCCGACAACAGAAAACGCCCGACGGCCGTAGGTGCTGAGCCGATGACGTGGCACGGAAAGTTGGTGACTGTTGGCCGAACGCAGACGCTGTCGGAAGACAACGTCAGAGACTGGCGAGCAGTGGTCCATCAGGTACCGAGGTGCTTGGTTGTGCTGGCATCGGTACATCAGCATACCCATAGGCGAGCAGAGCCAGCCCATTTCTCACTGACTGACGCGTACGTGCCCATAGTCACGTAGTCATCGACGCCGTTAGACGGTGCTTACTGTAATGCATTACTGCTTGCCTATTGGCCAGGTCGTCAAAAACTGTAAACCATGTCAGTTCAGTTCAGTTAAGCCTATGTCGCTGTGTACTCTTACTCCGAAAAACTAATATCGACTATTATAGGTCTTATTTTGCTCAGCGTATTTGTGAAGATATGCATTACATTATATCAGTCTTTATTCACCAAAGAATAGTTTGGTAACAACAGACAGAGACAGACAGACGCAGAAACATACAGAATAAAGAACAGAGACAGACAGAACAATAAGAATAGTCCTAAATGTCTTTACAATCTTCTATCAGCCAACAACTTCACAATACTATTGCTAACAAGTTTATTTTTTACACAATGGTATTTAATAAAGACTGTAAAAAGACTTTTGTCTGACAAACTAAAACTTCACAGTTGCGGTGCATTGTTTGTATCGGGTGCTGGCACCTGGCGGGTCAGCGTGAATATGTAGGCCTACCGGCTGCGGCAAAACGTAGGTCTATGTACAGTTGCAAGTAACTGCTTCGTATCAAAATGCTTGAATTTTGAAAAATCAAGGCCTTCGAAAGTTCTTGTAAACAGATAAGGTACTTCAAAGCAGGCCTACTTGAAAGTCCTTGAAATGTCCTTAAGTTTAAATCTTCAATATGTTAAAACTTTTCATTTAATTACAGTTTTAAGGCAAACACTTGCATGCATGCAACAGCTCAAACATTTTCTGCTAAATTCGCTCGCAGATTATTTGTATTTCCACTTTTAAATTTGTGGCGCTGCGTCTAAATTTCGTAGCACGAGCACCGCATTTAGGCTAGTTTTTAGGCATATCGATAATTTAGGTGCTTGAAAATTTAGAGCCTAAAAGTTGTGCTTTGATATAGAACTCTGTTATATTTAAACGTTGACGGGCTTCATCCAACTACGAGAAGGTCGTGGAAAAACGTTTTGACGGTCGTGCAAAGTCGTGGTCCTTGTGGATGAAAAGTCGTGGAATTTTGCAGTGCAACTTTTAAGCCGAAATTAGTAGGTGGGCAGTTGCGTCATTGCCGGAAAGAGGGAGGGGGATGCCAGAAAGAAAGCAGTGCCCTCCGCTGCTTCGCATAGCCTAGTTTTGGACGGTCGAAATATTGTCACAATTTTTTTTCAGAACAATTTTGCCCACGGATGCAAAATGTGGGACTAAAAAGCTCCCATTGTGAAAAAAATTAGAAACAAAATTGAAATTTTAAACATCTATTTGCCGCTGTCTGAAGTTTGCAACTATCTGTGAGAATTCTGTCAGAAATTTGCAATGTTTGTCAAAAAATTTCAAGTATCTGTTTCACCAATTTTTTCAATATATGACGCGGCTGGGGCCAAGTAAGCTATCTCTATTTTTCCTTTTTTCATCTTTCTTCCTCTATCCCTTATCTTTATTTTTGCTTTCGTCCCCTTTTCTTTCTGGCTCCTCTTTCCATGCTCTTAAAGCGAGATCCAAGATGTCATCTTCGGAAATATTTTTGATGTACTATAGATAACCAGACTACCTCTACCGATCATAGCATAACGACAATAATGGATTAACCCATTTGGGCAAAATTCCTGGAGTGGGTGGGCAATTTGCCCGAGTGGGTGTTCTTTTGCCCACCTAGTTTACATGTAAAAGAATTGCACTGGAATTTTGTGCCAGTGAAAACAGTGGTGTAGACAAGGGAGTAGGTAGCCCCCACTCCGATTCCTTAGACAGTACATAAACACGCGTTTAATGTGCACTAAATTTGGTCTTTGGTCAGTTGTTTCTCACAAAAAAATTGCAATCGTTGCCAGCACATCTCATATTTTAAACATATATTGCATCAAATTTAATTTCGGCTTGGGTTCCGCCCGAGATACCTCTGGTGGAGCTCACAACGGTTCCCCAGTCCGCCTGTCACGGATTTTAGGGGTCCTACTTATAAAGTGACGGAGCGAAAAGGAAGAGATCGAGGAAAGGGGAAGGGAGGGCTCGAAAGGATTGAGGGGAAGGAAAGGAAGAAAAATGTAGGGAAGGAAAGGGAGGGAATCTACCCCCCCCCACTTCACATTTCTGCATGGCTACGCCACTGAGTGAAAGTGTGGAGACAAACCGCGTGGATTGCAGTGCCGGGTGAACGGGACGCGACGTGTGTCACGTGATACAGGCACGCACAGATGTAAACTAGAAATAGCAGTCAGAGCTCGCAGACCTCCGCCAAGGCCATGTTGTTCGCCAGGTGGCAGCACCATATTTGGTTTGGTAGGGGTTTCCCTTGTGCCCCATTGAAATCAATGTTAACGAAAATTTCAAAGTGATCCAGAATTCAGGATTCCTTCCGGATCACCCCCAAAATTGAATTACTGGTAGTTTTCGCCATTCCCGACATTCCCAAAAAATTTCAGAAAGATCCGTCCATAACTTTTTGAGTTATCTTGCTGACACACCGACAGACAGACAAACAAACAAAGTCTGGCAAAAACATAATCTCCTTGGCGGAGGTAAAAAAGGTTCCAGAAAAAAAAACGTCAAAAACATCGAATAAACGTGGCAAAAATGAAAAAACGTTAAAAACGTTGATAAAAAACGGTAGTCATAATTTGCTCAACTTTTTGCCTAAAACCTAATGATGTAAGTGGAGTGATTAGGCTATAGCTATAACGAGACAAAAAAGAATTTTTGTTCAATTTAGGTTCAACTGTGTGGTCATAAGATCAAGTATCACTAGACTAGGTAAGTAAACTACCAAGTAAACTAATTCATTCGTTTCAGTGGCTTTATAAGTGTTTCTCGACGTTTTTGATGACATTTTCAAATTTCACTGAACGTTTTTTTTTATAAAAATTAAAAACGTTGAAAAAATTTTTTTAAAAAGTAATTTGAGCAAAGCTCATGAGACGCGCGACAGTTTTTGCAGTTCCTGTTCGCAGGTTGTCCATGACTATCTCCAGCCATGTCGGCGCAATTCACTCTTGCAACTGTTTTCACACTAAACGAGCCAGTAGCGGCAAAATAACCTCTTTTTAGGGAGTACCCCTCTTTGACGCCCTCGTTCGAGAGGAACCCCGTTACCCAGGAGTAAGATATTTTGTCACAACAAACTAGAGTCCTTGGGACAGCCGCAGTGAAGATTTCGTGATTCTAGGACGTCGCTGTTTTGCAGGCTTGCCGTGGATATGGATGTCCATGGATATATCCATGGACATATCCATGGATATATCCATGTGTGGATATTAGACTTTAGCCATCCTGTGGATATATCCATGCATATTATGCTGTCGCACCTCCTAATTAAATTGAATACTTATATGCTTGGTCTCTACAATATGCCCTTGTCTGTCGTTCTTTCTCTTCATTTTCTCATTTATTTATACTGTTGCGTCAAATGAATAATTACCAATGACATCAGCACGTCATTATTTAGTTAACCTAAATTAATTAATTAGCACTATAGCAGTATCAAGTCATAATTTTTAGTGTTTTAGTGCTGCTGGTTTAGCAAAATATCTGTCCGCATTTGTGAGTTTATTTTTATTTTTGTTATCAGTTGGTAAGAAAATTACAAAAGTTTTTTTTCTTACTAACATTTTAAATGCTAGTAGGAAGTACAAAAGAAGTGTGCTTCAAAAGCGTCTACTTTACCATACACCCGGAGACGTACATGAATGCAACCTGCGTTTTGTAAAACATAAATCCCAGCTGTTGCTGGGGTGGGCCGACCGTACCGTCTATACCCGAAAGCCAGCGTCCGACTTTAGGTCGTGGAAAGAAACCGATTTTCCTAAGTGACTGCAGTCCCATACACGCAATGGTGACGCTGCTATATCGAATGTACAGTCAACGCCAGGATACAATACGGTAATTCGGCGCACGTGTGTCATGGCTGCAGGCAGCAACATTGCATTGAAAATTGCGGCCAAACCGCTTTATGGTTACTTTTGACAGGCTATAGTAAGTTGCCGTGGCACTATCTCACGGTACCATTTCCGACCCCCAATACATGCTTTATGGACAGGCAGTCGACATATCGTACCCAAGGCTCGACCTAACGGTCGACCAAAAACAGAAGCAATAAAATTGTGCAGATTTTTAGGAAAGTTGGAAAATACTTAATTATGTTATATTTTAATGCAAATTTGTGTTTATTTTTGTACTTTTATTTATTTTTTTCACAATTTCAGAAGGAAAATGCATGCGTCTTGTTTTTGGGAAAAATGACGTTTTTGCCCTGTTGTATTTTGTGAAAATTTGTGGCCTATATGTACGCAGGAGAGGCGTCTGTGGATATGGATATATCCATGGATATCCATGGATATATCCATGGATATCCACGGAAAATCTGTGGATATGGATATGGATGGGAAATTTCATATCCACGGTGCCTGCTGTTTTGATACAGTGCCAAGGTGTGACGGACGGACAGACGTCGGACTCGGACGGACAGACGTACGAACGGACAGACGGATAGACAGACGTCTACGATGGCTAAAACCCTAGTCACACGAGACTCCGAATGAGCCGGAATGCCGTCGGAATCAAAATTCGTTGTGCATTCTTGGACAATCGAAGTGCATTCTAAACATTCTGCCAGAATTTCGGGTGCATTTCAAACATTCGGGCACATTCTTGCGACCAGTCGGAATGTTCTGCGCATGTTCAAAACTTTCGAGGTGCAGTCGAAGTAGAAAAATATCGAACGACATTTGAAGTGTATTTTAACTGCATTCTTAGTGCATTCTAAATAGTCGTTCAGCATTCGAACAGCATTCGAAACATTCGGGTTTTATTCGAGGGACAGTCGAAACGCCTTTCTCATGTTAGTGTCATGTTTCTCTATCTTTGGCCTCACTCTTTGCACCAACTCATTATACATGGCAGGCTCCATCCTGATATAGTTGTAGAAGGATTGTGGGTCTTCGACTCTGAGCTCTTCCTTCAGTCTGTCGTCATGTCCATACAGCCTCCTTCTCTCCTGTATCAGCCATGGACGCGTCTGATATATTTTGGGTTTTCTCGTCCTCTTTCTTTTCCTAGCCTTCTCCACATCTTTCAAAGCAGACAGCAGTCTGCAGCAAGCAGCATCATCCACGTGGTCCAAAAAATGCTAGATTCGACAACATTTTACAGCCGATCGGGAAGTAGTCCGATCATATTATTGATACATTTTTGACATTTTGCCAAGTACATCTGAAGTATGTTCGAAATATTCGACCTGCATTTTGTATGAATTCTTCGACGTTCGAACCGTATTCGGCAGCCATTCTGCCTGCATTCTGGCTACATTCGTACAACATTCGAAGCGCCTTCTAACTGGCGTTATTGGAACAGCAATCGAACTGCAATCGTTTAACACTCAAGGTGCATTCTGGACAATACGACAGCATTCTTAATACTTTTACTGTGTTCCAATTACATTCGAGTTGCATTCGAGAGCTAATACACTTGGAATGTGCAAGAACAGTGGCGTATTTAGGATTTGGCAAAGGGGGGCATGGCGAGCGAGCTGAAACACTTTTTGCTTCTGAATGTTCAATGGAAACCGCAAATTCGCCCATTTTTCTAAAATTTGGAAACGCAAAAGGCCATCAAACATTGTTGGATTTTGCAATTCTTGCTGGAAAATGACAAAAAGCGCACCTTTTCATATAAAGTCGCCTGTAAAAAATTTTCATAGTCGGGCCAAGGGGGGGCATCACACCGTGGCCCCCCTAAATACGCCACTGTGCAAGAATCATTTGAAGTGAGTTTGGAGTAAATTTTTGGTATTAGAAAGGCATTCTTGAAAAGAAATCTTTTATATGTCATTCGTGTTCGAACGCCACTCGAATTTTGAAAACTTTTTATTCTGACTGATTCCGGCTGGTTACGTTTACATTCCTGTTCCGTGTGACGTAAGATGCGTGAAGCATTTACATGCTGTCACGCGTAAAACGTTAAACAACGTAAAATGTGGCAGGAATTAAAAAACGTAACGTTTTAACATTTTTGCAGGCACGTGACATGACGTCAGACTCGCGTCGTCAGGTGCTGTACGTCGCCGATTACAAGAAGCAGGTTGTCCACCGGGTCCCAACGACCGCCGGCTCCAATCACAGCCAGTGGTCGGTCGGACAGAGGCCGAATGGTCTGTCGTTAACCATGGACACTGGCAACGTGCTGGTATCGTGCAGCGATGCGCGTAGACTCATCGAGTTTACGTCGCAAGGTTGCGTACTACGCGACATCTCTATCCGCGGTGACATCGTCGCCCTACACCACGCCGTCACCCTGATGAATGGACAGGTTAGCGTCAGGGTTATTCTTTAAGATAATATTTCTCCTCGCAACTTCCTTAGGCCTACTCACTTCGTCAGCCACGTCTTCATCTGCCTTTTCCTGATTTATCATTTTACCACGATCGTCTCACCTCACCAGTATCATCATTCATTACCATTATCATCCATCACCCCATCATTCCTTCATTCCACTTTTAAAACTTTTCTATTTCTTAAATTCCACCCGCTATAGACTGGCACCCCTTCGGACTGATTCACAGATGTCTTGTCTTGCTTACGCGTTTTTCTCATTTCAGTTTTTTTTATCTAGTTTTAGTCTTACCGTCCTACTTCTAAGGGGAGGGAAGGGAGGAAAAGTGGGAGTGAAAGGGGAAAGAAAGTAGACGCTGTTTTATAACTTATTTATCGAATGATTCTCGTACCTTCGTGCAACCTTCCGTTAATACAGAGATGTCAACGCAGTTACTGCTCAACACAACTGACAGTTCATCTAGTTTTGTACATAAACCTCCCCTAAGGCTGGCTAGAAGTAGGAAATGTAAATCGTAGGCTCTACGACTCGATCAGGGCTAGAATGAGTCCATATACACCGTGGGCCATAAAAAACGCGCCACTTTACTTTTGTCCATATCTTCGCCAGTTATTGACCGATTTTCAAAATTCTTTCACTGGCACACTCTGCAGACAATTTGCAGTAATTTGATTATTATATATCGCACCATACGGTAAATGCGTTTCTACACTACTTTGTGAAATATAAACGTAAGCAAAAAAACTAACGATAATAACAAAAATTTAGGTAAATGAAAAAAATGCTTCAGACCAATATTGCAATAAATGATTCGTATGACACTGGACTGTGTTATACCCACACAGTGTAGTGTCATACAGACCATTCACTGCAATGTTGGTGTGAAATGTTTTTTTTCAGTTTTACCAAAATGTTTGTTTGTTATTATCGTTATGTATGCATATTTTATTGATATTTTACAAGGTAGTGTAGAGACGCATTTACGGTGTGGTAAGATCTATAATAATCACATTATCGCCAATTGTCTGCAGCGCGTGCGCCAGTGAAAGAATTTTGAAAATCGGTCAATAATTGGCGAAGATATAGACAAAAGTAAAGTGGCACGTTTTTGGCCCACTCTGTATAGTTACCAGAACAGTTCGGAAAACTGCGGTTATCAGACTCACTATAATATGTCACGTGTAGATCGTGGCCAGTGTGGGGATCGGGCGGCCGGATTCGCCATATCACCGGGTCTGTTATATCGACAGCGACGGCAAGACGGGTCGCGGGCACGCCGCCCAGACACCCCCGGGCTTCACGCTGGTCGGTCCGGCACACCTTGCCGCCGTGGTCGGCGACGAGGCCAGCGGACACGTGCTCGTTGGCGATTACCTCAGCGCGCGGGTGGTCTTCCTGAGCACGGCGCTGACCAGCGTGCGTGTGCTGGCGACGCGCAACCACGGACTGCGGCGTGTCTGGCGTATTGCGGTGGAGTCGGTCAGTCGTCGTCTGTACGTCGCAGACAATGCGCCGACCGAATGCGGCTGCAGCACTGCACTGTCGGGCCGAGTCATGGTCTTCTCTCTTTGACACAAGCACAGACCGCCTACATAGACGCCGTGTTTAATTAACACGGTTGAGACACCGGGGATGCAGATATGATGGTAAAGGTTTTTTTGGAGGGGGGTGGTAAACCCACCTAAAACCCATTAAAAATCCACCGTAAACGCGCCCCAAATTTAATCTAATGTCATCTTTGTGTCTCATGCACTAATTATAGATTTTTTTATCATGGCTAAGTTTTTAAGACATCTATACATACAAATTTGCAAATATTGGTTTATCTTAAACTGTGGGGAGCAAACATAAACTCATATGAATCAACCAACTGAAAACCCATCAAAATCTCAGAACCAATAAAGTTGATTTTTTTACAAAATTGGTTTAACCTAAAGAACTCTAAACGCAAAAACTTAATAACTCCCCATAAAAACTCCACTGGATTGGGCTTTTTTAAAACCATGGTTTTTTGGAACTCGCAGTACAGTGAAGTGGCCACCCGTATAGACCAATTCTTACTCTAACCAGTGGCGTCGTGATGGCAGAGGGGGAAGGTGCCCCGTAAATTTCGTGTTGTTGGATAATTGTCGAAAAATTTTCTTCTTGTCAGAATTTTTTTGTCCAGTAATGCAAAATTTGGCGCTGACTGAACGAGAGATACCCCATTTTGGGAAAATTTGGAGAGGCGCAAAATTTAAATTTTGAATGTCCGTAATATCGTCTGTTAGAAATTTGCATAGTTGTCATAAATTGTAAGTTTATGAAAATAAATCCCACCCCGTTATTTGCTGTTAGGCCTAAATTGCTTTGTCATTGTTCTGTGATATAGGCCTAGCGCTAATCTTTGCTTTTTGTTTACTGTTTTTACAAGTTGTTTTATTTATGTGTGAGAGATAGAAGCCGAACAGTTTTGTACCGTTTATAATTATTTCATGTAACTGTGAAATACTTAATAGGCTATATTGTAAAACAGCAGTCGTTTAGCTGCCTCAAAATAAAAAAATTGCACATGTATTTTTGTGTTTTGGTGTACAACCGCGTCTTTGGCATACAGCAATAATCTTACTCGTAAATCAAAGCCCCCCATTCTGGGATATTTCCGCGAATAGCCGATAAAACTTCAGACCTGGCCGATAAACCAGCCACATTTTTGCCGTTGATATTTGGTAATAGTTGTTTGTATGCACTGGCGTTTATTTATCTCCACAGGCAATTGAATCAGTGTGAGAAAGTCATAATGTTTAAGTTTCTAAATCCTAATGTGTCGCTGTTTTGCACTTGCAAATTGCAATATCATTGTCAGCATAAACTTTTTATTGCAAGGAACTAGGCCTAGACTGTAGGCCTAGTGTAGGCCTACATGCGTTACAGCATTAGGCCTAGGCCTACATTTTTACGGAAGCAGCTCTTGTATATGCCTAGTATTTTAATGCAGTAAACTTGAGCAGTTGTCGGTCATGGTCATCTAACGTCACTCGTCCGTCACCACCAGTAGTGGCCTATACCTAATTGCCAGTTAGAAAACGCGTAATATCGTGAGTCGTGACCCAATATCTCTGAGGCCCCATATCTCCAGGCCTAATCGTGAAAGGTAGATGCATGGTCACAATGGAAACTGAATAGTCATTTGATGGCAAGTTGTGTCGGGAATATTTGTACCAAAAATTATCAAAATCTGTTAATTGGTTTTCAAGTTACAGTCAAAAATGTCGGGGATACTTTTTTGAGACACAGTGTAGTAGCGGTAACAAATTTGAACTGACGAACGTTAGGGGCCAAATACGCAGAGCGGCAGTGGGACAGATGCCTCGTTTGATAGTGTATTACAGTTACAAGATTATAATTTGGTTTAGGCCTACTATAATTTTTCACCTGCCGAGTGCTGACATAAGATGCGGCCGTCCCTTGACTTTTTAAACTGAAAATTGGCACACAGATTACTTTGATCTACGCGGTGAAATTACTTTTACACCAATTTTTGTTTTTCTACGGGAAATAATGTTTTATTTTGTTTTCAAGTTAGGAGCGCGTACGTGAACGGGACAGACGGACAGATCGAGAGTGACTGACTAACGGGCAAGGCTCTTAATGCGGCCTAGGCCAATAGGTAGTATTTTTGGCGCGCGGAAAATGCTTAACTGAAAACGCGTGAGAGTCACGCGAGATGCGTGAGAGTTCGCATATGCCATTTGCCTGGTGCTAGCAGGGCAGCAGGTCGGTGCGCGTGCATCGATTACATTTACAGGAAAAGCAGTGACTGGCGTAGTGACGTGACGCGTCGGTTCAGCAGCATGCTGTTCACCATCGGTTCACTGATGATAGCACAAGTGATGCAGCAGACACACCTCCGCATGCTCCACTGCCATTGGTCGAAGGAGCAACGAAATAGTTCTTTATTGCCATATCGTCGTATCGAACGTCAACTTTGTCCTATAAGTGCAGCTAATATCGATACAAACGTGCCATACTACGCTGCTGTATTGACAGCTAGTTTAATCTAGACGCCGCTGGATGATTTCTTAGCAATTTATGCACAGACTTGGTACATATCCTTACGCTGCCGAATCACGTGGTCTTGCCGGCTTGGCAACGCGAGCCGACGCCAACGCGCTTCATTAACGCGCACACGTGAAAACGATCGATCTTCGCAGCAAGAGACAAGAAGACCCACCCTGTACTTTGATGCGGATGGTGATGACAACGTTAGCGGGACATCATGACGTGAGTGAGAAGAGCAACTTCGTCATCGCAGATATTGAGCAGGTTAGCACTGATCGCCCACTTATAGTCTGTTTTTTAAAGGCGCGTACAGAGCGACGTAGGCCTAACTGAACTAACTGATCAATGGACGAGTTCAGTCCAGTTCAGTTACGTCGCTCTGTACTCGGCTTTACGTAGAGCGTAAAGTTTTAAGCCATGCAGTATACACGGTGAGTGATAAAAACACGACATCAAAGTGGCCAAACTATTGTCTGACCTATTAGGCCTATGTCTTCGTCAGTCGTCATCTATTGGCGGATTTTAAAATGTTTCTTTCTATCTGCAGGTTCAGCAGAAAACAAATAATGCAATAAAAACTATTACGTAGGCCTACCGATTTTACTTCCCGACACTATAGAGCTACAACTCGTGAAAAATTTATATCTAGACCAGCTCTGTGTTCAGAAAAAAAATAACCCATGTGACTCACGCGGTGTACGGTTGTATAAAAAAGTGGACCGTAGGCTAGGTAATAGAGTGACATTTTGTGTAGTCTGATTTTGATAGAGTTAATTAGCGGCACACGGGCACAGTATTTCGTGGGTAGCCTAGGTGGTGATTTTGGCGCGGCGTCAGGTGGACGTGGCGTTGCTGGCCGGGGATGCTGCTGCTGCTGCTGCTGACGTTGGAGGTTGTCATGGCTACAGTGCTGATGATGACCCAGTGAACAGACGTCCTCGTGATGCGGCGACGTCGCAGTCGTCGAACGCTCGGCCCGTGCTGGACCAGTCGCCGCTTCCCGACACGACGACCGTCGGGAGTACTGGTGGGTATAACATTTCTCGAACTAGAAAAAACATCGATCGGCCTAGCTAGTGCTGTGTCGACGTGCTGTGCGGCGGTCTGCCTGATCCACTTTTTGAACTGAAAATTGGCACAGGCAGGAGAGCGTTCACGTGAATTTTGGTTTTTATGCGTTTTTTTGGTTGTCGAGTTAGCAACCGGTACGAGACAGACGAACGGACAAACAGCTGCAGACATGCTCAGACGGGCGGATGACCGTCAAGAGCGTAGGACGGCCGAAGTTCCCGCCGCACAATCGATTGTGGGTATGAAATGTATCATCAGACTACCAGCTCCTATGAAGTTTCATTTGCGGAACAAATCTTACTCCAGTCATTTGCAGGCAACTGAGCCATCTGCAAATTAGTTGGTGTATTTTCAGGCCATCTCAGTCTCCATAGCCTCAGCGGGATTGGAAATAAGTAGGCGTAGTAACCATCGAAGGGAAATGGGTTTCCTATGGTTCCCGTTTATCATTTTTAGCTTAGCCTTGGGCCTATTATGTACTCGTATTATGGATAGCGGGTGAAAGCTAGTGTTATACATAACAGAACTAAGTGCTATAGATTACACTGAGTTTTTCAGAACAAATCTTATATCGTGTCTTAGTTTGTGGCTGGAATCACGCGAGTGGTATGACTGCATGCTGCACAGCGGATGCAGTTGTTCGGTATAGCGTGGACATGCTGTGAATGGATGACCGCATATGAAAACACTTATATGACGTGAAAACGTAGCGAGCACGAGTAGGACTTCGCGCGGTGCGCTAAATCAGTGTTCTCCAAGTGACATGCGTACATTCACTGGAGTGACCGGACTGACGACACACGTGGAGTGGACGTGGAGTAAACAGACGGGTACCGGCTGCTGCAGCTGCTGCATTGCGTGGTGCACATCATCTATTGATCTGTTGCCGCATTTAGACATCGCGCCGCGTGTCGCTTCCAGTCGCCGCTAGTTTGTACTCTCAGCCTATGCTCAATGCTCAGTGCTGAATGAATGTCTATAGACATACGGCTGATGGGCAACTGATGCATTCTCAGCACTCAGCCTCAGAAACATAAACACTAACCCCGTGGGTGCTCTCGTCTCAATGGCCACTGTCCCCATCGACGTTCGATTACCGAAGTTTTTTATGCGCGACAGCATGTAGTGCTATAGTGCGTCTTAGCTAACGCAGAGCCGCCCGTCTGTCTGTCCGTCCGTCAACCCTATCAAAACGGTGCTAGCTAGGATCACGAAATATTCACTGTGGGCTACCACAAGACTGTAGTTTTCTTATGACAAAATTTCCTGCAGCTGCGTGAGGCTGTTTTTCTCGAACGAGGGCCTTAAAGAGGGGTACCGCCACTTAAAGGTGTTATTTCAGCACTGTTGACTCGTTCAGTGTGAAAACGGTTACGAATAGCATAGACATGCTGCTTATCATAACAAATGCTGCTGACGAGCTGTACGGGGGTACCGACATCAATGACCTTGAACGACCTTGAACCTTCAAAACAAACAGCTGGTTTTAGTGATAATTTTGCGATTTTTGGTTACGGCGCACATTTGAAAAGTGAACTGCGCCGAAATGGTTAGAGACCTAGGCCTATTCGATCCGCAGAGTGCGCCGTTTTCAACAAACTGTGGAAGGCTGTTTGAAATTTAAAGCATCATCGGTCAATTGCGCGGTCATAATACATTGGGCACTTGCAGTTTCGACCTAGGACATGGCCTTTTCTGTTGATCATATCGAGAGGGCACCTTGTAGTCCGTTAGTTAGGCCACTGACTCAGTATTATCTCGGTAGGTGGTCGCGATTGATATGCAGCTGGGCTACTTATTGTGTATTTGTGCGGTGCATTGTTTGTGTTTACCATCAGCCAATGACAACGTCGAGTTCCAGTTGGCGCCAGTTTTTACACGCACGCACACGACGCGCTCGGTCATCAGTGACTTACAATAGCATTGTCGTAGAGCTCCAACGATGTGTCACCGCTGTCATTATTTCCCGTTAATTCAAAAGAAATGAAAAAGAAAAGACGTGGGCGCTCGCCGCGTGCCAACATGATAGGCGACCGTCCGCCGTTATTATCGGAATTTTTCTTCATCATAAACGCAAGCCGCAAGGTCAAACTTATGTCTAACATGGATCACTACACTGGTTATTTTTAGCTTGAGAAAGTTCAACTTCACCCACATTTTGTTTTTTTTCGTCCTTTTTGTTTTGGAGTCAGGGCCTATACTGCTTGTACGAGACAGACGGACAGATGTCGGACGAAGCGTGTAATGCGGCCTATGCGACTGCCGCATAAAAATTGATTAGGCCTTATACATACATTATTGAATATATCAGTATTTCACAATATTGGCAATGCAGCCAGGTTGTAGTAAAATTGTAAAATTAGCACATTCAAGCAGTTTGATGCTACACAGTGTTGTCAGTTTGTATACTTTGTTGAATGAAGGGGTCACTCATATAGGCTAAAGAAGATTTTACACCATTGGCTTCGTATCTGAAAATCCCAATCCTTAGATCTAGATGTATATGAAACGTGTTAGCACCTAAGTACGTTGTCGTGAATGCATTAGGCCTATTTAGGGCCTGTCTTAAGTTAATGGTTAATACCTCAATAGTGTCTGATCGCAATTGCAGGGCATATTTCAAAGGTGAAATTTAACCAAAATGTGCAGCCCAAGCAGAAAAATGAGCATCTCAAATTTTCGAATTTGTAGAGTCCCAGTTTTTGCGACATTGTCTCTAAATAGATTAAATTTCCAATATACCGTAATAAATTTCGCAATCAATTATTGTTAGATAAATTCGTGCTTGCTGTAATAAATGCAGTAAATTTATAGCAATGTTCTTAGCTTCTGGTGGCATTTGCCCGCCTTTTCCATCATCTCTCATCTTGCCCCGTCCTGGACCCCGCTTAGGAAACTTCTTGTTTCCTTTTTTCTGGAGTCCAGACAATTCTTAGAATATGCTGTGTTGTTGTTGTTTGTTTCAGAGGTGCGTGGATGTGGAAGAAAATTGGCCGATGTCTTGGTGCGAGTTGGGAAAGTCTGCTCGCTACTTTCTCTCCTTTATCTCTTCATCTGTTCACTTGATCTTCTCAGCTCCGCGTTCCGTCTTGTCGGCGGAAAGGCCGCTGGTAAGAGAATACACAGTTTGTTTGTTAGCTGACCGTACTTAAGTAACGGTCGAGCTATTGGTACGGTTGTTGTCCGTCCGTCCGTCTGTCTGTCGTCTGTCACGGATGTATTGTGGCTAAGCGTTAGGTCGTAAGGGAAAATTTTGTACACGAATAATTAGCCATGTGTTATAAACCTAGGCGTGCAAAATTTTAGCAATCTAGTGCAAAACGAACTTTTTCAAATTCGGGACTGAGTGGACGGGGGGTAGAAAAAATGTGCGTTTTTCAACAGAAAACTGGCCATATCTCGGAAACGGTGAGAGATACCGCCAAGGTTACTAATCACTAATATGAAGTGCCATACGCTCTAATAAGATGGGAATCATTGACCTTCTATGAACTCGAAGATCACTGACAACCAGTTCGGTCGGCTATCTTAGCGACAGCTGGGTTTTTTGTTTTTTTTTATATTATATTCTATTTATGTCTGCCCGAGTTTCAAAGCTTTCTTTTACAACGGCGTTTGAACTTTAAAACGAAATTGCAAGATCACAGAACGAACAACGATATAAGAATAGTAAAAAACCTGTGACGTAATTTGATCTTGAACGTTGACCTTGATCTTTTAAAATGTATAGTTTTTTTGTGTTTTTTTTGCGATTTTGATGTTAGTTTATATAAATATATTTTTAATTCGTGTCCGTCTTCATTTTTCGCCGGCGGCCACCGGAAGCGGAGAATAATATTATTTTCGGCTTTACTTGGTGACCGGATGCTGCTATCTGTGATGATTGTACAGGAGCGGCGTTCTCGGAGAGTGAGCTGTTGGCGAATCCGATAGCAGGACTGATGGTTGGTGTGTTGGCGACTGCTCTACTGCAAAGCTCTAGCACTTCTTCATCAATCGTCGTCACCATGGTCGCCTCTGGAAGTACGTCATCATGGGGTATTTACACGATCCAGCAAACATCCAGCAGACTTCTAGCAAATGTATTCAAAATACACGTGCTAATGCTGGAAGTTTGCTGGATCGTGTAAACACCTTATCAGTGGCGTTTTTATATTAGTCTACTCTAAGACTACTGTCTTGGTGGTTTAACGGTTAAGACGTTCGACTGGTGATCGAGAGGTCGTGGATTTGACTAATTTATCCTGCAGTAAGTTCTGTAACTGAGAAAATTACACATTTTTACCTCCGCCAAGGAGGTAATGTTTTTGCCGGTTTTTGTTTGTCTGTCTGTTTGTTTGTTTGTTTGTCTGTGTGTCAGCAAGATAACTCGAAAAGTTATGGACGGATTTTTCTGAAATTTTGAGGGTATGTCGGGCATGGCATAAACTACGAGTGATTCAATTTTGGGGGTGATCCGGAGGGAATCCTGGATTCTGGATCACTTTGAAATTTTCGTTACCATTGCGTTAAAGGGGCATAAAGGAACCGCTGGCAAAGCGAAGATGGTGACGCCACCTGGCGAATAACATTGCCTTGGCGGAGGTACCTGCGGGCTATGACTGCTTTCTAGTTGTACACTAGTTTTTAGGAAATATTTTTGTACAGATTACAGTTTTATATGCAGCTAGCTGTCTTAGTGTGGACTAGCAATAACGGTGTATCAGTGGCGCATACATGAGGAGGCCAGAAGGCCCAGTTTCCCCCAGTCTGAATTTTTGACTAAAGTAGATAGTACGTAAGTAAGTAAGTAAGATTATTTAGAAAGCGCATTTAATAATAGCCACAATGTGTCTCAGGAAAATAATTAAAATTGTTGCCACAAGATCGCATAATTTATGGCTATAATGCACCAAATTCGATTTTTGCTGAAGCTACGCCCTAGACCCCACTGGGGAGTCCTTCAGCCCCCTGCAATTTAGGGGTTGACGGTTAGTACTTCTAAAAACAGGGAAGGGAGGGAAAAGGAGACGAGCCCCGCAATTGACATTTCTGGCTATGCGCCACTGATGTGTGTTACTCACTGCAAACTGTTGTTACGGCAGTACTGCCGGTGCGTCCGGCCATTCCAATCATCATGGGAGTGAATATTGGCACGTCGCTGACAAATACAATCGTCTCACTGGCTCAGTCAGCTGATCGCGACGAGTTTCGTCGAGCATTCGCCGGCGCCACCGTGCACGACATGTTCAACTGGCTGACTGTCCTCATTCTACTGCCACTCGAAATCGGCACAGGTCTTTCTGTATTTCTCTCTCTGTCTGTCTGTTTGTGTCAAACGCATAGCTGGCCAAAAAGGAGGGGGCTTTCCTGCGGTCCGGACTCCCCCCTAAGGCCAGGAAGACGACCCCTGTAAATTATGCAGAGAAGAGAAAAATCATGCCTCGTACTCCACCACAACACGTCTTTATCTCAATCAAGATCGAGCCAATTTACTTACCGAAAGTGCCTCATAATGCAGGTTTTTGCACTTGAAAAATTAGAAAAAAAATTTCGAGGGTGACACCAGTGGATTTTTACTTTGCATTCCGGCCGTGAATAGGGGCGCCCGATGCTGGGACCCAAACTCTGGAATCCCCCAGTGCCCCTGGCCTAAGAAAACCAGCCACGCCGTTGCATGGTCTTCATGCGTAAGTAACTTTACTTATACTGTCTGCGTGAACTTATACCCTGTTTACACGATGAAGCAAACGTAAAGCATGCTTAGAGCACACGTCATGCTCGTGTATTTTTAATACGTTTGCTTCATCTTTGCTTCATCGTGTGAACGGGGTATTACTTGGTGCAAGTGATACAATATTGTCGCTTGACGAATTAAAACGTGACAGTGTTCTAATTGTTGGGGAGGGAATTTGGGGGTTTAACCTCTCACTGGATGAGGACAACTTATTTAACTTGCACTATATTGCCTATATTTGTTTGTCTGAAACCCATCGCAGAAGCCAATGATCCCCCCCCACTGCTTTTTTGACAAATCCGACACTGCTTAATGCTGAATAGTACGGTAAACCACATACAAGCAGGATAAAAGATGGTGACTTGTGATCTGCGCATTTTTGAATAGTCGTGTTGTTTTTGAGAAATTTATTTGCCGGATCGTCTTGCGTCTGTGGCAGGTTACCTGTATCACTTGACGAGCTTTCTGCTGCCGAGTTTCCACTTGAAACAAAGCATGTCAGTCGCCAACCGCGACATACTGCGCACTATCACCAAGCCGTTGACGAAACTCATTGTTCAGGTACACTGCACATTCTGTACGCTGCTGCAGCTGCTGCTGGGTTTGTTTTTTGCAATGTTGTGCTAATTTATTTCTACTGTTTATTGTATTCAGTCAGTAAGTTAGTAAGTGAATAAGTAAGAAAGTAAGTAATTTCAGGCCCTTGTAGTGCATTAACTGTAAAAAAAAAACAAGAAATTTGAGCTAAGGCTCACGAGACGCGCGAAAGCCTATAGCAGTTCCTGTTCGCAAACTGTCAGTCTGTCTCCAGCTGTTTTCACGAAAGACTGGCCAACAAAGGTAAAATAACGACTTTTACGGGGGGTACCGCTCTTTGATGCCCTCGTGCGCAGGTTTCCTTGAACCTAGAAAATCAAGACTTAGACCTTCGAAATCTACGTTTAATGCTAAAAATTTTTTATGCAGCTTGTCTTTGTCTATCTCAATTGGTTTCAGCGCAATTCGCTCTTGAAAAGTGTCTCGCAGTCCAAAATCGCCAAAAAAGCCATAAAAATCCCTATTTAACCGTTCAAGGTCATCCAAGGCCATTGAAATCGGTGGCAATCGAGAGCCAGTGTACGACTTTCTATTAGTGATTAATAGTAACCTAAGCCCTGTCTCGCACCGTTACTGAAATACAGCGACTTATTGGCCAAAAATTGCAAATTTTGCTTACCCCCCTCTCATTTAGCGCCCTCGTTCGAGGTGACCCCCTTCGAATTTATGGAAAAGCTTTACAGTTCTTGAAACTAGAGTCTTACGGGCAGCCGACGGTGAAGATTTAGTAATTCTAGCTTGCACCGTTTTTGACTGATCCACCCTTGTGACAGACAGACGGACGGACGGACAAAATTGCGATGGCTAAAACGCGCTGAAAGCAGTATAGCTGCTTTCGCGCGTAAAAACTGCAAACACAATGCACTTGGTGCATGTTAGTAGATCGAGAAGTAGTAGAAAATTTTGAGCTGGCGTCATGTCACTTATTGGGGCGGTTGTAACATGTCTGCTAGCTGCAAACCGCGGGTCTAATAATAGGGTGTTTACACGATCCAGCAAACTTCCATCAAATGTATTCAAAATACACGTGCTAATTGCTGGACGTTTGCTGGACGTTTGCTGGATCGTGTAAACACCTTATAATGTTCGCTGACGCAGGCAATGGATGGCCGCATAGTGTGCTGCGGTATCATTAGATCATGCCCATCAGCTGTTACTTTCAAGATTGCAACGCGTTTCTGATCGCGAGTTTGACTTGTCTACCGGTAAGCAACGCTATAGCAAGTACCGGACCTTAGTCTTTTATCATTCTTTAGTCATTTTCTTGTTTGTGTTCTGTGCAGTTGGACAAAAAAGTCATTGAAGGAATTGCAGTCGGCGACGCTGCTTACTCCGACAAAAGCTTGTTGAAGGCAAGTTTTCAGTTTTCACGTGTATAATTTCATACTGTTTGTATTAACTGTTATTTCACAATGCAGGTAGCGCAAAAACAGACTTTGGGCGAGGTGGGAATTTGAACGGTCATTTGATGACCAGTTGTGTCCGGAATATTCGTATGCCAAACATTATCAAAATCTAGCAATCCCTCTTCGGATTACAATCGATAATGTTGCGGATTTTTTCGAGACACAGTGTAGATTTTGTGTCTTATGTGCAATATCAGAATGCACACTGTTCAGTTGTAAACAGTTTAAAATACTGACTGAATTGAACGGTAGAAAGTTACTCTGCGCTGGGTCGGTCTGGTTGGTTAGTACGTGGATGGGTAACTGTCTCTGGGCAGATGAACCATCTTGGCTTATAGCCAGCCACCCAGGTCAACTCAGCCTGGCCATCCTCCATGGGTTCATCATCATCATCATCATCGACAACCGTGGGCTCAATGCCCGTTGGTGTCTGACGCCATTCTTACTATCGCTGCCCACCGCTGCCTATCTAGGGCAGCGTGGCTTAACTCCTGCAG
>Ga0056128_1002309_pt1 | contig 22476 bp, 18 predicted proteins | sample WorMetLIZISLAND2_FD_71113 | JGI IMG/M metagenome (GOLD analysis project Ga0056128, IMG submission 71113) | Marine gutless worms symbiont microbial communities from Max Planck institute for Marine Microbiology, Germany - Olavius geniculatus... ... | reverse complement strand
TTTTTTTAAAATATCATCCATATCTTCACCAGACTCAACCCGGTAGACGGTTTCACCTTCCCCGCCCCAGTCCAGCTTGAAGACCAGGGGAAAGCCGATGTTGGGCGGCAGGGACCGTTCGGGATGCCGGCGCTCGAACGCCGCCAGGTTGTGATAAATCTCGGATGCCGGGTGGGCGATGTCGTATCGCCGAAACATCTCGATCTGGCCGATTTTGCCGGGATATTCAAAGCGAGCGTCGTAGTGGGGAAAGACATGGGCGCAGTTGGCGCGGGCCATCTCGTACAATGATTGGTAACAGCCCTGGGGCAAAACAACCGCATCGGCCGCCCTGATGGCTGCCAGGTCATCGGCCCCCGGCTGCCGCCCGGCGCAGATGATGTTCTGGTCGCCTATATATAAAGGATGGAAAGAGAGGATCATTTTTTCAAGTTGCGAGCTCCGCCGCTGGTCGTCAAGCGTCCAGTATGATCGGGAAAGAAACTAATGAACATCGAACATCGAATGATGTATTCTGTCTATTAAAAAGCTTGAGCGGCCCTGCTTCGCCAAATTGGCTAGGCAGGCCAGGAGCGATTCCGCCGTTCGGGATTTGATATTCTCTATTCTGCGGCATTTAGATCACGTCTTCAGCGTGATTCGCTCTTCAATATTGTGAAGTTTCAAATGGGGCCGAGAGTCTAGACGTTCGGCAATCTGTTTCAGGCTTTAATCCATCTCACGCCAATGTCGCAACCGCATTTGGGGATCGCCGCCCATTATGGTCGGATTGTTGTAGGAGCCGCCGCCGAAAGAACGCAGCCCCAGGGCTTGGGATTTTACGTAGAGGTGCTTGTCGACCACCAGGGGGGTGGCGGTGACGTTGCCCACTTCCTGACTCGTGATAAGGTCGCCTTCCAGCGAAACGACATAAAGCCTTCCGCCGCTGAGCACATCCTGGCTGCCGTCGCCCGCTGCGCAGGGGATTTCGGTTTCTGCACTCGACGTGCCGAAATATAGGTTGCCGGCCGCGGCATAAGCCGATGAGAAGATTCTTTCGCCGGCCTCCAGTTCCAGGAACCAATCCAAATGAACGGCATCTTGATTGCATTGTCCCTTCTCACTTTGATCGCGGTAGGCGAAAAAGTGGTAGCTCGTATCGGCGGCGTCGATATCTTCGTTGTGGTAGGGACCGTCGCCGGTTCCGAAGAAGATCCGGATGTTTGGGCTTATATCCCCCTCCTGAGTCAAACTATTCGCGACGATGGCGACCGGAGAGCCGTTTATGGGATGCCAGCGCTGATCCGGGTCAATTTCATTAAGTTGGTCATCGGTGAAATCATTGTTAATGCGACAATGATTGATGCTGGAAATTGTCTTCTTGGGATCGTCGGGAAGATTGATCTTGTAGAGGCGCCCTGTGTCCGATCCGATGTAAACCCGGTCAATATAACCGTTGCCGTCTGAATCGATGATCGTCGGTTGTCCACTGGGTACGCCGCCCAATCCACCGGGGTCAGCTTTTAGATAGATTCTGTTGACCACGCTGCCATCGGCGACATCGATCAAATAGATGGACGGGTAAAAAGAGGCGCTAGCGCTGTTGCGGGCGGCCAAAAAGGCCACCCATCGGGTTTTGCCATGGTCTACGATTCTGCCGATCTGGGCCACCGAAGGTGATGCGCGGCTGCGAAATAAATCGGGGTCGGCAAACTCCCAAAGATATTTGGGATCTGTGGGATCGGTGACGTCCAGGCAGAAGACGGTATCCCCGCCGTTGCCTTCAGCTGACAGCAACACGGTCTTCCACTCGCCGCCGATAAAGACATCGGCCAGGGTCGGAGAGGCATTTACGTAGGCCTGATCATCCGCCTTGCGCAGGTTGTTTTTCAGTTTAGGGATCAGGTTGGCCGGGATGAAGGCCCAAAGCTCCCTGCCGCTGCCGTAGTCCGGGCATTCATCACAGGCCTCCGTGCAATAGTTCGGACAATCCTCCGACTGATCTTCCCATATGAAATAACCGCGGTTTTCATCGACGTCCGATATCTGGTTGTCGCCGTAACGGAATCGGCCGGCATCAAATGCGTGAAGCATGCCGTCTCTGGCGCCCACGTAGATAACGGTATTGCGTCTCGCCTGCAGAATTCGAAAATTCTCAAAGCTATTCCGTTCCTCTGCGGAGGTATCCGTCCCGAACAACCACGCCGGCTGGCCGGGAGGCGTTGCAACAGCGGGAACCGAGTGATCAATGGGTCCCAGCAGCCAATCCTTGGGTTTGCGGGATCCATCTTTATAGCCGCGCACCCAATTGATCAGCCACTGCCCGTCAGCGGCATTGACGGTGCCATCTCCGTTAAAATCATTCAATTTCCCGTATGGTATTATTTCGCTGTCGTCCAGGCCCAGCATCTCGAAGGTCACGTTGGCACTCGTGAAATCCAGGAGTTGCTGACGGGCTTTGTAGTAATGATAACTGGCAGTTATAGGCTGGTTTTTGTCTGGGGCATCGCTGAAGGTCACCTTGAATTCGCCGGTAAACCGATTGATGGTGCCGGTACCTCCCAGACTGCCTTCGAGCAAACCATTATGGTTGTCGTAAAATCTTTCGGTTTGATCGGTGACGGATATGGAGCCTGCCAGGAGGGGATGGTCGTTTAACTTTCCGGAAAAGGTTTTGGTTGCAGCGTCCCCTGTAGCTTTTATTTCCCCGGCGGTCTTGTGGACGGAAATAGCAGGAAATTTAATATTGCGGATATCGGGTGATGTTTGACTTAATATTTCGCCGGCATCCCAAACAGCAGCGGTTGCGGCGGTTTCCGGATTGTGCGGATCATACAGCTGGGTAGCTACAAGATGACCCCGCATGTCCTTTGCGGGCCAGTGGGCTGCCGGTGTTTCGTAGCTGCCCGAGTAGATCACGTTGGCAACGACCACCGGTGCGCTGCGTGAAAAGCCCCCGTGATCGGCGACACCGGCCTCCAGCGCAAGACCGATCACAGCGGGCTCACAGTCCTCCGCCTGGCTGGTAAAAACGGCTTTCCAGATGAGTTGGTTGCCCGTTAACCCCCTGCCGGCAAAATCCAACGTGGTTCGGCGATAGGTGTATTCCGGATATCCTGGTATCCATCCCCTTATTCTTTCCCCCAGGATATTGTTCCCGTCTTTGGATCGGGTAAATGGATAAACGTTATCCCATTCTCTGATCTCCAACCAGTTGCCGCCATTGTCAGTCGAAAGATAATAGGTGATGTTCGTTATGCCTTCGCAGGGCATGCGATCATAAAGCGCCACGTTGACACCGGTAAAATGGCCTCCCGGTTCCTTGGGAACAAGAGCGTTTTCTGACCGAAGCCGGGCCATTCCGCCGGTTTTGCGTTCAATTTGAAAGATCAAGTCATTGTGGTCGGTGTCACCTCCTCCTTGGAGGGCCTCCCACCCCAGCACCCATGAATTGGGTTTATTGGCCGGCGTCCCGGAAATGACATGGGCGAAAGGCATGTTGCGTTTGATTTCCAGGATGGTCACATGGTCCTCGTCGAACTTTATGCCAAAAAGATTCCTGGCGCGTTCATAAGCCGCTGCAGTCATCCAATTGCTGTCCAGTGTGCAGGCACCTTCGTCGCTCAACTGGCGGCCTAAATGGTAGGTTTTGGTAAATTCAGTGCCGGCTTCATTTTGGCTGCATTCACCGTTGTCGGTTTGATAGATGTCCGGGTTCCACTCGTCTTTGGTATAATAGGTTTGATTCTCGTCGTCCACTTTCAGGTAAAAAACAAGTTCGGTTCCTTCTGCAAATGTACCCAGAATTTTCCTGCTATCGCGGGCATCGTTGCTGCCGTCTCCATTGACATCGCTAAAGGCGGGACGCTGATTATCGTTGCTGAGGTCGAGAACACCGTCGCCATTATTATCGTTCAGGTTCCGATAAACTTCGTGCTTTGGACCGTTGATTCCTTGGTGTGCCAACATCCATCCGAAATCGGACAATCCATAGTCGATTTCCTCGAAAAGAAAATTGACTGACACTTCCTGGGTGAACGGAATAACGATTTTGTTGGGATCAATGGCGGCATATTTATAGATCAGCCCCATGAGGCCGTTTTTATCGGCACCGACATTGACGACATCAAAATCTTCGATTTTGAATTCCTCGCTGTGCTCTTGACGTAGATTGCCTGCGCAGCCGGTGACAGCGGCATCGGAATCCGCCCGTGCGGAGTCGGCCATAGAAAAAAAGATCTGGCCGAGGAGGATAAGCAGAATTAGTGCGGACACGAATTTAGGTTTATTCCTGCCCATAGTACGTTACGCATTGCGCTCGTTGAAGAGTTATTGAAATCGAATCAGCGGCCGGCACAATGTTATTGTGCAGTCAAATCCGTCATAGTAAATTCAGTCATCACATCAGCGTCGCTGGACACAAAACTTTTGCCCGGTCCACCGCCTGCCTGGGCGCTGTAATCTGAAATTGCCGTGCCGCTCATCTGACCTTCCAGAAGAATGTCGATACGACATCGCGCTCCACGAGGACCCCTGGCTTCTGAACTTGCATAGATCAATCCGTCGGCGTCATTGACCGGACCGCTGCCGTCCTCATTGTTCCAAACCCGGACCTTAAGGTCGATGTTTTCCAATTTGCGGTCGATCAGTGTGACACTGCCCTCGAAATCACCGCTGCCGTCCTCGTCGCTGTCAGCCGCACCTCGAAGGGTAAAGCTCCAGTTAGGTGTGCCGCCCGAGGACAAGTTGGCGCTGTTTCCCGTAATATACCGCAGCCTTAAAAGTTCTGTTAGGTGCTGCAGCCCGGATTCGGCAGCATAAAAGGCTTTTTCGTAGAGCAGCTCATTGGTGGCGATCGCCGATTCCGTCGTACTCATGGTTATGGCCGAAACCGATATCACCGCCAGAAGCGCAAGGATCATCAATGCGGCGATAATAATGTAGCCGCACTCAGTATTGCTATTGATTTTTAGGTGCAGCATGGTTTTCTTAATATATATTCCCCTGTTGCACATTTGGAAAAGCGCCCTAAGAATTCATCCCTTTGACAAAACTGATGGTGACCGGTCTCGCACGGGAATTCCTGCCGTTCACCTTGATGACGATGGTCTTAGTGGCGGGGACCGGAACATCATCCTGGATGTTCCATTCGATGAGATACCCGCCCGCTGGCAGACGGTGGGGATTGTTCTGTTGATCCAGATCTGCATGACTATAAGGTAAAGAGATCAATCTTTCCAGAGACTCCACGGCGACGGTGGTAGCCTCGGTACGCATCCTGGAACTGGCAATCTGAGTTATCGATTTGGTTTGCAGACTTGCCAGGGTAAGAAAACCGACGGCAAAAATGGCCATGGCAATCAGCACTTCGATAAGAGTGAATCCCTTGTTATGTAACATTTTTTTATCCGATTTCCAGATAGCCGACTCTGTTTGATATCCGATTGTGATTCGGTCAGTTATTCCTGCGGTCAGCGCTACAGCGGCATATTCCGGCATTGTACGGTGGTCCGGATCAATCGCCGCGGATATCTGTCTGCACTCTTAATCGTTCGATCACCAACCTTATAAGTATGGTTGTCGAAATGACCACGTATCGGCGTTCTGGTTCGAGCCAGAATCCAGATCCTGACCGCGCGGACATCCGACAGCTCCACCGGGGCAACCAATGGGGAACCTGTAGCCAGATTCGTGGTCAGCTGGTCATTTTCATCGTTGATATCAGAATCGTACGCCCAGATGATTTTACCGTCGGCCGTGCCGTCTTCCGTATTCAGAATACCGTCGTCGTCGCTGTCAAAAGCGTAGGCAAACCCGACCGCTTGAATGTGTTCAGCCACCGGCATCAGACTACCGGCCCCCGCCCGACGGCCCACCGGGGCTGCGCCGTCATCGGCGATGCCGTCGCTGTCGGCGTCGTAGGCCTTGGCAAAGCCGTAGGTAATCCGTTCACTGGGGGCGATTTTTCTATTGGCGTTATTGTCAAAAGAGATTTGAATTATGCTGCGGCCGGCGACATGGATACCGGTTCCCGCGGACTCCTCAACATTGTCAATAATATTATCATTGTCGCTGTCCCGGCCGTCGTTCGCGGCGGGGTCATAGCCTGCCATTCTGATTTCTCTTTTCATCAGAGAAATTACGGCCCGGATGTTTTGCTGCATTTCAACCGCCAGCTGTTGCCGCACATGAGATTTCTGGCGAATCTGATGCGTTTGATAAATTGCGGTCATCAGAATGGCTGCCAGGGCCATGGCAATGACCAGCTCAATCAAGGTGTGGCCGTCGGAATCATTAACCATGGTTATTTTTCTCCGCTACCGAGTATTCTGGAGTTGCCCGTTCGATTGATTCGAATTTTGGCCAAATCATTCGAATTGTTGGCGATGGATATGGTCCCACCCGTTCCGGCAACCAGACCCCGGCTGTTGAATTTCAGGCGGTTTCCGGCGAAATTGGTCCCGGTGATGGAGACGCCGGCCGGCATCGCACCCCTTCTAAGGGTGGGTTCATGGGGGTCCTGGTCATTGTCGCTGTCATAATCTGCAAATACGCTGTAAATATTTTTAGCGGGATCAAAGGTCACAAGGATATTGACATTTTTTTTAACGGCCATCAATCTTGAATACTGCAATACCGACAGCAAGCTCCTGGCCGCCCCCCCCAACCTATATTTGGGAAGCCACTTGATAAAGCTAGGGACGGCAATGGAAGCAAGCACGGCGATAATCGCGATGACAGCCAGCAGTTCGTAAAGAGTGAAACCGGATCTTTTCCCCATGTCATCCCCTATGTTGCGGGAGCGCATCGGATCGATTTGCCCGGCTTAAATTTTTCGGCACCAACCCCTCTGGATCAGGAGCGGTTTGATTCTAAAATGCGAAAGCCGGGTTGCCTGTCTTCCTTGGCAACCCGGCTATCCCCTTTAGCTGATAGTTGACAACTCATAGCTGATAGACGAAGTCGACTACCATTTGTATCTATTACTGTGAGCTTTCAGCTATTAGCTATCAACTAATTGGACCCGTGGCTTTCCGTTTCCCGATTTCTCGGGATTTGGCTTTATCATTATGTAAATAGTAAAGCCCCTTTCAGACATTGGCATGTCCGGCGGGGGCTTTAATTTCTACTGATAGGGACAACGTTTTCCATGGCTAAATCATATGGCAGGGAGCCAGATAGTCATCGTCAGTCCAAGACAGCGTCAATCTAAAACAGTTCCGTTCGTCAGTCAACAGAATAAATTCCGTTCGGATTTCCTGACGAGATCTGCAAAAGCCCGCTTGTCCCATCAGCCCAGATATGGTAAGCAGGGACCGTCATTTTCAGGAGGCGCATGTTTTCAGGAATTCAGGAAATATTGCTGCTGGTGGCGATTATTCTGGGGATATTGTTTTTGCCCAGGATACTCAACCGGGGGCAGGCAGCCAGGCCGGCGCGGGCCGGACCGGCGGTGGTGCTCTCGGGAAAGATGCGGCTGGCTCTGGCCGCCTCGGTCATCTGGCCGGCGGCAACGGCGGCCTTCATGCAGCCCTGGAAAAGCGACCTCGTTGCGTTTTTGTATGTCGGACTAGGGCCGGTGGCGGGGTTCTGGATCGCCTATTGGGTCTTTACAGGATTTCGCAGGAAATGACTGGGTAATGGATAACAAAGAAAGGGTATAAGGTATAAGGTTTGAGGTATAAGGTTGAAAAGGCTGAAAGCGTGATATGCTTTACACCCTAAACCTTATACCCTACACCCTACACCCTATACCTTTTATTATGAACCTCCCGCCGAATGCGTGCTTCCGAAAACCGCATTTTGCAATTATTTAGTGGTACCCTTTAAGCCGATCTCTTCGGCGACTTCCTGCATGCCGGCAATCGTATCGGCGATCAGCTCGGCCACTTCGACGCCCAGCACTCCGGCGCCGTTTTCGATGATGGAGCGGTCCACGCCGGCCGCAAAGCGTTTGTCCTTCCATTTTTTCTTGACCGACTTGGGCTTGACGTCCATGACGCTCTTGGAGGGGCGCACCAGGGCGGTGGTCACCACCAGGCCGGTGAGCTCGTCGATGGCATAGAGCACCTTTTCCAGCTCGGATTCGGGTTTGACATCGACGCAGATGCCCCAGCCGTGGCTGATGACCGCCCGGATGTATTCCTCCGGCCAGTGGTTTTGGCGCAGAATTTCCTCGGTCTTTTTGCAATGCTGCTCGGGGAACTGCTCGTAGTCGAGGTCGTGAATCAGGCCGATAACCCCCCATTTTTCCTCGTCCTCGCTGCGCTTGCGGGCCATGTAGCGCATGACCCCTTCGACGGCCAGGGCGTGTTTGATCAGGCTTTCGGATTTGTTGTATTTTTTCAGCAGCTCGAACGCCTCCGCGCGGGTCGGGATTTTTTCACTCATCTGGTATCCTTTCTATTAACATACTGTAAGTTATTGAAAATCAGTGCGAAATCTTAGGGCATCAAATCGGCCTTGTCAAGATAACGGCCACCAATTTTGGATTTTTTCTTGATCCTTTGGTTTATGACAGTTATGGTCATGATGTGACTATCCTCCCATATCATCTACATCGAGAGCTGAATCGATGACGGAAAGGCCGCTTTCCAAACCAACCCGTCTAACCGGCCTGTACGTGTGCAATTTCCTGGCGAATTTCGCCGGAAACTGCACGATCATCGTGCTGAATATCTTTACCCCCCTGGCGGTTTATGAAAGCTGGAAGGCCTATCTGTGGCAGGGCGACGGGCTCGGCGGGTGGATCCACATCCCCGGGGCACTTATCCTTGTCGTCGGGACCGTTATCGGCTTGCAGTACCGTATTCAACGCCCGATTTCGATCGGCCTGCAGCAGCTGGATTCCGGAGAGAAGCCCGATGCCCTTGTCCTGGAACAGGCTCGGCGACGGCTGATAAATCTGCCCGCCATCCTGTGGGTGACCAACCTGAGCGTATGGCTTGTGTTGACGGCACTGTTCATGCCGCTGATGAATGCTTTGATCGACATGACGATCCCCAGTCTTTTTTACGGCTTTTTCCGGTTTCTTATGATCGGTATAATTGCCTCTTTCTTTTCCCTTTTCCTGACCGATCAATATTGCCGCACCAGGCTGATACCGATTTTTTTCCCGGACGGCCGGCTGGCGGCAGTGCCGGGTACGATCAAAATCTCCATATTGAAAAGGATCCGGGTGCTGTTCGGCGCCGGCACCAACGCACCCATGATACTGCTGGTGGGGACCGTCGGATTTGCCGTCTGGGAGGTCCAGGACTACGCCGTTTCCACCGGCCAGTTCGGCAAAGAGCTGTTTGCTTTCGTTGTCGCGGTGTACCTTCTTTTTGTAACCATGGCCCTGCTTTTCAATTTCCTGGTCGGACAGTCCATTTTGCGCCCGGTCAAGGAGATGATGCGGGTTGTCGGCAAGGTGCGGGACGGCGACTTCCACCAAAAAGTCGGGGTGGTGTCCAACGACGAACTGGGCGATCTGGGCGACGGCATCAACGAAATGTCCGAAGGCCTGATCGAACGGGATCAGATCCGTCAGTCCCTGTATCTGGCCAAGGAGGTTCAACAGGCCCTTTTGCCGCGATCGGCTCCCGACCTCAGGGGCCTGGACATCGCATCTGCCAGCATCTACTGTGACGAAACCGGCGGCGACTATTATGATTATTTTATACCCGAAAGGCGGGATGCCGGCCGGATCAGTATCGTGGTGGGGGATGTGTCCGGGCACGGAATTTCCTCGGCCCTGCTGATGACGACCGCCCGGGCGTTTTTCCGCCAGCGCTTCGCGATGCCCGGCCGGATATCGGCGGTGGTTTCCGACGTAAACCGCCTGCTGGTCAACGACGTGGCCGATTCCGGCGGGTTCATGACCCTGTTTTTTCTGAACATCGACCGGCTCAACCGCCGATTGAACTGGGTCCGCGCCGGCCACGATCCGGCGGTGCTCTACGACCCGGAGACCGGCGCCATCGAGCAGCTGCGCGGATCCGGGATGGCCATGGGCATCGACGGCGACCATGCCTACCGGCAATACACCAGAGAAGACCTGGCCCCGGGACAGATTATCGTATTGGGAACCGATGGCGTATGGGAAGCTCAAAATGCAACGGGTGAGATGTTCGGTAAAGACATCGTTTATCGGATCATACGGCAATATGCGGATACTGACGCCAAAGGACTGCTGACCGCCTGTCTGTATGCCCTCGACAAATTTCGTGACGGGGTCAAAGCGGAAGATGACGTCACGCTGGTGGTGGTTAAAATAACGGAAAATTAGCACATCTTCGAATTTATGTATTATATTGGTTATATGCAGCTTGGAAAGACGCTGTCCGGATTTGAATCAAACATGGCCGCCAGGCCTGGAATCTCAGCTTAAAGGAGGAAATATGGGTAGCAAAGGTCACGGGATCGATGAATTGAGCGGATTTGCCATGGAGTTTATCAAAGAGGCCGGGAAACAAGCCCTTCCGTATTTCGGAAAAGGCAAACCCCAGGTAAAATTCGACCAGGGTATGGTCACCGAAGCGGATTTGCGCATAACTGATTTTTTCCAGGAGAAACTGAACCAGCGCTTCCCCGATCATCAGGTGTTTCGATTTGATGAGCTCAATGAAAACTACTCCCATGAAGGCACACGGTACGTGTGGATCTTCGATCCTGTGGAAGGCGTGGCCAACTACCAGGCCGGGATTCCCATCTGGGGCATGTCGCTGGCGCTGCTCGATAATTTCTGGCCCATTTTCGGCCTGTTTTACATGCCGGCAACCGGAGACCTGTTTCATGCCCGGGCCGGCAAAGAAGCCTATTGGGGCAAGAAACAGATACAAATATCCGATTCAAACGTAAATGACGAAAGCGTCCTGTTCACCTTCTCCCGGTTTCACCAGCACTATCGCTCCAACTTTCCGGGCAAGATCCGCAACCTGGGCTGCGCCTCCGCCCATATATGCTACGTGGCCATGGGCCGGGCCGACGGCGCGGTGATCGCCAATGAGTCTTTCCAGGGTATGGCGGCGGCAAGGGTGATCATCGAGGCTGCCGGCGGCAAGGTTTGCACCTTTGACGGCTGCAATTTTCAATTGAATGAATACCTGGACGGGCAGAGAATCGACGATCATCTGCTGGTGGCGGCACCCGGGAACTTTATGCAGGTCAGAAACTGTTTAAAACCGATTTCCTGATTGGTTTTAAGGATGCAACACCATGAAATCCGCCAGCCGGCCAACGCTGTCGCCGCCCTGGGCATCTGTTTCAGTTTGGCAGGAAGCCAATGTCAGCGTCGATTTTCATGTTGAGCGCCACTATTCCCGCTTGAAGGCGGCGGTGCAGACCGCCCGGGAAACACGCCTCCTTTTGGAATCGATATTTCCATCGCTCGACGATCTCTGCATGATGACCTGCCCGCGGTGCCCGGATGCCTGCTGTTTGTCGGCGAGTCCCTGGTATGATTTGCGGGATCTGATCTTTTTGCACCTGAACCGTCTTTCAATTCCGCGCAGCCAGACAATTTCGAAGGTCAAGGATACCTGTCGCTTCTTAGGCCGCAGAGGATGTACCCTGGCGCGGATCACACGGCCCTGGATCTGCACCTGGTACCTGTGTCCCACCCAGACAAGCAATGCCAAGGACCGGGATTTGGACCGATGGATTACCGTAAACAAGGCCCTCGGGGAAATCCAAACCAATCGAAAGCAGCTGGAGATCGAATTTATTCGGGCCGTGGCTGGTTAGACCATCCATCCGCACCGGCGGGGCGCCGAATTGTTTGCGGTTTCGTTTATATGCTTTTAGGGTTATACTAGTAGAAAGCAATACTGCTGCAAAAGTTAGTTTTGGCGCTGCCGGAGGGGGGGGCAGGCGCCTGACGAAAAACAATTCGAATTGCGGACGTTGTTTGACAATCGCTGTTAATCTTGTGTTCGTGCATGTATTGATTCGGCGATTTGCGGATTCAGCCGACAGAGAATCAACTCATGGATGAAAATGATATTGAAATAATTACCGGCGAAGACGAGACAGTGGTCGTATGTCCGAAATGTCAAACGTCTAACCCGGAAGGATCCAATTTTTGCCTGAATTGCGGTTTCGAACTGGTGCGCCCCCGGGTAAGTCGGGCCAATTGGATTTGGCTGATTGTGTGTTTTTTTGTATTTGGTGGGATGATGGTTTACTTCTATCAGCGCCTGTCCAAGTATGAGACGAAAAAGGTTGTTCCCCAAATCTCTAAATTGTCGGTTCCAGCCCCCCGCAAGGAAATCCCCAAAAGCCCTCCAGCCGTAAAACCGAAAACCCCGCCAGCAAAAGACCGTAAGACCCAGCCTGCTTCCGCACCTGAAAAGGCCCCAATTCCGGTGGGCCTGGCTGTGATAAAAGATATTACCGGCAAGATCATCAAAGAGGTGCCGGCGGCGGTGGTCGGCGGCGGCTGGGTGGCGTTGCCGAATCAGTTTTGCCTGGGCGGTGCTGAGTGGGTTTTCAGGATGGGGACGGAAACCGAGGTCAGTATCGTCGCCGGACTCTACAATGACCATGACAGGGTAGGGCTTTGGCGCATTTTGGATGATTTCGACATCGAGGGGCCTGAGCTTCATCCCTGGTCGGCGGAGAATCCGTCCACCTGGCTTTCGATCCGGGCGGCCGGCTCACCCGAACCCGTGCAGATTGCCGACTTCAGGGAAGAGGGCTATTTCATTGCAGGCAGCCTGCCGGCTGATTTTAACGAGCCGGGTCTTGTGCTTCAAAACGGGCAGGCTGTCGGCTGGACCTTTGGGGAAAGTTTTCCCGGTGTTTTTGTTTGGAACGGTGACGAAGGACAAAATCTTAGACCGGAAGTCCGGGTGGATGATTTCTATCGCATCACATTTGCCAACAGTAGAGAAGAAGAACTTACGCGTGCTCTCGGGATGGGGACAGACTATCTGGAGCTCGAGCGACTCGAAGCCCTGGTCAACGGATTTAGATTCGAACCCAAGCTTGCGGCAGAGAATACACCGGCGCATCTGCAGAAGGATGCCGTAATCGCGAGCATGCGTCCTTTAATTGAAAATTCCGTGAGAGCCGGTTCGGCCAGGGAGGTGGCCGCCATGTTCGATGTTCAGATTCTAAGCGAAGCCGGCGATGTTGCGTTATTGATGGCGGTTGCAAGCGCAACTTCCCAGAGCTATGGATTCGAGGATGGCATCGAGCTGACCGAAAATGTTGTGGCCGCGATGCCGCCGCTCAACGAGGAGGATTCGATTGCGCTGGCCAAGTTTTTTTCGGAATCCTATCAGAGCAGGATCGAGTCTTTATTAAACGCCGGTAGGCTGCAGGCTGCCCTGAGCACCTATCGGGCGGGCAGCCGCAAATTCCCCGATGACGTTGTTATCCACTTACTCGGAGTTCAACTGGCGCTGGCGGACAACAACTGGAGCGAAGCTGAAGCGTTGATCGAAAGCAAAGACTACCCATCTGCTTTTGATGATAAAGTCCAGAATTTGCGCAACCAGATATCCGAGCAAAAAGCCCAGGAGGGCAAGATCGTCATCAACTTTGCCCCCGGCAACCGGCAGATACCGGTATCGGCGGTCGTCAACCGAGGTGTGGATCAGCGTTTTATCGTTGATACCGGGGCCTCCATGGTTACCATTCCGCGGTCTACTGCGGACTACCTGGGACTTGCGGTCGACGAGCGCAACCCCATGCGCAGGGTGGTTACCGCCGGCGGCGTCAAGTACGCCCCGGAAGTCACGCTGGACTCGATCACTATCGACGGCTGGGAAGTTGCCGAGGTCCGAGCCCTGGTTCTTGATATTCCCGAACAACCCGACTTGGGATTGCTGGGTCTCAATTATTTGGAACGATTTCGAATGGATATGAATACGGAAGATGGGATTTTGTTGCTTGAGCCCCGCTAAAATTAGTTTCAGACTCACCATCTTTTGGCCGATGGCGGCGTTGCTCGTCGGAGAAAAATGCTCATGTACTATGTGTACGCTGCGCGTTTTCTCCTCCTCGCGCCTTGCCCTCAACCAAAACCTGGCAATTCTGAAACTAATTTGAGGGTATAAACCCTTTCCGGATATCGAAAGGTTATTTTAAAAGCGGTATAAAATTATGAAACCGTTTTTTATTTTTTTTATTATTTTTTTTATCTTGCTGGGGGCGCTGGATTTTTTGTACGGTCTGCTGTACAAGGACCAGCTCAGCATTGTTGCCGGCGGGGCGATCGTCGCGATAACGATCTATATATGGAAAAAAAAGAAGTGAGGTTTCTAAGTTCAGGGTTCAAGGGTTGGTATATGGTGGTCGGTGTAAAATCCTAAGAAAAACTTCCTTGTGTCGGAAAAAGACTCAGTTGGTCAGCAGGAATAAGAACAGACCGCGCGATAACCCTGAACGGTGAACCCGGAACCTTTGAACCCTTCAGATCAAAACTCCTCGATTATCTCCCCTTTTTCCACGAAGGCCTCGGCGTTCGCTTGGGCACTTGCCAGCGCTTTTATGGCTGCCGACAGTTTGACGGAGACCGGGTCTTCATCTCCGAGCATCGCTTCGGATTTTTTCAGAATTTCGAGGCCGTCGGCCAGATAATTATTCATTTCGGCAAGAATCTGCTTGCGCTTGCGGTGGCGTTCGCGCTCCCGGGCGATTACCGGCATCAGCCGCTGAATGGAGTACTCCACCAGGGCGTCCCGGGGGGCGTTGAATCGCCGCGAGGTCTCATCGAGGCTGGAGAGTGTCTTGCGGCTGACGACAAAGGTTTTCTGGATGCGGCTCAGCGCGCTGAACCGTTCAGACGCCATTTCCCGGGCAATCACTCTCAAGGACTGGGCATCTTCAATCAAGTGATCGAAAAGGGACTTTTGTTTGATGCCAAGGTGAACCGCCACGATGCTCATCGCCTCGATTGCCTTGGCGGACAGCTTGAATGTTGCCCGCACCGACTGGCGGCCTCTTAAATCCTGCCCGGTAGGCAGGGGCAGTTTGTCACCATCTTCCCAGTTCCAGAAGCTGTCTTCGTCTGCCATTTGCTTTACCTATTTCCTTGCATTGAAAACCTGGTGATCAGGACCAGGCCCGAGGTAATTACTTTAGCGTGCATATCAGCCGTGGAATAATGCAATACTGGAGTGTTGGATTACTGGGTTTGGCGGCATGAAATTGGATCTTATGATGTTGGTGCAGATCAAAAATAAAAATATAACCGTCATCCTTTTTGTTACCCAACGCCCCATTACTTAATACAATAAATCATGAAAAGTAATATGCCAAAACCGTTATCATATATGCCCGGCAAAGTAAAATGATAAAGCCAAATTTAGTTAAATTTTGCCCTAACGTCAAAGGGACGCCGACACATTGACCGGGAAGCAAATCTGAAAACCGCGAAAACATGACATTTCGGAAAATAGCACGTTAGGATCGTCGCTTTTGAACGCTGGGCGAGGGAGCGCGAGGTACAAAGGTAGGAGATCAGGCATCCAAAACGAGGACATCCACTTGTTCTACATGCTGGAAATGTCGATCTCTGGTCAAGAGCGTTCCGCCGACATCCATGCAGCAGGCGGCAATCCAGACATCGTTGATTGGAATCTTTTTGCCTTTTTTAATTAGAGATAGATAAATCAGGGCATACTTGCGGGAGACGTTTTGATCGACACTTATAACTTCGATCTGTAGTTTTTTAATGATTTCCTTAAGTTTCTTTTCATTTAGTTCCTGTCGGCGTCCTTTCATAAAGCCATAGGTAAGTTCACCAATCACAATCGAAGGAAGAAAGATATCGTCCCCGTGGGAGGCCATATGATCGACAACATTCGGTATGCCTTCGGCATAATCGCAATAAATATTCGTATCGAGGACCAGTTTCAATCCCAGTCTCCTTCGTCAATTTGTTCAAAAACGGCCAATGCCTCGCGCAGTTCGTTGGCTTCTTCATGGGATAACCAGCCGGCCAGCTCGCGAATCGATTGTTCCCGGGTTTTTGTTAAACCTAACTTTTCATCCACCGCCTTGAGGATGACGGCGGTTTTGGTTGTGCCGGATTTTTTGGCTTCTTTCTGGATAGCTTTTTCTTTCTCGGGTGGAATTCTAAGACTGATTGGCACAGGGTACCCCCTTTTGTATCTCATTTAAAAAAATGTATCGCAACAATTTAAGTTTGTCAACCTCAGATCTACGGAGGCAACGGAGCTGTCTCTATGCCCATTTTCTACTTGACAATAAATCCATTGTCAAGTATTATGACAATGGATTTATTGTCAAGGGGGCGCCATGCGAATCCAAACAGGAAATCCGGTCAGGGGCGACGATTTTTTTGTAAGAGAAAATCTAAAGGAAGCGAGTATCGTTTTGTTAAGGATCTTTTGAATTTCACCTCCGAAAAGAGCGCGATGACGTCCAATGAGATTTTCGATCTGGCGGTAAAGTACGAACTGGACAGCTCTTATAGGGACATCATCGGCTCGCTGGTTTATGATGGATACATCAACAACCATGATGAGGTGCACACGTACCGTTTCAATTCACCGATATTAAGAATGTGGTGGAGGCAAAATGTCGCCAATTGATTTTCCGAGGGTATATAATCCGGCTAACCAGACCCGGGAGGAGCTCATAAAGAATTTTGTCGTCCGCAGAGAGATCTTCCAGGATATTTTCGATGACCTGGCAACTGCCGAGATGAAGTACCCGGAGCAGCACTATATTATCCAGGGGGTGCGCGGTCAGGGCAAGACGACCCTTTTGCTGCGAATTGCTTATGAAATCCTGAACGAGAAAAAGCTGCACCAAAGGCTGATACCGGTTATTTTCAACGAGGAACAGTACCATATAACGCGTCTGTTCAAGCTCTGGGAAACCATTGCGGAATACCTTGAAGAATATGACGAGATTAGCGGCCTTTACCATGAGATGCAAAAAATCGACACCGACGATGACTATGAAAGCAGGTGCTTTGAGCTTCTGGAGCAGGCCCTGATCGAGCGTCAGAGAAAGCTCATTTTGTTTATTGACAATATCGATGACCTACTGCAAAAATTTTCCCCCCGCGAGCACCAGCGGCTGCGGGAAATTTTTTCGGAATCCGCAGAAATCCGGATCGTCGGGGCGTCATCCACCAGCCTGGAATATCATTATGACTATAGGCACTCCTTTTACCAATTTTTCAAAATGCCGCAGCTGCGGGGATTGTCAACCGATGAGACCAAAACCCTTCTGTTGAATCTTGGCCGGCTCTATAAAAGGGAGCGCGTCAAAGAAATCGTCGAGAATGAAATCGGACGGGTAGAGGCCTTGCGGCGACTGACCGACGGCGTCATCCGCTCGATTGTCATTTTGTATGAAATATTCGTGGACGATAGCCAGGGCGATGCCTTCATGGACCTTGAAAAAATCCTCGATTCGGTCACCCCCCTTTATAAACAGCGTATGGACAGCCTCACGCCTCAGCAGCAGGAGATCGTCGATTGCATCGCCTTGAGCTGGGATGCGGTCGGCACCGGGGAAATCGCCCGCAAAACCAGACTGGCCAGCAAAGCGGTTTCCGCTCAAATCAAGCAGCTGGACAAATATCACATTATCGACAAAATCGAGACGGATACCAAAAACAATCTGTATCGGATTTCCGAGAGGTTCTTCAACATCTGGTATTTAATGCGAAACGGTCGCAAATGGGATGAAAAACGGGTCAGATTTCTAATCGAATTCCTGCAGATCTGGTGCGACCGGCAGGAGTTGGAGAAGCGCGCTTCGAAGCATTTGAAAGCCATTCGATCCAATAAGCTCTACGAAAGACAGGCCTTATACCTGACCGAAGCATTGGCCCGGACACCGATTCGCAGGGATCTGCAGCACGACCTTCTCGACGAGACCAGGTCCTTTCTGGACGGGAAAAGTACCGAGATGAAGGATTGCGTATCGGTCTCGGATCGCGTTCTTTCAGTGCAAGCGCAAAAGGCCCTCCGGTCCGGCGAAATGGGAACTGCCATTGGCAATATTGAAAAAATAAAAATCAAAAGCACAAACGAAGTTGCTGTTCTTGGGAGTCTGTATGCATTAACCGGAAAAGATAGTAAAAAAGCTGAAAGCTATTTGCTAACGGCGGCTGCTAGGGATCATGTCGATGCCATGTACAACCTGGCTCTCCTTTATAGATCGGAATTCAATGACATCCAAAAGGCTAAAAAGTATTACCTGAAGGCGGCTGACAAGGATCATGCCAATGCCATGAACAACCTGGCCAGTCTTTATTGGAATGAATTCAATGACATCCAAAAGGCTAAAAAGTATTACCTTAAGGCAGTTGCCAAGGATCATGCCGGTGCCATGAACAACCTGGCATGGTTGTACTTTGAAATCAGGAAGGACAAAGAAAAAGCCTTAAGATTGGCCGATAAATCCTATGCCGACCAGATGAGCATATACAGCGCGCACACACTAGGGATCGTTTTGCTCTGGAACAACGAATTTCAGAGAGCGATTCAAATCTCAGGAGATTTTCTGGGAAACGATGAGGCACTGGAGGATTTCCCAGATGACGTAATTTCGTTTCTGATGTTGCTGATGGCCAAAAAGCAATATCATTCGGCTTTGAAGATTTTTCGCGAGAACCGTCACAATTTGAAGGACTGCTTCAAACCGGTTTATTATGCGCTCATGCACTTCCTGGTCGATGAATTTCCCAATGAATACAAGAGAATGGGCGGGGAGCTGGAAGAAACGGTCAAAGAGATTATCGCTAAGATAAAACAGATGGAGACTGATTACAGCTAATCGGAACGATCCTAGCCTCCTGGTATATCCACAGGTCAGCTATGGGATTAATAGCAGAAGAAGATACAGGAGTTGCCGACCGACGACATCTAACAGTAGAGCCTATTTTCAAAGTTGCAGTTGCGCGGTGGGTCTTGAATGGTTTAAGTCTTGCAAATAATTCTACTGGATCCAGATAACGGAGGCCGGTTTGTCCAGCCCCATTGAGCGCAAAACGCTCAATGGGGTGTTAAACCTGGCAGCGAACTTATTAATCGCTATTTGAAATCGATGGCACCTTCGTTTAATAATAAAATGGCTTGTGCGAAACAAACAATCGACTTCGATCCCTTTAAACTAATAACCTATAACGAATAACTAATAACAACGCCAGCATCAGCGTTTGACGCGGGCATTGCCCAACCAGATGCTCCAGATCTGGTCTTCGTCCGCAGGCTGGGCGTAGTCGGTTATCAGGGTGGTGACCAGCGCGCCGCTGGCCCAGCCGAACTGAACCCATTTTTCCGGTTCCCAGCTTTTCAAGATGGCGTAGATCACGCCCCCGACAAATCCGTCCCCGCCGCCGATGCGGTCGAGCACGTGGATTTCCCGGGGTTCCACCACGTGCCAGCGATCTTCCACGCTCAGGATGGCTCCCCACAGGTGACAATTTACGCTCACGACCTGGCGCAGGGTGGTTGCAAAAACCGAGACATTCGGGAAGGTTTGTTTGGCGCGCTCGATCATGCCCTTGAAGCTTTCGATCTTGTCGGTGAGATCTTCTCCCCCCGCTTCCGGGCCCTCGATCCCCAGACAAAGCTGGAAATCCTCTTCGTTTCCGACCAGGATGTCGGTCACGCCCGCGATCTCGGTAAAAAGCTCGTGCAGCTCTTTTTCGCGATTCTTCCAAAAGGTGGCGCGGTGGTTGAGATCGAACGATACCAGGCTGCCGTGTTTTCGGGCGGCTTTGGCCACTTCCAGGCAGAATTTCCCGGTTTCGGGGGACAAGGCGCCGATCAGGCCGGACATGTGCACGATCTTGACCCCTTCCTGCCCGAAGATGCGGTCCAGATCGAAGTCTTCGGCGCTCAATGTCCGGCCGATCTCGCCGGCGCGGTCGTTCCAGACGCGCGGGCCGCGGGATCCGTAGCCGCTGTCGGCCACATTGATGATGTGGCGATACCCCCAGGGGCCGCCCTGCTCGACCTCGAGGCCCTCGTAATCCATGTGGCGGCTGGCCAGATTGTCTTTGATAAAGCGTGCAAAAGGACTGCCTTTCACGAATTTGGTCAGCACTTTTACGGGCAGTCCCAAATAGGATGAAACACTGGCCACATTGGACTCGGCACTGGTGGCCGTCAAAGTGAAAGTGTCGCTGCAATGCACGGGCTGGCCGCTTTTAGGGATCAGGCAAAGTCCGATGCTGGTCGGCACCAGCAGGTCATAGGCACAGTTTTCACGAATGTTGATCTGCATTGGAAACATCCTTTCCATTTAAGCGTTATAAGTCGATGCGGCCGTCGTGCCGCCGCGGCCGGTCCAATTGGTGTGGGAATATTCACCCCGGGGCTTGTCGACCCGCTCGTAGGTGTGCGCGCCGAAGTAATCCCGCTGAGACTGGAGCAGGTTGGCGGGCAGCCTGGCACTGCGGTAGCCGTCGTAATAAGCCAGGGCGGCGCTCAGCGCCGGCACGGGAATGCCCAGTTCCACCGCGGTCATGACTACACGGCGCCAGGCGGGCAGCGCGCTTTCGAATTCCGCCCTGAAAAAGGGGTCGATAATCAAATTGACCAGTTCGGGATCGCGATCGAAGGCCTCCTTGATCTTGCCCAGGAAAACGGAGCGGATGATGCAGCCCCCGCGCCACATCAGGGCAACCCCGCCGTAGTTCAAGCGCCAGTTGTAAGTTTCGGCGGCAAAGCGCATGAGTTGAAAACCCTGGGCATAACTGATGATTTTGGCGGCATACAGGGCCTGCTCCAGGTCATCGACCAATTGGGCGGTGTCGCCTTCAAACTGTGTGCCGGGTCCGGACAGCAATCCGGAGGCATTGACCCGTTCGGATTTCAGCGCGGACAGCGCCCGGGCAAAGACGGCTTCACCGATCAGGGTGAGGGGTTGTCCTTCATCCAGAGCGGCGATGGCCGTCCACTTGCCGGTGCCTTTCTGCCCGGCCGCGTCGAGCACCAGATCGACGACATAGCGCCCCTTCTCGTCTTGATAGGCCAGGATGTCCCGGGTGATTTCGATCAGGTAGCTGTCCAGCTTGCCCTGGTTCCAGCGGGCAAAAACCTCGTGCATGGCCGGATTGCTCATGCCCAGGCCTTCTTTCATCAAATGGTAGGTTTCCGAGATCATCTGCATATCGCCGTATTCGATGCCGTTGTGGACCATTTTTACAAAATGCCCGGCGCCGTTTTCCCCGACCCAGTCGCAGCAGGGATGGCCGTCGTCGGTTTTAGCAGCGATTGTCTGAAAGATTTCTCTGACATGCTCCCAAGCTGCCGGGGAGCCGCCGGGCATGATGGAGGGACCCCGCAGCGCCCCTTCTTCCCCGCCCGACACGCCGGTGCCGATGTAGAGTTGCCCTTTGGATTCAACCAGGGCGGTGCGCCGAATGGTGTCCGGAAAATGACTGTTGCCGCCGTCGATAACGATGTCGCCGGGCTCCAGCAGCGGCAGCAGCTGTTCGATCAACGCGTCCACGGCCTGGCCGGCCTTGACCAGCATCATTACCTTGCGGGGACGATTGAGACTGGCCACCAGTTCCTCGAGGCTGTAGCACCCCTTGATCTGCTTGCCTTTGGCCCGCCCGTTGACAAAGTTGTCCACTTTTTCGGTGCTGCGGTTGTAGACCGCGACTTTGAATCCGTTTCTTTCCAGATTCAACACCAGGTTTTCGCCCATTACCGCCAGGCCGATTAGTCCAAAATCAGATAAATTCATGGGATCTCCTCCGTTGTTCCTTTAATACTTCTTTTTCTAAATTCTGCTGCGTGTGTATAAAAATACCTCGTTTGGATTAATAACCAAATGAGCGTTATTAGTTATTGGTTAATTGGTTAGAAGGAATGAAAGCGATTTTTATATTCACAGATCCTGGGATTACAATATGTGGGTATCGTCGACATTCCATAACGATTTAAGGTTTGATTGTGCGATTGTTCGCTCAACTATAGGTATTTACTATCGCCGCTGAGCGCACTTAGATGGCCCGCTACCATGTGTGATAACCGCTTTAGGTAAACCAAATCATAGTCGGCTTCCGGCAAATAAAAAGTAACTTTTATTGTGAAAGCAGCGGCCAGTAGTGTTGCAAACGTTTACATCAAGTTTGAAAAAAACTGCCGCTGCAAAAAGTGCATCGGCCGATGGTTCGACAACCTTGATTCCCCCCGACTAACATTTAATAAATCCCATGTCAAGGCTTATTTTAAAGGGTATTGGCACTCAGATTCCCGGAGTGTGCGAGCTGTGCAGATCAAATCAGAGGGTATCTGCGCGAGCGCATCGGCCGTGTTGAACGGAGAAATTTTGTTGGGTTTTCGTAAAAAAATCAAAAAATCGCTTGCAATATTTGTAAACGTTTACTATTTATGACGAACTTACTGGTTGCTGGTCACTGGTCACTGGTCACTGGTCACTGGTCACTGGTCACTGGTTGCTGGTTGCTGGTTGCTGATCACTGGTTACTGGTCACTGGTTGCTGGTTACTGGTCACTGGTTGCTGGTTGCTGGTTGCTGGTTGCTGGTTGCTGGTTACTGGTT
>Ga0056128_1002307_pt1 | contig 22479 bp, 7 predicted proteins | sample WorMetLIZISLAND2_FD_71113 | JGI IMG/M metagenome (GOLD analysis project Ga0056128, IMG submission 71113) | Marine gutless worms symbiont microbial communities from Max Planck institute for Marine Microbiology, Germany - Olavius geniculatus... ... | reverse complement strand
TTTTTGATGAGTCGGTCAAGGCTTGATCTGCACCAAGCTTTGCTGGCAAATTCCTTCAGAAAGCGGCGAGAGCTCCAGTTCTTTTCCACCCGTAACGCCTTTATAACAATTCTGTCCTCTTGCGTTATTTTACCCATCAAAATGCAGAAACAGGTAGTTATTCCCAAAGATATTATTTTAAAAGCAAAGGCTAACAAATACCAGCAAATCCAGACGATTTTACCATAGAATTTTATTAAGTTCGGCAAAACGTAAAATTATCGGCCTATGCGAGTAAGTCAGTAAAATGAAAGATGTAACAAGGGAGAAAATACCTAACTGTCCTGTGTTGCGTGTGTTGCGTGCGTTGCTTTGGATGAAAACAGGCAACAACATGGGCAATGGACAGAACGCTGAAGGTCGTTCATAACTTCATACAGTTTCAGTTAGAGAATGAATACATGTACAACTGTTTTACAACTGTTGTGCAACAGTCGTGCAACAGTTGATCATCTTAACGGCCTACTCAAACTGACCGATCGACACGTGCTATTCATTTTAACTCAGCTGTATAACATTAGTGCATGGCGCAATCATAACGTGCACATACTGTATACACGAGCCAAGATTCTACGTCTAGCTACATCGACAACGACGATTAGCGTTTGCGTTTATTCCGCCTCGGAGACGAAATAATTTGGCTTTACTTGCATCGAGACGGCTTTGCGGCGCATTTTTCATCTGTCGTCTGTCCACGCGGCGTATACCGAGCCAGCAATAAAAATTATCCTCATCAGCCGGTTGACGTCTAGCGGGAATCCTGTAACAGGGCGTAAACGCAGTACAATACGATACAATTCTAGACATTTTCACTGCGCCACGCCTGATGTCTGTCTTTACTGTAATTCTTTAGAGTGGGCCTCAATAAGGCTGACAAGATTGCAGCAGGACAGTTTTTCTCTTGTGGCAATATGAAAACCTGGCATAGCTAAGTCGTTACTTACTGGAGTGAATAGCTTAGCCTATAGATTAAGATCAACAGACGTGCATGTATGTGCCTATAATTACACTGGAAACCAAAGGGTGGCCGCTGTGTAGATTCGGACTGTACAATAGAAGTCGCAAAATTTTGCAGTTGTGGTTTTGTTGAGCTAAGTATCGTGAGGTATCGTGGTGAGGGCAGACCTAGAACAGATCTGTCACCGCTGAGAAGCCGAGCTGATGTAGGCGCAGGATGAGCCGGTCGACATACTAAGCAGGTTGTCGTCAGGTGCAAACTTGACAGCGGCAGCAGCTGTACTGGCTTTTTATGCGTTCACGTACAGCATAGACAGAGATCAGGACAGTGACGTTAATGGCGCCCTGAAGACCGCAAAGATCGAAGATCTCCGTGTCAACGTCGAAGACGCAGCGCCGCCCAGTCGCACTAAATGTATGGACACTGTCGACTGTTGTTAATGGTTTCCAGCCTGTTTTTCATGATCTTACCAGCTCACTTTATCGCCAGTGTCGATTGTTTTGCACAAACAATATAATGATTATAGCAATTACATAAATTTTCAATAACTGGGTCAGTGGTGGTTCTAGCCTATTAAACTAAGGGTGCTGCAGCACCCCACAGATTTTTGGGTCTAGAATCCCCTCCGAACTGGATGCATAGGTGACCCATCTACATGTGGCACAGTGTTTTATAATTATTGATGTGTGACAGTCAAACAAACGCACATAAACAGGCAGTGAAGATCAATAATACCAAATCAATCAAACTAACTGCTTTATCATGCAGAACATAAGCGCAGTGTTTTCATGTCTGCTCTTAACATTCTTTCAAGAAGAAGACAATTAATTTAATTTGGCAGTATCCGTGCCAGTTTTCAGCCAGTAGCCATACTGTGTAAAAAACAAACCTTGTTCATTTACAGGCACGCGTAGTTGAGGTGGCGAGATTAGTGCAAATGGCGCTTTGACATTAACTTCGGGGTTTTAAGCAATGCGTGATACTCATTATGCAGCAATGATTTTTCTGCCCAAGTTCAGCAACTATAATCATTAATTACTTGCTGTAAATTACTCTGACAACCAGAAAATTAATCACTAAGAATTTTTCTGCACTTGTTTTGTGTGAGCGACTGAGCGGTCACCAAAATAGTCCGATGGATTGATCCAAGTGCTCGTTTAATTCTTGACGACAAAACAGTCAAAACGCAAAACGTCGCGTTAATTGTGTCCGTTGCGTATACGTTGCGTGCGTTAAATGAAAACTAATTATCGTCACACAATATGATAACGAGATATAGCAGAAAACGATAGTGAGTGTTTTTTTTTCTCTGAACACAGCATAGTTTTATCATCTGCGACAATTCAACATTAGCTAACTTATAATACAGCAACCAACAGTGCAGGTTAATTATCACCCAAAACTCAAACCTAAAATGTATGAATACTTTCTAGTACAATGTCACACAAAGCATGACAAAATGCGCATTATTCTGGCTGATACGAATGAAACGTTGCACAGCTAAATATAGCGCGGGTTAATTGGCCAATGGCGGGTTGTCTGCGGGCGTGTATTCCTGATAAGAGAAGTGGGGGGGCGTCTGGGACTCGGTGGTTTTTTTCATCCTTACGCTTTGTTTTACGATGTACAATAATGTAACAACATTAGAATGTTTTATAACATTATAACGTCCTGCAAGTTCTTAAAAAATTTTACCGCTACAGAAACTATCGCACAAAATGTAATTTATTTAAAATGAACACTGAGCCTACATTAAAACGTTTCAAGCACAATACCATCATAGCCGGGCAGAGGGGACGCGTGCTTTCCATAAAAAGTGGGGAAGTGTTCTGCGCCCCCATTCAACCTCACCCTTGCGAGGTACCCGTAAAAATTTAATGAGGTTGTAGAGCAACACGTTAGGGTCGCTCTGAGGTGGCACTGGTCTTTAATGGTCGACTGCGTAGAGTCCGTAGACCCAGCGTGCGACGACGCTATTAATACGAAGCTTATTAGGAACGCCTCGGGCCGCGGTGCTTTTGACAATAATTCAATATGCTAATCAAGTCACGCCGGCAACAGTACTGCAGTCCGTCTTTCTGCTTTATTTTAAATAATATGTAGACCTATAGGCCTATAGCAAAACTATAAACATTGGAAAATCTCTTAAACCTGCGTCCATGTGTATTTTATTTTTTATTTAATTATTAAACCGCAACACATTACGAAATCCAGTGGCGTCGTTCAGGGGGCAGAGATGAGCAGTTCCCCTGCCGCAAAAATAGTCTGCCGGAACATTTTCTTTTTGTTGGATTTTATTTTTTAAAATGTAAAATTTGGAGCCAAAAATTCCTCATATTACGGAAAATTTCGGGGCAAAATTAAATTTTGGGCACAAATAATTTGCTTTGTTGGAAATTTGCAGATGTCTGTCGAAAAATTGCAACTTTCCGCCCGCAGCTTTTTTTGACGAAAGTCGTCGGCGTTACATTTTGCATCGCTGTTGTCTGGCACTGACATCTTGTCGGAACGTATCGCGGCAGTGAGAATGGCGCAAAATAAAAATAAACTTAAAATGCATTCTGATTCCAAAGTTTGTTTTTCAGCGGCAGTGGAAAAACGTGCAATGTGTCAAAAGTTTCAGAACGTTGTCAAAAAATCGTGAAACTTTTTCCATAAATGTGCTACTGCTTATGTATTTTAACGCACTTTGCACAAGTTTATATTATCCATAAAATTATGCTAAATCTGGCAGTAACGCGATAATTTAACTCAAGATATTATTCATGATATAAACAACAGTTATTAGAACACACGTTTAGTTCTTATGAAAATTATTTGCCTAATATTCAAACACAGTCGTGTAAAAATTTTACTCGCTTCTCTAGACAAAATTTTAAAACTTTTGGCATGCCCATGCCAATACACCAGTAATCATCGTTAAGTTGTCAACGCTCAAAAACAGTCCGGCATTTTGGCCAACCCCGTAGAGCCGCCGACTTTTGTATTTGATATCATGTTAGCTCACAAGTTCATTGAAAATAAGGTTTAAGACATAATTGGGCTGTCATGTTTCGAAAAATAATCGTTAACTTTGCATTAACCACGTAAACGACAAACCGAATACATGGATTATTATTTTTGTGAGCTACATGCTTGCGATTTACTCATGCAAATTTTGGGCATTTTATGCTCTTCGCCCTCAGACAACCAATTTTTTTGACTCGTGCTTTCGATCCAGTTATTTCTGTCGGGTTCCCTTTTTGTGCAGAATTGAGCTTCCTATTTTATCAAATCTCTTTTCAATAAGAGAGCTTCCGATTGAGTCTAAACCTCGCCTTTCCAGTAAAGAGTTTCCAATGTGGTCCAGAGCTTTTTTGTCAAGCAGTGAGCTGCCAATGCGATCCAAGCCGCGCTTGTTCTGCAGTAGCGAAGTGCCGAGAACGCGCTTTCGTAGCAGCGAGTTGGCGATTTCACCGAACGGTCTCTTCTCCAGCAATGCGCTTCCGATATCATCCAACGCTCTTTTCTGTTCATACGTGCTCATTGGCTTGCTGCAACACAGAGCGTCAAAGTCTACAATATAATGTACAAAAAGTACGTAAGCCTATCCAAGTCATTACATAACTATATCGAAGGTTGGCTGGTTTTTACGCGCGATATTACGAAGTGCTAAGCGCATCTTACCTATAGCAGAGACGTCTTCTATATCTGCCCGTGTGTGTGTGTGCATCTGTTACATCCTGCGACTTTATCGAAACGGTACAAGCTAAAATCACGAAACCTAAAACGTTACCGTGGGCCAATTCTGATGTGACGCAGTTGGCGATTCAGAGGGACACTCAGAAATGGCAAACCTCCGCCAACGTTATGTAATTTCTTTCGTTGTGTTCGTTGTGTTGGCGGAGGTAATGCATGACAAAAAACTTCGTGGGTCGATTATCTGGAGTGCAATCTGCTTTCGGCGCAACGTGACTCAAGCCAAGCTACAGGTGTGGCAGTTCGTAGATTGTATCTGTGTCAGTTAAGTGCTTGTTTTTTCCTCATTTTCGTATTTTTTCACATGTTTCTGTACTCAGTGTACGATTTTGATAATAAATATAACTCGGCAGTATAATTAACATTCGTTGATAGCGGGCGTCTTTCCCTTTCTCGTCGCTGTATCAGCCAAAGTCGAATTCACGAACAAAGCAATTTAAGGACAAGACAAGTCAGACAGTTTGCCAGGATATGCTTACATGAAATACAGTCTCCCATTGCGGCACAGTGCTCATATATGTTTTATCAGTTGATGCTGCGTACGTAATAATATTGTTCTCAGGTGACGTGGTGCTTGCCAGATTTCCAGCTGTTTAAAAGCACTTTGTATTCTCCGTTACCAAAAACGAAAAAAAATCAGCGATGAACCATGGATGTTTCGTGCCATTCTAACTCATTAGTCATAAATTATGCATAAATTCTGTTACACATAAACAAAACTTACAGTGTAAAAACTCACCTTTTCGATGTGCCGGTAAGACATAAAACTGCAAACAGAGCCACCAACGTGCTAAATGTTGCCAGCTGCAATGCAACACAACAAAACCTGCAAAATTAAAGTTGATTAAAACTAAATTTTATGTAAGATTGAGAGTCTGTCGGCGATGCATGCTGAAACGTTTTTTTGAATCGGTGCGGTCTTTCTATCTCGTTCAGTTTATTTGTTCGATTTGTAGCGTCAGCTGGGACAAACCACATCTGGACACTGGCAGCGTGCAGACGGAATTGCAGTCCGAGTCTTAATTGGAACTGCAACGACCCTTTATTGCAATTTTACTGCCTTAATTGACCCAAGACTACAGACGGCCGCTTGACTTGGGAGGCGCTATTCGACTTTGAACATAAACTCTCACATTAGCTCATTGGCTTCGCTGTGATAAAAAGACCACAAAACATTGCCACGAGTTTTTTTTACCTCTGTCTCTTTGTGTCCACATGATTACTCAAAAACTTGTGAACAAACTGTGCTAATCTTGTGCACAGAACATTGAAAAAAAATTCGTTAGGGCCCAAACCCTGATAAAGTGTTTGCGTGTTTTGCTGCATTTTACCGCATAACGCACACGCATTCAATGTAATGGCAATGCTTTTAGTATTATTTGCTGGACATGCAACAGCGCTGTAATTAGTAATTGCAATCCTGGGATTAAATTCTTAGTCCCTGGATCCGGGATTAAGAAATTTGTAATCTCAAGATCCCGTTTCGGAATTAGGCTTACAGAATAATCGTTGTTTCGGTATCCATAGTAGACTTATTTTATGCATGAGGATGTAGTACACCGGTCCTACGGAAGGTATTGCGAACTGTAGGAAGTGACTGTGACTGTAAAACTACGAATTACAGTTCACAACAAACAGTAGCACTTTAAAGTGCATAAAAATTTTATTTATTAGACGATAAGAATTGTTATTTGTGTCATTTAACACATTAAAAAGTACAATTTTAACGAATTTTGAAATCCCGCAATTCCGGGATTGGGAATTTGGGACGCCGCTAATCCAGGGATTCGGGATTGGCGAAAAAGGCCGGGATCCCGGGATTCGGGATCCCGGGATTGCAAACACTAGCTGTAATAAAGCAAACATGCGACGAGAGTTTGTGTCAAGAGCGATTGTTATTGAAGCAATATCGCTTATAGCTACTCAATTCTCCGTAACGTGGTCTGTCGTTTGTCACATTCATACCCCCTGCTCAAACGGCTCGACGGATTTAGGCCTAGATGCCATTTGACAGGTACAATGCGGGCTTCAGTGACACATTGTGTCAGATGAGGGGTCCTTGACTCCAGGGAAAAGAGAGATTTTGAAGTTTGAACCTCTCAGCCAGAACTTGTCTACTTATGATTCACCAGCTAAGGGGCAGCTACTTCCGACTTGTAGACAAAGAGATATTGACAAGCGGTTTGTCGCACTTCAGTCTGTCGAAGGTATAGGAAGCAGTTTTCGTTTAAATTATTTGCAAAAATTTATAACAAGAAACAAAAAAATTACAGCGTAAGTCAAGAAACACTCGAGCAGTTTTCTCGCGATAAATCGTGGCAAACGTGAGCTGATTTTAACAGTTTGTTTACTATTGCACTCTTAAATAAACCACACAAGTTGGAACAAAAACTGCCACCGCAGCCATCGCGCAAGTTCCAACACTTTGCAAAGTCTGCGAAACAAATTAAGGTCCTTCCCGAGTCATGACCAGGCCCCAGTGCGACGCTGCTGATCTCCGTTTTCTTAGCGTTCAGCGAGACACCAATTTACATGAACATGCCAGACCGCGGATATCATAGTTGTGTGCTTGTTTACGTCCCAGTTTTTGCTGGTACTGTACTTATTGCGCCAATCCATAAATGGACAGCCAGGCTGAGTTGGCCTGGGTGGTAGATTAGTCTACTACCGAGATGGTTTAGGCCTACCCGTCTCCCGACGGTCATCCAGCCAAGTACTAACCGGGTCCGGCGTCGATTAACTTCGTTGATGCGACATGCAAGACTTTACGAAATATGCAATCGCCTGAAATTTTAACGCGAAATTTCACACACTCACTACGTGTTCCTATCTGCGTAAAAAGGCAAAGCAGCATCTTACACTGTCACAAATGTAATTTTTTTGCCAGACAACACCGTCATTTTGCTTGTTCAAAAAGTTAGTCTTAGGCGTACAATTATGAGCTAAGTTTATTCAAAACAGCAGGATCCATCTTGTAGCTTACGACGTCGAAGTGACGTAAATTTTGTAACACAACATCTTGAAACCTGGCGGTTAATACGTTGACTTCTTACACTCATTGACAAACTCTTTATTATGTTGCATAAAACAGTGTTTTTTCTCCCGTGAAAACATCGTGCGCCTATGCGTTCTGCATACATTATGCTGCATGTAAACATGGAAAATAAGTGCGTGATTACTGAGAAAATTGAATACAGGCCTGTAGCTTTGTCGTAGCTACAGATGATAAAACCCGTTGGCATTTTAAGTGACTATGAACTAGCAATAAACAAGTAAACTTTTGTTTTTAAATTTTTGGCGACTGCTAAAAATGGCCAAAAATTTAAAAGATACTGTTTTGCCGTACATTGCAGGTACGTTTGCAACACAAGTTGGTGCTATGTTTTCTAATTAAAACTGAGGGGAAAAAATTACAAATACAGTACTTATGTGATGCAGTACCTGCATTTTTCTCAATTTTTAAACAGTGTTCAAAGTGCGGCGTATGCTGTCAGTAACTCCATTCAAATACGTGTGCAGACGAACTGACTGTCGAACATGTCGTGCGTGCTCAAGTTAGTATAGCCACTCAGCGGTCCTGCGTCGGGTGCTTGCATGCACGCAGGCGGCGGCTGCATTTACAAAGCGCTGCAGAACGAGTTCGTCTATCCGAGCTTTTAATACCGAAACTTATAAACATATTAAGTTCATCATCATCTGTATAGTAGTATGTATCATTTTTGACGATCTCACGCTACCTGTCTCAAAAGTGAATAAAAACCAAAAAGCATACAAGCCAGGTAGGCCTACTAGTACCATGTGATTGTGATATAAATCTGAAATTATCAGTGGTTGAATTTGGCGCGGGTTATAAAAACTAAAAAAGACGATCACTTGATCATATACTTCAAAAACTCAAATGCATTATTAAACAGGCCTACTTGACAGTTAGGCCTATTGTTATTAAACCGTTTTTGTTTTTAAAGCCAATCAGATGTTTTACAACAACCAGAGTAGGCCTAACACATTTCAAATACTTATAACTCTGAAATATAAGAGCTCAAAGTAATAACTCCGTGTAAAACGCACTAGTTATTGAACTGATTGGCGTCACTCAGCAAAAAGAGCGTATTAGTGTTAACACGCTAATGATGCTGTGGTTACATCTTTTCGTCATCATCATCATCATCATCATCATCAGCAGCAGCAGCAGCAGCTGTATTATAATATCATGTCGATAGCGTCGATAAACCCAAATACGGCGAAGAACTATTATGATATGGTAGCCATGCAAATGAGGCCAACAATATAGACAAACTGAGTCATTTCGCGAGTGTGAGTTTTCCATGCTGAGAAAGTTTTCTAATAATAACTGTAGATTTTGTTTGACTTGATGACTGACATTAGAATCCGACTATTACGAAAAGTACACTGTATGAATTCTGACAACAATATTGTCACCGTCGTTACAGTAGGTTTACGCCTAAGCTGTATTTTTGTGTGACTGTTGGAGGAAGCCGTGTTCATGAAATATGCTTGCTATTGGTGTTCTGTATGTTGAGTTGTTAACGACAAATGTCTTGAGGCTCAAATTACGAGCGTCGCTAAATGATGTCTGTAGCCACAATAATTGAGTCAATGACGAAATACCGACATACACCGCAGCTCTCTCACACACGCAAACACTCATTGCCACTGATACTTAGTGCTAAACATGCTTATATACAAGCCAGAAATATCTTAATAATCAACTTACCAAAATTTTAGCACGACAGTGCTATTTTGTAGTACCGTGGTGCGTCACACATCGACAAAAAGTCACAACAAACTAAACTGCAATCAAACTACTCTATCAATCATAATCTAAATACAACTGATTTCCATCACAACACATTTAATACACGGCGCCATTACACCAGTTCCGTCGCACGTGAATTGGAGGCACACTACACTGCTACTAGCCTAGTAGACTTAATGGAGTTTATTTACAGTATAAAGTGCCGAGGAGAAAGAATGGCAAAATGCAAAGACGCTCAGCTGCGATGTGATTATTATGCTTACTATCGTTTCGGAGTAGGTCTGTTTGCACGCTGCGTAAAATTGCTCGGCTTTCACAGCGGTTCAGTTAGTACTCCGGTTGATTTTGTACTATTAGAGGGCTTAGAGTCACATTGTCTACTCGGTAGCGATTTCTATCTTTTTTAGCCGACCGCACTTAATTAACGGTCGAGCGTATAATACAGTACTGTTATCCTCTGTCGTCGTCTGTCTGTGAGAGATGTATTGTGGCTAAACGGTGCAAAATAGGGTTTTGGTTGCTATTGATCATTAATTTAAAATCGTACAGGCATATTAACTTTCAAATGACAAAAATCATTGACCTTGGATGACCTTGAAAAGTCATAACACACTATAGTATGCCAATCGTGCGGTATTGTGGCTAAACGGTAAGTCGCAATGGGTCGGCGATGGTACCATCGGATAGAACGCTGGCTAATTTCTATAGGCTGTCAATAGTAACCATGTCTCCATCTGCAGCGGTTTGGCCGCAATTACAATGGAAAGTTGTTTATAAGTCGCTATATCTTGAAAACTGTGACATATAGGGCAAAGGTTACTATTAATCACTAATAGAAAGTGGCATATTGGCTTTCAAATGGCATGAAAATCATTAACCTTAGATGACCTTGAAGATCACTGACAACCAGTACGGTCAGCTATCCTAGCGACAGCTGGGCTACTTGTTTCTATTGGCCTATAGCTTATGCAATTTTATAGCACGCTTAAGATACAGAACCTAACTACGAGTCAGACGTACGTAATAAGATAACAGAAAGATTGATATTTCCTTTAAGCTGTGATTTCTATTGTGATCTGTTTCTATTTTTAGGTAGGATTTGAATCTCCGAACCTCATTTTATATGCGTATGACTATCTGTCAAAAACATTAATACAATATGCCTATAAATATGGATTAGGTCTACGTTGATGTGGGATTTTTTTTCTTTATTTGCTTTACCCGTTCACGTTAGACAAGAATGTACTACTCTGCTCCTGCTAATTTAGCAACAAGTTTTACCTGGAAGTTTATCTGAAATCAATAGCATTTCTGTGGTCTATGTGGTGCATGAATAACGACCCGCTAGGCTATAGATAGAGGCCCAAGTTCTACTAGTATGCAGGAGATAAAATATTTTGAGCCTATTTAAAACCTGATGAAACAAGATAATGTTCATAATTATGAACACGGAGTCTGCTCAATGCATTTCGACAGTTTGTCCGTATAAATATAATCAGTGAGCTGTTTAGACCGGTAGAAAAAAATCAAACAGTTTATTTGGAAATTGTACAGCAGCAATAATCCTTTCATCCTTTTCTATTATTTTAACTAAACAATGAACATTGTCAGTCACGAGACCATTCGATTCGTCAACAGCGCTTTACTATAAAAGGTCCGTCGTCACCATGCGTCTATCTTGCACCGTTATGGAGATATGGCGCCTCAAAGATAATGAATGGGGTCACAACTTTGACCTCTTTGAGTCATGTGCATTGCATTGGACAGACAATAATAAAACAAACCGTCTCCAGTTTGTAGTGTGCCATCGTACTTTGTAACCATTTTCGTTGGTGTGGTCATGTCTTTCCCATGCCCGGCACAAAAATACCGAAACAGTTACTATACGGCCAACTATATTAGGTGCAAAGCGACATGCTGGAGACCAGCGCATAAGATTCAAGGATCAGTTGCGTGTAAGCTTCAAGTCATGCAACTTCTATCGTTACGAAGTGGGAAGCTCTGGCTGAGGACAGATCTGCTTAAAGTGAGGAGTGTCACAATGCAGTGAATGGGTTCAAGATGCAACGCATCAACACGGGCAAGGCTCGTCTTGCAGCAAGGAAGTAGGACCTATCGTTGTCATTCAGCCCTCTCACCTTTATCACATAGGCTTAGGCCTACATCTGCGACACGTGTGGACGCCGACGGATATGGTCATTTTGCATCGGCCTGTTCAGCCGTCAACGAAGCCATCACTGCATCATTGAGATTCGTCGCGTCGACGACTCATTTCAGATGTAATACTGTTTTGAGATCTAACACGGTTAGAATTAGAGTTAAGGTTAAAGATGGAGTTATGTTTAGCTATGGCTGCCCTTAGCTATTGTAGTGGACCTTCCCTATTTTGACATCGCTGACGTTGATGTTATTTTTTACTGAAATCGTTCAGTCTACGCTTTAGCTGTCTTCCTGCACGAAAGCGCAGACTGTTGCTAAACTTAGCATGCGCGTGCAGAATGGCTGACTGTCTTCGTTAGCGCAGCCAGCAAATTGTGCATTATTTAATGACAGACTATTTCGTTCATATTAGCCAATTTTCCACTAGTGCTATATGAAGCCTGAAACATAGGTAGTTATTTTTGCTTTTTTTTAGAAAATTACTGACAGCACTATAACCGTAGCATATAAAATTATGTATCTCAACGATGGTTTCGTTGGTAACTGAACAAGCCGATTTGCAGCCATTTGCCGGTAAAAAAATGTGAAAAAAAATCTGTCGACGTTCAGCAAAAATATGGACAACTGACAATGGGAAGTTTTTTGAACGCTAGAGTAGGCCCAGTCCCACTGCTGTAATGTTAACATCGTAATCGTTAAGATTGTTTAATTTGTTCATCGTGAATTTCCTGGTAAATAAATACATGTAGTGACGTTGCGCAGAGACCGCTCGACAAGGCTGACAAGTGATAATATTAATTATGAAGTATTTATTAAATGCATGCGTGAAAGCTGCAGCGACTTTGAGATGCCATGCCGTAGAGCGAGTCTTGAACGACGTCGTCAAGCAGCAGAGAATTGCGTACGTGCTCTGCGACTGTTTAGACTATCGACCCTGCTTAGCGCTAATTAACACCTGACGTCGTTAACCGACGCCCCTTCGACAGCTGGGCAGCGCCTAGGGTTAAACTCATTGTCAGTGACCTCTGTGACTGACCTCACATTCACCCGCCCTCTGGATTGCCTATAAGTCACGTCACGCACTGCGACTTTCCATGGAGAACTTCACAGTCAATGTTTTTGGAGCTTTTTCTTAATAACTATTATCGTGCTGAAAAGTAGAAAAAACGGATTTAATGACAAATAAATTACATTTTATGGCGATCTGAATTCGGACCCCTCGAGTCGAGCACGGATTCGAATCCAGATTCGAATTTTTTAAACGATTTTGGTTGTAGATGATTTTTATTCACTATTACGATTTCTGCAGTAAAGGTTCAAGAAAAAAATATGAAAATTATTGTTCAAAATATGCGCTTTCACACTAAATGCTTCTTTTAAGCCTAAGACATCGACGACCTAAGTTTTCTATAGCTAATGGCTGCATAGTGATGTGATGCCGACAGTAAGTTATTACTTTTTCATAGTAAGCCTGATCATTTTCGACCTATGCAAATAAACATGCTCAGTGATGATCGAGTCTGTGTTTTACAATAGGCCTATAGGCATAAATAGGCCTACATCACTGTCATATGCTGTGATATACTGATACAGGCCTATATCCTACACCTATCACTAAAACGTGAAACGTAGCCTAATACTTGTGGATGGCGTTCCTGGAGTCATCAGCTGTATTTCAAAAGCGAGAGTTGCACCTTGCAGTGTCGACATAAAGATCTATCAAACAGTGAATCAAAGAAGGCGCCACAGTAACAGAACTTAAGATTAAACGGTTTAGCAATGTCAAAGTAGGCCTAAAACACGTTGAACACTGCACGTGCACGGTTTAAACGGATCGATACAAATGATAGGCCTAATGACTGCACGAGGTCATGATGTGAAGCACTGAAGAGAGCCTGCGGGTTTTTTACTGGAGGACACTGGAGGCACGTGCCCCGCCCCATACAGGAGCCTGCTCAGATACTCAAAATAGTGCTAGAAATGCACCAAAACACCATTTTTACGCAAAACGAAAACATTTCTAGGAATAAGAGAGCACAGCCCCCTCCCTTGACCCTTTTCCTTGTGGAGCGAGGACCCCTCCCCACAATCTATACCCCTCAAGTGCCCCCTTCACATCCAGGTCTTGGCTACGCCTGAGGTTTTGAGTATGCCGAGTGACAGAAACTCATTACAAAGCTGTTATTAAAGCTAGAGCGTCAACACAACAGGCTCCAGAATAACGTGATGAGACGCGCTTTTTAATAGCAGACAGCTAGTAAAATGCGCCAGTTGCTGAATGGGAGTGAAAAGGCAAATACATTCGCCAGAGGGCACCCAAAATCCTGCGTCGTGTTCGATAAAAGAAAGCTCCGATAATTCCTTACGTCGATGTGTAATACTCTCCCTATTGTGCGGAACATTGCAACGCAACCGAATGTTAAAAAATTTTGTGTCCATGACTTGCGAATACCAGCACGCCAAGTATACCTAGTTAACCAATCAGTTATCAGATGACAGTTAGGTTCCTGTATAGGCCTGGAAGTGATGCGGCGGCAGCAAAGCCTATAGAGTTTACTCTGTATGCTTTGGGCAGCAGCAGCAACAACATCATTGGTGATGCGCAGAAAAAGTTTTTGAAAAAAATCTGAAAATTGTTAGTGGCATCACTAGTGTGAACATTCAGGAAGCAGGAAGACAGTTAACGGTTGACGACGACGTAAAGAAAAATCCAAGAAAAAGCGTGTTTAAATATATATGGCCTAAGCTTTACTATCCCATATGCGGATCTAGGTTTCAGCCAAGGGGGGCGGAATATCTCCCTCGCTCTTCCCCCTCTTTCCCTTTTTTTCTTTTTTCCTCCTCTTCTTCTTTCCCTTTCTTGGCATCCCTTTTCCTGTTCCCTTCCCTCTTTCCTTAGAAGTTGGACCCCTTGAAGCCAGTTAGAGTGTGTGGGGGAAACACTGTAAGCTCCCCTAGCAGGGTCTGGAGTGGAGCCGCAGCCGACATCAAATTTGGTACATTTTAGCCTGAAAATATAACATTTGGTGGCAATAATTTTAGTCATTTTCCTGATAAACGAACTTATTAATTAGCTGTTTCGCAGAGCATTATATAAGTGTTTACTTATTCATAGAGGCTCAAGATCGAAAGAGGGGGCGGCCGCACCTCCGCCCCCACCCCTTGAATCCGCCACTGTCTTTGACGTCATTCAACCAGCGGCGGACAGAATTTGATAAAAAATGTTTTGGACCTTAAATTTGTCCATAGTTTCATCGGCAACGTCAAGTCGTTAGCAGGCCACAAGACGTAAACTGTTCATACAAACTCGTTGATGTATCGATGCAATAAATATCGGAATACTGATATCACGGTATTTTAAGTTAACCCATGTGTCTGTAAGTTGTTAGAGTTGCGCCTCTCTGCGCCTCTCTAAAGCAGAAGGCGTGTAGTAGAAACGTGAATTATGGTTACTGTGGGCGGGACGCATGGGGCATGACACTGACTGGCAGACAGACAGACAGAGAGGCTGAGAGTGTCATAGACTATAGAGACAGGCTTCCGTGAACGAGCGCGCTAGTTGGCTGCTACAGCATGCAATAATTGTCTGCATCTTGGGCGACGTAGGCCTACACTGTCGTGCAGTCTAATTAACAGCTAGTGAAAACTGAAGGCGGCGAAAGGTAGGCTTACATCACGCCTCAAATAATTGTTAAAGCGTTTCGCCTATACCCGGTATGTAACATTGTATAACTCACGACTATTGTAACAGAGCCGCTATAACGTTGTGATACATAATGTAGATTGATCTATCGCGATATGGAATTGGATATTTGGGCCTACCGTTAAGTTGCAAGCTTAAAGATGTGGTCTTTTGCTACGAGGTGTCTGTCGTCTGTCTGTTTGTCATGGATGTATTGTGGCTAAACGGTAGATCTTACCGGAAAACTTTTTACACGAATAATTAACCTAGTGATCCAGTGCAAGAGGAACATTTTCAAAGTTGTGGTTGAATGGTGGGGTAAGAAAAATGTGCGTTTTTCAACTGAAAACTGGCCGTATCTCGAAAACAGTGAGATATATATGGCCAAGATTTTACTGAGCACTAACAGAAAGTCGCATAAGCCTTATCACATAAGTGACATGACACGAAAATCATTTGCTGGCCTACCGACACCCGCGCGTACGGTCGGCCCTTTCTAGCGAAAGCTGGGCTTTCTGTTTTTTTTATTAGCGCAGGGTTTGAATTTACGTACGGCTGCATTGTGTCATTTAAACGCACTGTAAATATTGTAATTAGTTCAGCGTCATGCACCTAACATGTTGCATGTGATGTGTAGATACGTAGAGCACGAGTTAGTCAGGCTATACACTGTACAACGATGAGGACGTTACAAGTCGTAATGGCAACACTGATGCTCGTGGCACAACTATCAGCGTCGGCCACTCTCCACCATGGTACCTAGGCCTAGGCCAGGCCTATATGCTGTCGTCTTGTGTCATATTTCGATTTGTATAGGCGCCTACTAGTATATAGTGATAGTGAGAAGATTCTGAAGTATTGTGGAGTCACAACTTTACAAGAAATCGAAACAAAAATCTCAACTGCCTTGAACGCATTGTGTTTGTGTCGTCCGTCCGCGTGCGTCTGTGCGTCTTGCGGTCATTTTCTGCGTTATCTGCAGTATATCATGCGTTGTTGCATTTTCTCTTCAGTTTTGTCTTTCGCTAGTGCATTTTGGGAAAAATGAATTGATTAACTTTTGTTGTCAAAGGATTAAAAGATACGGTCTCAGGGGGCGGGGAGGAGCTTGTTGTGTTCGTTATCAAAAACCAAGGAGTCCTATATTCTAGCATTCAATATGGTTTTTAGGACACCTTTAAATGCATGTAGAGTATAGCCTTTTATGGAAAACCCATCTTATAGCTACGGAGCGTCATCTGCCATATGAGATTACACGGTACGTGTTTCTTGCCACCCGACACAGGTGAACGCGCCTCGCCTCAACCCCAGCCAGACAGGCCGGTACTCGATTTACTTACCTCGAAGTGATGGAAGGCTGAGTTTACCTTGGTGTTGGTTTTATACCGACAGGGTTTATCTGTTCGCAGGCAGTCACTCGTCCAGGTAGTAACTGGATGATAGCGTCCCGACGGGGAGTCGAACGAACAATCTCGCGATCGAAAGACCACAGTCATATACCCCTATATACACTACCAGGCCAAGCCATTTCAGAATGAGCTAAGTCTGTGTGGTCGTGTTGTAATGTGGTGACAGGGGCGCCGCCGCACGTGTCCGGTGACTACGAGCGTCTACACGTGGTGTCGGTCGGCAGCACACTGCGACTGGTCTGTCCAGTAATAGCTCGCCCTACACCGCTTGTTGACTGGTGGTTCAAGGACTCGCAACGCATCCACGACGGCTGGGTCAGACATCGCCCCGTCAACAACACAACTCTAAGTGTCCGAGACATCAGACTCACTGACTCGGGACGATACACGTGCACCGCTACCAACGGATTCGGCTCGTCACAAGCGACTTTCCTCGTTCACGTCTACAGTTTGTGCTACGTACCTATCCCTACAGTAACTGACAGTCAGTTAAAACGCGTACAGAGTGACGTAACGTAACTGATCTGAACTGAACTGATACGGTTTAGGTTTAACCCGCTAGTCATTGGTCGACGCGTACGTGCGCGAAGTCACGTAGTCACCGGCACCATTAGACTGTGCCTATTGTAAGGCATTACTGCTTGCGCATTCATTAGTTCGTCAAAAACTGAACCGTGTCATTTCAGTTCAGTTACGTCGCTCTGTACGCGTCTTTAGACTGATAACTCATCAGTGAGCAGCATCGACGCTTAATAGTTAATACAGTTAGGCCTATTATGCATTTTCTTTTATGGACAAACGCATTTTAAAGCACTGCAAAACATATATTTTTTGGCATAAAGCACACTTGTAAAACTAGAAAGTGGTAAAACAGACAGACATGAATTCACGTTCTGGTATGATGCTGTGCTATGAATTTTGCTGTGAAAAAGTACTCATATTTTAGTGGGGCTCAAACCCGCAACCCTTTCACGCTGCTGCGTGCACGCGTGGCATGTCTGCCGGTGAAGTGGCTAGCGTAGGGACCTATTCGTATGTCATAGGCAGTTCATCACATCACATCACATTCTTTATTTTTTGTAGATCGTCACCGTTTCGTCGGAGTGAGTCGTCTCGCTCTTGACCTGTTAACATCCACCGCCTACACGACATTATTTTGTTGCTGTCCCACACGCCAAAGGACACCGATCAGATGAAACCTCCCACAAGCGCTAGTTTATATACAGGAACGAAATGAGAGCAACTATCTCTCAGTGCTTTGTTTAAATAAGCTTATTAATGGGCCAACGCAAGCCACCAATAGTCCTAACTGCAGCGCCGACTTGAAAGTTGAAAGCCAAGTGCCTATGATTCTGCAGCGTCCCAGACTCTGACGCAGTGCGCGGGACGGCGGGAGGTGCTGAATGATACGCAGCGGGGTGCTTAGAAGCAAGGATTATTATTACAAGTCTGAGTCTGAGTCCTAGCGTCGTAACGAACCCCAGATGTGATGTCTGACCGTGGCCACGCCGGGTGTCAGCTGTGTCATCTAGGCGCCGGTGGGCTCATATACCAGCAGCTAGTCTCGTATCACGATGAAGCTCCCTGGGACATCTCATTCCGTCGTGTCACGTCCACTTTGTATATGCTAGCTAAACCAGGGAGATCTTGATATAAATAAAGGTCTTCTTGACTAAGCCTACTTGCGGATCCCTAGGGAAACTGCACCCTACAGTGCATAGACATAAACATTGATAGTTAAAGCAACTGTTTTCAATCTTCAGTTTTGACTAAAGCCCCAAATCTGGCCACCTCTGCTCTCGACCTTTCAATAATGAGTGACTTTGAGTTGACGTCTTATCTGTTGCGTCGTCAAGTCGCGGTTTTGCTATGTTTGTGCTAAAATATTATAATAACAAGTACTTGTGGAGTGATCATAATTAAGAAATGAATAGACACCAAAAGGCACGGAAACGGATGGTATTAACATTGGTTCATAGATCTGTAATGGCAGCTTGATGGATATGGGCCAATCTAGCAGCATGGTGTCGTAGCATGATGCGTTCAGCTCTTTTCTCAGACTTTGTCGCAAAACATTAGCCTACAGCAAGTCGACATGTTAAACAGCCTGAAAACGGATATGCCATTACATTACGTCACTCAATGCCAAGTGCACTGCGCATTAAAGGGACAACATCTGTTTTGTCGTTTGCTGTAATAATCGCAGAATGTGACCGAAACTCGATCTCGACTTGGGAAGATGGGTTTCAGTAATAGTGCTGCGCGAATTCGACTCGCATCGAAATCGACACAACGGAAGAACAGCGCACTTTTTTTAGTGGTTAAGTTGCAAAATGAGTCCAATGATTAATGTGCGACTGGCTTGAAATCGATGAGACAACTATAACAAAAATTGTCATCAGTATCTAATTTTCACCTGTTTAGTGTTCACTTCTGATCATTAATCATCTATATGCAAGTACTTATGATCGAACGTATAGCGATCAAATGTATTTGCAGCAAATACCTTAATTTTCAGCGGTTTCGATTTTCTCAATTTGTTATAGAAACATTTGTCATCTTTTAAGCATGACGTATATTGCAGGACTCATAATATGATCGAATATTCAAATTGTAATTGCCCATCTCTGGAACAGATGCAAAGACGAAAACTTCGGTTCACGTTGGCTATTAGTTGGGTCGAAGTTCGTCGTCGTAAGGTGATGACGCACCCAGCAATAGTTTGAGACTCGGCTAAGTGCTGCAGCCAGTCAATTGTAAATTTACTCTCCTGCTGAAATGTTTCGCTTTTATTGTTCTTCATCCGATTTCTCTTTGGATATCGAATACCGCCTGCCCGATATTAAACGAGTTATATATTTTCTTTATAAACGGATTTTTTTACACACTTGATCTTTCAATCGTTTAAGCTTTCCTCTACTCAGCTGTTAATTATTCTTTATTTGTCGTGTTTCTGTTTTCGCATTTGATCTGTTGTATAATGTCAATACCTGCGGCCTAGCTGGCTACACTGCAATGTTAAAAAGGAGCGCACAGAGGGACGTAACTGAATTAAACTGAACTAACATGGTTTAGTTTTCGACAAACTGGCGAATAGACAAGCAGTAATGCATTTCAGTAAGAACCATCTAACCGCGTCATTAACCTACGTGACTATGCTCACGTACGCATCAATCAATGATCAATAATTTCGCTTTTCTCGCCTATTGGTAAGTTCGTCAAAAACTAAACCGTGTCGGTTTTGTTCAGTTACGTTACGCCGCTCTGTATACGCGCCTTTGCAGTCCTGCACTATTACAAAGTAAAAACGGCTGCTGTCGATTGCCTGACGAGCGTTGCATACGTGTATAGCGCTAGCGTGCCCACGGAGAGTCTACAGATAGCTGCCCACCGGCAACAAGTTTCGATATTGATGATATTGTTCCAGTGTTAATGGATTGTCCACTATTTTGTCCACGGATTAGTCACCCTCAGTATTCTGAAATATCGTGACCATACACTGCAGCGACCAGAAGTTGTTATTTGTATGTCTAGTGGCAGGTTGTCGAGGCCCTCGAGGGGGGAGGCTGAAGAGAAGGCCGCTTACTTTCTTCTTCTCCCGATTGACTGGATGCATTTCTGTAACCAAGTGAAAATACGTTTTGCATAAAAATGCATTATTTCAACATGAAAATTTTGAATAAAATTTCTGGAGAATTGGTGCAGAAACAGACACACTCTTTTGGGTAGGGAACACCCCCTTCCCGGACTTTATTTCTGTCGGCGACAGCTCAGGTCTTAGTGAACGGTCGCATAATATGTCGGCACTGGGTCAACACATATTTTTCTAGTTTTAATCAGAGTTGTACATGGGTCGGATTCATGCATCCGTTGGGTCGTCTGGTGGGCTTCGATGTTCGATCGACTCGACACAGTTTTCGACAGTGAATTTTTGAATTTTAAGTCTGGGTTGGGTAGAATAGTTATTTTATTTTTTGTCGGGTCGAGTCGGGTCATGCAGGTCTCACGAACTAATGGGTCGTGTTGACCGATAGACTGATTCAAACAGAACAGAAGTAACCGATGACCAATAATTCTGCGTTTCGTAACAGTCCGTTACGTTGCAGTACGAAAGCGCACAAGATGCAAATGGTAATTGACATTATTACAAGCCTGTGATGCATATTAATGTATTGCTGCAGATGTGGCAGCTTGGACGGTTACGCCTGCGGCGTCGAGTCAGGGCACTGGCGTCCCGGCGTCCTCAGCGTTGAGCGTCCTCCAGACAGGTGCGATCAAAGCACCAAACACACCGATTTCTAATAATTTTACTAAAGGTCAGCTTGAGATACTATGTAAAACAACCGATTTTGCCCGAAGCTGTAACGAAAAGTTGTTTTGTGCCACTGGGAAATTAGTGTTGTAAACTTAGCTGCATTTTAGCCAAAATTAACCGTAATTTAGCCTTAAATAGGCCTATTTGTTCCCGACAAAATTTGTCTTATCCGAATATCAGCTGTATTTTGGTTCAGCCAGATTTATTATTTCAAAAATTAGGACAAGAAGTCTACAGAGATATGCAATATCGTCTGTTCGTTCTGATAGCGTGTGCTGTGCATGATGTGTTTGCTATGACAGCATCATCATTATCATCATCATCAACATCAGCTCCAGTGTTCAGTCGTCCAGCCAGTATGTCAAGCCGGCAAACACTGGCACTAGCAGTTGGTGAATCGGCGAGTCTTCCCTGCCACGCGCGCGCCTCCCCCACGCCGCTCATTGCTTGGTACAAGGACGACGCCATCTTGGACCACGCGATCTCGTGGTCTCTGGAGCTGGGTCACGTGACACTCGCAGACGGCGCACTCTACACTTGTGTCGTCTACAACAACGTCGCAGCTATCAGCCGCACCTACAACGTCACCGTCGCCGCTGTCAAACGTATTCATTATTGCATTCATCAATTCGTAATTCTAAACCACTCTTTAACAAAGTTTAACTTTTCATATCGGTGATTGGACTAAAATTGGGTAAATGTATAGTTTAATTCGAGTAGCGTCAAACTTTTATTACCAAGTGCGTGTAATGTGTCAGCAGAAAGGACGTATAAACTTTTCATTGAATCTTCGCACTTGAATGCCTTTCAGCCCCTGACATCGTTTACGTAAACGCTGTTGTGCAAAAAATGGCTTTATCGACCAACTCAAATAAGTCACTTTATGCAGTTGTTGCTAGGTTTTCATTTGTCTGTGCATACAGAAAGTTACATTCGAGAGTCTATACCGGTGGGGTTGTTGGCTTGGTGCAACATGAGGGGAGGTTGCTTCCTGGCGCTAAGGGATTGACGGCCCTCGGTTGATGATGATGATGATGATGATGAAGGACGAATAAACTTTAGCGTGGCGTTAAGTCCTAAGACTACAAGGACACGTAACAATAAGCTTAAACAGTGAAGTCACATATTAGTAGTCAGCGCAATGAGACATTCTCACACTGTGTCTCAAAAAAACGTCCCACTTCGTGATTGTCCATATCTTCGTCAAATATTGACCGATTTTCAAAATTTTTTCACTGGCACATTTTATGGACAAGTAGCAGTAGTGTTATTATTAAACAGACCACCACACCTTAACTGCGTCTCTACACTACCATGTGAAACTCTTATTGTCAAAAATGTCTAAAATGCTAGTAATACATATGCAAAAATTATTTTCTAAAAACAATTTTTCAACAATTT
>Ga0056128_1002306_pt1 | contig 22482 bp, 17 predicted proteins | sample WorMetLIZISLAND2_FD_71113 | JGI IMG/M metagenome (GOLD analysis project Ga0056128, IMG submission 71113) | Marine gutless worms symbiont microbial communities from Max Planck institute for Marine Microbiology, Germany - Olavius geniculatus... ... | reverse complement strand
GCGCGAGACCGCGTCGTTTGAGCCATTGCACGCAAAAATCCGCCGAAGGGTCTGACCTGTAGGTGAGTTTCTGAAAAAAAAGGTATATAGCTACAAAAATGTTTGCGTATATTTCACCCATTTGCCGGGAAGCCCCCCTTGGAGGGATTTACATGAAATTTTGCGTGAGGGGTCATCTCGCCAACGTAATCAACGGTGCCAAATTTTATCTCAATCAGATCAGAGGTTTTGATTCTGTGGGGGTCGAATTTTTGGCTTTCCCATAAGAAAGAGAAGTCGCCGTTAACACAGGGCTTGAACTACCGTTCAGCCTGTGATTGTGCTGCAGAACTGCGCCGTTAGATATAGGCTGCATTACATGTCTTGTCCGTCCGTCCGTCTGTCTCTTTTTGGCTCTTAGTTCGATCACAAAAGTCGTAGAAAATCCTAGATTTGTGTGAACGTTAGTACCCAGCACAAAAGTAACTGTTGTGCCAATTTCAGTTAAAAAGGTCAAAGTTCAAGGTCACCGGAGGTCAAAAACGTTTGAAAAATGACGCATATATTTCGCTAAACGTTTAGACACGACTAACGGATCGCACGCTAGCCGTCGGGTGGCTCAAGAGCTCAGAGTGAATTATGCCCAATTATTATATTTCATATTTATTTATACATGTCGCCTCTATCTGTCGACATGTCTGCTCTTTTTTTAATATACTCAGGCGCAGTTGGCACACAATTTTCCAATTATTTCTGACAATCTGTATTGCACAAGGTACAGTGTAGCCACGCGTTTAAAGTGTGGTTTGGTTAAATCTTAAGCAATAATTTTATTGCAATTTTTTACGGAGTGTGCTGGCGAAAAAATGCTGAAAACATTATCTCTATTCCGCAAAAATGCAGACGAAAATTTGGTGCAACTTTTTTTTCAAACGTGGTGGATATCGTTTCATAGTCGTAGTGTTAGTCGACGTTTTAGTCTAGATCTGGTAGTAGTTGCAGTTGTAGTTGTCATAGTTTTTAATACCACTAAAAATACTAATTATAATTCCTTATTGTTTTGAATGCTGCTTATTAATTAACTGTTAACGTCTTGAGGTTGTACTTTTTCTGACCTGTTACTAATACACATTTGTTCGACTTTGTTCTTCAGTTTCTTTTGATTAACGTTTTGTTTCCAGTTTTGTACAATTTAGTTTACTAACAAAAGGTTGCTAATTATAATCAGGACGAACTGCAGTTTTAATGAGGATTCGTAGATAAATAAATACCATCTAGTTTTAAACTGCCACTTAGGCTAAGTGAAATCTGGCCCCGGGGGAATGAGAAAAAACGGACATCCAATGGGTAGCATCCAAATGAAGGATGGACCTCGATTGCCACATCTGTAGTTTATTCATTTACTATGCGGCTGTTTCATAGGCCGTATTACGTGCCTTGCTCGTCCGTTCTTTTGTCCGTCCGTCTGCTGTGTATAGGTTACGGGCTTCTTAATCAAAAAACAAACGCCAGTGACGTCAGTGGCATGGCGGGTTAAAAAACTCAGAGGGAACAGGATGTTGCAATTTCTCGACCGATAGCTGCAAATTTTTGACGAAAAAGTTATGGATGCTAAAAATGTCAATAATGCCATTAAATCTACAGCCCAAACGTTTGCATTAAAAAAAAACTTACCACGAAGAGATTTTTTCCAAAAATTAGAATTTAGGAGACAATGCCCAACACCTGCTTTTGTCCTCTACCACAACGAAATTGTATACGTATGTGTGAATTTACGCAAAACGTTTTTATTGTGTCAAATTGGGAAAATTAGAGACTTATTGGTTGATTGATCAATCGATTTATTGCTTGTTTGTTTTCAGGAGACATCGGAGGCTCACCAGTGGGTGATCTGTGACGGTCCTGTAGACGCGCTGTGGATTGAAAACATGAACACAGTCCTGGACGATAACAAGATGCTCTGTCTTGCTAACAGCGAACGCATCAAGTTCACTCCGTACATCCACATGGTCTTTGAGGTTCAGGATCTCGCTGTCGCATCGCCAGCCACCGTCAGCCGGTACTTACAGGCCAGGGACTACTCGATAATAGCTAGAATTAAAGGTCTCCTTGTTACAGGCCACTCAGTCTCCTAACCTTAGCGGGCGGGACTCAGGGGAGTTCAAATCATATTACTTCGCAGCAAATGCTGTATCACAAAAGTAGAGGCAAGGTTTTCCAACCGTGTACGAAGGCGATGGAATTGGTATGGTTTTGAACTTTTGTTATATCAATTTTCTTTGTCTTCCTTCCGGTTCCATCTTGCTTTATGAGGATGTTCCTAAATCGCCCCATGCTGACCATTACTGTATTAACTTACATTGCTTTTCCGACAGCGGCTTCGTGGGTTTAAAACTTAGGCGGAGGGCAAGATGTTGCACTTTTCCGATAGGCAGTTGCTAATTTCTGATAGAGGATATATGGGTGCGTAAAGCAAACTGTGAAAATTTTAATCTTGTCTCTAAAATTTTCTCGAAAATAAGGGATTTTCAGCCCATATTGATGCTGCTGCTGTTGCTACTATTACTACTACTATTAACTTATACTACTACTACTACTACTATCGATTGCTATGATGTGTTTATAGCTGTGGCATGGTCTACTGTGACTCCGAGGAGCTCAAGTGGATGCCTTACGTCAAGAAGTGGATGGCAGACGTCTGCGGCCCTGTCATGCGTGAAGAAACTCAGGAATATCTTCTCAACCTCTTCGCCAAAACCGTCGAGGCCGGTCTGCGCTTCATCAGCAAGAAATGCGTCCAGGCCATCGCACAGGTTTCAGTCCAGTCTAATCTATTTTAACAAGAAGCCCAGCTGTCGCTATTGTAGCCGACCGTACTGGTTGTTAGTGACCTTCATGGTCATCCAAGGTCGATGATTTTCATTTCGTCTGAAAGGGCGTATGCCACTTCCTATTGGTGATTAATAGTAAGCTTGGCCGTGTCTCTCACCGTTTCCCAGATATGACCAGTTTTTCATTAAAGTTTTCCCCCTTCCATTCATAGCCAGCAGGAATTTTTAGTCTAAAGCCCAACAACTGTCGTCTGCAATTTTGCACTTTTATCTTGTGAGAATCCCATAAAAATGGGAATAAAAATATGGCTTATAATAGTAAAGGCCTAAGGGTGGGAACGAGAATGGAAATGTCTTCGGGAATGGGAGCGAATGGGAGCAGCAGAAATCATTCCTGCAAAGTTTTGCGTAATTTTTAGGTTGACATCAGTAAGGTGGTGACGCTGTGCAAGTTGCTGGAAAGCCTGCTGATTGTGTCTAAAACGATCGACTTAAAGTCAGACTCGCCGAAGCTCAACCAGACGGTCTGCTCGACGTTTGTCTTCTGCTATCTCTGGTCAATCGGCGGCAACATCACCGAGCAGTACTGGGACGCCTTCGACATGTTTGTACATCGAATGTTTGAAGAAAACAACGATGCGAAGGTACTGCTACGAGTACAAGCTAGTGAATTGTTACTTGAGATAGACCAAGACAAACTGTGCATGAAATTTTTAGGTCTATTACTAAAATGGATTTTAGCAGTTTAAATTTCGGCCCCGTGGTTCATGGGAGTGTCTGTATGGGAGTGTCAAATTGGACTACACATTCAAAATGTGAGATTTTTGCTACAATCCACTACTTTAGCGTGAAAACGATCGCTGACAGTCACAGACTTGCTGCTTATCATAGCACTGCTATGCATAACATAAAATTTTTAAACATAAAACGTAATTTTTATCGTCTGAGTTTCGACCTTTTAGCTTCAAAAAGTCCTTTGAACGGAGGCGCCAAAATTTGGGTACCCTTTGAAAATGCATTATCATTTTAATGCACACTGTACACTGATTTCTCAGCTGGCAGCATCAATGCTGTCGTGCGTCGCGTGAGCATTTCTCAAATTACTTGTCTCCGTGTATCACGTGCAGCTTCCAAACACGGGCGATATGTGGAGCAACTACATGGACTTTGAGCTGCGTCGCATGGACCTCTGGGAGAAAGTCATCCCGGGATTCAAGTACAGCAAGGAGACGCCGTTCTTTGAGATGGTCGTTCCAACGGTTGACACAGTCCGGTTCGGTTACCTGCTGGAAAAACTACTCGCCGTCAAGCAGTCCGTGCTCTACACTGGCAACACCGGCGTCGGAAAGGTACGGTTTTTGATATTAATATTAATTATAATTGTGATGATAATAACAATAATAATGATTATAGTGACACGATGGGGGTTGGACAGGTTGGCCAACTTTGTCAACTTTTTAAATTTTACCTTATTTTTTAGTTGCTCGCTTGGCAACTTAAAATCTTTTAAACATTGAGGGACTGACTATTTTTCTGTTCCCCGAAGCATAGAAGGCTGGGTTGTCTATCTTGTTTTTAGTCGATTGCATCTAAAGGTCCATTGGTAAGCACTGCTTAGAGTACAGCTACTTTTTTACGCACTACAGCATGTCTCAGCTATCGTTTAGGCTTTCATCCGTCTACCTGTCTTCCTGTCTGTCGGTCTGTCACACCTTGCAGCTCGAACAAAGCGATTACGAAATCTTCGCTGTGGACTGCATCAAGGAGACTATTCTTTGTGACAAAATTTTGTGCTGCTGGGCTAGGAGCGTTTTTTCGAACGAGGGTGTAAAAGAGTTGCACCCTCCCCCCACTTAAAAAGACGTTATTTTTACCGCCATTGGCTTGTCTGGCGTAAAAACTGTTTTCGATAGGTAACAAGCTTTTTTTGAAGTATCAATATCGATGACCTTGAACTTTCCTCAACTCCCAAAATAAGGAGTTTTAATGATTTTTTTTATTTTGGGCAGTGACGCATCTTTCCAGAGTGAATTGCGCCAAAGTCACTCTAGATAGCCTATACCAGGACAATTTGCGCATGAACTGTTTTGCATTAAGCGTAAATTTCATCGAGTTCTCTGTACGGAGGCTTCAAATGTAAGTATTCTTTCAAAATGCATTGTTATTTTATTGCACTCTGTACACTGATTCCCAAGTGGCAGCATCGATGCTGTCGCGCGTCACGTGAGCTTCGCTTAAATTACTTGTTTCTTTCACATCCCTGAGGGATAGAAAGATGAGTTGTACTGCTTCTGTTTGTAGTTGGTGGTAGCGATAGGTCTGTTGGTAAGCATTGCTTAGAGTTCAACTACGTTTCTGTCTTTCTTACACCCCTCAGGGATAGAGAGCTGAGTTGTACGGCTTGTGTTTGCAGTCGGTGGTAGCTAAAGGCCTGCTGGTCAGTATTGCTGAAAAGTCTAACTACGTTCCGATTTTTCTCAACTTCTCCGCACAGACAAGCAGCATTCGAACGCAGGAGATGATCGAAGCTAAACTCGAGAAGAAACGAAAGAACATTCTCGGTCGGCTCAGTTATATTTGTTTCGGGGTTAAGTTCCCCCCCCTCAACTTACACTGCTTAATTTTTCACGCTACTTTAGAGCCGCACAAACTCTGACATCCTGTGGTTGCCTATTCAGTAAAATGTTAGTACCTCATAGTATACTCTGGGTATATCTTTATCTCCGCCAAGGTGAACATAGTGAACATTGGAGGAGATTAAGAGATTGGTCGTACTGTCCTTCTGTCCGTCGTTCCGTTATGATAACTCATAATAGCAATGACTCATTGCAACAACAGCTGCTTAGTCGGCTATTACTTTTCCCGCCCCTTCCCCTTCCGCGAAGCGGCTCTTCCTCCTCCCTCCCTTTTTCTTGTTGTTGGCCTAGGTGTAGTTGCAGTAGTAGCAGTAGTAATACTTACTTTACTTGGCGGAGATATGCACTCTCACAAGCGCCTTCTAGTTGTCACTGTTTTTGCACGAATTTCATAATAGCCTATTCTTTGTTTCTCTGCTTGTTACCCTTAAATTGTATGTTCAGTATTTTTTTGTCTTTCGTTCTATTTTATCTACGCCTACTTTATTTTGCTGTGTTATTTATTCTACTCTTTACATCGTGTGTTTGTTTTGTTATTTGTGTTTGCTTTTTCATTGTGTGTACTGTGTTGCTGCCGCCGTGGCAAAATAAAGTTTTCAGACGATTATTTTCTCTTGTCGCAGGTGCCCCGGCGGGGAAGCGGATCATAATATTCGTGGATGATCTCAACATGCCGAAGCTGGACACGTACGGTTCGCAGCCGCCCATTGAACTACTGCGTCAGTACCAGGACTTCGGCGGACTGTATGACCGCGAGAAACTCTTCTGGAAAGAAATCAACGTCAGTTTCACTTTTCTTGCATCGACGCTTTTCAGGCAAACCGTACCTAACGGTCGAGCTGTTGTCATGGTTGTTGTCCGTCTGTCTGTCTTTCTGTAACTGTGTACTGTGGGTAACGAGTAGGGCGCAGGCTAGGGGAAAACTTTTTACACAGATAATTGGGCATGGGTGTTAAACTCGGGCATGCAAAATTTCAGCAGTCTACTCTAAGGGGAACATTTTCGAATTTAGGTTGAATGGAGGGGGTAGGAAAATGTGCGTTTTAAACGGAAAACTAGCCATATCTCGGAAACGATTAGAGATAGGGCCAAGGCTACTATTAATCACTAATAGAAAGTGGCACACGTCGTTTCAAATGAAATGAAAATCATCGACCCTAGATGACTTTGAAGGTCAGTACTGCAACAGAAATTGTATAGGCTGTAGCGCGTCTTCCCTAGCGACAGCTGGGTTCTCTTTTTGTAAATTATTGCCTTACTGAAGCCCAAGTCGGCTTGTCAGACAGTAGGCTAAGTTGAACGACAAATTGTAGGCCTACACTGGAGTCCCATCCTCAGCAAAATCTCCAGCGGATGCTGACTATAAAGGATCTAGAAAAAAAGTCGAACAGGGCTCCTGAAAATAATTTCAGAACATCTTTAGATTAACAGAATGCTTTTGGCGGATTGAGAACGTGCTAAAATCGTTCTTCAGAAAAAAACTTAATGCCATAATTGTAAGCCTTTTGTCAGCCTTTGCAGCGCATGCGCGGTTTGCGGCTGCGGGGGTCATTTATGACCCCCGCACCCGCATTTATGACCCTAACTGGATGCATGAGTGAACGAAATAACGTGTGAATAATACCCCGTTTGCACGATCGAGCAAACATCGAGGAAATATATTCATAATACACGTGCTGATTGCTCGACGTCTGCAAGACGTCTGCTAGATGTTTGCTATAGCATTCATGTAGCTAGCTCTACGAGTGATGGTAATTAGCATGCTAATTAGGAGGACGGGCGGGTTGCAATTGTAAGGCCTATATAACACGTGATCAGCTGTGGGATAAGCCTAGGCCTACATTTCAGCCAGGGGGCGGGGTTCTATTAGACCTGCTTGATGTTTGCTCGATGTTTGCTTGATCGTGTAAACGTGGTATTAATGAATTGTCGACTATACAGGACATGACGATCTGTGCGGCGTGCGCGCCCCCTGGCGGCGGGCGTAATCCGGTCACACCCAGATTTATCCGACACTTCAGCATGTTATGTGTCCCGGCGCCTTCCGAAATGAGTCTTAAGCAGATGTTCTCGGTAAGCCTGTCTTGTCTCTTACCATTTTTTTGGGTCGTATTTTATGGATTTTTCTAAAGCCGCGTACAGAGTGACGTAACTGAACTGAGCTGAACTGACATGGTTTAGTTTTTGACGAACTGACCAATTAGCAAGCAGTGATGCATTACTGTAGGCACCATTTAACGGCCTCGGTGTCTACGTGACTACAGGCACGTTCGCGTCAACCAATGACCAATGACCAACGCCCTGTTTGCCCATTAGTTCATTCCTCAAAAACTAAACCACGTCAGTTTAGTTCATTTCAGTTACGTTGTTCTGTACGGGTCTTAAGACAAATTTAGAACTGCGCAAAGACCAGAAGGCCGACAATCGAGGCTGAAAGCCGAAAGTGGGAGTGAGGTTTTTGGCAGGGGGGCAGCGAGCCCCCTCCTGAGACTCTAGGGGTTGAGCTTCGGCCGCAGACACATTTTTAAGCATGGTAAAGCCTGAGATTGTACTAGTGAAACTTCCTAGTTTCGTGTAATTGGCCACTTTAAGTCAAATTGCTATTCGCAGGTGTACTTGTAGCTGCACGATAGGAAAACCATCGTTTACTGTTCTGCCCGCATGTTTTTAAAAATGCGTGAATGTATGAATAAATAAGATATGCATTCGATAGACTAATTTTTAGTTTACGAGTATATTCGCATGGGGCGTTCAAAAACTTTTAGTACTTCAGTATATTGGATAGAATATTTTTTTCAGTTTTTGGTTTAGGAGCCCGTAGGCCTACAAGACGGACAGACAGACAGACGGACGGACGGACGGACGGGCAAAACTTATATTGCGTCTATTCCGATGGCCGCGCAATAAATCAGCAAATATATTCGGTTGTTGCAGGCGATACTGAACGGGTTTTTCTCGGAGTTTGCTGCGCCGGTTCGCCAGTGTACGGAGCCGATCGTGCAAGCGGCCAATGAGATCTACAGCAGAATGAGTTCCGACTTTCTGCCAACTCCGGCCAAGTCACATTATGTCTTCAATCTCCGCGATCTCTCCAAATGCGTTCAGGGTAAGTGATGGCGTCTACTTGTGAAATTTTACGGCAATTTGGATTAAGTTCCAAGTTAGAACTACAATTAGGGTTAGCTTTTTGTTTAGTTTGTTTAGAACTAGAACTGGAAGTAGGCTTACTTTTCGTGCACGCTTAATTATTGTTTCTGCCGTTGTTATGACGGTTTTTACGCGCGACAGCACCATATAATTTGTTTCTTATTTTCGATGTGTCAATCCATTTCGTATATTTTCGCGGACAAACTGTGACGTCAAGTTGTCTCAAATAGCGCCAAATTCTGAAAGTTTTTGCCTCCCGTTTTTGAGGGGGTGGGGGCGAACTCCCAAAAGTTATACGCAAATTGTCGTGCCTACCTCGCGGCACATTATGCAGAAGTTTTGTGGGGTTTCTGCTTCTAGCAGGACTTAGCCCCAAAGATAGTAGCGCATACGCTGAATTTAAGTCAATTTTTGGTGGGTCTAAACTTACGGTTGAAACTGTGTTGTTTGTTTCTGCCACTATTTACTAATTTAGCGCAAAAACGGTTGCAGATAAACACAGATTTGCTGCTTACCATAACGAAGACTGCGGATGAGCTTTTAGAAGGTACCAACAGTACACTGATGACGAACTATCTGTCCCGGGTACAATCATCTGACGTCTATTTGCACATTGCATGTGTTTCTACAGGGTTGTTGCAGGCGGACCCGAGTATAATCCGTGACAACAAGCAGATATTTCGCCTGTTCTGCCACGAGGCTTTGCGCGTGTTCCACGATCGTCTCATCTCCCTCGATGACAAAAACTCTTTCTACGTCATTCTCTCCGAGATGGCAAACCGATTCTTTGGCGAGGTAGTAATTTAGGGCTGTGGAATTAATGATTAATCGTTAAAAACATTAGAGATTGAAATTTTTTCAGTCGATTGAAATTTGATTAAAATTTCAAACTAAAAACATCACTAACGTCACTAATCTGCGCATTTCCATTGATTATAAACTACTGTAAACATCAGTTATTTTACTACGACCCGTAATTTTGTACTTGTATAGTTTTAGTTCTGACTAGGCTTACTCACTTTCTTTGCGGCATTCTGATAAAAGACCTAGGCTTACCGATGTGCTTTGCAGGCAGTTTTTCGATGGCCAGGTTTAGCGCTATCTTGTTCATTTAGTTTTAGTAACGATTTTGGTTCCGACTCTTTAGAGCAAACTTAATTAATTCAGTTGATTTTCAGAAGAAAATGATTAAACTTGTTACCATCAGGTGTCATATGTTAAGGCTAAAATGCAGGCATGTTGATTTTGACTGCGGTTTTGCCTGATACTTCTCGCTTTTAAGTTAAGAGAGGGGGGAAGAAGGACAGGAAAGGAGAAGGGACAAAGAAAGAAGGAAGGGAAGAAAAAGGAAAGGAAAGCAGGGAAAGCTACCATACCGGCACTTATTTTTTCCTACTTCGAGCAATAAATAAAACTTTTATTAACGATCCCACCACACCTTAACTGCCTCGCTACACTACCGTGTTTTTTTTCTATCAGACGTTGGAGCCTGAGACGCTGATATTGAGTCCGATCATCTTTGGTGACTACATCAAGGTGGGAGCGGCTCGAGAGGATCGAGTCTACGAAGAACTCAGCAACATGGACAAAGTCAAAAATTCACTCGGCGATGTACGTTTCTTATGATTGTAGTAAACTTCTATAAACATTTATAATTGTTTTTTATAAACGTGTTTTCAACTTTTAAAAGAAAATTTCAACTGTGTTTAAAAAACTTTAATAAATGTTTAACGACCATGGTAAAGTGACGGTAATTTGAAATGTTTATATACAAAGAGAGAAATGTTGCTGATTAGATTTACTAATTTGTATATGATGTCAAGAATTTGACGAATACGTAAAAGAACTGTATATTCTAAAAGAAAGGATATAGTCAATATACGCTCGTACGTGAGATGTAAAATTGTCAGGTCTTAGGCAAAATCGCTTCTGTATAAATGATTTCGCCTGTACCTACCCATTTCTCTACAGTGTGGTCCGTCTGTCTGTCGTCTGTCATATTCGTTTACTCTGCGTAAACCGTTCGACGAATCTAGACGTCATTTGGCAAACACACTTTGGGGTCCAGTGATACATTGTGTTAGATGTGGGTCCCTGACGCTTTATGGAAAGGGTAGATTTGGGGTTGAATACCCCCCCCCTAAACTTGCGATTGCAATGTAACGTTTTATATGTTTTTTAACGTCTGTTACATATATGGTGTGTTTTTCTCATTTTTTGCATGTTTTTTTAAAAGTTTTCATTAAGAGGCAACCTTAAACAGGCTGCTTTAGAGCACAGGTTTAAGCCACCTCTACCTTAACCAACTACTCCCTCTTCCACGTTTTTTTTCAAACTCAACTTATTGCTGTCTTGAGATAATATCTATTCTTTCTCACAAAACCTTCAATTTTATGAAAAGTTTTAGCCTATTATTTTTTTCACTTTTTCAGTTACAAGTAGTTTTGGGGTATTGTTCTGCTTTTATGCTTTTTTATTGGCCTATCTGTGTTTACATCTATTAATTATCTGAAAGTCGCTGTTGTTATAAATCACTCTCGTTACAGGTTATGTCCGTAGTAAGTATACAACGCATTTTAAGCTTGGTTTGCTGCATGTTACAAGCTTAAGCTTACGCGAACAGAAGTGCTTGGAAATCCATGCCATTTTGATCATAATTATGTTTTGCTTGAATGGACTACCGTACGTACATTTTGGTGTTCATAAAGTTTTGGTCATTGCATTGGCTTACTCGGTGTTAATGCCTATAAAAATAATTTAGATTTGCCAGCGTGCCACAATCTTGCCTGGGACAAACACGAATTTACCGTCACGTCTACGTTGGATACCCAGGCAAACTCAGCCTGGCCGTCCCTCCGTGGGTATGCAAAATTAGTACTATTGATTTGATGGTTACGGCCATCACCGAAGAAAAAGGTGAGTTCTGCGTAACAGTAGGCCCTGTTAGCAGGACCACTGGTATACCGACCCAGTCAGTTAAAGGCGCTGGCTGTTAATTAGAGCTGGCCATTCGGCCGACCTCGGTTGTACAGTATGCTGGCTTAATTGGGTTTGACCCTCGCTGACTTAGGTGAAATTAAGGTAATTAGATGCATGATTAATGATGATTAGTAACACGTTTTTCAACAACTGACATCTCAGAAACTGTGACAACTAACTCAAAGTTTGAAACGCTGCATATACATATGGGTGGAATAATTATTTTTTGGAGCATGGCTCTACACAGGAGGGATTTTATACATGTTGTGAAACAATGCTAAAACGAAATTAGAAAATAATGATGTGTTTGTTATTTGTAGTTAAAAATCCACTCAGTTGAAGTATTTATTTTGATCATATAATTCTTGATTCTTTCATTGTTTTTACGCCGACTGTTGAAAAACTAGTTCGCTTCAATGGTTTTGCTGGAGTGCAAAAATTTTGAAAAGTTAATTCCGGGTGACCTAGTCCAATTGTGTGAAAAAATTCCAGGAAAATTGGTTTGACACGGATTTAAAAATTGGTTGTGGACAAAGCTGGCGTTTTACGTGGATGTAATAGCACACGTGTCTCGTTATAATAGTAGTAATGGTTGTAGTAATTGTTGTGGTAAATGTATCTGAGTTTGTATTAGTATCCTGGGACTGTTGTTGTAGTATCTGGACGACTATAACATGTTGTCGTCGCGAGAGATAGAGCTAGAGTTTTTGTGAATGTCATAAAACACGTTTCTTGTAGTAGTATTAGTTGTTGTTTTAGTAGTTGTATTAGTTGTAGTTGCACGTGTTTATAGTAATGTCCTGGCTCTGTTGTTGTAGTGTCTGGACAACTACAACACGTTTTCTTCACGCGAAATGAGGCTGGTGTTGTTTATGTATGCCACAGAGCACGTGTCTTGTAGTAGTAGTAGTTGTTGTTGTTGTCTGTAGTAGTTACACGTGTTTGTAGTAGTATCCCGGGTCTGTCGTTGTAGTATTTGGACGACTATAACATGTCATCGTCGCGTGAGATGAAGCTAGTGTTCTTCATGGATGCTATAGAGCACGTGTCTCGTATTGCTCGCATGATACGTCAACAGCGTGGCAACGCGCTTCTTGTGGGTGTCGGGGGCACCGGAAAACAGTCGCTCACAAGGTAAAAGCTTTACGTGCCTCTGTTTTATATCTACACAGTGTCTCAAAAAGGATCCCATATGTTATCAATTGTTGTTTGAAAAAAGGGTTAACCAATTTAAATACATTTGGTGCGAATGTTTCTGACACAACTGGCTATCAAATGATCGTCTTGTTTCCCACCTCATGCAAAGATTGTTGCTGCACTACCTGGAATATCAGCAGAGAGGAAATAATAGGCGTCAAAGTGAACAAAAATAAGCCAAAACATTCCTGATACTGTAGATTGTAACTTGAAGAGAGATTATCATTTTGAGTAATTTTTGACAAAAATATTTCGGACACAATTGGCCGTCAAATGTCTGTTCAAGTTTCCACCTCATCGGTTATATGCTTCTGCACTACTTGGGGAAAATAGAGCAGACAAAATTGTAGTAGTTGTTGTTGACTGTAGGCTGGGTTCACACATCTGCGGCTACAAGTGTTTCCAGATAGAACTGTGCCGTGGATACGACTACACAGCGTTTCATGATGACCTAAAGAAACTGTACGACATGGCCGGAGTTCAGAACCAAGATACCGTCTTCCTATTCACTGACACTCAGGTATGATGTGTAGTAGTATTAGTAGTTGCAGCAGCAGTAGCAGCAGCAGTAGCAGCAGCAAGGACGCTGTCTTCCTATTCACTGACATCGAGGTTCGATAACATTAGCATTAATCTATTAGGTTCAGAAGTGGGCATGTTCCCTTTGAAGTTTTTGGCAGGGAAAGTTGATGATCTTGTTTCCCCAAAATGGATGGAGAAATGATGATTTGGAATTTTTGAGAGCTGCCCCATTTTAGCGTCAAAAAGTACAGGTTTAAGCAGGGGCGTCTGCAGCATGTAAAATTTAAACGTAGAGAAATAGGGGAAAGGTTTTTTTGAAAAATTATGGGAGTATTTGAATAATTATCCTGCATTTGTCATATATTGCAATATCTTGCAACCAGAAGTGTTCGTGACGTGTAGAATGCACCAAATTTGTGTTGGCCTCTAGACCATCTAGTCTTGGGGAGGGACATACCCCATCCCCATTTTCCACCCCTTTGACGCCTGCGGCGCCTCGTTCTTGGCACCTAAGGCACCTCGATCACCTTGAGTTAGGGGGGAAATTTGCTGCAAGGACTCAGGGGGGATGGACGCTCCTAAACTTAGGGTTACCGTTGCGTAGCTGTAGGTGGACGATCGCGCATCATGTCACCATTAGGCTGACACATAATATTCTATTGAGCTTAGCTAAACTTAACGGTCTGTCCGTCTATCCGTTTGTGGATTGTGGCAAAATGGTATGGCATATCTCAAAAAACCGTGAGAGACAGGACCTTGGTTGCTATTGAGCACTAATAGGAAGTCGCATAAGCCCTTTCAAATGACACGAAAATCATTTGCTAGCCTTCCGACACTCGCGTGCAGTCGGCCCTCTCTAGCGACAGTTGGGTTTCTTGTTAAGAAAAGTACGATGCGTTCGTTGTGGCACAGATTGTGGTGGAGGAATTTCTGGAAGACATCAACAACATTCTCAACTCCGGGGAGGTTCCCAACTTGTTTGAGTCTGACGAATTTGAGCGGAATATAATCGCTTGTCGACCGGCCGCAAAGGAGGCTGGGATCACAGAAGGAAACCGCGATGCTATCTACGATTTCTTTATCAACAGAGTTAGGTCGGTCTTGGTGCGTCTCTGAGAGCTTATAGCTCAATAACTGCAAAGTTTGGTAAACGGAAAAATGCTTTTTCATGCAAAATTACCACTGTTTCGTTTTATTTGAAATTAATTGGTTATTAATTATTATAAAGTTAACTTAAAAAAAGAAATGATTGCCAGCTTTAATTATATTTCATTTTCAGGTTTTTTTTATTCGTTACAGTTTTGTGCACGCCTATTATTAGCAGCAGAATCTGCGGTATGCTTTGCAGAAAGAATCGACTGTTTCCACTTCTATTACTACAGCAACAACAGCAGCAGCAGCAGCAACAACAACAACAACAACTACTACTACTGTTACTACAAGGTTAATACTACTGCTGCTGTCTGTGCTAGGAACAACCTGCACATCGTGCTTTGTATGAGCCCAGTTGGCAATGCGTTTCGCTCTCGCTGTCGCATGTTCCCAAGTCTGGTCAATTGCTGTACAATCGATTGGTTTATTGAGTGGCCCAGAGAAGCGCTTCTCAGCGTATCAAAAACGGCATTTGAACCGGTCGACTTTGGTCAAGACGAACTCAGGGTAGGTGGTGATTTATTTATTTATTTATTTATTGACTATTTGTTTATTTATTATCTCTGCCAGGTGAATGTATAGTTAATGGCGAAGATAATGTCTTCAGTGTCCAGTTTGGGCATTATATGCTAACAGGTCCAAAGCGGTTACAGTTGCAGACTTCAAATTTGACTCGAATGTTCCCAGGGATAGTCGCGATATGACCATTAAAATATTTTGTCACCAAATTTACGCGACTTTCTAAATTTCCAAGCGCTGTTTAACGTTTATACACCAAAACAGTTAAAGCTGTGGACTTCAAATAATTACTATTCTCTATATTTTGTTATTTATTTATTGCTATTTTTGTATAGTTGTTGTATAGGTGTCACACAAGTATTGTATAATCGTTATGCCACTGTCCTGTAATTAGCATAAATCGAGTACCGGCTTGTCTGGATTTCTCATCAAGAGCTTACACAACCTTTTACCTTTTTTAATATATGGAGATGGTTTACCTCTCCGCAGGCAGTTACCTATCCATGTATTGCTTTTTGTAGGCCTACTAAGCACGTGATTGTCCTGCATTAATTTTAGCCAAACAGGCTGGTATTTGACCCGTTTACCGGTGGGCATAGGAGGCTGAGTTGACATTTGTGGGTAGTTATATACCGAGATGGTTTACCAGTCATCAGATAGTCATCCGTCTTCGCATAGCCCTGCCTTAATTTAACTAGGTAGATCAGTACTTAATTCGCCTGTCTCAGAAGGATAAAAGACTGAGTTTACCTGCTGTATGTACGTATAGGTGAAGATAGCGGAGATGTGCATGGAGATACACACAAGCGTGAGTGACATGGCTGAGCGGTTTTACAAAGAACTCAGACGGCGTTACTATACCACTCCAACCAGCTACCTGGAGCTCATTACCCTCTACCTGTCTATGCTCGACAGCAAGAAACAGTAAGTATAGACTAAAGCCGCATTCAGAGCGACATCGCTGTACCGAACGAAACTGAACTGAGTTGTGTCACTATCTACGCGCCTTCGTGCTGCTGCTGTTGCTTCTACAATTACTACTACTAATGTTACTACTACAGGTGTGGTGGATTAACTACTAGCTAGATTGAACTGTTGACGCCTTGGTTTTTGAGCGGTAGCTGAGTTTGTTGTTTGCGTCCGCAGTCATTTGGTTCTTGCACGCATTAGAGTGAAGTAAGGACTGACGAAGTTGCTGGAGACAAACGTGCTCATTATGAAGACCGAAGTAGTGATGCCCTGTTTCTTGGGGCTTCTAACTCCGCTGGGTGAGCTTACAGCGTTTCCCAAATGCCCTAGCCGGTCAGGAGGGTGCTTGCTGCCTCTTCCGCTAAAAATCCCATTTCCCGCTTTTGGCTCTCGGCCTCGAATTCCGGCTTTTTGGGCCTCAACTACACCCTTAGCACAAATTTCTTTCCACGCCGCTGACTGTTGACGCCCCGTTTTCTTAGCGATGTCTTAGCTTCTTGTTTTTGTCTGCAGTCAGCTGGTTGGAGCGCGCGATAAGGTAAAGAACGGCCTGATGAAGCTAATGGAGACCAACGTTCTGATTGACAATATGAAGATAGAACTGACCGCCTTGGAGCCAGAGCTTAAACAGAAGTCCGAGGACACTCAAGTACTGATGGAAAAACTGGCTGTCGATCAGGAACAAGCTGATGCCGTATGTTAATTTATTAATTTACGAATTTATTTATTTGTTACGCATAAAAATACCATGGTCGGCGCTAAGAATCTGAAAAGGGAGGGGGTGATCGGTCATACTCGACTAACCAACACCATGATCACAAAGTTTGAGAGTCAAGGCCCAGAACGTAATGAGACCAGCAGTTATTTCTACATTATTGAATTGACGCACAGACTTTTAGACTTATAGGGGCCTACTGATTTTTCAGTAGATCCTTGCATCCACGGGCCATGTGTGGGGGGGGGGTTAACGGGTTTAAAAGCTTTCCTTTCTAAAGTGGTTGGGAGTTTTTACTTCACAAATCACTGAGCAAAAAGCTGTCATTTATATTGCACGTAAACTATACTATACTGTTGGCATGAGATGCGTTTTTGAGAATGCATCTTACATCACTCTAACAGTTCCCCTGCAGATTATTTGGTTGGATATAATTAAGGAGGAAATGGAGTACTACGAGTAATGTCAATCATCCATTTATTTTAAGCAGCAAAGGGACACTGGACCATTTTGCAGTAAACTGCCACAACATTACAAGACTACCTCAGCGTATCTACTAAGCCTAATGGGGTGTTTACACGATCCAGCAAATTTCCAGCAGACTTCCATTAAATGTCCAGCAAACGTCCAACAGTTCACGTGTGTTTTGAATACATTTGCTGGACGTTTGCTGGATCGTTTAAACACCCTATATATCCATCTTTATTCACCATGAAAGGTAGCAAACGAATACAAAATAAAAGAAAGTATATTAGTGAAACACGCTACAGTAGCCAGCTAGAACACATACAGATGATACAGTAAGTGATTGCCGAAAGGCACTAAAGGATGCAAAAACGACTTGCTGTGGCAGATTGTTTCATAAGTGTACTATGCCGTGGCTGCACACACTGATTTTCTCGTCCGAGGTGTTGTCTGACGTCGCCGAGCCTTCCGAGGTTTAAAAACCTCGTCCGAGAAAATTGGATGGCATATGAATACTCATTCTTTCCGATTTTCTCGGACGGGTTTTTTTGCCTGCCAGCCGAAAAAGATGCCCGTCAGAACCTCGTCCGAGGAAATAAGACGTGTCGTCCGACGTGTCCGATTTTCTCGTCCGAAAAGCACGAGCAACACCTCGGACGGAAAAATCGGTGTGGGTAGCCATGGCATTACGCAAAGGATAAAAAGAAATCTTATATGCTGCTTCATTTACACCCAGGTAAAAAGTTTTTAACGATGACCGCTTCGAATTGTGAAAAAAAATCTGCAACGTTCGTATTAAGCAGACCAAATACAAGTTTGTATGTGAATGACAAGTCAGCATGCAAACGTTTTATTTCTAGACTTTTAATGTGTGATTAGGTGCGTGAAGTAGTTAAGCACGACCAGGCTGTAGCAAAGGAAAAGCTGAAGATTTTAGAAACTCAAGCGATTGCTGCTACTAATAATTATGTTAATATATGTTAATTTATGTTAACGTAATTACGTCGTGTAGGTGCGTAAGGTAGTGAAGGAGGACGAGGCTGTAGCGAAGGTAAAAGCTGCAGAGACGCAAGCGATAGCCGACGATGCACAAAGGGACTTGGACGAAGCTCTACCTGCTCTCGAGGCCGCTATCAAGGTAAGTCTGGAAAGGTGTGTGTGTGTGTGCACAAGTTAATGATAATAATTTAGCTTTTACGTTAATCAGTTCATCGCATACATTTTCTGAAAATTTTGTGTAAATCCAAACATTTTCCAGAGAGATCAATAGCAGAAAAATGAGAGTGGGTGTATTTTGGTCTAAACACGGTGTATTTTCTATTAGGCATACTAGTAGAACCGTGGATGCAAACTTTTAGAAAAGCGCTGAGATATCTTCTCTTTTACTGCTTTTCTGTCTTCTTTTTACTGACATAAATTGGTTTATTTTACTGGTGCAAAAAATTCACTGCATATCAAACGTCTGTGGGTTGGATTACTGGCTATGAGGTAATCGCACTCATAGACCCATGGACTAGGCGTTTACGAATAGAACTAACTGTAAACCGACTCTAACAGACTATCTAGGCGTATCCAACGCAGCGCATGCAACCCAAGGATCTTACGTATTTTTGACGCAAATGACGCAATCAAATACGCGCCAGAAACGCCACGGACGCGCAGCTGACGCAAGCTATACGACCAGTATAACGCAAGGCTAGACTGAAACATTCTCTAGTCTTTTGCTTTACGTTCGTCGCGTAGCAACTTTTACAGTGCAAACTAGGTGGATGAAAACATGCACCCACTCGTGAAGATCGCCCACCCACTCCAGGCATTCCGCGCTTGATTATTTTTCGTTGCTTTATGGCCGATTAACAAAAAAAAATAAATTTTGCATGTCACAAAATGCGCTGAAACTCTCCTACAGGAATGTAGGATTTCAAAAAATATTTCTTTGGTGTAACATCTCGGAATGATCCCGTTTCAAGAGCAGGGGAAAGGCCGGAAGGGAGAGGGGGAGGAAATGGAGAAAGGAGTGATGTGATAGGGGGAAAAAGGGGAAGGGAAAGAAGAATGGTGAACGCCCACCCACTACAGTTTCGGTTTAGAAGTCGCATTGCGTTTTTTGCGTTGGGTAAAAGCTATAGGCTTGTATTCTGTATTTTCAATGTAGGCTCTGGACGCGTTGGACAAAAACGACATATCAGAAATCCGCGTCTTTACGAAGCCGCCCGAGTTAGTTCAAACCGTCATGGAGGCCGTCTGCCTGCTGCTTGGAGCTAAGTGCGTCTTTACACTGATTTTGCTAGATTTAAAAGGATAACGGGTTAAATGTTGCCTATAGCTTCTGGTGGAAAAGTTTGTCTTTGCGCTAGGCCTAGGCCTATTGTCATATTTGTTACAATACAACACCACTTATACCCCGTTTACACGATGAAGCAAACATCAAGCAAACGTCGAGCAAACATTGAGCAAGTATCAAGCAAAGATGAAGCAATTAGAGCACACGTCGTGTACGTGTATACTGAATACGTTTGCATGATGTCTGCTTGATGTTTGCTTGATCAATGTTTGCTTCATCGTGTAAACGGGGTATTATGCTGTGACAACACGCAACAAATTTATATAGCGCAGCAGTGTACAAAGTTTTTATAGAACAAACACTAAATCTTGTTCAAGTGTCAACAAAAGGCGTTGGATCTCTCCGCTAGTCAATAGGTGGACACATCATGTAGTCTAACCACTTTTGCCTTTCCGATTAGGGCTACTGTATTTCATTCTTGACGTGCGATGCCAGATCAATACGTCTAAATCGCCTTTTCCTTATAGGCCCAACATTTTTTTCATTTTCCCCAAATATTTCACTAGCATGGCACCCTTGATTAAAGCACAACGTAGGCTATGGTTGCTTTCTGTGCACAGATTGTAGAACCTTAGGGGCAAGAGGGGCACGTGTCCATCACTTTTTTGAGTGAGAGGGCACGCGGTGTTGTTTGTCTTTTCTCACTTTTGCTGATCGCGCTTCTACACGACTTGTTTGCGACGGCTACTCGACCATGCACGACCTCCACATGACATCTCGCGACTCCTCCACAAGTCAATGTTAAAGTTGTCCGAAAAAAATTAAGGGAGGAGACTCTCCACTCTATTTTTGCTAAGATGGTGGCCGCCGCCAAAAATTTTGTAATGCTGGATTACCCACGAAGTCCGTCTGTGCTCCTAAAATTTTTCTTCAAATTTCGTGTTGATCGAATGCGTACTTTTCAAGATATCGCGATTCAAAAATTTCGCAAGTTTGGCTTAAAATGCCTATTTAGGCCCCCAGAAATCATATTTTGGGGGAGTTTTGACCCTCAAACATTATTTGTTATCATCGAGACCCCAAAGGGCCCTACTTTACGTGGAAACACGCGTTTTGAGCCATAAACGGTCATGATCGGTCTTCTGGTGTGACCTGTAGGCGTGAGCAAGAATACAAAAAAAAGGATAGAACACAAAAAGTAACGGAAAATGCCCTCCCTACGCAGACCCCTTCCCGTTGTTCCACATCAACCAAATTTTGCATGTGGGGTCGTATCCCGGATATCTTTCTTGGTTTTGAGTTTCATTAAAATCGGTTGAAAAATGTGGGAGCATGGGGGGGGTCGAAATTTTGGCCTTTCCATTGACTTGGCACATCGCTTATACAACAGCTTGTTACTATCGCACAAGCCCTGAAAGACTGTTGTAAGTGTCGTTAAATTACGACACTATATTGTTAGTTTGCTTTGGTTAGCTTGTCGTTTTCTGCGTTTATTGCCTCTGGCTTAGCTGTCATCGTGTGCCCCCCTCACTTTCACTTTCCGCGGTCTGTGATTCTATGCAGGACTGACTGGGCGAGTGCAAAGGTGGTGTTGGGAGATTCTAACTTTCTAAAGCGTCTCTATGAATACGACAAGGACAACGTTCCCGAAGCGCTGCTCAAGAAACTCAAGAAATACACAGACAATCCAAAGTTTGTGCCGGATGCCGTCGAGAAAGTCTCCAAAGTAGGCTATGTAGTAGTGTTGTGGCGATAGGCCTACCTGAAATTGGAGCCACGATAACGATACCGTCTCTCAGGATTCTGAGCTTTCGAGTATCGCGATACTGCCGCAATACCGGAAGTTCATATGAAAAGTTGGTCCTCAAGCCCGTCGAGAGGGTGGTAAAGTTTTCCCGCGCCCCGCGACGTTTGGATGGCCCCGCCGTCGCTAATTAGAATATACGACAAGCTTATTATAACCTGCTTTTTTCGTTGCTGTCAAGCAATGTGCAGTGGTTGTCAACGATAGAGCGATTCAATTGCAAACTGCGTAGTATCGAAACTGGTATCGTCCCGATACTTGGCGTTATCGTGGCACCGCGATATAGGCTAGGCTATCGAGACCTCTTCTATGCTGGTATCGAAACGTTGGTACTCACGATACTTATCGAGGTATCGAAGGTATCGCACAACACTAGAATGTATAGGCCCTACTACTCGCTTTAAAATTTTTTCATTAAGTGTTCGTGGGCCAGATTTTGAATACTAATAAAACTGTAATTGTTGTCAATTTTTCGATTACACTTGCGTCATTAGAGGCGCGTACATAGCGACGTAACTGAACTGAACTGAGCTGACATTGTTTAGTTCTTGACCAACCTACCGACCATGGTGGGCAAGCAAGAATGCGTTATAGTAGACATTTTCTAACGGCATCAGTGACAACATGACTAGGCGCACGTACGCGTCAACCAATGACCAGTGGGCTCGCCTTGCTTGCCCATTGGTCATTTTGTTAATAACTAAACTGTGTCGGTTAAGTTCAGTTCGGTTACGTCGCTCTGCACGCGCCTTAAGAAGTTAAGAGTGCATTATAAAGGAGGTTGATACAGTGTCAAGCATCTGAAAAAACGGAAATCACTTTTTCCGGAAATGGAGAACATTAGTCTGTATACAGAGACTGGAAAAAACAAACACTTAGTTCCTGTTGATCAACTATCGCACCACTACAGCGCGTCATCAACGCCGCCGTGAGACTTGTGTACGGACTACGTTCACGTGACCATGTTAAAGCGGCGGCCATCGAACTGCATTGGTTACCAATCGAAGCCCGTATTCAGTACAAACTATGTTTGTTAGTTCACTTAGCCATAAATAGCACTGGTAAAGCTCCATTATACATTTCAAACCTTCTTCAGTCAGTTTCGGCGCTGCCAGATCGTCACACCGTTTTGCAATCAGCCACGAAATCGGATCTGCAAGTTCCAAGGACACGTCTGAAGTTTGGAGAGCGCGCTTTCAGCGTGGCGGCCCCCAAGGCGTGGAACGATCTGCCACTGCACCTGCGTGCCATTACTAACACTGACACATTTAAGCGGAGACTGA
>Ga0056128_1002305_pt1 | contig 22486 bp, 11 predicted proteins | sample WorMetLIZISLAND2_FD_71113 | JGI IMG/M metagenome (GOLD analysis project Ga0056128, IMG submission 71113) | Marine gutless worms symbiont microbial communities from Max Planck institute for Marine Microbiology, Germany - Olavius geniculatus... ... | reverse complement strand
TATATATTATATATATATATATATATATATATATATATATATATATATATACACCTACACTTCCTCAGAATCGATCTCACTCAAACGGTTGCTAGGATATAGCAGCAAGCTGTCGGTCGACATTTAGGTTAGTTCTGTGTTTTTTCGCACAGTTTTTCAACAAATAGTCAACAAACAACGAACTGTAGCGAGTCGCAGTCAATGATTAGACTATAAAGATTGATTTTAAATCAAAATGAAACTTGTCAAGCAGAAATGACTTAACAGTTGATATTAAACTTGAACTTGTGCTAAAAGTATGAATGATAAACCTATCAAACAGTCTATTTTACATGGTTGGCTGCGATAGTTGGCTGGGATATTGCTATACGAACCTTCAAAGAAAAAATAGCAGAACACAAAATGAACTTTTTTAGATGTGACTATGACTTAACTTCATAAATTTATGCCACTGTATAGTAGCATTCGGCTCAACAATAGGCCTAGTCCTATACACAGTCTGTCGACTTTGTTTACTGTAGGGTGGATGCCTATAGTCATTCAATGAGTTGTTTGCTTTCTGCTGTTAGAATTCCACTGCTTACAATCGCGAAGATATTCGGTGTGCGTAAGCTTCTTAAATGATGCAGATATTTTACAGTTTCTATTCACAGACGATTAGTGACAAAATATTCAGCCCAAAACCACGCGTTGTCAACAAGGGCACACTTAAATAAAGATGAGGGTAAACCGGCTCTAAGTAAGTGATTTGGTGGCTCAGCGGTTAGAGCGTTGGATACGAGAGCGAAAGGTCTACGGTTCAATTCCTAGCCGGTGCACTACCAAGTAAAAACCCTGGGCAAGTTGTTCACACCTACCTGCCTGTGTAGGTGCAAGTGTTTAGTGGTTAGTGTCAACTCGTAATTTTCAAGTTGCGGTTCGATTCTCACTGCCGGTCATTTACAAGCAATTTTGAGCAAGTTGCTAACCCGCTGTGTGCTCAGGACAACTCAGCTTCTTACCCTCCGTGGGACGGGAAATGAGTAGTAGCTTACGGGCTACGGGGTGAAGGCCTGGTGTGACTGATTGGGGCGGTGGTATGTCTGCTAGCTGCAAACTGCCGATCCAATTGCTAGTTAACGCGGGCAATGGATGGCTGCATAGTACGCTGCGGTATCATTAGCTCATGCATGCCAATCAGCTGCCATTTACAAGATTGTCAAAGCGCTTCTGGTCACGAGTGCGTCTCATGTAAAAAGCGCTATAGTAAGTACTGGACTTTACCTTTACTTTTTAAAGTAAGTAAGTATGTACGTATGTATGTATGTATGTAATACATCTTGTAAGGCAAAATTTAACAGTTATTCACACTCCCTTAACATCCGTTTCAACGATTCATGCCCATTATAGCCAAGCGCCGCTATAAATAAGGCGTCTAGTAAACCCAAATTAAACAGAATTCTGCGCCCTGCATAGACATACTCTCACACGACTTTTAGAATGCATAAGTTGACTTAATGTTTTAAACAGCAAAAAGTTAAAAAAAATGAGAACATTAAAGAGTTTATTATTAGTTAACTTTAACTTGCGATGTGTCGCTACACTACCTTGTAAAATACTAATAGGCCTAGGCTAGGCGTACGTCAAACTGACTATGATAATTATTTCCCAAGGTAGCTAATAGTTATTGCAAAGGTAAGCTTCCCTACTAAACTACTGAGCGACAAAATTTTGAAAATTCTATGTGCTTTACACAATTTGTAAGGATTATTATTTATAATGCATTTGTGCGTGACTAGTGATAAGTCAGTAAGTATATAATTTCCAGCTCATAGGCTACATTGTTAGTATGAAAATGGGTATGCGGAGGTAAAATGGATTTTGAGGACCTGTTAGCAGGGCGGAGGAGACGATACAACGCTTCAAGGGTTTGGTGGGCGTCGGTGGGTTACTTATTGTTACTGTCCATTGTAGCAAAGGTGCATGCGATAACTCAAACAGAAAGCGTCGTTCCATGACCAACAGAATAGGCCTATAATAGGCCTATAGTCATTCATGCAGATGGGTGATCCGAAACAAACTGTAACATTTTGTTTGTTTTTCAACAACGTAATGCTATTTTTGGCAAGCAAACAAATTAACAAGAATAGATTTTTTTACAAATTAGTTTTTTATTCGAAACCAGTGTAAAATTAAATATGTGAGTCCTAGTTTGGACGTCCCTTAACAATAATCTGATCAAAAATGCATTTTGTAGCCTATAGGCTAAAATTAAAGTATAAGTGCATTTGTCATTGTTGCAGATTGAATTTATGAAGAATGATTATTTGTTTAAGCCCTAAGCATGCAAAACATCTTTGCAACATCTTTATGCATTGACAAATGCCGTTGTCCCTTATTTTTGGGCGAAGTAAATTGCGCCCCTTAAATTGCGGAACTTTGCACCACGCACCACGGCATTGCTGAGATTTAGAACGTCACCGAGTAAAAAGTAATGGCTTTATCCTGCAGGTTAATATCTTTTTAAAAATTTGCTACATCTTCTATAAGTAAAAAATAATTTACTTCAGAGAATTATCACGTTATAAAATTAATATCGCATCATTTAAAACATTAAAATTAATACGATCATCACGTTCATGTCTTAACAGTAAAAAAACTTCTAGTAAACAGCTTAACAGAAAAATAATTATTGCTCGCCTGCCATACGACGCCGAATAATTTATGTTTTGGATGTTTTTATTGACGATTTGTTAAGAACATTAATTACAGTTTTAATACAGAAAGTTACACAAAGTTGCTGCTGATTAACAGCTGTGCGCAGAAAAGAGCATGAGGTCGTACTTTTTTCTGGCTCAGCCTGTATATTGCGGCGAGTCTACTAGAATCACGCGATGATCTGGGACACAAATGTGTGCAGGTTAGGTCTACACGGCGACTGTGTCGTCGTCGTCGTCTTGCATTGCAACAGTTACAGTCTATAGTTCTCACGCGAACGAAGCAACAAACCACCGTGCGACTGACAACAAGACCGCGAGTCGAGACTCGAAAGCTGCACGCCCAAGCGCAGTGCGGGCTCACTGGTCGTCGATATACAATTAAATCGTTCTTGAGCAAGGTAGGTCGATAGTCTGATAATCAGTTTTATCTCGCCAACAGCTGTTCGTCGCACACACCCACGTGCCTGCTTGCCTGCCTGCCAGCTCGCCGCCGACGATCAACTCGGAGCGACGTGGCTGCTCAGTCGCTCTCACAACGCGTGGAAACGACGCCGTCCGCCGTGCGTCGATATACCGCCACGCGTCAGCTGCTCGGATAAGAAATCACTCCCAACTCTCCACTGTCGCTCTTCGTTCGACTCAGACGAAGCTCTGAAACAACGGCTTTATGTGCGCGTGAGGACCAATTAATTATTAATTGAACGGAACAGATCATCAGTGTTGGAGGCACGTATCGACAGCGCAGTGATGTCACGTTTATCCAGCAGTCAGTGCATGATGGCTTTGACGTCAGCCAATGCCGCTTCGAACTCTAGCCTCACTGGAAGTTCTCCGTACGAGCGTCAGCTGCTGACAGAGGCATCTGACTACAGTGGCATTTCTGATGGCGCTGATTCGTCTTTGCCGACTAAAGGTAAATAGATTATTTACATGTAGATCTAGATTCCGTGTTTGCGTTTCATAAAATCGTCAGTGATATTAATAAACTATCGATATTTCGCACCGCAGCATTTTCTTGCTAATGCATGCGAAATGATAAGACAGGCACAAATATTTTGTAGTACATTTTTATCAAGTGACTCTTTACAAGCGCTGTACTTTCTATGACAGTGCAATTCTGTATTATATCGACATATGTCACACACACGGTGCAAATGTACCTGCCTACGTGTCTCAATTTTTGACGTCTGGTGATCTTTGATTTTTTGAACGGACAAATTGACATACATGTTGCTCTTGGTCTGGGGGAAGTTCACACAAATATTGGTTGTTCTACGTATTTTTTTCGTTTTCGAATGAGAAGTCCTACCGTGCAAGAGCGGGACACACAGAGGGGCGAACGGACGGACGGACGGACGAACAAGACGCGTAGTGCGGTCTTTAGGACAACGGCATAATACTGAGAAAACTTTGAGATCAACACGGAGATGACTGCAACACCAATTAGGCGCAAGATCACTAAATTTGGCTTTAAATCTCACGGAGACATGGCAGTTGTACTTTACAGCACCTGAAAACACTTAGGCGGAATCGCAAGAAGCGATTCCTACTAGAACGGCGTATAGCAACACATTTTTCTGTCTGTCGTCTGCCTGTCGTCTGTTACATTTGTACATCTTGCTTAAACCGTTCGACGAGTTTTAAATGCCATTTGGCTGGTACACTTGTGAGAAAAACAGTGGGATGGAAGGACACATTGCGTCAAATGGGGTCATTCACCAGGTGGCAGCACCGATCAACAATTTTGCGCTTTACCGAATTACCTCGGTGCTTGATAATTTCGTTGTACGACGATGGATTTTTTGGAAACATGCTAATTTGCTAACAGCAAAAACCGAATAACCTATAATTAAGGCTATAACGTGATTTAACGCAGACCTAATTAATAATATTTATTACATTGTAGACCTATATTGCATGTAAGTTATAGAAAAGTATATCAGTAGGCTTGAGCGAACAGAAACAACGCGCAGTCGTAAATTTGCAACGTTGCTGCTCACACCTGCGTGTGACGTCTTGCGGCCTACGTGTCTTATCCGCCGCTGACATATATCGACGATCGCCTGCAAATTAATCATGTCTATAGCTACGCCGACATCAGATAATGTTAAAACGCCAATAACATATGTTGCTTGTGTGTTGTACAGATTTCAAGTCGCTGCAGTTTTTCTACAATCTCGGAATAGACGTAAGTGTGACTGTGTGATGACATTTTACTGATACTATGCTATCGCATAGTGATTGCAAATATTACATAAAAGTAGCCAATTTCTGTTGAGCAACAGGCCCGAACACATCGGCAGTAGCAAAAATGGCAAACAGGGTGCAGCTAAAACTAAACGTTTGTTTCTGTTTTTTTTTCGCGCGAATAAATGCCCCGCGAGCCAGTAATCTGTATGAAAATGTTGTCGATGGGTTCAATTATTTCCCCCTGCTTTCTCGTTGTGTACTTGCATTTTACTTTTTCCTTTGTTTTTTTTCTTGGGATCTAAAGCAGGCCTACCATTGGCTCCTAATTCCAAATTCCTGGGGGATATTACCAGGAAAATTTTTCATGAAGTGAAATATGCTATTTGATATATTCTACTTGGTGCATTTGGCGACAAATTATCCAGTTTTCCAGTTCTCTTTTTGCCTTAATTTTTAAGTAATAGGCCTAGGCATAATAAGTTGTGTCAGCAGTAAGGGGAGTTAATGCGTATGACAGCGCTGTTCTCAATGTGCCACTGTTGCCTGCGCCCACAATGAAGTGGCAACGAGGTGTCTGAAAAAAACTGATCCCCATTTGTTCGTCGTTATCGTCGTAACTACTTCACCGTCAGTTTTGCGGCCAGAGTTTCTATACACGTAACAGTATAGTTTACTCGGTGTAGGTGTGCGTGGTAGGTTACGCTCAACAGTGTTAGTGTTGACGGTTTAGTTATGCACTGCTGCAAAATAATGTCGAGTTTCGTATATACTGATTACGAAAATAGCAACGAAGCACTGCTGAGAGCCCATGCAATTTTACAAATCTACGCATAGATCAAAATGAAATTAAATTAAATCTGACGTCTAGCCTATTTTAAAATAATTTCCATCTACACAATTATCAATACAATTACACAATACAATTACAAAATATCAAGCAGGTGCTGTCTTTTGTGTGACTGCGCAGTACTTTCGTCAGTGCATACAACACCCGCCACCATTGACACCTCTGCAGCAACAGCAACATGAAACTTCCCCACAGTCCGCCAGCCAGCAGGCGGCAACACTTCGGCGCCCTACTGCATCGAGTTCCACCACGCCCAACACACTCCAGAGTCACTTCCACGTGCCGAGGTGCACCGCCGACGAAGTCCAGACATCAGACAGACCTTCGTCCACACCAGACGCACGCCATCTTCCGTCCTTCAGCCACGACCGCAGCAAACAGGTCGGCACTGATTCCGTCATGGCGAGAAGTCTCTCAGAGCCACTGAACGAAAGTAAACAACATCAGACGCGGGGTTTGCCTGTTCGGAACGCTGCTGATAACGACCGTGGGAGGAGTGGGGGTCTGGATAGGCCGTCACCAGACTTCATCCACGCCCAGAAGACTATCGACAACGCCGAAGAACTGCCGAGTCCTGGAGACTGGAAGGCCGGGAGTCGTGAGTCGGTGGAGAGCGGTGGTGTTGATCTAGTCTACGAGTGGACGACGTCTGGGGACAGCTGCCGGGACAGCGGCTGCATGTCGGACCTGAGCAGTGGCGGCGGCAACAGTCCCGCGGCCACGGTCAGTCCGCAGTCCGTTATCAATGACGTCACAACCAGCGACCACGTAGTCAGCGACGACGACTACGCGCTGACGAAGCACCTCGGTGAGATAGAGCTGCAGTACAAAGTCCACGATGTCCAACAGCAGGCGACTAGAGGCAGTAGCAGCGTTCAACCTGGTCTCCTGGCTCCAGTGACATCACTCCCGGCCAGGAGCTGGCCAGTACCTTCAGTACCGCGCTATGTTCGCCCGATAAGAGAGATCCCTCCACGTTTCCAGCGCCTACTGGCCGCCGAGGTGGAACGTGTGGTGAGGTTGTGCCAGCGTCTCAACGGATCTCCCCTTTACAGCGCTGCGACGCCAACCAACTCCGTCCGACAGACGACGACTTGCGACGGTCGTGAGGCGCAGTCCATCACCAGCCAAGCGGCTTGCGTCATCGACAGACCAGAACGTGCCGGACAGTCGGCGTACACCGCGGGCCACTCGCCACTCATTTACGTCACCGCACAGAGCTCCGGCTTGCCAGTCTACCCGCCGCCAGCGTCCGGCATCTCTGTCAACGCCAGCACCACGGTTGAACAGACGTCCTACGTCCTCCCAGTCGGCATGCCCGCAGACGTACCGCCAGTGCATGAAGAAGGACCGGCGCCGCCACTGCCGATGTTCGTCGCTAGCCCCGTGTTCTTCTATGATCCAGCTGCCACGCTGGCGCCGCCACCAGACGTCGAGGCTGCACTGTTCGTGGTACCGGTCGGTGGCGGGTGTCCACAGCCCGGGGCGGGCACCGCGCAGGAACCCACCACCCACAGTCAGTCTAATCCCGCAGCATATGCCAGCAAGAGCACCCAGTCGGAGACTGCAGTCGTTAGTGTCTTCCAGTCAGCACAAAACGACGCCTGCTCCACTCATCCTAACGGCTTCTACTACAGTCCGCCGCCTTGCGCCGACCTTCAGCCTAGGCCTAATTGTTGTCCACTCCAAATGATGCAGGCTTAGACCACGTCATGATGTTGACTGATATAGCCAGTACGTTTCATCATAGTACCGTACACTTTATCGTCTAAATATTTGCTGTTTGCTCTCTCTTTCTTATGTGTAAAGTAATTATAGGCATTATTGTGAGATTCAGAATGCACGTCATTATGTATAGCTCGTACGGCTTGTTCTACATAGGCCTCGCATGCGTTTGGTAATAGGCTATAGCTGCTGTGAAATTTGCTTAATTGTACATAAGCTACACGCGTTGCACTGCATGGGAGCGACTGCAAATGCAGGACCTGGAAAATAAAGAGAGTGCTTGGAAATGGAAGACCAAGTTATTCTTTACGCGTGGCATGTAAGTATTATGCTGACGCTCTGTAAAATTTTTTTAGCTAATCACACTAATTATTATTTAAACGAGACAGTGAATGATTGTGCCCAGTAGGCTTAACCGACATATTATCAGTTTGCAGATGTCGCGAACCACGACAAAATAATTAGGCCCATAGGTCCCTAGAATGAGGCCTGGAGGCCTAGTATTTGCTCAACACACGCATCACGCAAAACGTAGGCCTGCGTGCGAGCGCGTCTCTAAGTAGCCATTAGGTATTTCTGCAAAGGAGCATTTCATTGCCTCGCAACAGTCACCGCATTCCGACGACTTGATGTCGACAACTAAACTCTACTGAACTTCACCTCTGAGTAACTCTATACGTTACTTTAGTTCAAATTGGAACATTTGAATGTCGATATGCCCATGTCTGTTATTTTCAGGTCCTGCGATTTCAGCGCGCCCATCGCTCTAGGAGTCTAGGTGGACTATCATAGCGTATAATCCGCAGAGTTCATAGCATGTTGCAGCCTTCTTGCTTAGAGAACAAATCACATAATAGCACCTTTTGCTTTAAGCGTTGAAAGAGCCAGTTTTACCAACAGCTTACGTGTGACACGATGTCGTTATCTAGGACTAAAGACAGTTTTGCAATCTGCCTACATTAGTCTGTTCTGTTGCATCAACTCTAGTGTAAGAAAGTAAATTTAAAAAATTCTATATGCTTAAGATGAAAGTACAACGTTATATAAGTAGTAATATCATATCCTGTATTAGTGAAATTTTTAGCCTATACATACGTGGCTTTTTAAATGATGGTTATCTATCCTCATTCCTACTTATCAAAATTGACTGTCTCTCTAATGGACCGTTGATTTTTTTTCAATAAAGTCGTGCAGTCGTACTATTGCATTATGCAAGTTACCTGGTACTGCACTGTGTCTTATCGGCCACGGACCACGTTGCATTTAATTAAATTTTAAGGCGCCCACAGAGCGACGTAACTGAACTGAACTGACATAGTTTAGTTTTTGACGAACTGACCAATGGGTAAGCAGTAATGCATTACAGTAGGCACCATCCAACGGCGTCGATGGCTACGTTACTACGCTCACGTACACCTCAACCAATGACCAACAGGCTCGCCCTGATTGCCCATTGGTCATTCGTCAAAAACTATACCGTGTCAGTGCAGTTTAGTTCACTTCAGTTCAGGTCAGTTAGGTCGCTCTGTACGTGCTTTTAGTGAGTATTTTATCGCGTCACCGAATAGTGTCCAACCTGTTGTAATTTGTAACGTATGAAATAATTCAACGCACTGTTAAATTTCGACTTTCTAATCACCTAACAATCTTCTGAATCGTCACCAATCTACGGTGTTACATGATCACACATAAAAGTTTTGCACCCTGCATATCGCATGCGTTATGAACGACATTTTGTACCATATTACCGTATTCCTAAAGGAGTGCACAAAGCGACAGAACCTAACTGAGCCGAACCTGAAAACTGAATTGGACTAAACTGAAGCTCAGTTCTATTCAATGTCGTTGCTTTGTGCACCCCTTAAATATTTAGACATCTTAATTTTCACGTTCGTTTTTGCTTAATAGAGTGATTCACAGCAATTGTGTAATTAGCTGTTGTATATTTATTGCAATGTATCACTGCGACCGTTGACGCTTGCATTCAATAAAAAAAGCTCGTTTTCATGCTGCAAAACGTCTGGTTTCAAAATCTGTCTAGGCTACTTAAACAGCAGCAAATACAGGGTTAATTTTGTCCATATCTTCGCCAATTAATGACCAATTTTCAAAATGCTTCCACTGACACACTCTGCGGACTCTACCTTGTGAAATATGAATGAAATATGCATGGGATCTATAATAATCACATTATCGCAAACTGGCTGCAGAGTGTGCCAGTGAAAAATTTTTGAAAATCTGTCAATTGGCAGAGATATGGACAAAAGTAAAGTGGCACGTTTTTTGGCCCACCCTGTATAAGGGCCTATTCTATTACAACTAATCACTTAACTTTTTAATGTTTTAAGTACGAATTCAGCCCAACAGCCTGGAACTCGCTACAAAAAGTCATCGGAGACCTACCCTCATCACCTTCCTGTTTCTGCAGTCACCTTAACACTGAACTGTTCAGCAGAGCCTATGACGTTAACTTACCTTGGGATTTCGTGATAGCTAAGCCTATATGCTACAGAAATGAACAAAGACAGATTCTCATACTGAACTGAACTGAATACTAGGTATAAACAAACGATAAATTACACTGCTGGAAAGAATAATTTTAACAATATCGTGCACAATATCGCGGAAATCCAAAAGTAGTAAAATGAAATAAATTTCGTACAACTTCACATGCAGAGAAACACATGACGACAATCCGATGTTGCGTTGAGCACTGAACAGTAAATGATCTTAATGACACCAACAAGAACAACGGAAAACCAAGCCTGGAAAACTGCTCGTTCAAGTACACAATATAACAGGCCAACTGGCCTAATACTAATGCAGACGTAGATTTAACAGCATCTGGAAACATGAAATGCGGCAGTGAAATGGCAAAATCTTATCATACTTGCACACAAAACTGTGATGAAAATGTGTACAAGAGACTGGATATAAAGAAAATTTGTCACTAAAGTGGAACCCCGGAGCAACACGTTCACCGTGCAACATAATAATCTGTGCGATTAGTCGTCTCCAGAAGGCCTAGGCCTACAGGAGATGCAACTGGAAAGCACCTGCCACTCGGACAGTGTCAATGGCGTCGTGAGTAAAAAAATTAGGGGGGCATTTTATTGTAATTTCCGACAGACAGCTGTAAATTTCCCATGGAGAGATAATGGATGCACATTGCTCAAAGTTTCAATTTTGCCTCTCGCCCCATAAATTTATCCAAAATGGAAATTTCCAGCCTCAGGTTTTGTATTTTTGTCACAAAGTTCTCCGACAGGCGAAAATTTATGGGGATGTATTACTGTGGCAACTGTCCCGCCCTGCTTCCAGCCTACCTGGGCTGAACAGGCGGCACCATTCTAGTCGCAATGTAGAGCTCAGCAAAGCGGTGCCGCCATCTCGCGAACGCACGTAAAAATTAGCACGCACATCAGACACACAACGATTAGCAGCTTGGGCGTCCATTGCCTTGCACGAATTAATATATTATCCCCTACCTCCATCTCTCCTTCCTCTTTCTTATTCCTTCTCCCTCCTACACTGTCCCAAAAAGCATCCCCGACATTTTCGACTGTAACTTGAACACCAATTATCAGATTCTGATAATTTTTTGGTACGAATATCCCAGACACAACTTGCCGTCAAATGAGCATTCAGTTTTCCACCTCACCCAGCGTTTGTTTCTGCACTACCTGGGGAAACACAACTAGCGAAATATCACTTTTTTACCCCATGCGATATAACTGCTTCATTAACATAATGCGTAAAAAACACATTTTGTTCACATTTTTGACACTGTAGCTGACAATTCATCAAGTTGTCCATTTTTGTTTCAACTGCCTGCAGTAAAATTGCTTGAAGTTTTGGCCCACCATGCGAACACAGGCAAGGAGACGCTTTCTCCATTCATTGACAGCAGTGTTGATAATGTTCTGCTCCAGACCAATACAGGCTCTACCAGTCGCTTCTTGATTTCACAGAAATTCCTAAACTTTATTTGGTAGGCACACTGCTGCATGACAGTCAAGCCTTGTAATAGACCCGCTGTTGTGGCCTACAAATTAGGACAGATGGAATTTATTGACGTTTTTTGCATTCATTTTAACACATATTATTCTCGGTCTGCTGTAGTGCAAAAGCAGACGTTGGGTGAGGTGGAAACTAAAACAATTATTTAATAGCCAGTTATGTCAGAAATAATTCTGCTAAGTATTATTAAAATCTGCTAATCTTCATTCGGAGATGTTTTTCAGGTTTTCTTTTTTATTTAAACACATTTTCCTTGATCTGCTTTCCCTAGGTAGTGCAGAAGCATACAGTGGGTGAAATGGTAAACTAAACCGTCATTTGATGGCAGGTTGTATCAGGAATATTCGCACCAAAAATTATCAAAATCTGATAATTGGCTTTCAAGTTACATTCGAAAATGTCTGGGATGCTTTTTTGGGACACAGTGTATTTTCATGTCTTCGCCTTTTCTTTTCAGGGGCCTTTCCAAAATTTTTATCTAGTTGGTTTTGTGGACATTCTGTACCTAAAACGCAACTAGAAGCAATCTAGAGAGATATATATAATAGTAAGTATTTATGATTTATCTCTTAAATTATATCACCCTCCCCTTAAAGAACTAGAAAAAAAACTATGTTTCACTTTTATGATACCGCAAGACTCCAAGATTTATACGGAGTAAAAAACGCCCGTAGATTTGCAATGTTGGAGAAAAGACAGCGCATTAGCCTATGATATTGCGCCTTGTCTCAAGACGTAACCTTTCCAATAATTCAACGATAAAATAACCCTAACTCTGAACATCCTATTTACAGAGTGCCAACAAATAGACCAACGCATTACCAACATCTCAGTGAGTGTATGATTAAAAGCTGGGCAATCTTTTCTGTGTTGCTGATTTATGTTACCGGAACAATGTGACAGATGTCACAAATGTGCATTAAGCAACAATGGAAGAACAACAGTTATCAATATAATATAAATAGCTGAACACTAACAAGACAAGGCTAACATAAATCCTACACTAAGTGTACTAATATAAGGTGAGGTATGCTGCAGACAAATATTATTTTACATCAAGTCATTCATAATTATATATATAACAATTTAATACAATTACATTTCATTACTCATGTTATCAGAAACAGAAATTTCAACATGGTGGTATTAATTAATACCGGTGAAACATTAAACAATTATTACCCTTAGACACTGCAACAAAACTCAACAATTAAAAACGTTATTGCCACATTGACACCGAACGCTGACGTCGCTGAGCAATGGCAATACAAACGTAAAATATGATCACTAGTCTAAAATTATAAAGAAATGAATACTAAAGAACAGTGATAAAACAAACAGTTTATTCTGTTTTGTACACCCCTGTTTCACGGAATAGTCTACATTCTTCAATATGAACAATTTAAAACTGCATCATATTAAACACCAAACTCACACTTGAAAAAAATTCACTTGTGCATTTTGTATGTTATCAAAAAAAACAAATTCAGTATTTGTAATTTGTAAAACAAATTTATCACTAACTATAATGCACAATATGCGCCAAAGCTGCATTAATATCAGAGTACACTTTACAATTTCAGATTATGCACATTCACGTGCACGTGCAACAAAATTAATGAAGTCGTACGCATGAAATGAATTGATGTAGAATAAAAAACTGTACTGTGGTGCTAGAATGTGTTACTTATTATCACAGCTAGCAGTAGAAACGATCAAATGGAAGTTATGATGAAGTTTTGAACAATAACAACAATAATAACAACGGCAACAACAAGCAGATTACGCTTCAACGCAAATACCGACCGTCCTTTTTAAAACCACTCAAACAATTTCAGTAAACAGTACTAACAGTAGAATTTAAAATACTGCTACAAACTGACACAACAAACAAAATATTAATATTTATTTGAAGCATGACAAATAATAACAAGCACTCAAGAGCCACGTGTGTCACAAGCTAACATCATTCATAAATTACTTGGTCTAAGCTTGGTCCGTATTACAATTGATATAATTAATGCACAATACATATATCTTACAACAGTACATAAATAACGATGCTTCACGATACGTCTAATCAATGACTAAAAAAATTCAAGAATAAGCCTACATAAAGAAGATGGCGTAGCCATAATATTTGCTACGAAGGGGCCAACCTGCCTTGAGAGATAGAAGTGGGAGGCATATGCCCTAAACAAATATTCTGGGAGAGAAATCTATGTTCTCAAAATTTCTGTTATCAGCCAAAAGTGGCGTATATGCTAGAGCTTTCTTTAAATATAATTTATACAATGCCAAGTGTCCACAGCAAATCAGGGGTATATACATAGTACAAACATTTGTATGTGACAATTTATCACATTTCTGCGCGTACACATGTAATCAATCAATTTTCACTGCACATATAATGCATTGCTAATTTATTACTCAGATTCGTTCACAATTACTAGTTTCACAATCATTTACTGGCTACATCTTTGAAGAAAGCATCAGGAAGCAGTAATGATACAGTTAATAACTTTACTCATTCTTCGAATAAGAAAGAAATATTGCAGTCACTGAATCTCAACATTAACGTTTAGAACTTTTGCCACACGACCTATATTACTAAAAGTAACAAATAAGATGAAAATAGACTTGAATGGATTACTACATGAAACAGATCGATATTTAACTACATGCAAGAAAAACCAAGCGGGCACGTGGCCTGCCACAAGGCACAAATCACACGATATTACAGAAAATTACAGACAAGTTTAAGTCTAACTTTATTTAACAACTGCAATTGCTAGTTAAAGCAAAAGATAAATTTGCTGACGATAAGCTGTTAAATTTCTAAGACTCAAAGCATCATTAAGAATAAAGAACAAACCTTAAATGACAATAATAAGAACTACAGCACACCTCTTCAATTGACGAAGGCAAACATCGTAGCTGCAGGAATATATGATTGAATATTCACAAAGCACTTGCATTTCCTACAACTACGGCACTCGCTCAAGTGCAACAAAAAATAAAACAACCGTAAACCATTCACTGTTCATTGCAAATTTGCACATAATTTGTATTTTATCCCAGGGGTTCGCATGTACTGCGATAAAACAAAATAAGTTGATTTAGCCTGTTCTATTTCATTATTTACACTTGTGCAAGCACCTGTAGTCTCAAATACACGAGTAAGCAGTGATAACAGATAACAACAAGGCGAGGAATACGAGGAACAAAACATCAATGAACGCCAATAAGACTGATGATTGTCAGCGAACTGGTCACGCAGCTAAACGTTGGTAGCAGCAATTAACAAAGTTATTATTGGTCAAACGTCTCAACCAAGCCTCAAAACTCTGTAGAATTGTTTTCAAAACACCAAAACTCTCAAAATTTAGAACACATATCATTGCATTTTCCAACTAGAAATACGTTCTGTGAAACGAGGTATCTCTCCCATTGCCACGCTATATAGCCTAGCAGCTGCATATAAGGGGGTAGGTGCAAACAGGGCGCATTATCTTTTACAGGGACCAAGTTATTCCGCAGTGAAATCTCCATCGGCTGTAATGCAAAATTTTGCAACTTTTTAATGGCTGCTATGGCAACAGGGGTTGACAGGGGGTAAATTTAAATAACACCGTAAGATTGCCCGACCCCAAAAATAGGGGGGTAGGTAAACACAGCGCGCAATTATCTTTTATGGGGACAGAGTTATACCACTTTGAAGTCCCCATAGGCCGTAATGCAAATTTTTAAAAATTTGGGGTAAAATAAAGGAGTTATCAGATTTTTATCCCAAACAAACTCGATCTTACTTTTCGGGCCTCGAATCACTGTGCAAAATTTCATCAAAATCGAATCAAAATTGCGGCCATAGAAGTAGAATTGTTTACAGACAGACTGACATGAGTGATTTTATAATCTGTCCCATGCTATGCTATAGCAATGGGACAGATAATTATTTGATCCAGTAAGTACACAATAAAAATGACCAAACACTACAAAAAATAGAAGAAACAATGGGACAACAATAAGAAGTCCTTACAAAGTTCAAAACAAAGTATCAAAAACTTCAAAATGGAAAATTAGTTGGAAAGTTAAATCACGTAATCAACAGGACTCTAACTGCAGTAGGCAGATGGGATTACCGAAGTATAACGTTTACTACAATACACGTAATGTTTTTCCAGTCGCTAGTGGAAGAAAAATGCAACAAGATGCATGTAACAAAAATCTAAATACCCAATGACCTAGAAACACCCTGCTTACTTGTTGCTATGGAATCGCCAAGGAATGACTGAAGATGCATTATAGATCAATGCAAAAGCACCACGCTAAATAAGCTTATCCATACAAGGCAAAATACATAATCTACAGTCTACTCACCCACTAATTTTATATAAAGTATTCTCACTTTCCATACAAAATCAAACGGACTTATCAAAGAGCAGAAATTTCACAAAAAAACAGATAAAATAATGCCATTGAATTAGACCAGATATCACTAAAATAAAATTTTATTACCTATACCCCACTGGCCATGTAGTCCATTCAAAATACTAGATACTAATAACATGCATAATTAAATTACAGTTAAAATGCAAAACGAATATTACAGATTGATTCAATATGTACAAATGCTATTGACACCATCACCATAGGAATAATGCAAAATAATAATTATCATACAAATAATTATCATTCATTATTACACAAATCATCTACAGGTTGGCAGTAACAACGGCAACGGTAAACAATACGATCGAGAATGCGTTGATTTGGCAGAGTAAAAATACAAACTAAGATACGTGCTAAATGAGCTGCTAGCTAGCTACATACTGCCATGAACTTGGTGGGCGCCGAGTGCCAGTTCTTCATCGGTGGTCAGACCTGTCTCTCGTTTTGGAAATGTTTCGAGCGGCTGGCTGGCGGCTGTGGTAACGCCAGCGAGTGCTGACTGAAGCTTGGAGGTTGATTCGCGCCGGCATGAGCTAATCCGCAGGTCGATCCACTCGCCAGCACTACTCAACACGCTGGCACTTCCATGCAGATCCACCGCCGGCTCTGAGTCCATCACAGACTGTGGAAGACAGTCGCTGTCCTGACTGGTGGCGGTGCTGCCGTTGTAGATGGTACCCGGCTCAGTGGAACAGTCCAACGTCATCATGAGTGACTGACTCGCCGACGTCGTCGAATGGTTCTGAGATGAGACTGGGCCATCGCGATCCCGTTGACTACTGCTCCCGCCGCGTGTCCCGTACAGTGGGTAGAGAACTCCGTGAGTGCGTACTCGATGCATCTTCAGCTTGTCGCCTCGCGAGAACCGCTCTCCGCACTCCGGACAGCCATACGGCCGGTCCCCGGTGTGAAGACACATGTGACGATCGCGGTTTGCCTTCTGCGCGAACGTCTTGGGGCAGTACATGCACGGGCTGCGGCTGTGCTCCGACAGACAGTGTGACTCAAGCTCGGCGAAGTCCGTACACGCACTGCCGCAGACTACACAGCGAGTCTGTTCCAACATCGACGACGACGAGGAGGACAACCACTGGCGCTCGGTCTTCACCGACACGCTGATGCTGTCGTCATCACAGTCGTCGTTGTTGTTGTTGTTGTGGACAGTGGTGCTTAGCTCGTCCGTACTACTACGACGAGACGCAAACGCAGACTCTGACGCCAAGTCAGTCACACTGTGGTTTGACACATCATGCTGCAGTGACGAAGACGACGCGTTTGCAACGTCCACCACTCCTCCGATGTCGACTCCTCCAGTCGAGTTTCGACGCTTCAACAGACTCCGGGATGCTGCTCCTGCAGCTACGTCCTCTATCGATCCAGTCTCTGAAGACTTGGTGACGTACTCGTCCTGGAGATGTAAGAGTGGTGGAGGTAGCAGTGGACTCGCACGTTCGCGGACCTTCGTCAGTGGAATGCCGACAGTTCGGTTCATTATGCTGCGGCGGATCGGCTCAATGCGTATTTCACCACATGCTGCATCATTCACAAGCGGGCTACTGCTGTGTCGGAGCTCTACATCATCAACTGCTGCACGAAGCTCGCCATCAGTCTTTCGATCCTCATCCAGAGAGTCTGGTGAAACTACGTTTACCACTTCATCCTCGTCCTCGGTGGCAGTCATCGTCGGCTTCGGTTGTTTCTGTTTCCTCTTGTCTCGATACTGACTACCACCAACAAGCAAAGTTTCAACGTCACCCGGCAGTGTACAGGCAGACAAGTCCTGGATGTGTTGGCACAGGCTGGCGTACGTGTCGAACTGTTGTCCACAGTGTTGGCAGGCGTAGCCTTCGGCATCCACCATCACCAAGTCCTTCTGATCATCGCTGTTCTCGTTAGTCAGTGGCAGTGCCGGTGAGGTTCTAGCATGGTCCGGTATGCTGTATGAAGTCTGGTGACAGGCGGCAATGGTGGACATATCGTATACATGGATGACCTCGTGCTGACGCAGTGCAAGTAGACTGGCAGCGGTGAAGCCACAGACAACACAGCGGTAGATCTGCCGCTGGTCCAACCGCTGCAGTGACGGCGACGTATTGTAGGCATCCCGTAGCAGCGACATTGGGGTGTAGTGCATCAGCTGCTGGTGTTGTACCAGACAGACACGATCCATCGCCTCAAATCCACACATCTGACACTGATGTCTGACCACCGGTGTGGTGCCGATGGTCGAGGTCTGGTCTTCACCGCCAGCCGCCACGTGGTACTGCGGGTGAACCTTCACGTGTTCTTCGTACAAGTCGAGGCTGCTAAAGCCCTTGTTGCAGTAGGCACAGACAGCGGCCAGTGCCAGTCCTGGGTGTTCCAGACGGTAGTGTTCGGCCAGGGACGACCGGTCAGAGCACCGTCGAGTGCACGTGCCGCACTTGTAGGCATGCTTCGTGGCGTGGTTCGACAGATGGTCCTTGCGTGAAAAGGTCTTGCCACAGACCGGGCAGGCGTAGGGTCGGTGCCCAGTGTGCAGGCGGGAGTGACGTTCAAGGTTGGAACGTGACGTGAACGTCTTGAAGCAGCAGAGGCACGTGAAGATGCTGTGAACAGTCTCGTTGTGTTCACCCAAAGCCTCAGCGCTGCTGAACCGGTAGCCACAGACGAAGCACTGCGGGATGGCTGGGATTGGTCTGCTGGGACTCCAGCGTTCTGTGTACATCGGCATGGTGGCAACCGGTCTCTGAGGTCGAAGGACAGATGTGTCAGTGGCAACATCCAGTGGTGACGTGGTTGATCGTCGCGTCGGTGACGAGCGACTTTCAGCGTCAACGGCAGCGTCACGACGTCCAACTACACTCGCCAACAATAACATGAAATACAACTTACAGCTTTCCAAACAAAGTAGACCAATCAGAAACTTCGAAATGGAAAATTTTGCAGGAAAGTTTAGTCACATAATCAATCATCAATCAATTAATCATTTATTATGCCAAAAGCAGCACAATAAAAACACAAAATCATAAAAGAATAAAAAGTCAAAGCAAAAACCAAAACTCAATATGTAAAGCAACAGTAGACACTGAACAGATTGGATCACCGAAGTACAGTGTATATCGTTTATTACAATACACAGTGTTTTTCTTTCTTTCATAATTCAGTCAAATGATGATCAATTCACACAAATTTTTTACCACTTGTAGCTGAAGAAATACAAATTCAAGGTATTTTAACAAAATATGGCTGTTGATTAAATGATTAAATATTCTTTGCTAGTCGTGACGTAACGCTGACGTCATAATGTGTTGTGAGTACAAGCTTGCTTGTCTCAACTGGTGTTGTCAGTTGCTACCCTGCTTCGATGGTGAACTTAATCTGGTTCGCTGATGAAAAAAATGTTCATCATGTCAGCACTAACCAATATGGAGGCTTGAAGTCACGTGTCTCGCGAGCTAGAAACTCAGCCATCTCGCAACTTCTGTGTGTTGGTGCATTGTCTTGATCAAAGCTGCTATCAGCAGCAGGAGTCAAGCTATCCCCACAAATGCATGAAAACGATTGTTTTGGGCAATTTTGTGGCTGCAATGATAAACCTACAATAATTTGCCATCAGCGAACCAGATGAAGTTCACCATCGAAGCAAGGTAGCTATTCAGCAACTGACAGCACCAGTTGAGAGGAGCAAGCTTGTACTCACACACATTATGACGTCAGTATTACGTCACGACTAGCAAAAAAATATTTAATCTACAACCGTATTTTGCTAAAATATTTTAAATTAGTATTTCTTCAGCTACAACTGGCAAAAACTTCGTTCAAATTGATCATCATTTGACTGAATTATGAAAAAAAGAAAAAGGAGTCCCTTTTATGAAACACTGTGTATGTAAGATTTTCCAGCCGTTAGAGGAAGAAAACCGTCAACAAACTGTAGGCAACAAGAAGTCCATATACTCAATCACTCAAATAAAAACCCTGCTTACTTCTTTTTACGGCATCACCTAAGAATGATTGAATATTCATTATACACTTTGAGTTCCCGAAAGAACAATAGGCCTACTGAAGCGCCACGCAACATATACGTAATTGCGTATTGGGCCCAAGATGAAATGCATACTTCTGCTACAACTTTCTCACCCGATAACTTTACGCAAACTATTCTCACTTCTACAGTCTACAATATAAAACCAGACGGACTTGAGGAGCCCAAAAAGTAGGTTGTGTCATAAAGAGGTAAAATGATGTCATTTAGTTTAGACGTCTACCTGCACTAACTGACGTCTTGAGTGACAAGTCCTTCACGCCGCCGCCTCCAAACCGACTGTCGATTGCTAAGTCACTGCTAGCGGCGCTGACTCGCCCGAGGCCGAAGCGACTCAGGTAGTCATAGAGCGCGGACTGGTGAGGTCTTAGACTGGACGCCGCCGAGGGCAGAGGCAGCACTGGTAGAATGTCCAACGCGGCGGCGGCATCCACGCGTCGACGCTTTGCCTCTACCACCGCGTCACCAGGGTGGTGCGGGTCCACGCCTGTCAGGTAGCGCGGGTCCCGCGGATCCAACATTCCCCCGGGCGGAGGCGGATGATGTGCCGGTCCAGTCTGATCCACTGCGTCGTGGAGGATCTCGTGAACCTTGACGACCAGCTGCTGGCCGCTGCCCGGGCCAGTGATACAGATAATGCCGTCTACCTCCACGCGTCCGCCGCCGAAAGGCGCGTTGGCGCGGCACAGTTGTACGATCGTCTCGCGCAACAGTCGCACGACCGTCGCACGATCGCTCGCAGAGCTCATCGTGACGTCGTGGCGTGGTTCAAAGTGGAATCAACACCGAGATCGGTGTCGGATCAGCGTCTGCGTCAGTTCATCGTCTGAGTTCTGACCACGACGACCTCTCGCCAACATCATCATCCTTGCTGGACCACATCAGCCGATCAACCTCGCCTCCGTTCAACCTGCACACAGACGGTTCCACCACGTCAAAAACGGTAAAGTCAAAACAACGCCACTATACTAACTCTAACTCTAACCATAAGCCTAGATTACTATAGGTCTATAGCGTATTTCCCGGTTTTGACGTTCCCGGTTTCGACGGGACACCAAAAATTCAGCAAACTACATCAACCAACGGCGAGATACTGCATAGCAGGTGGGAGAGAGCGATGCACGTCAGACACGCCCTAGACTCGTCACCATCAACGGCGCCGTTGCTTTAAAAATTAAGGAGGGGGAGGGGGCAGGAAATTGGAATTTTTCGGCAGACAGTTGCAAAATTCCGATATGGAGTATAGATTATGGGTGCTCGAAATTATAATTCTGCCCCTAAATTCCCCTTGAAACGGGAGATTTTTCAGCCCAAACTTTGTATTTTGGGAAAATAATTTTCCTGCAGGAAGATTTTTTGTCAGGCTAAACTTTAGGAGGATTTCCTCCTGCCTCTCTCCGGCCACTAACGGCCACGCCCGCCAGACAATGCGTGAACGGCAGTGGTTCTATAAACAACCAAAACATGGGGACTCAGCTGACAAAGATGGTCACGGACCAGCTGACAGCAGCTAAATGAAGTCGTAAACGGCGAGGGAAACCCCGGCAGGAAAGCCCCAACGTCACGTCGCAACGCAGCAGCGCTCAATTCAAGACGGTTCAAGCGTACAGACGGCTGTCAGTTGCCAGTTTCCGTTAATGGAAATTCTGTCAAACGAGAGCACAGATTTCCCACGTCAGAACTGTCTTGTCTGACACAGGCTTTAGAGACAATAAGGTAATGGCAACTCCTACTACTATAATTCGCCTGTACAAGGAAGTCTATACACGCTCACACGTCAGTGGGGGAAAATACGACATTATTCTAATGACGGGTATACGTATCATAAAATGAACGGCACTGGGTACTTCAAGCCCTGTTACAACAGTGATACTTTGTTCATAATGTAAACGCTAAAATTCGACATCCAGAGATTCACAACTCAAGACCAGACTGCGATCTATCATAAGTAAGATTAAGATGAAAATCGCAAAAAAAAACCTGTGAAGTGAGCGCTAGCCAACTCCGCAGTACAGAAGCGACCGGCCAGACATTTCACAGCGCACGGACGGACGAACGGACGGACGGACGGACGGACAGACAGACAGACGACATCACAGACCTTGCAGGTATAGAATTGACGACACGCAATGCAAGCAACTCACGTCCAACACAGCTGGTCGCCCGGCCCACCGCACACCGCTCGGCCGCATGCGCGCGTGAGCAGCCCGCCGGCGTATGTCGGTCCTACGTGCCTCTGTCGCCGAGACCACACACAGCGCGGGAGGAATGCAATGCAAGTACCCGACGGCTACGTCTCGTTTCCTGTCCACAGTCAGGCCTCCCCCTCCCCGTTCGTCCGTCCTGAAGGTGTTCGCAACCGTCGAAGGGGGAGGCAGGGGGCACAAATTAATATTCTTCGCATACACAGAAGCGTCCGTCTGCTCGCTCGCTCTCGGCTGGCATGCCAAACAACTACTGGTCCGTACTGGACGCGTCACGTCCTCACTAGCGCTAACGCTTGATCACCGGCTACCAAGATATGAC
>Ga0056128_1002302_pt1 | contig 22511 bp, 13 predicted proteins | sample WorMetLIZISLAND2_FD_71113 | JGI IMG/M metagenome (GOLD analysis project Ga0056128, IMG submission 71113) | Marine gutless worms symbiont microbial communities from Max Planck institute for Marine Microbiology, Germany - Olavius geniculatus... ... | reverse complement strand
AGTGGGCCAACACTTCAAGCAGTTTTACTGTAGGCAGTTGAAAAATGGATAACTAAATGAAATGTCAGCCACAGTGTCAGAAATGTGAACAAAATGTGTTTTTACGCGTTACGTTAATTAAGGAATCATGTCGCATTGAATAAAAAGTGATATTTTGTTTGTTCTATTTTCCCCAGGTAGTGTAGAAACAGATGTTGAGCGAGATGGGAAATTAAATAGTCACTTGACGACAAGTTGTCTCAGGAATATTCATACCAAAAATTATTAAAATCCGATAATCCTTCTTCACGTTACAGTCGAAAATGTCGAGGATGTTTTTGGGACACAGTGTAGTTACTGTACACCGCACAAGTGTCGATATTCCGCGCTAGCTGACCATACAGCGATTCACTGCTTTACGTTCAGCACGCTAAACCATGCATTACATGAATATCACACATACACCAACCGACATCATCCAACTAGTAGGCCTAAGTCTAGCCCAGAATGTGATTATCAGTTTTTAAAGACCTCAGACCAGAGTGTCTAGCCGGCAGTGGATTCAAGTGGAAAGCGATCAGTATTATTCAGAACTCGGACAGTATTTGGACTCGGTTTCACACTCGAACTTACTGGTAACTTAAAAGCAAGTAAAAAAATTCCGCCATTTGTGGGCGTGTTTTTTTCTATTTATTGGTAAAAATTATTGCATTTTATCTGATTTGTTTTGCTTAGGTGTTTGTGTTTGCTGTATATGAGATCACCCAGTCATATATACTGGAGTCCGGTAGTGGACTTGAGTTTGACTTGAGTCCTTATCTTTCAAAAGTCGAACTCGGACTTATAAAACTGAAAGGTCTCGACTGGACCTATGTCACTGTTATATGGTGTTTACACGATTCACCAAACGTCCAGCATTAGCACGTGTATTTTGAATACATTTGCTGGAAGTTTGCTGGACGTTTGCTGGATAGTGTAAACACTCCATTAGAGACATTACATCCGATAGTCGGCGATGGCCTCAGATCCCCGTTGTCTGTTGTATTCTGTGTTTTAATCACGGCGCGCCCGTCACAAAATTTCCTCGTGAGAGTTGTATGTCAGTTTTATAGGCTACGTTGGGCACGCGACATCACATTTGTTTGTCATCGGTCAGCGTCCATAGCTATACGCTTTGAAGTTAACGGATGACTGATAATGACGCCTAACGACATCAGGTCAGATCGGGTCAGGCAAGGAGTCCCAGATAATGGCATGCTAAATCTCCATTGGTCAGATGACGCTCCCCAAAGTCCGAGCGACCGTCAACGACATGATAAACACATTTTCTCCACCAGCGGCGTCGTGGGACAAGCAGTTGGAACAAGAAACCAGAAAGTAGCAATATTTCGACAGACACACTACATTTCCGACAAAATTCCAACTAACGGCTGCAAATTTACAACAGAAAAAAATAATGGTGCTTAAAGTTTTAATTTTGCCTTTAATTTCCCCAAAAATATGGTTTTTAGTTCCAAATTTTGCATTTTAAAAAAAATTTTCGCAAAAAAAAGAAACTTTCGACATTTTTTTCGACAGCCCAAAATTTAACAATACCCACTCTCCTCCATTCCTCGGCCACGATGCCACTCTGCTATTAACTGTTTTTGTCCTTCATCAATCGAGCAAAGTTCTTCGTTGATGCCAAAGACCAGTGTAGCAAATGCCATCCTGTGTCCATATCTTCTTCGTAGCCGGCTTTTGGGCTTGTGGTACGTTCTTCGGAGTTCGCGCCATGATTTTCTTTTTCAAATCGTCTCCATCAATTCTGAGAATGCAACCGTTTCTGGCCAGCTCTACTTACTTAGTGGTGGCTCTGGGCTACATTTCTGCAATAGTTTATTTTGCAGATCTGACTGGGAAGTAAAATAAACTATCCCAAAAATGTAGCACACGGATGCTTCGCTATAATGCAAACTGAGCTAATGCTGTCAGTCTCATTAAGTCTCCTCAATTCACTCTACACTTCCATTAACTGTAGAGTTTATTGACTAAACAATAAAAGTTAGGCTTACGTAAAATTGTGGACATTAGACATGCGATGACGAGAAGTAATAAGAGTAAACGTTGTTAATAGTTTCACGACAATTGCCGGGCGTTTTCCATATACTGTTTGTTTGATTTATTGTTTGCGTGCTGTCATCGCGTATGGTGAATAACGTTAATTTACTAACAATTGCCTGGAATGAAAATGTCATGCAATCAGTCGTGACGTAGAGTAAAGCGCACAGTCGACCTGTTTGAAGAGCCGATATAGTGCCTGCAGCTGTCTGCGCGAGTACTTGGTCTGACCACAGAGAGCGTCAAGTCCATGAACTGACGGCTGACTGCAAGCTGCCACTGCGCTTGAAGACACACTCTCAGCCGCACGACGCTGCTCTATATGTTACGCACAGGTACAAATAACAACACATCGTGTATATAGAAAAAAAAGAACATTTAGTAGCCTAAAAGTCGAATAAAGTAGCATTGGAATAGGATCGTCAACAAATGAACGAACGTGAGCAAAAATGCATACATTTACATTCAACAGATAACGACAAGAATGCATATACACTGTGTCCCAAAACATCCCGACATTTTCCACTGTAACTTGAAAAACAAATATCAGATTTTGATAATTTTTTAGTACAAATATTCCTGACACAACCTGCCATCAAGTGACTGTTTAGTTTTCCACCTCACCCAATGTATGCTTTCGCACTACCTAGGAAAAGCATATCAAGCAAAATGTGTTGAAATAAACAGAAAACCTGAAAGAAACATCCCTGACATTATCGATCGTAACGTAAACAAAAATTAGCAGATTTTAATAATATTAAACAGCAATATTTTTGACACAACTGGCTATTAAATAAGTGTTTTAGTTTTTACCTCACCAAACGTCTGCTTTTGCACTACCTGGGGAAAGCAGACCAAGCATAAACGAAAAAAACGTCAATTAAGTCCATCTATCCTAATCTGTGGGCCCCAACAGCAAATCAATTACAACTGTCATGCAGCAGTGTGTTTACCAGACAAAGTTTTAAAATGTTTGTGAACTCAAGAAGCAACTGGTACAGCCTGGATTGGTCTGGAGCAGAACATCATTGATACTGCAGTCAATAAATGGAGTAAACGCTTCCTTACTGCAGGCAGTTGAAAAATGGACATCTGGATGGACTGTCAGCCAAAGCCAAAGAAATGTGATCAAAATGTGTTTTACGCGTTATGTTATTTAAGCAATCATATCGCATTGGATAAAAAGGTGATATTTCGCTGATTGTGTTTTCCCCAGGTTGTGCAAAAACAAACATTGGGTGAGGTAGGAAACTGAATGGTCATTTGATGGCAAGTTGTATCAGAAATATTCCTGTTAAAAATTATCAAAATCTAGTAACTGGTTTTCAAGTTGCAGTTGAAAATGTTGGGGGTGTTTTTTGGGACACAGTGTAATAATGTAAAGCAGGGCAACGACTTTGAAGCGGCGGGACCATTTACTCGTAACGGAGCTGTGAACGGGAGCTGGAATAGACGGCCGAGACGAAGCGATGCGTAGAGGTCGTAGTTAAACAGGCTCCGCTCAAATAAGCTTACTCTGAACTTGGTAGCCAACGCTGGCGTATGTTACCATTACCCGCACAGCCCAAACTAATACACGCGTACCTCCTGTCAGTACTTTGCGACTGAAGACGTCCCTGAACGACGTAGAGAACTTGTGCGAGAAGCGCCGAGACAGCGTAGAGATAGTGAACGACTGCATTTCACTCGACGTCAGACACTGTAGACACTGTGACTAGTAGCTACTGCATCAGTCAATAAAAGTCATCATAGGCATACGATAGATACAACAGTGTGAAGTGCAGTCGGTCAGTGAAACAGATGTTTGCAACGCCGAGCAATGGCGTTGTATCCATGAAACAGGAAATTGCCCCCACTCCGACCAAATTTTGGGCTGTCGGAAAATTGCCGAACAATTCTTTTCTCGGCGGAATATTTTTGGCTAACATGCAAAATGTGGGACTAAAATTTATGAAAATTTTAGAAAAACAAATTAAAATTTTGAGCGCCAATAATTTCTCGTGTCTGTCGGAATTTGTTGAAATTTCTTTTCCTGCCTACTTTTTTCACCCATGACGCCGCTGCCGTCCTGTGACAATAATGTTTATCCGATTTCCACCCAACGCAAGAATAGACATGTCCGCCTCTATCCTTGCGTTCTGCCTGTTGCGTTTCGTGCGTCCGTTGCGTCGCCAGCGGCGTCTTTAGATACAAAAGTTCGGGGGTCAAGAAGATGCAATAATTTTCCGATAAGCTTAGTCAGCTGCAACGCACCGGCAGAGGACATGTTGATGCTCAAAATTTATTTGCACCCTATATTATCCCTAAAAATTTGGGATTCACAGCTGAGAATTCTGTATTTCTGCTAGATAATTTTTCGACGCTTGGTCACTTGCACAATAGCAGGCACATAAGCCCCTACTGTTCAGTTTAGATGTTTTAAAAGCTATCAGCATTTAAATTAAACCAGTCGACGCCGGTGTGCAAAAATTAGAAATTGGCTCTTTCTACCGCTGCAAAAAAGTTAAGAATCGAACGCCTCAAAATGATTTAAGACCGCGTGGACATCGCCTATGCTACGTAACTGTAAAACACGGCAGCAGATGTCGATCTATAGTCGATGATTGTGATCTCACCTGACTGAAGTACAGGCCACGTATCGATACGACGACGTTTGCTATAGCTGCTCTACACTCGCCAGCAGCAGCAGCAGCAGCTGTGTGTTTGTAGTTGCTGTTGTCAGCGATGCAGCAACAGCAGGGGCGTAACAAGCAACTCCGAGACCCCTGGACACAATATCCAGGCCGGCCTCTCTTCTTTCATTCAATTTTCTTCTTTCCAATTCCGTTAGGCGGATTCTGCCTAAAATTACTATACTTGTGCACGTATGCCTATGTTAGCCTATTGTACATTGATCAAAAAACTCAGTAGGCTACTGCTGTCATGCAATGGCTTTTGTGTCTATATGAAACATTTGAAAATCGCTCATTCACTTCCTCAGCTTTTCAAATAGACCATGAACTAAATCGAAGTAAAGAAATGTCTTGACCTCGGGGACTTTGTCTACCCTGGCTGTGTACCCTATAAGGCTATTGGTACGCCACTAAGCCGCAGCAGCAGCAACAGCAGCACTAGGCCTACTGCTTGCAAACATTTCAACTCAACTCATTCGTCATCGACTCATCACTGGAGAAACGCCCAATCTATACTTACAGCGCCGCTAGTCCGACACTCAGCATCGATACGTTTCAGTCGCGATCAGGGTTAAGAAACCAAAGTTAAAGCCCAAACCGTTGCGTTTTATTGGTTTTTTTTTATTAGATTTTGAGATTTGGGAATTAAACCCGGGCGTTTCACAAAAGCCGAAATTGATGAGTTTTGAAATTTCATGATTGTCAGCTAAGTCGTGCCGTTGTAGAAAAGCGGAAATGGTATAACTACCGTTGAACAGGGCGATGACGAGTTTTTATTGGCTGTCAACATATAACCATGTTTTTATCTGCAGCGGTTTGGCTGCAATTTTGAATGCAAAGTTGCTGTCTGCAGCCATCGCCCACGGGCACCAAATTACCTTATCAAATCTTAGCGTTGATTGTAGTGTTTGATAGGCTATAGCAGCGTCAGCATAACGTGCATGGGACTGCAGTCATAGAAAATCACTTTCTTTGCGCGACCAAAAAGCGGACGAGCTGGTCTTCGGATATAGACGGTACAGTCGGCCCACTCTATCGACAGCTGGGCTTCTTGTTGGGTATGCGCCCGGCTATCTGAACTATGTCGGCGATTGAAGGAAGGGACGACCACGGTTTACGACAAACATCATCTGTCGACGTAACGGTGAGCGGAGCGGAACGGTGCAGATGTGCTAGCGTGGCGCGAACAGGACTGTCGTTTGAGCTTGAAAACTAAACACTGGCACAGCGATTAAACTACTCTTAGCCTGCTTTGAAAAAAACGTTCACGTCAATTTTGATTTTTTCTACGTTTTTTTCGTTTTTGACTTAAATAAAACAAACTTTGACAACGATAAAAAGTTTATTAACAGACGGCAGACAAAAGACCAGAAAATTTGTTACCTATGCCACATTATGAATTTTGATGACAAATTTTTGAAGATAATTTGCGCGAAAGATACTGGCACAGTTTTCATGTAGGCCTATCGTAATCTACAATGGCAAAAAGTTTACTTTTTAATTTTGATTCTCATTTTAATAGGAACGGCAACACTTGCATCAGAAGACACCCATAATAGGCCTACAAAACACATTAAGTGAATTATGATTCTATAACACAAATTAGACTATTAAAACAATAAATGTAATGAAGAACATAATAACGTTGCAAATCTGCGCAACCTACTGAGACGGCCGCACGATAACGTCAGTGTTTAGCTGCAGTCGTTGAAATCGACGGACATGGCTAGCGTCGGCATCCGCTGGTCTTTGACTGCTTAGATGATGTGTAGGGACGTTAACGAAGCCTTGCAGCCAATCGTCTGGATGTTCGAGATACGTCTGATAGAGTTGAGCACGTGACAGTTCGAGCTGCTGTGCAATGGCGTCGATGCTCTGAAGCAGGAAGCTCTAGTTCATCGCCGTGTTGTTGTGACGCTGCCTGGCTGTCTCCTAGTCCGTGTAGACTCGCAGTCGGTTCCACGCTCGACGACCCGCCGTATGACGTTGCTCTGTCGCTCCTTGGTCGTCCACCACACGGTGGCAGTAACATATCACCAGTGGCGTCCGTCAGTGCCCCTCTCCTTAATTTTAGGCTGTCGGAAAGTTTTCGGCAAATCTTCTTCGTGTCCGAAAATCCTCGTTTAGAAATGCATAATTTGAAGCTGATGGTAAAAAATTGAAGAACAAAATTGAAATTTTGAGCACCTATGATTTTTTTTCTGTCGGAAATTTGCCGATGCATGTCTCAATTCTTAGGAAATTTTTAGTGTCTGACAAAATATTGCAACTTATTGCCTCTTTTATGTTGGCAAGTGGCGTCGTGGCAGGGACAAAATCCCCCCATTCGATTTTAACCTGTCTACAAAGTGTTTTATAGAAAAATTGTCTTTCAGACCAAAATGACACTTTGAGGTTTAAAATGCCTCATTTTCAAAAGATTCAAAGACGATTGATTAAAATTGCGAGCACTCATGATCTTCTTTGACGAAAATTTGCAGTTGTCGGTCGGAAAGTTGCGACTTTCTGTCCCCTGTTTGCGCTGGTGACCAGACTTCAATTGGAAAATTTAATCAGGCTAAAAAGATGTAAAATGTAACTGTTACTTGTGTTCTCAACCTTCTCAGCGTTATCGTCATCATTGTCATCATTATCGTCATCATCACGTTTGTCGCTCATTATCTCCTGCTCACACGTCCCGCTACTGCTGCTGCTGCTGCTGCTGGTGTGGATGCAGTGGATGCTGCAGTGACGTCATTGTCGCATCCCAGCATCGTCGCATGGCGAAGACGTCTCACTGTAGCCAGCGTTGAGAAGAACAATACGATTGCAGCATCTAGGAGCAGCTTCCTCCTCCGTCACGTGACCGCCAATGACGTCATCGTGATGATAATATAAACAAACTACTGGTCTGTACAACTTTTCATGGAAAACCATCTTAGACTCAGAGCTATACGGAGCGTCGCCTGCCATATGGGATCACACATCAGCCGACACTGGTGATACGTCTTGCTTTGTCCACAGACCAGGCAAGCCGATATTCGATTTACCTACCCCTGAGAAATTAAAGGCTAGCCTGACCTCAGTGGTTGGTTTACCTAGATGTTTTACCTCTCTGCAGACAGTCACCCATCTAAGTGATACAAGCAAAACACTTATTTAAATATTACAAGAACTACATAAATTTTGGCTATAGAGCCAATGTGTCTAAATTTTGTATAAGTAAAATCTATCATCTGAGAGACTGTGTCGCAGCTCCGATAAAATATGCCGTTGACGGCTGACGGCTGACGGTTAACTCTGCAGGCAGCGGTCAACCGAGATCGCACGATCGACATTGATTGCATGGTTTGATCAACTTGCATGACTGGTGAAACTTGACAGTCACTCGTCACTGAAGGGACGTTTTACCACAGTAAAACTCGAGACTGCTACTCTGCGTGTATGTCTGCGTATCTACGTAACTGATGGTCGAAAAAACATCTAACTTATTTCATCATCAATTATATCAACTGATTAAAAAAATATTTGATTTGCCACCTTAAAAGTGCTATTTAGAATTCTTGATATATTTTTCAATGAAAGTTTTTTTAATTTAAAAAACGTTAAAAGAAAAAAACACAAAAGCATAAAAACACGTGCCAAGAAAAAACGTAAAAAAGTTTATTACATCTATAAAATTTCATACTTACAAATGCGACTAAAAAGAGAAGATTTTTAAAGGCAGATGGTATCTATCCGGATCCAGCATATATTTTACAGCCAGAAAAAAAGCAGTCAACATTCGTTTAACTCAATGGTTTTAAAATTGAGGTCAGTTAAGTGTCAGTATTTGTTTTTTAAAATTTTAACTGCAGCAAAAAACTGTTGGATATACGTTTTAGTTTTGTTTATATTTTGTGTAATGTACTTCACTCCTTAAAGGTTTTTAAGCTTATACAGGCAATATGTGTTAGGGTGACGTGAATAGGCAGAAAGCATACAGGTTATTGATTTGACACTAAAACACACTGTTAAGTTTCCAAAGATTGACTACTTTCTACTTAAGTAGAAAAAATTTCTACTTCTACTTAAGTAGTTTTATTTTTCGCTTCTTCTACTTCTACTCGAGTGAAATTTTTGGCTACTTTATCTAACACTGTGCCATGTACGATATGTCGTGGTTTACATAGCCGGCTGTCAAAAAAGTAAGCCACCTAACTTCATATTTTCGTCGATTTTGTACGATATAAGTTAGAATACGTGGCCAAAAATGTAAAAATGTAAAAAAAAAATAATTAAAAAGTAATAGGCTAACGGTTTAATACCAAGGTTAACTACAAAGTGTTCGGTAACAAGAGAACAGTCACCCATATTTTATTCATGATATAAAACAACAAGATGCAACAAAACCACTTTTAAACTAACTAGTCCAACTCAAATATTTGTACAAATCAGATGTAAAACAACAACTCCAAAATATATGTCCCGTACGATGTTAAAGCTAACAGCAACTGTAAAATGTGTCAGAATTCAGAAGTGGCACAATCTGAACTGTGTACAAACAAATCTTGTTGCGTTCATTCATTGTTATTCATATTATATCATGCCATTTAAACATACAATATGATATGAATAACTAAGACAAAAGTTGGCAAATCGCAACTAGTGACAATAAAACAATTTTAAATAAAAAAATAAACTTTAAATCAGTAGTAATCAAAGTCAACATGTATGTTAACAACAAAAAAAACGAGAAACAGCAGGTAAAACTGATGAACTAGCAGCAAATGTTTTTAAAGAGTGCTAACTAAGTTTCATTGATTCGTCACGATAATGTCATTAATGTAGGCTATTAGCGAAAATTTTGAACTCATGTAACATATTATGCAAAACTAAACTGCAACATTTGTGGTAAAACTCAATTTATAACAAATGTTGTTTTAGTTTGGCCATCTCAATATATTTGTTCTTCAAATTTAACATATTGTCAATCGATATTTCATACATATTTCATATTTGTATTTCGTGCACGCTACGTTCATAAAGCAGTAAAGCAGAAAAATCAGCATAATGAATATTCAATGGACGAGTGACAACCGAGCGACCTCGCATCTTGGAAAATTTCAAACAGCCATATCTTTGTAACGAATCACCTAATCTACTTCATGTTAAAACTTTAAACCGTACTACCGTTGTAGAATATGGCAACGTATCCGAGTTAGCAGATCGAATGATGCCATTTCCGGCTGAAACAACCAAGATGACGGCCGGCCGCTATCTTGAAACCTCTGAAATGGCCATTTCTACAACCGCTGGTTCGACTTAGCCTACTTCATGATTGCTCTGATAGGTGGTTTTGGGATCGGCAGATAATGCTCAAAAAGTACGCTAAATTGGTCTAACACATTTCTAGCACTATTAGTGCCATTCACGCTTTAACAAATCAATCTGTTCAGGCATAACAGTTCAGGCACGGCCACTCCACAAAAAAACAAAGAAACAGGGAGTTTTCCAAGTGGTCTAGGACGGGGCACGTTAAGGGCCGGGAAACACTGGCAGAAGCTCTTGCATTGTTATAAATTAGCAGCAATTTGTACTACAAACTTGAACTTATCTAACTCATTAGTTGATTACAAAGTTCACTAGTGGCGTATTTAGAATTGGCAAGGGGGTGGGGCACTGAAGTTCACTATATCGAAATGTAATCTATTCAACTGATCTTGCAAACGTTGTGACTCGATCCACATTTCTAGAATTTGCCTTTCACATTTTTTTCTGTTTGAGCTGCACATTCTGGTTGAATTCCACCCATAAAATACTCCGTGTTAAGCAGCGTTTCCACTATACGGCTGCGTATTGCGTTGTGTTGCGTGCGACAGTAGCGTAGCCAGAAATATCAATTGGGGTCTTTTCCCCTCCCTTTCGTCCCTCACCTCCCTTTTTTTCTCTTCCTTACCCCTCTTCTTTCTTTCCTTTTTCTTTCATTTCCTTCGCCTTTCCCTCTCCTTAGAAGTAGGACCCCCTAAAATTCAGCTAGAGGGTCTGGGGGAACGCTGTGAGCTTTTCCAGTGAGGTTTAGGGCGGAGCCCCAGCCGAAATAAAATTTGGTGCATTATAGCTTTAAAATATGGGATTTGGTGGCAACAAATTTAATTATTATTTTGAGAATCAACTGACCAAATAGGCAACTTTGCTCCAGTTTAAACGTATGCTTATGTCTTGTCTGGAGGATAAGTAGCTTAAACCCCTTGGGCCCCCTTGTCTATGTTACTGGCTTGCAATAGCTATCTCGTTCATCAGACACAACGCAACGCAAGTAGTAGCCATAGTGGAAATAAGCCTTTAGGCTAATGTTGGTTAATGTTGCCGCATGACGGCGTGTATCCAGTCAACATAGTAGTCGAGTCTGGTGAAGACGCTTGGTTTGGGAATCTGCGTTCGACGACGTGAAAAACATGGATAACTGCCATAGCTGACAACACCGACTACAACCCAGCGCATGCCGTGATCACGACACATCAACGGACCGCCGCTATCACCCTGCGATCACAACAACATTCTGTGCTTTACAGGCGCGGTGCAGCCAGCAGACACAGCGCCGCTGTCACGACACCTTAACAACAGCACAGCAACTACAACACTCTGTTTTTCACATCGCAGTGTGTGCGTTCGTGTCGCCTGGCACCAGTGTTCGATTTGTCCAAAAAGCAGTGGGGTTCGCCGGTTGTCGAGCGCCGACGGCGCGAAAGTCAAGGCGCCGCAGACGCCGAGAGGGCAGGGCCGACTAGGGGTCTGAAGAAGCGACGTGAGCTTCCCCAGCGGGGTCCGGACGGAGCTCTGGTCACGAACGCATTTTAGCATATTTTAGTCACATAGTGGTTCTTGTAACAGAAAGAAACATGTACATTTTGCCCCACATTTTCAACGAGACAACCACAATATTGACATATTGTCGAAGCCGACGCTCAAATAATATTTTCAGTCTCCAGTGGAGAAGTCGTCCTTATCCAGTGGCGGGTTAAATCCCTCGAACCTTCCCCCCTCCGGCAAATCAAACATTGCCTAGCACACCCGCGGTGGAGTCAGCAGACATACCACCTCTCAAAGGTGTTTACAGGGGAGAATGGACTAAAATTGCGGCTAATTTGGCTCAAAGTGCTAGCTAAGTCTGGTTCATAAGAAATTTTACGTTATTTTTGCCTCCAAATGCATTTTTGCACTCTAGATGCTTCCAAAATGCGTTTATGATCAGGGCTCCGTCTCGAACCCCGTTGGGGGAGTTTACAACGCTCCTTCAGACCTGCTAGCTGGTGAGGAAAAAGCTCGCAAAAATCCTATCCCGCGCGTTCGGCCTTCGGCTCTTCAGGTCTTAAAACGCAACTCTTGGGCCTTGCGGCTTTGGGGAAATGATTCCCGGTCGTTGGGGAGATCGACGCCCCTGCCACCGTTGTCACACCTATACAACATCAATGCTCAACCAAACCATTTTATATACTTAACACAGTCTTTTTCTCTGCGTGTCGTCTGTCTCCTCATTTTCCTGTGCTGCATCTTCCACCGTTGCTTTTTTGCGTTGTTTTGCTCCCGGTGCCGCAAAGTTCAGTATCGCACTGTCTTTCTCGCTTTTTAGCGTCACGTGGTCATTGTTGTTGTTAATAGAGACCGACAAAAACTGTAAAAATGCTAAATAATACTAGCACAACTACAAATACTCTAACAGAGCGATCACATGGGGGCCTGCAGGTAGACGCAGTAGATGTGCTCAGTGGCGACAGTGACTAGACGCCTGCTTACATTGCAAGTGGTGATGAAACCGGACGTGTAACCGGCGCAGAGATGGGTGTCGTTGGTAACCCAGCGGCCCCAAGCGGCGGGTAGACTACATTGCTCGTGAGTCAAAAGCTGCATCTTCGCCTGACGCAACTCAACCACAGCTGCACAGTCATATCATGCATGACATTACTGCAAACGCTGCAAACACTAATAGTTTTGTACATGCAAATTACATGTTAGTCTTCCAATGACCAGTGACTGTGTTTCTGTCCGTCTCGTTTGTGTATTCTGTCACCTTCCTGTCGTCTGTCCTCTGTTTAGTGTTTACTATGGATCCGTGTGGTCTGAAATAAATAAATTGATTGATTGATTGATTAATGCTTTCCGCAATGCCCACGGCTACCTTTCCAAACAGCAGAACATCGCCGCACTTTGCCCCTTACCAAATCGTACTGCTTGGTGAGTGACAGAAGAAGCACAACTCTGTTTCCGTAACACTGAGCCAGACACCAGTTTACACCGCGAGACCACAGATATGAAGCTAGTGCATGATGCAGTGTGTTTATTTACGCCCCACAGCCCCAGCTTTCGCTGGTACTCACTGTGCCTACCTAACCACACAGGGATAGCCAGGCTAAGTTGACCTTGCTGGTTACGTACGGGGGGTATTGAAATAATTTACCCGTTTGTCAAGTGGTACCGACGGTCTCTAATCGAAGTACTGGCAGAGCCCGTCGTCAATTAACTTTGCTAATCAGACGGGAAACATAACGTGTTAACCAGTACACTAAGCCGCCAACTAACAGCCAGACGAGGAAAACCAATAGAGGCGACCGAGTGTAAATTAACAGAAAAATTGAACTGCGACCAGCGGCGTAGCCAGAAATGTGAATTGGAAGGCCTCGCCTCCCTACCCTTCTCTTTCCTTTTCTCTTTTGCCCACTTTCCTCTCCCTCCTTTTTCTCCTCTCTTTACCCCATTCCTTCTTTTTGTTTTATTCTCTCTTCACCTCCCCTCCCCCTGAAAAGTAGGATCCCTAAAATCCAGTTAAGGGTTTTGGGGAGCGCTGTAAGCCACCCCCCAGCGGGAGAGCGCTGTAAGCTCCCCCAGCGGGGTATGGGAAGTAGCCTCAGCCGAAATCGAGTTTGGTACATTGTAGCTTTAAAGTACGAGATCTGGTAGCAACAATTTAATAATTATCCTAAGAATCAACTGACCAAATTGGCACATTAAGTGCTGTTTAAACGAGTGCTTAATGCTTATGTCTTGCCTGGAGAATTGGGCTACCGGAAGTGGGACGCCTGTCCTCTCCCTTAATTAGCTACGTCACTGACTGCGACTCAGAGTAGCAGAAGTGACCGTCTACTCACCATCTCCGTCGTTCTTGGACAAACCCCAGCCGATGGCGTAGCACTGCCATGTCTTGAGAGTGCTGAGCGGATGAAGCTCATTGTCAACCAGACACACGGACGACACGCTGCTGCTGCTGCTGCTGCCGCTGCTCGGTGTCAACAAGTCGTCACCGAGCTGTACGAGTGCCAAGTCGTTGTACTGATACACGGCACTGCCGTACGCGTCCTTGCGCGTGCGGTAGTCGGGATGTAGAACGACATGACGCACGGACGCAACGCGCAGCTGACGCGAGTAACCGACTCTCTGCGTTAAACCGAGTCGAGCGGTGATGTACCAGGGGGCCTTGCTGACCGGCATGCCGTTCTGGAAGAAACAGTGTGCGGCCGTCAGCAGCCAATCAGTGGCGATCAGCGACGCCGTGCAGCCGAGGTAATCACCTTTGTAGAGCAGTGCGGCGGCCCAGGGCCAGGCGCCGTCCGGCGCTATGTCTCCGCCGATGATGTACGGTAGAACGCGTGGACGCGTACTGGAGGCCGGCAAACCGCACGCGGCGTCCCGGCAGACCACACGCACGCCGGCGCCGCTCAGACAGCGCGAGCTCAGACTCAGCTGACTGATGTCATAGAGCGAACTGTTGGTGACGTGGAGGTAGAGCGACCGGCTGAGCGAGACCGTGGACATGGACATTGCGGTGCTTGAGGCGACATCGCGGCACACTCCGGCCGACCAGACGGACGACCAGTTGCCAGCACACACCGCGTAGAACGCACCCCGGTGATAGGCGGTCACGTGACCCGATGACGTCAGCACTGCAACAGACAGAAGCGTTGTCATTTCCATCTAACGCAAGGCCAGCAACGAACGCAAGAGACGAAAGGATGGAAGCGGTCATGGCGTCCGTTGCGTGCATTGCATTCTAATGGAAACCACGCTAAACACACAAGTCCACTCACTGCAGAGATGTGGAATCACACGCTGAAACGGCAGTGCGTAGACGCTGCAAATAAGATGCTGTGAATAAAGTAACGTGGAAAATGAGCGCAGCTCGCGTAATTTTATCCTTTACGCCGTTTTTGCCAAAAAAATCAAAGTTAATGGAAATTTGGCGAAGTTTTGACAAAAGCAATTTTGCACAGTTTTTTTGCGACACGGTGTAGATAGACAGAGTACATACCACATTCGTGTTCGTCAGCAGCGCCGATGCAGTCTACGACTCCATTGCAGCGCAAAGACAAGTCAATGCAGGCGTAGTGTGACGACGAATTGTCACACGTGAACTGATCGGCCGTACAATAAACTACACAGACATACAGACAGACGGACATAAAAACAGACGAACACAGACATAACGCGCAATGAAGCAGCCTTCATCTTGCAAATCACAATATATACAACTCCCTTTTTTACGCACGATAGCAGAATGCTTCGCGCGTCTTAGCCATCGTCTAGGCGTCTGTCAGTCTGTCCGTCTGTTCGTCACACTCGTGATCTGTATTAAAACGGTGCAAGCTAGGATCACGAAATCTTCGCTCTGGGCTGCCCGAAGGTCTCTAGTTTTTTTGTGATAAAATTTAGTGCCCCTGGGTGAGAGGCTTCCAATCGAACGAGGGCGTCAAAGAGGGGTACCCGTCTAAAAAGACGTTGTTTTGCCGTTATTGGCTCGTATAGTGTGAAAACAGTTGCAGACAGGTACAGAATTGCTACTTATCGTAACAAGCACTGGTGACAGGCTTTTTAGATTTGTAAACATCGATGACCTTGAACGACCTTAAATCCCCCAAAAGGGGGTTTTTAATTAATTTTTCGCAATGTTTGAATGCAGCGGACACATCAACACTAAATTGCGACGAAATGACTGGAGATAGATCAATACAACCTGCATATGAAATTTTCAGCATTCAACGTAAATTTTTGCCATCCAAGTCCCGACCTTTTAGGTTCAAGGAAGCCGGCAGAGGCGGGCGTCAAAGACAGCTACCCCGTAAAAGTGGTTATTTTATCGCAATTATCTCGTGTAGCATGAAAACAGTTGCAGATAGGTACAGACATGCTGCTTATCATAACAAACAATAGTGACAAGCTTTTCATTGGTGTCAACGTCGATGACCTTGAATAACCATAAACCCCTAAAATAGGGGGTTTTAGTAATTTTTTTGCGATTTCTGGCTGCGACACACATTTTAAGAATGAATTTCGCCGAAATGGCTGGAGATTGGACCGGGACATCTTGCGTATGACATTTTTTAGCAGAGGACGTACATTTATAAAAATCTAGGTTTCGATCTCTGAAATTCAAGGAGCCTTCCGCACGGAGGCCTCAAATTTAAGAACTCTTTCAAGATGCATTAATCTTATTGCTGTAGGCCTACACTGCTTGCCAAAGTGTCAGGACCGCTGCTATCGCGCGTCACGTGAGCTTTGCTCAAATTACTAGTTTTTTTTTACTTTCGAAAACAACACTGCGCTGTTAGCAAACAAACTGCACTGCAAGCTTAATATCTCAAGTTAATCCACACTCAGCTTGCATTGTTAGTATTTTCTCAATAATTTTCAGCTGCAGTCTTGCGTCACAAATCAAACGACGATGTATAGTCTAGGCCATCTAAGCGTGGTTCAGGTATACCACACTGTCTGGAGTAGTATAAGCTCGCACTGCGTGCTCGCTTACAGCACTGCTCTATCTAGTACAGAAAAACAACGTGCCCCTTTTAGTAGGCGCCAGCATGGCAGCATGCAGTGCAGATGCCCTGTCTTAGCCATGAAAGAGGCGTGTGTGTGCGCGACTGCGTGTGCCTGTCTGTCAGAAGGTCACACTCTGTCAAAACTACGTAAGCCAGGATCATATAATATTTACCGTCTCCTTCGCGAAGGAGTCCAGTATCATATTTTTAAGGGCTTCCAGAAATAGGAAAGAAATTTTCCCGACTGAAAGCGTTAAATGAGAAGGGGTATGAGAACTTGACGATTTCCAACCAATAAGTCGTCGTATTTCAGAAACGGTGAGAGATAAAGCGAAGTAAGCCTGCGTTAAATAAAAAAAATCTACATATCATCAACATCATTTATTTAAGGCCTGTTGATTGACTGATTGGTTGACAAGCCGGTAGGCACAGAGAAGTTGCCGTTAAGCACGTAATGACATTGTTTTCTATGAATTATAGCAAAAAAAGTAATTAAAAATTGCGATTAATAATACGTAAAATCCCGCGCAAAGTTAGCGTAATGAAATTTGAGCTTAACAGTATACTGCCAGTCTGCGACAGATGACAAACAGCACACAGCACGGCGGCAGGGCAAATGTTGCGTGTTTTCAATAAGGCCTAGCATGCAGCGGCATGCGGCGTGGTGCCATAATCGCTCGGTCGTTGCAGCTGCTAGGACGGTTGAGACAATCTGAGTGAAAATAATGGCAAATCCGCCGACAGAACTGTATAAAGAGAGAAACTATCATCAGAATTGACTGAACTGGAAGAACTGCAATTTATTGTGCAGCGATTTATTGTCTGATCAAAGAAGTTGTTCTACGTCGGGCCACGTTTTAGTTTTGGATGGATGACTGCCTGCGGGCACGTAAACCATCTCGGTATGTAACCAGCCACCTACGTCAACTCAGCCGTTTATCCCTTCAAAGCAAGTAAATTGAGTAGGCCTACCGGACTATCTGGCTGGAGTTAAGGCGGGGCGCGTTCATCTGTGTCGGGTGGCAGGTAACACGCAGGTGACGCTCCGTACAGCTCTGAGATGGGTTTCCTATGAAGACATTGAAGAGCTGTAGCATTTAACCATCTAACTATTTAAAGCGGCAATTCTACAACAAATCGAAGCGAGTTAAGTTCGGTTTAGCCAGCAGCAGCAGCGGCGGCGGCGCGTCTCTAAGCGTAGGCCCATGTAGAGTGCTGTTGCTGCAGACCGCCGACAACATGGAGCTGTAAGTAGAGCGGACATCGGGACATCGCCCGCCACAGACAGCATTCAGAAATGGCAGATTAATAGGGGTTGATCTAACTTCAACCTCAGTACCTGGTGTCCTGCAGTCGTGACCGCAACCGTTGGAGCAGCACTTCAGGTCGCCGCTGCAGTCCGCGTCCCTTGAACACCATTCAGCGCACGCACCCACGGTTCCTGGCGCAAGACGCGGGCACTGGCCAGGCTTAGCTGTGAAATACAGAGACATTACACACTTTACACTAGAAATTCAGGAAAAATCCCAGCATCAGGCCGCCCGGTGCCGTATGCCAGAGCATGGAGATAACTATACACGGTGTTTCATAAAAGGCACCCTTTTTCTTTCTTTCATAATAAGTCAAATGATGATTAATTAGCACGAAATTTTTTTACTTCATGTAGCTAAAGAAATACAAATTCAAACTATTTGGACAAAATAAGGCTGTTAGTTAAATATTTTTGCTAGTCGTGACGTAATGCTGACGTCATAATGTGCCGCGAGTACACACTGGCTTGTCGCAATCGGTGCTAACAGACTTGCTGTATAGCTGCCCTGCATAAATGGCAAACTTTATCTGGTTCACTGATGACAAACTGTTGAAGTTTTAACATTGTAGCACAAAAACGCTTAAAACGATCACTTTCACACACTTGTGGAGATAGATAAACTTTTACACCTTCCAGCAAGAGAGTGCACTTGCACGCACCGCTTGCGAGATGGTTGAGTTTTTGGATTGCGAGATGCCTGATTTTATGGCCCCATGTTGCTTAGTGCTGGTACAATGAACATTTTTCATCAGTAAACAAGAAAAAGTTCACCATCGAAGCAGGGCAACAACTGACAGAACCAGTTGAGACAAGCCAGCTTGTATTCACGACACATTATTACGTCAGCATTACATCATGATTAGCAAGAAATATTTAACTAATGGCCACATTCTGTTGAAATATTTTGAATTAGTATTTCTTCAACTACATCTGGTAAAAATTTCATGCAAATTGATCACCACTCGACTGAGTTATAAAAGAAACAAAAAGGCGCCATTTTATGAAACACCGTGTATAGGAAAAAAACGAGGCCACCTTGTTTTACGGCTTGTGACTTCAGTAATGTTGACTACATCGACACCAAATTTGGCACAAATAACGCTATTTCATTTTTAACATCACCTCGTAATTCATTAGAAAAAACGTTGGAAAATAAAGTGGCGCTACCTATCAATCTACAGTAACCCTAGAAAGCGCTTGTGGATTTCAAGCCCAGTATCATACCATGCAATGCACCGAACAGACAAGCGTGAAATGTCCATCTGCCTTTCGATTTTGTATCGATTTTTGTAGACGTCCAGAGCACTTTCATGACTGCAGACGAGTAGGACCTACATCCACAAGTTCGATGTTTTCCAAAATTAACGTGCGTTAAAACCTATACTTATTCCATGGTCACCGACGTCGGTCGTTTAGCCTACGCTGGAGGTATCAACCTGTTATACCAATACTACTGCAGACATAGTGCTAGATACAGGCATGTGTGAAATAAGTAAGCAAAGAGAGCGTATACTGCAATTAAGTTCGTCCTCGCCCGACGAGCAGTCTTCATGTCCGTCACACAACCAGGAACGCTCCAGACACGTGCCGTCTTGACACTTGTACTCGCTCGACGAACAGACTACATCACAGCACATGCTGCACCCACCGCAATACTATAGCGCATTAGCCGACCGTTAATATCGAGTCTATGTCATAGGCTTATGTCCGTCTGTCGTGTGTCTGTCTGTAACGCATGTATTGTGGCTAAACGGTCAGCCTTGAACAAGTAAATAAAGTAGCCTGTGCACGTGTGTGCGAAATAGGTCTACAAGGTTCAATGACTAAAAATTAAATGTCCCAATTTATTTTATTTCACTTTTTTGCAGCACCCCACAAAATGTTGACACTTTATAGACATAGTGTGAGTAACTCGGTATATAGCCTACGGTGCCGATATATACATTTTTTCGGTTCACGGTGTATAAGAACATAAAACAAACATGCGGTATCTTTTGATAATGTATATACAATAAAAGTAGAAGAGTACGTATACCACAATCGAGTTCATCACTCTCATCGCCGCAGTCGTCTTCTCGATCGCACACATATCCTTGAGATACGCAGTGACCGTTTGCACAATGAAACTGATCGGCACGACACGTTGCCTCTTTAAGACAAAACACACGAATGACATTAGATTTTTTAACGTTTTGCGCCATATAAGTTTACGTTTTACTTAGTTAGATCTACAGTCTGTACAGTTACTCACTTACTATCAGAGAAAGACTGCATCTAAACAAGGCAGTGTATGTTTGCTTGCTTGCCTAGCAGCATACTGTCAATCAATCAATCAATCAATCGGTCAGTCAGTCAGTCCGAAATTTTTAACTGACTTAAGTAATACAAACTACAGTTTAACTACTGCTAATTTCACCAAAGATAGGTTAAAGATGGAGTCAGTACTTAGGCCTATGGCCTTGTGTGATCGTATCGGCGATTCGGCGTATCTATGTATATGCCGGTATATGTGCTCTCTGCTTTCTGGAAGTGTCCGTATCGACATTGGCAATATTTTAATTTTTCGCAAGTACTGTTAACAACCCTGCTATTTAAATAACATTAATCAGAAACTATTATAACTGTTAAAATGTGTCATAGAAATAGCGCCAACATAACGATGAGCGGCTATTGTTGACGACGATGCCATCTGACGATAACTTAACAACTGACAAACACACTGCTACTAAACTCCTTACTGTCTAGTTATCTCCGCCAAGGTAAACGTAGTGAACATTGGAGGAGATTAAGAGATTGGTCGTTCTGTCTGCCTGTGTGTGTGTCGTGTACATGTACTTTGAGACGGCATATCTCTATAACCGTGCTAGACAGACGCATGGTCGCAATGGACCACTCATAGGAAGTCGACCGCCGCGAGTCGAATGGTCACGTGACCGATGACGTCACGTGACCCCGAAAGGTCAAAGTCGCGACCCCATTATCTTTAGCTGTGGTTGTAGGTGTGGAGGAGTTTAGTCAATCGACTCCGATTTAGTCTTTTCTGAGTCGCGCGTAAATGTCCAATGGTTTCATATGGATTTCAAGCGAAATTTTAAGTGCATGTTGCGCGGCCGTTTGAAGGCCGACGGTCTCCGTACTTCGGGGGCGCGTAGCCCCCGCGGCCCTCTACCTAATTCCCGGACGAATCTGTGGCTAGCGGTTCATCGTCAGCCGCTAGAGGGCGCAACCGGAATTTCTTTGAACCTCGATATCTCGGCCATTTTTCGAGATAACGCCGCGATCTTTACACCGTACGGTAGGTCTCCGCGGGGGCTAGAGATCCCGCAGTCGAATCTGTGGCTAGCGCCCCCGGTTTGGGGGTCAGCCCCCAAAAACCGAAATTTTTTTCGATCGCTTCGTAACTAGAATTAAAACTAGCGATTTTCCTCGGGTTGCGCCTGAACATCAAGGGAGGTGTCCTCTAACGTTCCCCAAAATTTCGTAAAAATGTCATCTGAGGATTTTGAGAAAGTGGGGGTTTTCTGATTTTTGCCTTTATCGTTCCATATGGATTTTAAGCAAAACTTTGCGTGCACATTGCGCGGCCATTTAAAGGCCGACGGTCTGCGTACTTCGGGGGCACGTAGCCCCCGCTGCCCTCTACCTGATTCCCGGACGAATCTGTGGCTGGCGGTGCATCGTCAGCCGCTAGAGGGCGCAACCGGAATTTCTTCAGACCTCGATATCTCGGCCATTTTTCAAGATATCGTCGCGATCTTTTCACCGTACGGTAGGTCTCCGCGGGGGCTAAAGATCACCCAGGCAAATCTGTGGCTACCCCCCCCCCCAGTTTGGGGGTCAGCCCCCAAAACCGAAATTTACTTTGATCGCTTCGTTACTAGAATTAAAACTAGGGATTTTCCCCGGGTTGCGCCTAAGCATCGAGCAGGTGTCCTCTAACGTTCCCCCAAATTTCGTAAAAAATCTGACTAGAGAATTTTGAGAAAGTGGGGTTTTTTCGATTTTTGCCCCCATCGCGATATCTCAGCCGTTTGAAGGCCGACGGTCACCGTTCTATGGGGATATGTAGAACCCACGGCCTTCTCTTTATTTCCAGTACGAGTTGGTGTCTAGCGGTTCATCATCAGCCGCTAGAGGGCGCAACCGGAATTTCTTTAGACCTCGATATCTCCGCCGCTTATTTACGAACGTATCGGCTCGTTTTTTCAATCGTACGGTATGACTTTATACGTGCTATAAGTCTGCCAAATTTCGTTCATTAGGTCTTTTCTTTCCGAAGATATTGAAGAAAAACCGATTTTTGGACTTTGTTTCTCGGCGAATGCGGCGTGAGACGCCTACTTTGGCGCCGCCTAGCGGCCTCATTTATAGCGCAATCTGGGTCAAAGTATACGAGACGTTAGAGTGAACGACGATGAACATTTATGCCAAATTTCAGTCGCCTAGCTGCTGCCAATCGTTTTCTGTATTTGTTTCAAAATCGCTAAAAACTAACATTTTGCACAAATTCGCGCGCAGACTGTCCGATCGCGGCCTTTATAATGAATGAACAATGAGGAAGTTCGGAGACGTGTAATTCGATTTTGCGGCAGCCGATCTCGACGAAATTTTCACACAATGTTCAGATATCGACGAAAAGTCGAAAAATTAGGGGGTCCCCAAATTTTGGGGTCAAGGGGG
>Ga0056128_1002297_pt1 | contig 22528 bp, 21 predicted proteins | sample WorMetLIZISLAND2_FD_71113 | JGI IMG/M metagenome (GOLD analysis project Ga0056128, IMG submission 71113) | Marine gutless worms symbiont microbial communities from Max Planck institute for Marine Microbiology, Germany - Olavius geniculatus... ... | reverse complement strand
ATTCGATGACATATAGTCTCATTAATAAGTGTGCCAAAAATTATTATAATCGGACATTCATTGTTCAAGTTATTGCAAAAAATGTAGTCACATGCTTTTTTTTGAGACACAGTGTATTATGTCATGTGTCACAGGTATATCTGACCACTTTTTGCTGTTTACTCTACAAGGCGCAGCAAAAGAAAGTAACCCCCTAAAGTTGGTGGCTTGGCGTAGCGGTAATGCGTTTCATCCGATCAGTGAAGTATCCGATCGGCGAAGTTACTCTATGCCGGGCCTGGTTAGTACTGCGATGAGTGACTGCCTGCGGGCAGGTAAATCATCTTGGTATGTAACCAGCCGCTTAGGTCAACTCAGCCTTCCATTCCTCCAGGGTAGGTAAATCGAGTACCAGCCTATCCAGCTGGGGCGTTCACCTGTGTCAGGTGGCAGGTAACAATGTGTGATCCCATACGGCAGGTGAGGCTCTGCAGCTCTGAGATGGGCTTCCCATTAAGAGCTATATCACCACCTTTAACATTTAAAAGTTGTTTGCCATTTACTGTGCAACTGCTTGAAATTTCAACACAAAAGTTTCACACACTTATTACCTGTTTATATCTGCACACATAAGCTGAGCAGCATTTGACACTCTTACTATTGCAAAGCTAAAGATTTTTTTCACGAGACAACATCGTAATTTTGCACGTTCAAAAACTTTATGCTTTAATGAGTTACGTGTATTGAAAACAACTTGTGCATCTTGTTGTTCATAAAGCCAAAGTGATGTAAACTTTATAAACAGTTTCTGCAAAGTCTTTTGTGGCAATTTCTTACTGTAATTACTGACAATTTTTCAACAAAACAAAAATGCATCAAAAAACTCAAGCAGGCACTGCCGGTGATCTGGGAAAACTTGCTATCAACTGCATAGGGCTGTTAAAAACTTCAGTAAAAATGCATGTGCAAAAGCTGGAAGTGGACACTGAGATCTCAGGGTCATTGGCAAACTGTTTATTATGTTATTCGAATGACAGATTATGAAATGCCTTTCGGCACTTTTACATGACTATGAATAGTAACATGTGCAAAATGTTGCATTAAAATACCAAGCAGTTGCTGAGTTGCTGAAAAAATGACAAATAACTTAAGAGATTACTTTTTTGCCCACCCTGTATACACACTGTATTTGATTCACACTACCTCGGAGCTTTCAATTACGCACAACCTATTGCAATGACCAACAATGCTAACCCACCATTTTTGTGTCCAACACTGTCAGCCAACCACCGTGCGTAGTTACTGCATTTTCCAAAATTATTGCATTTTATACACCATGTTTCGAAAAAACATCCCCGACATTTTTGATTGTAACTTTAAAACCAATTACTGTATCAGATTTTGATAATTTTTATACGCATATTCCTGACACAACTTGCCATCAAATGACCGTTCATTTTTCCAGCTCACCCAATGTATGCTTCTGCATTACCTAGGGAAATCAGATCAAGCGAAATGTGTGTTGAAATGAACAGACAACCTGAAAAAACATCCCCGATATTATCGATCGTAACTTTAAGAAAGATTAGCAGATTTTAATAACACCACTGACTATTAAATAAGCGTTTTAGCTTCTACCTCACCCATCGTCTGCTTCTGCACTACCTGGGGAAATCAGACCAAGCATAATATGTGTTAAAATGAATGAAAAAATGTCGATAAATTCCATCTATCCTAATCTGTGGGCCCCAACAGCCGGTCTATTACAAGGTTTGACTCTCATGCAGCAGTGTGTCTACCAGGTAAAGTTTAGGAATGTTTGTGAAGTCAAGAAGCGACTGGTACAGCCTGGACTGGTCTGGAGCAGAACTTTATCGATACTGCTGTCAATGAATGGAGAAAGCATCTCCTTGCCTGTGTTCGCATAGTGGGCCAACACTGGCAATTGTACTGCAAGCAGTTAAAAAATGGACAACTGGATGAAATATCAGCCAAAGTGTCAAAAATGTTAACAAAATGTGTTTTTTTGCGTTATGTTAATTAAGCAATCATATCGGATTGGATAAAAAAGTGATATTTCGCTGATTGTGCTTTCCCCAGGTAGTGCAGAAACAAACGCTGGGTGAGGTGGGAAACTGAATGGTCGTTTGACGGCAAGTTATGTCAGGATTATTCATACCAAACATCATCAGAAACTGATAATTCGTTTTCAAGTTACAGTCGAAAATGTCGGAGATGTTTTTTTGAGATACAGTGTATGCAGATTATGCACAGTGGAACAGTCACAAACACAGGCCAGTAATTTCCCGCCAAATTAATCATGTCTGACTACAGCGATTGCGCATGTGTGAAATGGAACAACTGCTCAAAAGCATAAAAAACGACAATGCCTGCAGAGGACTTCAGCTTTCAGACTCTGTTCATCTCTATGCTAGTGCAGGTTATGGCACAGCAGAAAGCTCAGAAACGACGTGCACCAACAATAAAAACAAAACATCACAAAATGTCGATTTACTGCACTACCATGTCCTATCGTCAAAAGCAAGCCAGCAATGCTTAATACCACAGATGGCAAACACTTGGCATCCCAGTTGTATAATGCAATTAGAAATACTTGACAGAAAATGCCATACAAACATACGACAGCATTAAGTTGACTCGACTTTCTGACACGGGGAGCAACGGACGGTCCTATCACTGGCATAACAGCATTTGCAGTTTGTGTGCACATTCTATTGTTAGTCATCATATAATGCATCATTGAAATAACAGCATAAGATCTACATTCATCTCTGACGTGGGTACTAACTGTGCGCACTGAAGTGTCACCAATGCTAACAATCTTTGTCAAACACTAACTTGGGGATGATGCATTATTCAGAAAACACATCGAGTGCTTTGACAAATGATCACAAAGTAGGAGAAAAAACAATTCTGCAAGTTTACAGGCTTTCCAGAGCCATAAACTTAGTTTTCCACAGGTTATCGCAACAAAAAGTAATTGTAATAATGGTAATCTGGCGAGCTTGCGGAGAACTGTAAGCTCCCTGGCCGCAAACGTATTTTAGTGCATTTCTGCAGCTTGAAAACCTCATATGGTGACATAGTGACACTATTTTGCAGTGATGTTATCAAGGACTTTGTGTTCAAGGCCAAGGACATGGAACCCGAGAACGAGGACAAGGACTTGAAACCAAGGCCAAAGCCAAAAATAAAATTTAGACCAAAACCAAGGATATCCAAAAGCCACTACCACAGTGACACATAACTGTCAACTGGAATGACTTTAATAGGATTTTGCACATTTTAACGTCATTAGTAGCGTCATACAACTAAAATAGACCAACAATGCCAAAAATATCAGATAAACCAAAAAACTGAATCTTGTGTCACTTAAGCTCCAGACTGAGTAGGTTTAATATTGGTGACAAACTTTCCATTATGTTGTATTTATGTACAAGTTCAAAGTTGTAGGCTTATATTTGGTCTACTGAGTGAATGAGTGAGTGAGTAGGTTTTAACGTCCCACTCGACATAGTATAGGTCATTTCAGGGACGGCCTTTGGAGGCGGAATGCACACAAACACAATAATGGAACAGTAAGTTTAACCTTTACAGAAACACAAAACACAAGATACAAAAAAGCTAGTCGTCTAGTGGTATTGCTGACAATGGTGTTGTGCTAGTTTTGACAGGACTTTATCTCAACGCCAAGGACATGGAACTTGAGGACAAGGACGTGGGACCGAGGACAAGGACACTGCTCTTTGTCCTCGAGGCGTCTCGAGAACGAGACAAGTCCTTGAGGACACATCACTGCTATTTTGTTCGTTACAATTTTCCCACAGTTTTCCAAGTTCAGGGAATTCCATGAGCATTCCTGGTTTGTGGCCACCTTGTTTGACCGAGAGAGACTGCTGGCTTCGACATGTGATGGAAATAGATAGTGGGTCACAGCAAACATTGTACTAGGAGGTGTGGGAGAGTGAGTGAGTAGGGTTTAACGTCCCGCCCGACACAGTATAGGTCATTTCAGGGATAGCCTTTGCAGGCAAAATTGCACATACACATAATAACGGAACAAAAAGTTTAACCTTTATGAAACACAGAAAAACGATGAAAATCTAAAATTGTAAGAACTGCCAATTATAATTGCGCATATGTGTCGAAAATGGCAGTTCTAATGGCATGTCTCAGCAGAAAACTGTGAGAAGTGCAACGAACAAATACCTACAAAAGATGGGGTTCAACTGAGAGAAAGCAGAGCTGGCTACAGCTCTTGACAGACATGGATGTCATCGGTGTGTGGCCCATTGTGTCCTCGGGGATGTGGGATGAATCAAGCTTCTGACTCGATAGTAAGGCAATCAATGGCCTTGACAGACAATGCTGTAGCAACAGCCAAAATTGCTACATGAAAAAATCTGCAGGAATCGGTCTACTCTGTAGTAAGCTTGAAGTGCATTACTCGACTTGCTGGTTGTCAAAATGACGGGCCAAGATTGTTCACTGACAGGATGGATAGTGGGGGCGAGCAATGCATACTAAACCAAAGCTAATAAGAAAGAAACTCGAGTTGCTAAATGAGTGCCAACGGTCACATATCGAAGGAAAATGGCAAAACATCCATCGGTTTTTGATGACATTTCAGGAAAACGGAAAACAACTTTCTACACAATTTATTTCTTTGCAGACTTTTACCCAGTACTTTTAATGTTCTCGTAAAATTTGTTAACAAGTAACATACAGATTTGTTTGCTATATTGAACACTGTAAACAAATAAGCATTCAAGTAACATTTTGAAGAATTGTAGCTTGTAGTTAAGATGTTTTGCCATAGACAACTGCAGATAATGATGCTCTGCCAGTCTGCCCTCGAAATATGTTAACAGCTAGCCACAACTGGGCACATTGGCAGTCTCGATACATAGCATTACGTACTCACACAGTGACCACAGAGTTACAATTAATGGATGTTTTTATAATAAAATAATAGTTATTGTAACTCATCAGCATTTAGACTATGATGGTTTGCTGACAGTAAGGTGCTGTATGTGTAAGAAATTCTGTTTCAACAAGGCAAACAGTATAGCAACAAACTTTTAGCAGTAAATAATAATGCACCATCTAAACTATCAGGCTATTACTACACTGATATTGCCCCAAATATGATGCCAACAGTAAAATTTCCTGGGTACCACTTCCCTAACTAATTGTCAACTGCATGACACTTCTCTACTAGCTGTCACATTCTCTGACATTTCCAAGTTTTTCCGACAAGCAGCACCTAAGTAGCAGCTAACAATGAGAATAACTATGCAAGTACTCATCAAAAAGGCATCAGATGGCACTAACAGTTGTAAGCGTCAATACAACCTAACAACAAGAAAATTCTTGAATATCTTCTGTTGTTGAGCTGAGGCTACTGTTAACCCAGTTGCGTTGCTGCATCCTAGTTTCAATTTTTCAGACGAAAACATATTTGACAGTGCACAAATTGCACAAACAAGCACCGTTGTTACCGGCACTGCGAGAAAAACAACCTCCTGGCATTAACTTGAGATAATTCTGCAATTTACTGCAGCCAAAGACAAGTTGCGTGAACAGCAGAACACAAAATTTGGTATTGTTGCACGTAAAGCCACAACTATCACCACGGAGATGCAAATGCAACAATATGATGCAAACAGATATGTGAGATATTAGCATTCTAGTTATCAGTCCAACATGCTTCACATACCAAGCGTAATGCGCTTCAACCAATTCCAATTTGTTATAATTCTGCAGTATGAGTCAACTTTGTTAAACTTTCAAAAGAACGCTTAAAAAACAAATGGGACATAACAAATCAGCCAAATTTTGCCGAATATCAAAATGCGCTGCTGTACAAAAGTAGAAGAAAATGTATTCGTAGAGTCCCAAATTGAAGATGAACGTTGCCCAGCACAACGGTGGCTGTGACAGCAAACTTCTTTTGTCAACATACAAGATGTCACAGTGACAATACAGTCCAGTGTGAGAATGAACTGGAGTAACGTAATCAACAAAGATCTACGAATGCACCCGCAGAACTCAACATTCACACTGGCTTGACAAAAAACAAACAGGATGATCAAAACCACGGGATTAGTTGCACAGAGCAAAGCTTTTCGGTCAACAGCATACTGCAAGTAGCAGTCATGGGCAGCAAGTAAAGAGAAGGCGGCGAGCGAAAGATTTTCCTACGCGCACAGAGCACAACGATGCCGCAATTAGTTAGCCAGTAAGCATCTCGTGTCAGCCCGCTTCAGCAGCAAGTTGGACGGCTTTGGCTGACACCGTTGACATCGGGTCAGTTGTGACGTGATGGCTGGTTACCGGTTGATTGTTTCCTCCAAACCATCTGGTGATGGCAGACCTCTCTCTCTCTCTCTCTCTCTGATTCTTTCTCGTCTGCCTTCTAGCAACAGCTGTCCATCTCTTTCTCATTGTATCTTCTTGACAGCGTCGAGTGATTGATGTCACACGAACAGAACGTACATTGATGATGATGTTCAGTTATTACCTCGCAGCTCACTCTGAACAATGACATACCAGAGTACCACATGCAGTCCTGAAACTTCAGCACACGCATACATTTTTGTAGCAACTCAGAAAAAGAAATGATCGTTAACTCATATCCCTACAACAATCTACTTTCCTTAGCCATGAAGCTGACTGTTTTTCAAGTTTATGCATTTTTCTTCCAGCAAAAACTCTCCCAGCCACATTTCTCTCGTCAAACTTTTACTAAAAATACAACTGATTCACCCACGTCTGTTGCCCGTTTTCCATTTAACTACTTAAAAAGCTACGAACAAATTAATGATTGAAAGTCTGAAAGAAGGACAAAGTAAAAAACCATGATCTGGAAATGCAAAGTACAGACAAAGGTTTTAACCCTCTAAATGCTTCACTATATGATATCTGTTCTTATCAGATAGCAACTAATTTATGACTGTCTTACAAATCTACAATTCACATTCAACTAAAGCGAACGAGGAGTGTACAGTGTTTGAACTCACCCACACAAGATGGTGGTGTGATGTGGCTGCCGGCTGTCGACTAGTACTGTGACGCAGGGAAGAAGCCGGTCTGTGACAGCGGCTGAGACTGGAAAAACCCAGCCGCTCGGTCACCCTGGTACGTCGAGTCCTGCGACAGCATGATGTCTGCCTGTGATCTAAACTCATCCGCTGTGGCCCCACCTCCACCAAGATAGACACTGTCAGACTGCGAGAGATCACCTAGTCCATGCTGTGAGAAACCAGCACCATATGGCTGGGACATCATTGCAGCCTGGGTTAATGGACCCTGAGAATAGACACCATCCTGTGATGCCGACAATGGTCCGTGATCACCCATACTCAGCCCGCTCTGTGACTGACCGCCGTAACGTGACGACTTGGCACGACCGCTACTAACCGGAGGACCGCCACCTCGTCTTGGAGGAGGCCCATACCCACCACGATTTCCCGCAGCCCCACCGGGAGCTGTACCTCCAGCTCCCGGCATCATCATGCCTCCGTATGCAGCCGGCATTGCAAAGTTCATGATGTAGTCGACTGGAACTGGAAAGTTTGCAGCCGCAGCGGTGGAGAAAAGGCGCGGATCAGCAGCACCATAAAGGCCGCCCATACGACGAGGGGGTCCACCTGCAAACCCATCCTGATTCACCATTCCTGGTAGAGCCCCACTGGACCCTGCACCAACCCCTCGTCTGTCGTAAGCGCCACCTGGAATAAGCACCTCACGAGCATCAAACATGGCAGTGCTCATGTATCGACCGCCTGGATTAGCAGCATTCACCAGCTTGCGTGGTTTAGTGAACTGAATGGCCGACTCCTTGAGGTTGCTCAGTGGTCCTTCCATCAGCAGATGCTGATCCTTGAAATCATTCAACAGGTGATTCCACAGAGGCTGCTTCGACAGTACCTGTCACACACACACACAAGCATATAAAGATGATGCCAATGATGTGTCTGTGTTTCTGCATGTATCTTCTTGTGTTCTGCTCCTGCCATCTGAAACTCGATGAACACTGACACTCTGTCCTCTAGATCATCAGGTCTGTTCAAGCGTAGTTTAGAAACATTTCTTTTCCATAAGACATTGTCATGGAGGGCGAGGCCTAGCTCTAGCTGTGTAGCACCGTCATAACTGTCCATCCAGTCAATCAACATATTGGCACTATACAAATATGTTTATTAGTCCGCCCGAAAGTATCGCTTTCGGAGCAGACTTATGTTTTGCTCGCATTTATTATCCTTTTTTCGCACCACAAGATCTCTAAGCTCCATTGGCCAATCGCCGCAAAATTTTGCACGATGATGGAGAGTGTGTTCGATTAATAAATAAGGGTCCAAAATTTCGAGGGCCCACCCCCAAAAAAATTTAGGGGCCAAAACATGCATGATACATGTCTGTATCAGTGCATGGAATGCAAGTTAATAATGCCTGGAAAGGTTTGCCCCCGAAATGATGTACCATATCATCAATCGGCTGCCACTTTCGAGATAGCAAAGCGCTTCTGGTCGCGAGATTAACTCTATAATACATTCAGCAGGACAAAAGACTGTACTCACCCACTCACTCAATCTGTGCCTAGAGAAGTAAGTTCGTTTTATTAGTTCAACAGTGGCACAATACCACTGAAGTAAAAAGCCAAATATGTACACAACAAACAATATGGTCAATGTACAAAACAGAAATATTGTTCCATGTTTTAAGTTCAATTTCACATGCATGCAAGCTAAATGTCAAATCTCTCGGAAACCAATGAAAGCAAATGGTCAGATTCGTGTATCCATCACCTCATTGCTAAAAAACGGGATAAAACATATGTCTAGATGTAGAAATCTGTCGCAATATTGTACAGAGTGGGCAAAAAACGCAGAACTTTACTTTTGTCAATATCTTCGCCAATTATCGATCAATTTTCAGATTCACTGGCACACTCTGCGGACAATTTGCAATAACGTCATTATTACATGTCCCACCACACCGTAAATGCATCTCTACACTACCTTGAGAAATATAAATGAAATAAGCATATATAATGACAATAACACACAAACATTTTGGTAAAATTGAAAAAAAACACTTCAGAGCAACATAACAGTGAATGGTCTGCATGAAACTAAACTGTGTGGGTGTTACCCAGTCTAGTGTCATATGGATCATTCATTACAATGTTGGTTTGAAGTGTTTTTTCATTTACCTAAATTTTTGTTGTTATCGTTAGTTTTTGCTTACAGTTATATTTCACAAGACAGTGCAGAGACACATTTACTGTGTGGTGGAATATATAATAATCACATTATTGCAAATTGTCTGCAGAGTGTGCCAGTCAAAGAATTGTGAAAATCAGTCAATGACTGGTGAAGTTATGGACAAAAGTAAAGTAGCACGTTTTTATGGCTCACAGTGTACACTGTACATACCCCTCTTGCAAGCACTGAAAGATCTAAAAGGTTGTTTGTCATACATGCCCTGTGTACTTATCCAATGGACAATGCTGAAAATGTTAGTGATGATTTTAGTGACTTTTGACATTATGTGATGATTGCAAACTGTGTTTTATCGTGAACAACATGTAATCAGTGTTTATATATCCAGCATCTGCTGCTAAACATATTAAACGAATCGACCAAATCAATACCTTGGCATTGCCAACGACGATGATTCCAAAGCGAGCGCGAGTCAGAGCAACGTTCAATCGTCTCGGGTCGTTAAGAAACCCAACGCCCTGGTGTTCGTTCGACCTCACACACGACAGCACGATGAAATCTTTTTCTCGACCTTGGAATGCATCGACGCTTGCCACTTCAATCTCCTATAACACACACTGCATTTGTCACCGACACATACCAAAAGATGAAAGGTACGTAATGGTGCTTACTATGGGGCTGATCGATCGGCATGAGCTAATAATACTGCAGTGCACTATGCAGCCATCTACTAACCGCAACAGCGAACAACTGGATCCACGGTTTGCAGCTAGCAGACATACCACTGCCCCAATCAGCCACATTAGGCCTTAACACCATTGCCTGTAAGCTATTACTCATTTCCCATCCCATACCATTACCAGTCGATATCAAGATATGACAGCATCTGGCAGCAATTAGCAAAACAAACTGCATTTTAACTTTGGAACAAAAAATGTTAAAAGACATAAAGCATCATTAATAAGCAATATCACAGGTTTTTTCTTATCAGTTACATCAAATGACACATTTTCCTCTTTCAGCTAGGTGATAATTCAATTTGCTATTTTTTGGTTTTAGCCTAACTAGCCAAATTTTCTGAAGTTGTTCCAGGTTAGATCAGGTCCACAAGGCAGAACTTTGAGCACTGCTGCAGCTGATTTTCATAGGCAAAGTTCCCAAGCTTTTGTAAAGAAAGATTTCTTTCCAGGACTTTCCAGAAATGTCAAAACGTTTTTTCCAGAACATTCTCAGAGGCCACCAATGGTTAAACATGACGACGAATGCTTGCCGAAGTGCTGTAAACGATAGTGCATTGGCATACAGAGTGCGACATATTTCAAAATTTCTCATTTTACTGCATTTCAGTAAGTAAGTGCTGTGTACGTGCATGCACTTCCAGGTCCTGAAAAATCAAAGAAAAAAATTACAGCTTAGGTTGGACACCAAACCTAAAATGTCAAAGCACTGAATTCACTTCTGCCATTAGAGAAAGACACAAAGACTACAGTAATTAAGATCGACCTGATAGAGTTTGGCATGCAGAGCACCATTGAAAGCCATGTACTGTACAAGATAAGCACGCTGTCCCTCATACGGTGTGATGATCCCGATCTGGTCTGGCTTCACTCCGGAGCGCAGGAATCGTGTAACTATCTTCTCCACATTAGCTGCCTCGGTGCGGTTCAAGTACGAAGTTCCGGAGCTGGCAATCTCTTCCTGGCCGGTAGTCACGTAAAAGAACATCGGTTTATCGGTCAAAGGCCATGGGAAGTCAACGGATGACTTAGTGCGCTCGGCTGCAGTCACACCGTTCTGCAGCGACCCCTCGTAAAAGATGTTTGAAGGAAACGCACTCAGGGCCGGGTGCATTCGATACTGCACCTGCAATAACCACATCAACTGCCAGCCTTACACACAACATTCGAAAGAGATTTTAAAACAAAACACAGTTTAGCCTGGTTTTCCCTTTCTTTATATCTCCTAGCTGTTGCATCTTCCCGGATCGATTTCTCTATGACACCATCCCACAAATGATTGTTGGCAGCCAGATTATATTCACTTGCATGGCAATTACTTATCTCAATTACTTACTTATGCATCTCTTAAATGAGTGAGTGAGTAAGGTTTAATGTCCCGCCTGACACAGTATAGGTCATAAGCTCTTCTTCCTATTACGATTATATATTGTTATTGTTATTTATTAATTTGACTACCATAATTATTGTGCTGACTATTAACAAAGAATTTCTTAAGCAACACAACATCAAACAGATACTTAAGACAAGTTGAATAAAAACCAAGTAGAAAACTAATTTAGAAGAGGTGAAATCAGTGTTGCCAGCACATGTAGCCCTTTGCTATTTGCAACTAAATTTTTTGATTCCAAAATTCGATCATAAATTTCCCTTTCACCTCATGGATCAGGGACTCCATCTAACACAATGTGTCCTTGGATCCCACAATTGTGTGTACTTGCCAAATGGCATCCGCATGTGTCAAATAGTTTAAACACAAACGTGACAGAAGACAGACCACGCTGCAGAGAAATGTGTAGTAATAGGTGAAATCGGTAGCATGGCAAGAAGCGATTTCGCTAAAAACTGAATATTCATATCAAAGTCATCAATACTAACATTCAGGTATCTATTTATGCATAAAACACAAACTCTTGAAAAGCAGACCTGGAGTCGTATTGGTCGAATGCCGAGTACAACCAGTCGTTCAAAGAGGGACTGAGAGAGGCCTGCTCTAGCTGCTTTCTTACACATCACCACTGGACCAAGCTGACAATGGTCTCCAACCAGCACCAACTGACGACAAGCGAGCACCACGGGGATCATACATTCCGGTTCAGTGGCCTGCGTACTCTCGTCTATCAGCACCGAGCGGAACTGGCAACAACCAACAACAGATGAAAGTTTACATTCATAATATGCAAAAGTCTGTCCACTAGGGAATCAGACTAACCAAATGCAGATCACTAGGCCAGTCAAACTAAGCCAAATAGGTTAATAAAAGCAGCAAAATTCGAGCAGCGATTCAAAGCAACCAACTGGTTAAATAGAACAGTATTTTCCCTACCAACATCTCCACTTTGATAGTTTTCCATTTTCCTGAATAAACTACCAGACCAGATTAAATCGAAAATCAGTGTCCTCAACAATCATACTAGATGATTTAAACATAAATAGACTCAATAAAATGAGTATAGCTGATGTTACCCATAGAATCTCTAAAACGTCAATTACTGCCAATTACTAATTGTTGTCAAAGCCCATGGTTAGTTACCTGCATGCGAGCAAGCCGAGGATCGCCAGCACCAACGCACGTACAGCAGACGACGTCGGCACTCTGCAGCAAGTCGCGTTCACACTGCTTCTTCAACGCACGGTATCTCTTCTCATCAGACACAGATAACTCGCCAGTCTCGTCCTTCAACTGCTGTAGCTTCTGCAGTTCAGCCGCACCGGCCGCGCCACGTATCTGTTGGTGCAGTGCTAGGAATGCCACCGGGGAGTCAATTGCCTCGCGACTCTTGGCACAGAGACGCACCACACGAAGACCAGTGCGATGAATCTGCCATGCCACACACAAACACCAGATATAATACACCAACAGTCGCATTAATTAAAGAGTGGCCACAAAGTAGCAAACAGAAATTCCATAGTTTTCCAGCCTTTTCCAAAGCTACAAACTTACTTTTTACGCAGGTTATTGCAACAAACAGTAATTGTGATGATGACCTTCACCAAGGTTCATTCCATATAAATGCCAGCAATATAATAGGTCACCATACTCCTGCATTGTGATCTGTCTATTGTCAATCATATGCTTAAACCATTTATTAGATCCTGTTCACAGAATAACAGCTGTATTTGAATGAAGAACAAAACTACAGGGTGGGCCAAAAACGTGGCACTTTACTTTTGTCCATATCTTCAACTATTATCAATTGGTCAATTTTCTAAATTCTTTCACAAAATTCTTTCACTGGCACACTCTGCACACAATTTGCAATAACATGATTATTACATATCCCACCACAGAGTAAATGCGTTTCTACACTACCTTGTGAAATATCAATGAAATATGCATATATGATGATAATAACAAACAAACACTTTGATAAAATTGAAAAAAAAAACACTTCAGACCAACATTGCAGTGAATGGTCTGTATGACACTAAACTGTGCGAGTCTAACACAGTTTAGTGTCATAAGAATCATTCACCTCAATGTTGGACTAAAGTGTTTTTTTCATTTACTTATATGTTTGTTATCTATGTTTGTTATTATCGTTAGGTTTCCTTACATTTATGTTTCACAAGGTAGTGTAGAGATGCATTTACCGTGCGGTGGAATGTATAATAATCACATTATTGCAGAAAAACCCACGCTTTTTGAAAAAGCCCAACCTGGTGGGTTTTTGGGTTTTTAGGTTATACGAGTCTTTGTAAAAAAGCCCAACTTGATGGGTTATAAGATTTCTACAGGGTTTCAGTCGGTTGATTCGTATGAGTTTCCGTTTGCTCCCCAGAGCATAAAATATGCCAGTATTTGCAAATTCGTAGGTTTCAATGTTTTGAAAACTTAGCCGTAATAAAATATGTTATAATTAGTGTTGTTTGTGGGTATCTGCCCAAGCGTTTTAACCCTGACACCAAGCAGCAGTCAAGCACTAATCAATCGGCTAATCAACTGACTACAGAAAATGAATTGTGGCTTCTGTGCCCCTTTGCCATTTCACTCCCCGACTGATTCATCAACATTGAACATTGACCACTGATTAATATAGCAAAGCACACCTTCTCCGTGAGTTGGTCAACGGCAATGTTGGACGGTGCACAGACGAGTACTGGGCCACCGGTCAGACGGGACAGATGGTAGACGATCGTTGCAGACGTCACCGTCTTACCGGTGCCTGGAGGTCCCTGGATGAGACTTAGTGGTCGCTGCAGTACCGTCTTGACTGCATACACCTGCACCCAGCCACGGGCAAACACTCACTCAACTTAACCAGAAAATATGCCAATATATCGTGCGACCATCCGCCAAAAGCTACCCGAACAATCACAACTACCTTGACCTCTGACTGAAAGTTGGCTCACAGGTTAGCCTATTCCTGCCTCGGGCAACATTCTAACCATGTTAAGTCATGAACTTGTATTGCAGCCTGTTAAAATGGTGCATAATATTCATTACTACAGAGACAGAAGAATAGATTTTCCACTGGACTGAACCATGCTAAGGACTGGAACGCACTGATGCAAAACAACTAGCCATTATCAACAAATGTGTTGACAGCAAAACACCGACTAACAATGATATGATTCAGCTGTTATTACTCACTAACTGAAGAGTCTAAAGAGCCTATAGCTAATCACAAACTAGAAAATCTGTCCAACAGCCTGGAATCAGTTATTCATGATTCTGAGCTGCACTGCTACCCCGACATTGTCAACTCACTTATTTACCCATTTTTTTCACCGACACATCTGTTATGTTACCTGTGCTCATTAATCTCACACGGCATCACCTAAAATGTGTGTAACAGCACCTCACCAAAGTGATTATTGCAGAAAAATACAAATCATGAAATGATTTGGATAACTAATAACTGATGGGTAACTGGATGGACATTAACCAAAATCGAGCTTGATGTTGTGAAAAATATGATACAAATGCAGACTACTGTTGACACTGATAGTGACCTGAGAGTGATTGAGTTCTGGCAGACCGGGTGCACTGAAACGCTTCGGCAGCTGACACTTGATGACAATGTCATCGACATCATGACCTAACAGACGATGATAAACGTAGCCTGAGACGGAAGTCTCGTCCACTGCAAACGTTCTCAGAGCCGCCTACACAAGTACACATCATCAAAAACTTAGTACCAGAATTAGAACAATATTGGTTTTGTGGTACTGGCCAGGGCAATGGGCATCGCTCAATATTCGCCAATATTGAGTACTGGGTGATATTTTATTGTCTGTTGAAACCAACTCTGACAGTGCTCAGACATCTTGATGCCAATGTAAATGGTCATAGTATATAATGCATACCTGACGAAAAATGAATGCATCTAGCAGTAACATAACTGCCACAAATAGAAATATATAGTCATGGACAAACAGTACAGGGAAACAGAAAGAGAGAGATATATATATAAAAAAAGACAAGGAGCTTTAGGTAGACAATCAGACGAAAGTTGGAGAAACAGCTAGAGTTCTAAGTAAGATTACCTGCATACGATCAAACGAGGTAGACTTCCAGACAAAATCAACGACGAAGTTGTGTGAACAGTCGGTCGGCACTCCTGCATTGCTCTTCAGTTCGATGGCAACCTCATCTCCGAAGTTGTCAGGAATCTTGATGACGTGCCCGACGCCAGACCATGGTTTGTGGAGTTCACCGACATAGCGCAGACGCAGCTCATCCCCATGCATTAACTTCATGTCCTCGTTTGCCTTCGCAAAGTGAAAGTACGCGACTCTCTTCTTGTTCAAACCAACATCCCACCTTCCATACATGCCACCAGTAGCAGATAATTAAACTAGAAGGCGCTCGTAAGAGTGCATATCTCCGCCAAGCGAAGTAACAACAACTACTACTACACTGTGACCATGCATCTATCTGGCACCGTTATGAAGATATGGTGCCTCAAAGACATGTACACAGACACACACAGGGAACGATGGACACATACAATGACGGAGAGAATGACCAATCTCATAATCTCCTCCAATGTTTACTATGTTCACACTTGGCGGAGATAATAATTTGGGCTTCAATACAGACAGAGCACATCAGTATAGCACAACTGCTGCGATTTTACCATAAAGCTTTCACATATGCAAACCCCAAACTCACGTGCTCCAAAAGTTAATAAAAAACTGGTTGGTCTTTGAGCCTATTGCACTTTATATAATGCCCCTGATGTAAAGCTCTGAGGCATATAAGACAAACTAAAGGGATATGACGTTTATGAATTTTATTACCAAGTGCAGCAACTGGCAATAATGAACAGAAAACAGTTTAATTCCGGTATGTAATTCCAAATTTCTGGTAGTATGCTAGTCGGTAGCCATAGTCACAATCTTAAACCCAACACTAACCTGAAGGTCAACCTTACCTCTAACCCTAATAGTGATGACACACTGGCCAGTTTCAGGCGTCTGTTTCTGGTAACAGACAACTGGTACCAGAAACTGGTCAGTCTGTCATACTATTTTGGTGGTAGACTTTTCTGTTGCCAAAAACCGGCACCAGATTGAACATGTTCAATTTTGTGCCAGAAACCGGCTGGAAAGCTGAACTGTGATTGGTCAGTCTGAGCAGACAATAGCACTGCTCATTTGTTTGTGAACAAAGATGAAAGATGAAATGGAGTGATGAAAGCATTTCTCGACTAATAGAACAGTACAAAAAATGAATTTCTGTACAATGCATCATTAAAGACCTATTATGATAGAATCCTGAACAAAAGCGTAAACTGCATAATTGACAAGTTGGCTGTTTCTTTTTCTGTCGGTATCATTTGCTGGCAAGGTGTGTCATGGTTTCTGGCACCAGACGACTGGCGCCTGTTCCCGTGCCAGAAAGCGGCGCCGGAAACAGGCGCCAGATAATGGTCAGTGTGTCATCAACTTAAGGCTACCATTAATTCTTGGAATAGCAGACCTTGAAAATGCCAGCTAACAACAGCAGTTATGACGCTGATAAAGATCTAATATCCAAACTGCTGGCTGACACCTTACCTGACAACAATATTGTCCTGAGTCTGAGATTCTTTCAGTTTACGATCGTAGTCAGCTTCAAACTTCACCAGAGGTCCAAAGATGTTCTGATACTGGTAAGCATCCTCGTATCTTAGCAGAACCTACAACAAGTTCCATTCGTGAATAAGCACATTTTCAATCAAAGCTGACTCACTATTTAGCTTCACTCTCAAGTAGGGTATCCATTCCCAAACCCCTTTTTTCATTCCCGGGAATTCAGGAATGCATATATTCATTCCCGGGATTCCTAAGCACCCGGGAATGACGTCTACTGCTGTACCACTAGCTGCAGAAACCTGTGGGCTGCTGCCTGAATGCCAGAGGCTGGTGAGCTGATACATACATTAACACCCCCTTCTCCAACTCAGTGCTGGGATGCGATGCATTGATGCATCGTCAACAGTCGGCGGCACATCACACATGTATTCTGCCTTTAACTGAGCCACATGAAGGAGAAGCCAGATGATAGGCCTACTACTACTGCTATCACAGCGCGGGCCATGACACCATGGCTGTGCTCACTGCTCTGTGACTTGAGCAATCTGTTTGAGCGTTTTAGCCAGTCATCATCTCCACAGGTTCACTAGATTATTAATGACAGCGAAGGACTACCATACCAGCATAGCAGTTCGATGACAGTGAGCTGCCAACCTATCAGTGCTGATATACAGGCGACTGTCACTTTACAAACCGGCCAGCAAATCAGTGGCAGTGCCAACGAGACAAGGAGAGATAGAACACGGTGTGGAAGTCAGGCGAGCGAGCTGCTCCAGCAGCGCCATTGACACTCTCACTCACACTACCCGCATTAAGTGCCAGACCACGGTCCAGTCCACCAAGCCACCCAGTGGGAGGGAGAGACTGGCTGCTGGTGGACTGCCCAGCGCCCTAGAAGTAGTCAGTCTGGGGCACTGTGCAGTGTAGCAGCAGCCAGCCCCTGCCTCCCACAAATCCCGCAACACAGCGTTAAATGCAGCATGAGCCGTGCTGCGATGAAACAATGTCGTTTGTCCTTCTTCGTTTGGTTATTTTATGGCCTTTACGGCGATTTTTGCATTCCCATTTTCTCCGGGAATCTGGCTGTTCCATTAACAGGAAAACAGGAACGAAAAATTTGCGGGAATCTCGAGCGCCAGGAAACGGGTGCCCGGGAATGGAAACTCTACTCTTAAGCTGCAAACCATTTAGCTGTTATCAACAGTACAGCAATTAATGCTGACACTTACACTGATTTTGTTAAAAAGAAATAACAAAAAAAATATACAACACCCTCAACAGTCTATAGTTTTCTGTACTGTTATTAACGATTAGCTCTATTTTTCTTTCTCATTCTTTTATCAATTTACACAGAGACCACAATTCCCACAGATAAAAGGTGTGGTTTTCTTCGTTAAATAAAAGGTACAAAAAATTAACTGTTCATTTAAGGCACAGAATTTAAATTTATCAAATTTTCAAAACAGTCGGCACTCTATTTAACCTTAACATCTTACTATAATGCGTGAAAAGTTTGTCTGTTTGTTTGTCTATATGTCTGTCATACAACTCTGGTGCCTTCTGTGTTGCATGGTACCAGACCCCAACCACGGCATTTGAGTCGATGGGGCCTTAGGTACATCATCCACACCTTGCATCCATCTCCCCCCATGAGCAGCCTGAGAAGGGGGGGAGCTGAGTTGCTGGATAATGAAGTGGACCCACCCATAAGGTGGAAACTTTGCTAGTACAGAACACAATCACAAAGCTACTCAGTACTCAACAATCACACAATAATACAGCACGTTCTTACCTGCTGAGGTTCCTCGTCAACACCGGGTTTTTCCAGGTCCTCCAGGTGTGCATCGGGATTTTCCTTCCAGAGTTCTTCGAGGCGATTGATCTGCTGTGCAGAGATCTGGCGAGCGCGAAGCTGTTCAGCATCTGATGGGACTTTGACAAGCCACGGCAGGAACTGACGGTCTTGAATCAACGGCTGCCACTGCGTCGGATCCCAGTTCATGTCCTGATGCACAGAGACTCGCTTATTTATAATTTATAATTAAGTCTCTTGAATGCAAAATTCAAACTGTGAAGAAAACAGCTTATATGCTGTACGAATTTTTTACTCTTAGCATAAAACTCGAATTCAACTGGAATCGAATACACCTAGATAATAAGATGTTATGCTAATATTCAACTCCAAACACATCGCAGAAGATGCAGTTTAAAAACTATCATGAGCCCGAGTTGCTCCAGTCTGACCTAGAGAGTGACATTTGAGGGCAGAGCTGACTGCTGCAGTGCTACTGACTTGAAACATGCTCAAGAAGAACCAGTTACTGCACAGGGTTACTGCAGATTTGTGACTTAATAAACTAACAGTAACAGTAACATTTATTCATGTGACAAATGCATATAAAATGTAGGCAGAAATGAGACCAACTAAAGCAACAACGACAGTACAAGTACAAAGAAAGTAGACCCAAGCAGGCATACCAGGTAACCACTAAAAAAAGCAATATACAACTACAGAGCACAACATACACGGAGAAAATAGCTATACGCAAATAACAACAACAAATTTTGAATATGACTATACTCCACATAATGGAATTTAAATATCAGAAAGCCTGTGAACAGCACCTACCTTGAGATTACTTGACGCAGCACAGGGCTGTCGACACAGCAGAACCACAACCGAGTCGGCTTTAGCAGGAATAAAGCCAAGCAAGAAGACATTCTTGCAGCCGCAGTTGTAGCATTCAAGCAGTGTTTCACCAAGAGGTCCATCGCGATGCAGACTTACCTCTTTAGCCTTGGCACGCACCTGCAAATATGCACACAGACCACACACAGTGCAAATATGGCTTACTCTGCTTCAGTTTACACAATCAACATTCCGGAAACAACTGAAAATATTTCTAATGACAAATTGTAACTTCATGCAACAGATGATACATGCTTACATGCCACAAACGTAAATTTACACCCTATAAACATCATTAATAAAATAATAATCAACTATGTATGCTTGTCAAAACCTGTTTAACTAACTTGCAATCCACCTACATCTAGCAACTGAATAGATTAGCATCTAGAATGTTTGCACGCAACCATCTTTATTTTCAAGAAACGCGACACAAACTTTGCACAGCAAACTTGATTTCTGTACGAAGATAACAATTTGATTTCTTACACATGCTTATACCAAAAATTAAAGCATCGTTTATTTGATAGTTGATAAAAATATGCATCATCTGAACAATCATTTTCCAATTACATAACTTTTCGTTAGCCACTTGTTCCTTGGTTTCGTTAACCTAGCGACATTTTATAAACTGCAATACCCTGTCACTCACCAAGTGGTTGACGATGTGACTACCGGAGGTGCTTCCACGACCGTTACAGAACCACTTCCTTGTTGTCGTGCAGAGAACAACACACGCTGGGTCATGTATGCCACAGTAGGCGCAAGCATGTGACGGCAAGTCCTTGCTATAGAACTGGTCATCTTCGTCGTCCTCAAATGTCAGCTCACCAATCGCACGCGTGGCTGACTGCACAACGCGATCCAGCCCGTTTGTCAGGACGTTTGAATCTTCCACCTGCAATCATTTCAAACATCAATCATCTCCAGTACACTAATCTGCTAACAGCATTCAATCAATGCAAGTTCTGTGTAACAGTCTGGCCCTGCTATCAGTGTACAGTCTTACAAAAATTACCAATTTACTGACCCAGTTCAAGGCGCTGGCTCTTAACAAAACTTAACCATCCAGATGACTTCAACTACATACCTGCTTAACTGGATTTAACCCTCACCAGCTCAACTGCTCAGATGGTTGCAAAGGGGAAGAGCTCCTACCAACACAAAACTTGGAATGGTATCTGAAAACTTGAGATCATATTGTTTGACACTGCATATCAGAAAAATGCATACAGGTATACAGGCATTTGCTACGAACAATTTCCCACCGACAGCTTGGCTCATACGATTAAGCTGCTTCAAAAACAGGCCATCAACAACATCCTTGTCCAGTTATTAACTTTTTGGTCATTTTTAACTTTTTTAATAAATTTGCTAAATTTGTCTTGTTCAGTGTGGCTAATAATAAGCCAGGCAAACAACAGCAGCTAAATAGTTTGCAGCTTGAGAGTGAAGCTTCAGTGAGTCTGCTTTAAAAATGCATTTATTTAAGAATAGAACTTGTAGGTTCTGCTAAGATACGAAGATCCTTGCCATCAGCTTTTAGGTGCATTATATTTAACATTCTCATGATTTTAATTTCAGTATATGAACACATGATACAACTCTGGATGGTGTGGCTATTATCACCTGGCTCTGGCTTGCCCCAAGGCCATCAAGCTGAGACAGCTGCGTCGGCTGTGACGGCAGAGTAAATGACGTGTAATCATAATCGGTGCCCTGAGTATCAGCACCAAGAAGATCTGTGTCCAAAAATGTCAGCGGCTGTGAACTTGGACCATATGCATCAACGCTCATCTTTGCCTGTACACTGTGCAACAACGAACTCATACAACATGAAATGTCAGCTATATTAACCATGTTGTAAAAATGCGCTGAATCACTTTCATTTGCTCACTAATTTATACTGGCTTATGAAATTACAGATATCTATTCACAGCACAGACTTTACCAAACAACATAATTTAATGACATCACAAAAATATTTGTGGCACAAAAATCAATATAAAATTACCAACATCGTAATACTATGCAATGTAGTAATATTGCCCATAAGAAACACAAGTAATTCTAATAGCAAATTATTCAGTAAATGACACCTAAACAGAAATACAAGATACAGTGAGTTTGACTAATGTCAATGGTAAATTGTTAATTCTATTTTCAGTTCGGCGAACTGATAGAAGCAACGCAAAATTTGCTACTTTCAGTTCGGGGGAAAACCAATAACGCCCGTCACTGTTAGGCACTGAACTGGTCTGATGTCACTGCAGCCACTAATACTTAGTCGGAAGTCGATGAACTGGGAAGATTAAAATGTAGGTTTGTAGGAGAAAGTTAATTAACTACCTAATAAAGCTGAAATAAATAAATATAAGTTGCGCAGTAAAATATTAGGTCCATGCTGTAAGTACACGAGCTGCAGACCATTATGGTCAAATTCTGCCATTGTGCAGCTGAAAGTAAACTGTAAATTTTTTAACCTCTCAGTATTTTGAAAAGATATGAATAAGAATTGTGGTGCATAATCATGTTTTTCAGTTCACCTCGTACAAAGAAAGAACGTTGCCCTGCACAATTAGTCATAGTAAAATCGCGTCACTCTCCACCTGCGCAGATTTCATTTCAGCAGCAGAATCTATTCACCATCTCAAATGCAGTACTGGTGGCGGGGTATGGGTAATTTGCGGAAATGCGGAATGTGGAAAGTAATTTGCGGAACGAAATCTGCAGAATGAAAATGATTGGTTGACGGGCATGATCACGTGATCAGCCTGATTCCGCAAATTACTATACCTATCTTCCGAGCTTGACGTGGTGATAATTTGCGGAATTTATGGTGCGGAATTGCT
>Ga0056128_1002293_pt1 | contig 22553 bp, 14 predicted proteins | sample WorMetLIZISLAND2_FD_71113 | JGI IMG/M metagenome (GOLD analysis project Ga0056128, IMG submission 71113) | Marine gutless worms symbiont microbial communities from Max Planck institute for Marine Microbiology, Germany - Olavius geniculatus... ... | reverse complement strand
ACAGCGGTGCATGTTTGAAAGCCCAGTAAAACAAAATCAGTCGCCAGAGGGCGCCAGATGACCGGCAGCTAATTATCTATGGTGTTTTACTTGTACTCACCAAAGGGCGTGACATGTCTCACTCTTCCAACGCCATATCGGCTAGAAATCTCATATTTTCCCTACCCCCTCTCATTTAGCGCCTTCGTTCAGGGTGATCCCCTTCGAATTTATGGAAAAGCTTTACGACTCATGAAACTAGAGTGTTCCAAGCAGCCGACAGTGAAGATTTGGTTATTCTAGCTTGCACCATTTTTGACTGATCCACCCGTGTGACGGACAGACAGAATTGTGATGGCTAAGACGCGCTACAACAGTAGCTGCTGTTGAGCGTAATGAGATAATTAACATCAAAAAACTGCTGTGATGAGATTCTGAACAGTAAGCCAAAAAGTACTGGCAACAACAAAAAACGACTTTCCAATCCAAATGTCTTCCATGATGACTTCTTCAATATGCTCAACGGCGATTAAATCTAACAGATAAACAGATCGGCAATAGCAAAACTGTATTGCTGACTTCTAGAGCAGCCAGATAATAAACAAAGGTAGATAAATAAAAAACTATTTGCATTATCATCAAGACGCATGCATTTCTGCACACAGATACCTACCTGGGTCAGGCTCCAGGCCAACTTCCTGCCGATAATATTCAGCATCATCATCATCTTCGGCATCATCTTCCATGATGGACTCACTTCTGGCATCTGACATCGCAGAACAATCAATGAGTAAAAACAAATATCTTCTGTAATGCTAAGCTTCAACAACTACTACTATACAGGTCAACTGACACGAGTGTATGCTCACAAAAATCAACAAGTTATAATGTTCTGCTATATGCGTCGCAGCCTACACCAGTGTATCAGCATCTGCAACTGTAATGAAGCGTACTGTAAAAGTAAACAAAGGCTAATATTAACAACACCAAAGCTGAAAGTCCAAAAAGAAAGTGCTCGTATCAATTAAGACTCCTCGACATCAAAATCTACATGCAGCTATGTTCAAATCAGCAACCTCTTTGATCGTCACCATTATCTGCAGTCGCATCTTTATTCTGATCAAATTTCTTCTGTTCAGCATGCTTTGCCATTCCTGCCAGAGATTTCTGACGTAATTCCTCTTTTAACGCCTGCTTCCGCTTTACATTTGCTTCCTGTTGCTGCTTCCTCGTTTCTTTCAACTTCCTACAAGCACACGATTTGATATCTTCTCATAATCGCATGTACCTTATTCACAGTAATAAAATAAAGCATTTCAAATTGAACACATCTGTTAAAATTTTTCTGATACAATGTGACAATTTCACAAGTATGGCACTGATTTTAGCTTTGTTGCTGACATCAAAACATCTTAAATAGACTACTGAGTGTGTAGCAAGAAACTTCTCCATTGTTCCTAATTAGTTGAACAGTGACACAAAACGAGACAAGTTACAGTGGGGGTGTATTTGTCTATGCCATGGCCAAAATGTGCTCACATCATGAAGCTCTTAAAATAAGGACTGATGGCGGCCATGCTTGGGTTCGCGAACTTGGGTCCATCGGTATTTTTTGGTATTTTACTAAAACTTTGTCAAACGTGGTACAAAATTTTGTACACATAGTGCCACAGACAACACACAAGAAAGTAGAAATCATACAGTAACCACATTTGCAGCATCTGTTCACGTTGTCTGTAACACTCTGTGCACAAAATTTCGTAGCATATGGACCACGTTTGACAAAGTTGTAGTAAAAGACCAAAAAATACCAATGGACCCAAGTTCGCAAACACGAGCACGGCTGCCATCAGTCCTTATTTTAAGAGGTCTATGGCTCATGTGCAAAAGATTTTTCCTGAAGGGCATGTGCAATTTTGTCCATGTTTCTGATGTTGCAAAAATCACATTACGATATGGCTAACATTGAGGAATGCAGTTCTATCATCTGCTTAATAATTTCTGACAAACAGGGCAACAAAATAAAAAAAGTATTCTCTAACAAAAGAACACTGTACTCTCATCTGATAAAAACTCATTTTCTGTCTAAAACAGCAATCTCTAGCCTTACACAATAACAACTTTGTCGTAGCGAAAATGTTTATTAATTCACATATTTTGTGCTTACTTCTTCTGTATACGCATCTCCTTAACAGCAGCCACTTCTTCGGGTGACTTTACAATGTAATCATGATAAAGTGTTTCCCCGCTGCAAACACCTTCTTCAATCTTCATTAACTGTAATGCCATGCGAGGGCCAATCTCTGTCAACCTGTAGCAGCATAATATCAACCAAATAGTTAATGGTAAAAAAATACACACTCATAAAAATGAAGCAAGAACAAATCGTAATGATGACACACATTACACAACAGCTTGAGTGATCTACAATTGGCTGTAAACTTGCAAATGAAATATATCAACAAGAATAAAATCAGACAACAGAGATCACAACATGAAAATCAAAACAATAAGATCATTTTTACAACTACAGTCTACCACATTTTGTTATTCATTATTTTCTGCACATCATTATATTTACACATAATCAAAGACAAAAAGATGGGAAGCACAACTATGATGATATTAAATTGATGTTGATTCAAACACAATTACAGTACAAATACAAAATATAAACTAGAGTCAACAAAAGAGAAATCACCTAATAGCACTTTTTGCTGATTTAACATTGCCACGACCTTGAAGGTCTTGAGGCAAGGTCACTTCGTTATGCTCGCCATCCATCTCAACTTCACTCTCAGACAGATTGCCATCACTACAGCACAGATAACAGATGACAAACTATGATAGCTGTTACATACCGATGGAGCTTGGAGATCTTGCGATGAAAAAAATGCCAGCAAAACATAAGCCCGCTCCGCAAGCTATCGCTTCCGAGCGGATTAATAAGTCAATGCCTAATAAGTGTACCACAACCAACACATCAACAGCCATCATTAACAATAAAAGTTCCCACATCTTAGCACACAAATGTGTAAACAATGAAGAATGTGTAAACTAAATCATGTGAACTTACCGCAGAACAAAGTCACTGATGTCATTGTAGTTAGCGAGATTTGGAACCTGACCTCTCACCAGCTTCTTCACTGCTTTACTCATTCCAACCGGGACAACACGGACATTGCTTCAATATTTTAGCACATACCAGACATCAATCACAATTAGTGTACATTTCATAAACAGTTGAACACTTACAATATCAGCATCTTTTATAAGTACAGCAGTCTAACAATCACTTCCATAAAAAAATAAAACAAAACCAAAAAAACAAAACTGGACAAGGTGACACAGAATACACAAATAATATTTAGTGCAAGAATCTGTGTTACTGCCATCTTGATGTGCTACATTAGACAGAAAATAGTGATACCTGCACTACATACTACAATATATGTACAAAAAATCAATACAAATGTACAGCAAAAATCTTTTGAAAATTACTGTATAATGTAACACTCAAGATATAGTATGGGCAACTTTGACAACTTACTAATGTCGGAAATCGATGATTTTGGTTTCTGGATTGTAGTTAAGCAAGACACATCGTTTTATGTCATTCAAATTCAGCTGGAAACCAGAACATCAACATTTAACCTGTATTATTTTTAAAATCTGTAACAAATGCTTGTTAAACAACAACTACAATGAGTACTGCACATAAGGTATGTAATGACTGACACAAGTTGTTTCGTTTCGGTACACTTAAGTCTGAATTTATTGTTATTCAATTACTATCTCAAAACTAGAGTCATGCTACTACTGTGCAGAATTCATTTTCCCTGACTTTTCCCTGTCTTTCAGGACAAAACGAATCGTTTTCCCTGACTAATCTGTTCATACAAAATACCAATTTCAGTTTTCAATCGCTTGCAATCACATAAGGGCAGGTAAACAAATTCAAAAGTGGAGGTACAAATAATCTGCAAGTGAGGCAAGCAACAACAGTGCAAATTTTTTTCTGCATCTTTGTTAAATTTTGCACCCTGGTACTTCTAAATTCCCTGACTTTTCCTGATCCTCTGATTTTCCCTGGACTTTCCCTGAATTCCCCTGACCATAGGAACCATGTACAGTAAAGCTGAACTACAATGATGAGTGTTCAAGAAGCAAATCATTAGAGACCTTGTTCACGTTGATGGACGGGAACATGTTCTGAAACATTGTTGCCATCAGCTTCAGGTGCATGCCATCACCACTGAAGTGATTCATAATCAGCAACGGATGATATAGAAACTGCAACTGAGTCGCCTGATTACGTTTCAGCATCGAAACGACATCCCGACTCAATGAATATGAATGAAGCTTGAAGGTCATCGTTGGACCCCGAGGCAGACGTATTAATCGCATGCATGTCGACACTTCTGATTTGGAAAATGTCACCAGATGAGTCACATTCATTGGTCCAGCAACACTGATAAAATCCTTTAGCACATTTTTCCTGTTTACCTGTTTTGAATAGCACACAAAACAACAATAACACAAACAACATAACAAATACGTATGTGGTTAATTTGTCACTTTTGGAGACAACTATGAATCAAGTTCCAAAGAAAGATAACATCGTTTCAATTTAATTCAGAAATAAAATGACCAAAAACATGAAATCTATACCTTAGTGAACATAAACTATTAACTATTTGTTGTCCAACATGTTTTCCATGCTGACAGACAAACCTTCAAGTTTAACGCTGTATATGGCTCCATTACATGACGCATATCCATTGTCAGTCTCTTCACATTCTTGCCAACAAATCCCCGATGAAAAACAAATGAATGAGGATGCTTCTTGTATTCTTCTTCCTGGGCCTCTGGATTCTGTCCTTTTCTGGCATTTCGGGCAGATTTTCCATGCTTCTAAAATCAACAAACATTGAATATACATATGCCTGGCCTCAAAAAATATGCTGTTATAAAACTAGCATAAACATTAAAAACTCAATTTTTAAAGGCACCCATAATTAACTAAAATTCATCACTGAAAATAAAAAAAATACATTAAGTGGATTGTCACACCGTATTTACATGCACGATTAAGAAATTGCAGACGAACGTGAGCACACCGCTGACCATTCACACTCAAGTGGCAGAACCTTCAACTTAAGCTGCGTTTTGGGTGGCCTAAAAACCACGAACAAGTTTAGTGCGCCACGGATAATTAGATACTGTATGCCGAAGAACGAAAAACAAATTTACTAGTATATTGCATCAATACAACAAAACAAAACTCTTTTGAATTTTCCGTCTGCCGTGCCGTCAAACAGAAATTAAAACTATTAGATACAAGTATTAAAACTATTAAAAGTATTATTATCATTAGCATATTTATAATATATTTATTCGTGGCGCACTAAACTTGTTCATGGTTGTTAGGCCATCCAAAAAGCAGCTTTACTGAAGTTTGCGCTCAACCCTCAAGGTTAGAAGTTAACAGCAAACAGTACTCACTTTTCTCCGCCTGGCCATGACAGCTTATCATACGTTCGGCTTCCTATTATAATACTTGTTACAAAAGGTAGTAAACGACACCTCTAATCAAAGCTTCTAACGAAAAAAGGGAAAAGTCAACCACATGCACATGAAATAAACATAAACACCCAAAGAATACTTAACACATCAGCGAAGGGCGGTCAAAAATATTTAGGTTCCGATTCGAATCGATATAATACCATATCGATATCTATACGATGTCGACAAAAATTATTACTAGAACTGCAGCACGAGCGGTAAATTAAAGTTAAGTTGTAACGTTAGCGACAGTTGATAAAATCGTATATCAAGTACGATGGGTGCGATAGGCTTGCGGTTTGCACCTGTGGTGGCCATAATGTGGCTGCAGTTACATACATAGCTTAATACATACCCCTTTTAGTCGACCGTATTTAAGCAACGGTTAAGCTTATAGTATGGTTGCCGTCCGTCTATCTGACCCTCGTCGTCTGTAACGGATGTATTGTGTCTACTGCCTAAGCGTTAAGTCGTAGAGAAAAACTTTTCACACAAATAATTAGCCATGTGTTTTAAACCTACTGGGTAGACATGCAAAATTTCAGGATGTGGAAGAAAACCGCAGGACACCGCAGGACACATACCGGTAAATGTATTGATTGTAAGCTTAGCCTGTACAGAAGGTTAGTAAGTAAGTAAGTAAGTACTTAAGTAGTCTGCATTTGTAACGCGCCATATGTCAAAACAAAAGTTTGAATCGTAGGCATCTGTTGGCGTGCTAATTTTGTTATTTTTGCATTGTTTAGCGGCGTTTATTTAAATTTACTGAACTACTAAAAGGTTAAGTCTTGTTTTCATGTCTAAAAATCGTTTCCTGGTTATTATTTAGGCTATGTGTCCTGCGGTCTTTCTATGAAGTCCTGCGGTGTCCTGCGGTTTCAGGCATACCGTTAAATTACATGAAAATTATCAACCTTTGACGATTCTGAAGGTCACTGACAACTAATGCGATCGACAGATGGGCTTCTTGTTTTATTGTTGACGTAAAGAAGCCTAAATTGCATCGTCGCATTGTACATGCCGAATCACGACGTCATTAAGATGACTTGTAACTGTCTGCATTTATTAAAATTCGAACAAATATATTTCTCACGTGTTTGTTAAAGGGTGCTTAGCCGACCGTGAAGGTCAAACATTTGATACGATTATGTCGTCTGTCTGTCGTCGTCATTGCCGTCTGTCGTCTGTAACGCATGTATTGTGGCTAAACGGCAGATCCTACCGGAAAATTAATTACACGATTAGTTAGCCCGGTGTAATGGCTCTTTGCGTGCAAAATTTCAGCAATCCCGTGCAAGGAAAACATTTCTAAATTTAGGGTTGCACAAATGTGGGCGACGTTTTTCAACGTTTTTCACCAATCGTATCTCAGAAACAGTGAGAAACGGGGCTAAGATTGCTATTAATCACTAATAGCGTAAGCCTTTTCAGATGACACAAAAAAACATCGACTTTGGATAACTTTTGAGGGTCATTACGCACTTTGTTATGCCAGTCGTGCGGCACTGTGGCTAAACGGCACGTCCTACGGTCGTAGTGGGTGAGAGACGGTACCGTTGGATAGCCCACGCCAATTTCTTCATGAGTAGGCCTACGCGGCTGAGATATTTGAACTCACGAATCCAGTCAACACTACATTTTTGACGCGTTATAGCAATGCTGTAGGCGTCTATGGCACGATGTGTCATCTGTCGACTGTCTGTCAGTTTGTCGTTTGTAACGGATGTATTGCGGCTAAACAGTATGTCGTATGGGAATGTTTTTACGCGAATAATCAGCCATGTGTTTTAAACCTAGGCATGCAAACATACAGCGATCTAACGTAAGAGAAGCATTTTCAAATTTGGGGTTGTGGAGGCGGGTAGGAAAAATTCGCGTTTTTCAATGGCAAACTGGCCATATATCTCGGAAACGTTAAGAAAGACGGCCAAGGTAACTGTTTATCACTGTAGGAAGTGGCATACGCCTTTTCAGATAAGATGAAAATCATCGACCTTGAATGACCTTGAAGATCCGTACTGCAACATGGTTTGCATAGGTTGTAGCACGTCTTTCCTAATGACAACTGGGCTTTTTGTTTGATTAAACAACGTCAACCATTAACATGTAGACAGCATATTATTTTTACAGTGTCAACAACTATGAACAAGTTAGGGAAAACAAAAACAAGCTGCAGTACAAAATATTGCAGTGAAAACAAGACATCGAGACATTTACAGTATTGCAATGCACGCGTAATGTGCAATCTTAACAACTTTTCAATCACTTTGACTTCAGAAGCATCTTCGACACTTTTACCGACAACAAATACATTCGGTTTTGTAAATTTCTGCGCTTCGTATGCAGTCGTAATCGCATCATGACGTCACAGAAGCCGACGACGCGTCGCTGACGTCACAGCAATGTAAACAGGTATCCGTGTCCGGTCTCCAGGGACGCCAGACGTCATCGGCAGCGTTGCTAGGTGATGACGTAGGCTGTAGACAGATGCAGCAGCCGGTAGGCACTGCCATTGAGATCGAAGGGCTGGAAAGTGACGTGGTGGATGGTTTTTGAATGATAGGCGGGCGCACGACGACCGCGCCGTCTCGAACCAGACGCTGCTGCTGGGAGGCGGCTTCATATTCGTCGTATTCAGACGGCTGTACCGTCGCCACATCGCCGCTTAACTGGCGGTCTCTTGGCAAAGCGCCGCTACTCACCGGCAAGAGAAACGACGGCATTGCGTTGTGTCCGACTGAGAGCAAAGTTTGCGAAGCGCCGGAGTACTGCGGGACAAAGTTCTGACGGACTTGGGCCGACGACAACGCCGACGACGACGTTGAAGCTAGCGTCACGAGCGTCGAGTCACCGGACGGCAAGACACCGCCGACAACGAGAGTCGTGTCCGGAGACGGCTGCGACGACCGAACGACGCGATCACGATCCTGCGACGATCGGCGCGCGTCGGCGACGAACTGGTTCAGACGCTGGACGAGCAGCTGCGACAGCGGCGCTACGTCCGAGCTCATGTCTGTCAGCGACGTCGCCTGGTCGGCGAGGAACCTCTGCACGTGGCTGAGACACTCTCTGAACCCGGCGATGTACTCCGCTGACGACGACGTGGCGTCGAACTCCTGGACGTCGTGGTCGTCGCCAACCTTCCCGTGATGCTGCTTGCGCCTGGACGCGCGTGCGATGACGTCGCTGGACAGAGAGCGACATCTGGTCCCGCGCAGCTGACTCACGTATTTCACCGTCATCTCCAGTATCTCGGCCTTCTCCATCTTCGCCGTCAGACGAGACGCCTAACACCCACAAACAGCAGATATCTTCAATCTCGACTATAGCAGTACGAGCAATAAAATTAGGCCTACTCACCGTTAAGCTTACAGTCAGTAATAGAGTAAATGCCACGCTATACGGTAACTATTAAATATAGTAATATTTGTATTTCGCACTGCTAGACATTTTCTAAAAAGATACATAGATAATAAAAGTTAGGCAATTTTCCCTTGCAGCACGAAAAAACTGCCCGTTTTAGCCTACTTAGAAATAACTGAATAACCTCTGCACCTTTGCACAAAACAATCAGTACTATTTACATCGGCTCCGGTGGCGTCGAGGACCAACTTCTTAAGTTCGCGCAGACATTTGTTGATGCGTTCTCGTCGCTTTTTCTCGATCAGCGGCTTCTTTACCTACACGAAAACATGTCGATAGTATCTACATTAGGCTATGAAAAATACCATCTGCATATGTACAATGTAAAGAGCGGTGATGATAACTTGTAACCTTATCTGCAAGATCTATAGCAAAAGTAAGTTAATATAACAAAACAGCCTTAAGTGTTTTATGCCAATTATGTAAAAGCGGAAATTACGACGTTGACCCCTAGAATATTTTGATAAACTAATTATATTTTGTACTTACACCAAAACATTCTGTCTCTTTTATACCAACAACTATTTTTGCTAATAAAGCAATTCAGTCTACTGTAGCTGTTTTTTTGTAGATATTTTTAGAAACGTTGTATCAAACTAGAAAGCAGTCATAGCCATAGTCATAGTCATAGTCATAGTCATAGCGGGTAGGAAAAACTGGCCATATATCTCGGAAACGTTAAGAAAAATGGCAATGTTATTCGCCAGGTGGCATCACCATATTCACTTTGCCAGCGGTTCCCTTATGCCCCCTTTAACGCAAATTGGTAACAGAAATTTCAAAGTGATCCAGAATCCAGGGTTCCTTTCAGATCACCCCCAAAATTGAATCACTCGTAGTTAGTGCCATGCCCGACATACCCTCAAAATTTCAAGAAGATCCGTCCATAACTTTTTGAATTATCTTTCTAACAGACAGACAGACAAACAAACAAACAAAGTCTGGCAAAAACATTACCTCCTTGGCGGAGGTAAAAATCTATTAGAATCGTAATGAAAATGCATAAAGTGTCGCGTCTTTTTTAAAGAAAGGCACATTGCAACAAAAAATTAACACAACTAAAATCGAGCAAAAAGTAAATCAAACAGTTTTAGATTATTTTAAAGAAGCAGACGACTGTCAGCTGGTGGAAAATGTTTTTCCGGAATCTGAAAATAAATACCTGATATAGGCTAACAAATTGCTCGTGCACTACAGTATGATACCTTGCGCTGAAGCTGTGCTGAGGACTTTGACATCATAGTCGACGATGAACAGTCGTAGTGCTAGAATACACGATAACTGCGATATAGCGATCGACCGCCGTTCTTGAGCGTCATCGCTTAAGTTACTTTGCGACTCGGTCGAGTGACCACAACTCAGCCAATCACGACGCATTTTGCTTGCATCGCCGCCTCCATGCCTCACGATTTCTGCTGACGACACAGCGATGTGCGTGGTTATCATTAGGATAGTTCAGTCCGTTAACGAAGAAAAAAAACAGAACGAAATGATTGATTGTAAAAGTAACGCACCTATTGACTGTTTGCATTCACTGTCTTGGACTTTCTGTGAGATCATCTGCCAATCTTCAGTTTAGTGGTTAAGGTTGACGCTAACAAATTTTACACGAACAATTTACCGGCCTCTACATAGGCTTGCATGTCGTGATACGCGAATGACGAATACACTGTGATTTTCTTTATTTTTGGGTTTGCTCTTGTGACATGCTACGAGTATTAATAATAAGCTTTAGTCATGCTGTGCTGTTTGTTACCTAGTGTACATGATGCCAGTTTCATTTTCTGATCATACGGGCTAAGTGAGTAGTAAGACTCACAATACTTATACGTGCTTGATACAACTGTATTTGCACTAATATAGTCCCGCTACATATCAAACAGAATATTCATTATCACCATCATCATCATCTGCATTGTCGTCATAATAACTTATATTGCGCCGTTTACAATAAAATAGAACAGCGATGCATTACAATGCCAGTGTATATGAATAAGTAAAGCTATAAATTAAAAGCAACGTTTAAGCTGTTGAAAGTTCCTATATACAGCTCAGATACTGATACAGATATTGTATTTTCTTTTGCTGTGACGTAAAACAACAAAAAGTTTAAGTTCAGTGATTGTAATAACATTCATTGAAGCACCAATAGATATTGCTACTTTTCTAGAATCAAACAGTACAAAAAATTTTTGAGTAAAATAGTAGGTTATAAATCAGAGCAACAGCGACGTTGCAAAAATGACTACTAGAGTCAATACAATATACGTAATATCTTACAGCTGCACTAGCGTTGTGGCATGGATAAAAATATAAATGCCATAACACACTTTGTATTTCCTTGTAAGCTTTCAATGTTACGTTAGTCACTAACCACGTATAGCATCCGGTTTTTTTTCTTCGTTGTTTGTGAATACAGTCATGAACAATGTCAACCATTATCGTCATATTTCGTCGTCGTCGGCCCTTGCACAGAAATCGAACAATATAAGCTTACACGTAGCAATGGTAAAATAAAGCGTTCAGACAACGAGTTCTTCTAAACTAATAGCCGTTTATACATGTTCAAAGCAACAGTATTACAGGTGTTGAAATAAATGACTGAAACCTTTTTTATCTGCAAATTAGGTTACAAGTATCTGGTCGGCCGTTGCGCATTACGGGGTGTTTATACGATCCAGCAAACGTCTAGCAAACTTCCTGCAAATGTATTCAAAATACATATGCCAATGCTGGACGTTTGCTTGATCGTGTAAACACCTTATTAGTCATTTTACTTTAAGTCCTTACAAAGCGCATATCGTTTCCGCATGATGCAAACACCAGGTAAGCCTACCGGTTAATTTTCTGCCGAATTATTTTCATGTTTTGCAGAACATTAGGCCTAAACGTGGACGCTGAAAATGACAGATATCACAGAGATATAGCATTAAAGCGGATTACATTACAATACATACCCTGCAAATTGGTCCGCTAGTTTCATGTCTTGCTATTTCATATCCTGCAAGCAATTTTGAGTTCTGACGATCCGTCATCTTCATGACCGTCATTTTCAGTCAACCCCATTAAACAACGCTGACGATTGAGGTGTTACGCTCGTGCGTTTTGGGGTCGGACTCGCGCTTAAGAGGTCACGGATATCACCCCCGGCCGTTATACTGCCATTTAACGACTCCGGACAAGTTGTAAGCACACACGTGCCTCTATCGCCAAACAGTATAATTACTGACTATAACTCACAGCGAGCAAACAATATAATCATATACTAGCCAACGGTGCGACTGGTTAAGTATAGGTAACTGCACACTCCAACATTAACCGTAACGCGTCTCTCGCATTCCGGGCCGCCGGGGCCAATGCTTCGAAACTGTGGATGATTTACCGTCGTTTGTTCAATGCAGTTGCTTAATGCTTATACGATGTCCTCAAACGTCGACTTGCGACTCATTCGTGTTTAACTAGCCTCCTCTGGACAGTAGTCGCGTACTGGTAGTGGCGTTTCCGTCTGGCTACTGCGCCAACGAATTCATTGGCACCTTAAACATTTATCACTGTAATGTAATTTGTACGGTATCGGCCGGCAGCCTGTCGCGAGGTTCGTGACTTTAAGTAAATAAATGTATCGCGCAGGCTGAGAGCAGACAGGTCACCGGGATAATTTTTTGCTCTAACTGTCGTATTCGTATCGAGTGCGAGACGACCTTTGCCTTTCCATTTTATTTTCGCATAAGATTGAGTGCATCGTAGGCCTAACGTGCCAGCGTGGACTATAGCACGAGACAACATGGGCGGCGCCAAAAAAGGGGGGCGGGGAGGACAGCTGCCCCCGTGCTTTTGCCCTTGCCCTTGATCCCCTCCCCAGCTACTCCTCCAGGAAAAAATTGATGGTGATAAAGTGCCATTTCGGCACTTTATCATGCCCAAGTGTGACTTATTATAATCAAACGACATTTTTGCAAGACAACACAGATATCTGTGAGTTTTTTTGCATTTTTATTATTAAATAGCAGGAAAATTTGTTGCTTCCATTGCACATCCAAAAGCGAAAAGTGTTTCAGCTTCAGGGGAACTTCGAACCCTGATCCTCTGACCAGAAGCTCTGCCCTTGGACCCTGCTACATCTTTTCGATGCACATGACAACCGAATAAAGTGAACATTTGGCTCCGCACACACAAAAAAATTATTGCCCCCCTGTGCCCTGGCCCTTGTCCCCGTTCCCCCAGCTACAGATTCTAGCGCCGCCCATGCGAGACAACCAATAGGCCTAGCACTTTTTGCTCATCGAAGAAATCCCGAAAGTGACGGAGAGTCCACGATGTCAAAGAAGAAATCGTCATGGCGTATGACACGAATTTACGATTTTTGAATTCCCAAACACAGACAACTGGTGCCCCCGACATCTAGTTGATCCAACTCCGAATGCCGGCCGACGTCTTTCATCCATGCTAGCTGCAGTTGTCTGTTCTATAGGCTATTTACTCTGTGAAATTTCTGATTGATGCTAGCTCGACCATGATATGATAGCCGCTATATTACGTTCAAGACCGAGTTGGCATTTCTCAGTTAACCGGGTATACCTACGAAGCACTGCGCTATAGAATCTAATCATTTCTGACGACTTGAGCTGCACGGGGCGGATACTGAATTCGACTTGACACGTGCAAGCAGACATATCAAGTAGGCCTACGTCGTGTCGGTCAGTATATGCCCCTGCCGTGGCAGTTTTGTCACACGCGTCGCCCGTCTGTCGGCCACATCAAAGCCGGTGTCGTGAATACCTGCGCTCATAATTGACGCGGCTTTTGTTCTGCTCGACGCCTGTCGTCGTTGGTGGTCCGATCGAGTTTTTGCGAACAGAGTCGCGCTTTTCAACATCATTATGCTGCGTGCAAGTGCGTAGTAATGCAAATGTGACTCCAACACAACGCGAAACAAATGACACAGTCTCTTACTTGCTTTGTTATGCGTTAACACGCAGTGAAAACGTGGCTTTACGTCTAGGCCTACAGCTAGTAGTCAGTAGTTATGGTCACTTGAATCGTGTCTTAAATTAGAAGTAAAAATTCTCCGTAAACAGTCCCCTTAAACCGATAAAGCGTCCGAGAAAATTCGTGACTCGCTAGGGTATTCAATTGCGCTTGGATGACGGTCGAACATTTTTGTAACTTTGTTTGAAAGATTTAGGCTATATACTTCAGCGTAAAATTTAGTATGTCAATTTTAATGCAAAATAATAATTCCACACTATATTCTTTCGATTTTGTTATTAAGTTCCTTTCCATCAGGTCTATTAGAAAGTTTTATAGGTTCACTTCTTGTGCGTAGTTTATCTTAGTTCATGACGCCCGGGGCTTGAATTAACATTTTCCTGCACGTTACGGTTGAATAATGTGATTAAATTATTTTACGTCTCAAAGATCATCGTATTTCGATCTCTCGTGTCGATCGTATGTATGATTCTAACAAGTGCGGTTAATATGCATTTAAGTAAGCGTCGAATGAAAGTTAAAAACAACTCAAAATGCATGCTGCGTGACGCCGAGATCAAAACTAGTTTTTTGGCGTTAATAATAATTCGGTCGCCTTCGGCAAGCGTTGGTTAGCAACTGTCGAGAGCTTTGCGCGCCGTGTTTAATACTGGATTTTACAGTCGTGCCAGCGCCGCCTAATGATCATACTGCGTGAATACACGTTGGTTTAAAAACTACAGTAAGTTACAGACTTGGTAAGTTCGTAAACCTAAGTTAGTGACTTAAACCGGAACGAAATCAACATTTTTAACGTAAAGTAACATCAGCGAAACTGCGTCATTGCTTGTTATCTTGATTTGGGTTTTTTGTTTATAATTGTGTCATGCGTAGTTTTTGAGCATAAAGCCCGGAACACACTAGCGGTCCGGATGGTCCGTCTAAACGGTCCTTCCAGACGGTCCGTCCGGACGGCTGGTGTTTTTTAACGAACTGTCCTTCTAACGATCGTCAAAAACACCAGCCGTTCAGATGAACCGTTCAGATGGACCGGTCGGACTGGCTGTCCGGACCGCTAGCGTGTACCGGGGCTTGCTTTAATATTTTACAACGCAGTGTAGCCAAGCGTACAGTACTGTCCGAGTTGCGACGCTCATCCCAATATTGTAAATTTTGTAATGAATGCATCGGTGAAAGAATTCTAAATATTTTCCAATAACCGGCACGGACACTGGAAAAACCCGGCAATCAAAAATTTGCTGTTTTGTCTTCAATGTTTGTGCGTTACTCAGTCCCGAAACAAAAGTTAACGCTTAATGTTTTAGCGTGGAAGTGCACAGGCTTACTACCACTTTACTACCACTTACCACCCTGTAGGTAGGCTATTGTCATGTGACGCCAAACTATAAAGTTGCTCGTATTACGGTCGTTAAGATGTCATATCTACCCAAGGGGCGTGCGTCGTGCAACTCAGATCGTTATTTTTGCGCAGAATGTGACTGATTCGTGCACGTTGCAGCAGCGTGGCGAATGGACGAAGTCAGACGCGTGCGTGCGTTGTAACGGTAAAGGTAAAGATCGTGTATAGCTCTTAATAGAAAACCTTTCACGGAGCTACCGAGCGTCACCTGCCATAGGGGATCACACAGTGTTACCTGCCACCCGACACAAATAAACGCGCCCCGCCCGCCTTAACCCCAGCCAGACAGGCCGGTACTCGATTTACCTACCCCGGAGGGATGAAAGGCTGAGGTGACCTTGTTATTGGCGATATATATTGAGATGGTTTACCTATCTGCAGGCAGTCATCCATCCAAGTAATAACCACTTGATAGCGATCCGACCGGAAATCGAATCCACGACCATTCGATTGTAAGCCCGTCACCCTACTATTACACCACCAAACTATTTTTGTTTTGTTTGTGTTAAGTGCGGCAAATTATTCATAGCAACCTGTTGTCGCTCAGCTGCAGACGGCCCGCTATTTGCTGTACACTCTACAGACAGAAGAAGACAGAAGTTTTTTTCGGAGTTTTTAAAGGTTTTTGAATTTTTTTAGATGTTATTGTACAAAGAAGACTCGATACAAATTTTAGGACCGAGAAAGCATCATACACACCATTCTGTACACATCACATCGTTTTTTATTGGGTGACTGCCGTAATGTCAGAACTCGTAAATTGCAATGATTACAAAATAAAAATTCGATTTGTATTGCAAACTGCACAACAAAAAAATAAATAAATAAAAATTTGAACTTATTTAGATGTTAAATTTTTTTTAATTTTCCAACTCTTCGGAAAGTGTATTCAGTGAAGTAATCTGTAGTTATTTTGCATGTTTCATACATCGGCATATATTTCTTATTCACTTGAATCATGGTAGCAATATACATATAGGCCTAATCATACATAAACACACTATACAAAAGCGAAATAAACAACTCAATTAAATAAGTGACAGTACTAATCGATTATAGCGAACTATACTCACCGGCCAAAAGATACTGCGCTTTATCAATGAAGCTACCCATAAAATGTTTTCAAATAACTCAGCAAAGCGCGTCTTTCATTGCACGCGAGTTGTCAATATGTGGCCATCAAATATATCACTATGAAGTGACTGAGGTCTATCAACTAAACTGTTTTTGATTTGAAGCCGCGAGACTAGCGTGATAATATCCTATAGACGACTTACAGACATCCAGCCACTCGTTCAGGTAACTTTACAGCTATTTTTTATTGTTTATTTATGCCCGTTACCTGTCACACTCCCGTTGTAACCTATAGAAACATGCTTCGCTGTGACAGTGACAAAATGCCATTTTGCGGGTTAGCTTGCCTGCAGCCAGATGTCAGCAATTACGCACGACGAAATTGCGTGACTTGAGCTTATGCGTGGTTACGCTCTCTTCACTCTTTCTTGTCAGAGCTGAAGACGGACGACAGAACGAAACAGCTCATCAGGCGGTGACTTCGTCTGTTGAAAGTTCAACTCACGACATGAAGCCATAATTATTCAGCGGCAACGGCGGCGACGTCGCATCAGTTGGACCCGTACCGAATAAATTAGCGCGCCGCGGCCGCACGTCAAATAGCGACTGAGTTATACGATCGCGGAGAAGAATCGAACGAAATTTTTTACATTAGATCGTCACGGTAACATATACAACAAGCAGAATTTGTCGGTCCCCCCTTCTGCCGCCCGTTCTCGTGACATTTTTATCGTTGACTGCATTGTGCGCTGTGCGTTTTGTCGACGTTCTATGGTCGAGACATCAGCGATGAGCAGATTTTGAAGTGGTAATTATAACCTACGGTCAGTTAGCTACACGTGCTCTAGCTGGCTGGCTCGCAAGCTCCTATCATTTATCATTCGTTCTTTTGCACAAGACACGAGTACGACCTTGCAGAACAATGCGGGGTGGGCTCAGATATAGGGCCTATATTGAGTTTGCGCGTGCAAGAAATAGCTTTTACCTAAGTTAAATTAACTACAAACATCGAAAAAGCAACGCGAGTCCTTACTTACCGTAGCATGCTGTTGGGCCTTTTAAGCTCGTACTTGAGAACGAATTGTCGGTTTGCCACGACTATGTATTTGCGTTGGAGTTTTATCATTTTCATATCTGTTCACAATAGCTGTATGCCGCTGAAAGTCAAAAACAAGAAATTTGAGCCAATGCTCATGAGACGCGCGATAGCCTATGGCAGTTCCTGTTCGCAGGTCATCTTGGTCTATCTCCATTTATTTCGTCGCAATTCACTCTTTTGCAGCCAAAAATTGCCAAAAAAATCACTTAAAATCAATATTTTTAGGGTTTAGGGTCATTCAAAATCATCGATGTTGACATTCCTAAGAAGCTTGTCGCCAGTGCTTCTCATGTTAAACAGCATGTCCGTGCCTATCTGCAACCATTTTCACGTCAGACGAGCCAATAGCGGTAGAATAACCACTTTTTAGAAAGTACTCCTCTTTGACATCCGCGTGCGCAGGCCTCTTTGAATCTAGAGGGTCCGGACTGGACTGCTAAAATCAACATTCAGTGCTGAAAATTTGATACGCAGGTTGTCTTGGTTTATTTTTCAGCCATTTCGGCTCAATTTACTCTTGAAATGCGTGTCGCAACCCAAAATCGCGAAAAAAATTACTAAAACCTCTTATTTTGAGAGTTTAAGGTCATTGAAGGTCATTGATGCTGACATTTTTAAGAAGCTCGTTGCCAGTGCTTGTTATAAGGAGCAGCATGTCTGTGCCTATCTGCAACCATTTTCACGTCAGACTAGCCGAAAGCGGTAGAATACCGTCGTTTAGGAGGGGTGCCCCTTTTTCGCCCCCTCGTTCGTGGGGACCCCTTTCACCCATTGGCATAAAATTTTGTCACGAAATACTAGAGACACTAAGCTATCATATGGTGAAAACCCGAAGTCTTTATCTCAACTGGTCTTGAAACGGTACCGGGTCGTGACGGACAGACAGACGGACAGACAGACATAATTACCGTAGCTAATACGCGCTATAGCTATGCTAGCTCTCGCGCGTAGTAACGAAACAAAAAGTTTACAACTAACTGCAAAGAATCGTTGTGTGGAGGTGCATTAGCTGCGTGACACGTACGGTAACTTTTGATGAGTGATGCGCACATATACATGTAGGTTTATCACCACGCAGTTAAGGCCCGTCTACGATACGAGGTGGGCTTTTGAGGTGCACTTTTTATGCACAAAACTCAAAAGTTAAGAGCAACACGACATGACAAATTTTCATGTGCGCTGCACATGAAACCACTTTTATGAAGCTGTATTTAATACCAAACTTATATAATATTGGCCCCCTATTGTCTGTACTCTTTGCTGTGCCACCAAGCATGCGCCTTTGATCGTCCGTGACATAGTGGTGGTGTCCATATATTATATAAAATTGTGCTTTGATCGAATGATTGATTGAATATTTCGAGATGGCACGTCCCTTACAAAATGAAACAGTCACATTGCGCGTTCATTGCACGTGTCTTAAGCTGTTCGCCAGCGAATAAAATACGTTAGATTCAGATGATTGATGATGATGCCTGTCTCACCACTTCATTTTTCATGCGCGAACGCAATCGTTCCTACATCGTTCACCGTATCACAGAATTTGTCTGCATGCCACTGCAAATATTTATCTATTGTTTTGTGCTCGAGCAATGACCAGGCCTACCGTCGAGAACAAAGATTTTGATACAATTATGATAATTTCGGTTTTATTGATCAGAATCATTTTACTTTTATTTTTATTTTTTTTTATTTCTTAGCGGTTACTGTAAAAATGTAGACATGCACCACTATATCTCAGGTGTGTAATAATTAATAATTAGTATTGTTTATTATAACTGGCATATGAAAGCAGTGTATATAATTTTAATAATGGGTCTGTAGTGCTTGCTTGCTACCCTATGCATCGACTCAGAACATTGGAACATTGCCAGAATTAAATGAACCGAAAATCGATGACAGATGGAGCCGTTATGCTTAGAGAGAAGAAAAATATTTGAATTATTGAAAGGAAAAAACATTATTCTCTTGTGATGGAACAGCAACTGTTCTTAAAAGCCACTGAAGTGGTCGCAGAGAATTTGAAAGTCTATGAAGAAACTGATAGTTTGAAATTTGGCGTTCCGAGTGTGTGTCTAATTTCAGAAATGGGCACAAAAATAGGGTAAATAACTGGCCCGATTTGTAGCCCCCTACGTGGCACCTATTTTGTGAAAACATGCGCAGTAAGGATGCACATCATAGTAGTTTGCCTGAACCATTTTGACGAATAGACATATTTCATTTAACCTAAATCGTCTAATATCAGTTGTCTGAAAAACTGTCTCATTTCTATCTTGTATAATCTTGCCATTTACATTGGAAATGCGGTAAAATGGCTCCTGTTTTCCCGCGTAGTGGATTTTTTTTGTGGCGCTACCGGCCAATGCTTTAGGAAATCTATTTTAAATTTGCTTAGCCACAATATGATTCTTTACACAAAACATTTGTTTACGTGCGGGCGCGCGCGATGACTTTCTTCATTGCTCGACGTCTTTCACGGTGTTGAATTTGACTGACAGAATGCTATTCAAACGCTTATAACCGTATCGAATTAACCCTAATCGAGTTAAGCAGAGCGTTAAGTCGTCGCGATGGGTTTCAGTCAAACGATGTGCAAAGGATAAGCACTTTGCAAGTATTTGCTCAGGTGCGCAACCTAAAAGCGATGACGAAATTGCGGCGCAATATTTGGGGCTATATTATTTATTTTTTAAAATGACAAATCTGTCTAAAGTCGGTCAAAATCAGTTTTTCAAACTTATTTTTTGCGTTCTCTATACAGCAATCTTTGTGATTTGACAAAATTGATTTCACATATATTACAGTATTTTGTAATACCTTAATTGCAATTTAGCGCATTTTGACAATTTGCGGTTATGCGCCCATGATCGTCGTTTCAATTTTAACAACTTTTTAGTATGCACTTTATGTATCAATCTGCAGACCTATTCCGTCATATTCGATGTCGGCAATACCAGTTTTAAATTGCTCAGATGTAACAAAAATACTGATGATTGATATATTCATATCCACAGACGTTTATCTTGCGTACATGGTGCCTCCAAATTTTCACAAAATACAACAAGGCAAAAGCGTCAATTTTCACCAAAACAGGATGCAGACATTTCCTTCTTAAAATTGTGAAGAAATAAATAAAAGTTCAAAATAAGCACACATGTGCATTTGCAATAATTATGAGCTTAGTTAAGTATTTTCCAACTTTCGTAAAATCTGCATAATTTTACTGTCCCTGTTTTGGCTGACCGTTAGATCGAGCTTTGAGTACGTTATGCCGTCTGTTTGCCCGTAACGCATATACTGTGGCTAAACGGTAGGTCGTAAGGGGTCGGAAATGATACCGTTGGATAAGGCGATGACGAGTTTTATATAGGCTATGAAAAGTAACCATGTTTCTATCTATAGCGCTTTGGCAGCAATTTTGAGTGCACTGTTGCTGCCTGCAGCCATCACCCACATACGCCGAATTACCTTATCGTATATTAACATTGACTGTAGCATTCAATATAGCATGGTCACCATAGCGTGTGTGGGATTGCAGTCTCTCTGGAAAATCGCTTTCTTATCGCGACCCAAAGTCGGGCGCTGGCCTTCAGATATAGACGGTAAGGTCGGCCCACCACAGCAACAGCTAGGATTCTTGTTTTTCAAGATGCAAGTTGCATTCATTTACGTCTAAAGTGGAATGAACGCTGTTAAAACACAGTTTTTGTTTACTACTAGCATTAAATATATAATTAAGCAAATTTTTTTGGTATTTTGTACCATTTGATAAAAAAATTAAAAATAAACCGACAAATGAATAGACTTTTTGTTTCCCAACCAATAGCATCAGCGCAATGAAGATTAACATCTGTTATTGTAATAGTGCTAATGAATCAATTTGGCTAACTAAATATTGACGTGCTGATATCAATGATCATTTATTCGACTCAGTAACATAAGTAGAAAGAAGAAAATTAAAGCGTAAAAACGACAGACAGGAAAATGTTATAAAGAGGCAGAGCATATTCAGTTTAATTAGCAGGTGCGCCAGCATAATATCCATGGATATATCCACAGGATGGCTTGAGTCAGATATCCACACATCACATGGATATATCCATGGATATCCATATCCACGGCAAGCCTAGTTTTTGGTATAATGACAAGTATGAAAATGTCGATTCAGTGAGACCTGGACAGATCGTGGGATGCCGGGAGACGACACAAGCGACAATATTGTTTAAGTGGATCTTAAACGGTTGTCAGATATGATTAACTGCAGTCAAGTGCCGGCACAATCGTCTAAATGGCAGCTCGCTTGTTCCGCTCCGGTGAACAAAACTTTTTACACGACACAGCCAGATTCGTAGCTTCGAATGCACACAGTTTCATTATCATACATCGTACCAAATATACTTTTATTTAGTATATTTGGTCGTACTTTATTCTCGGCACGTTAAATCAAGAAATCGCTACAAGTGTAATAATGTCGGCTAAACTGTTTTCAGAAGAGTTTTCCAGAGCTTACACTGACATTCGCATTTAGCAAACAAAATCGCTGCAGCTGGTTAAGCTGACGTCATAGGCCTATTTCTAATCTGCTAAAAGCACAACCCTTTTTCCGCCTTTCTGCCTTATGAGTTACGACGTCCAATTTCTCTTGCCGCCGTGTGCATTCCCGTAGGACTTTCTTAATTTCTGGTCGTGCCATGGCGGACTCCGCTGATAAGGCTGCGACACGTATAAATGCTTGCGAGCGCCGCCGACGCGCGTATATATCGATGATGTAGGGTGAGGTGAGGGGAGATGACTTGCCGTCACCCGACTCACCCCCTACCTCCCCCATCAGTGGCGGCGACGAGCGTGGGAAAATGATCACCGTGTGGCGCAGATTGACGTCGTCGTAGTTGTTGATGGCGGTGTCTCGTCGCGAGCCAAGGCAGCGGCACCACCACACGACATGGACAGTTGGACGACGCACCGTGACGTGTGGCAGCGTCTCACAGCACTGCCGGTGTCCCATTATAGAATCGCCTCCCC
>Ga0056128_1002289_pt1 | contig 22563 bp, 6 predicted proteins | sample WorMetLIZISLAND2_FD_71113 | JGI IMG/M metagenome (GOLD analysis project Ga0056128, IMG submission 71113) | Marine gutless worms symbiont microbial communities from Max Planck institute for Marine Microbiology, Germany - Olavius geniculatus... ... | reverse complement strand
GATTCCTTCCGGATCACCCCCAAAATTGAATCACTGGTAGTTTGTGCCATTCCCGACATACCCTCAAAATTTCAGAAAGATCCGTCCATAACTTTTTGAGTTATCTTGCTAACACACAGAAAGACGGACAGACAGACAGACAGACAGACAAACAAACAAACAAACAAAGTCTGGCAAAAACATTACCTCCTTGGCGGAGGTAATAACTATCTAGCCCGTGCGAACAGCGTTACTAGTGTCTTACTACTCACTGGCGACGTATATGACGATAACCAAGACCAAGCCTACGATATATTTTATTTTGTTTTTGTTTATTTCCCACAAAGGAGCATTGATTAAAACATAGACTAGAGAGCTTAGTGCACGAATTGTTCTCGTACAGCATCAAAGGAGATAAACGGATCGTCTCATTACCACACCAGCAGCGGTAGAAAAGCGTACGCTGTAAATTCGCGTCTTAGCGCCGCCCGACAGCAGTCAGTGCAGATTTACGTCATCGTCGTCAACGACAACGACCACACCTCGACCGCGTCGTCGCCCTGGCAACCGTCGCTTAGTTACGAGCTGGCGACATGACGCCGCAACGCGCGTGTCGATTAGATATTGCTGATTAATTGATCGCCGGACGGTCGGTCGGTCTCAGAATAGCGACGTAGCCACGCCAATCTTATGATCGCAAATCCACTTTTAGCGCGTCGCCGCGACGGCGAGGTCTGACGCATAAAGCCGCCGCTCGCTGTATAGTAAGCGATGAAGTATTGAAATATCCATGGTCACCTGCCATTCACAACTTCAGCCACCGCCCACGCACTAGCAGTAGCCAATACATGTATGTCTGATGACGCCTCGATGTCTTAATGTCTGATATTAAACAATTTCGGTGCTTTTCGTACATTTCACCAACTTTGATAATTTTTGGCATAAAGATGGCCAAGACGATAGCATTATGTAAGGTGCATTCATTTTCTACCTCACACTGGGTGCCATATGATCATACAAAATGCGTAGACGCAAAAAGAACGCAGTAGAAAATCAAGTGGTTGGCTGCTACTGTGCGAGTTTTATTTTGGCATGTGGCGTACTTGAAATGCATGTTTTGGTGCCGACCCGCGAAGGGAGGCGAGAAGATGGAAGTTTGAGCAAAATAATTGTGTCCATACGGCAGTGCTGCCGAACACCACTAGACATATGGCGAATTGGAATGCCGGACATTCTTCCCCCCGGTCTTAACTCCCCCTTTTACAGTGCGAGGTGGCGGAACTCATCGGCGGTCTTTTATCACGTCCGCAATCATAGCTCTAGTAGTTATAATAGAACAACGTTGCCGGTTACGACTCCTCTTTGACAGCAGCAACAGATCTGCTCAAGTAGAGCTGAAGACAAAACAAGAACTTCAAAGAAAAGATTAAGAAGGTGTGAACGACTTCACAATTTGGGTTAGTGAATCTTTTGTTGTTTTGTTAGTGAATCGACATCGATAGTATTCGTCTGCATTATGGAGTTTATTGAAACCTGCCGAGGAGGAACGAAAATTTGTCTGAACGGTTATATGTACGTTAAGAAGGCTAACAAAACCAATCGAATACGCTGGCAATGCAGTAACAAAGATGCATACGATTGCAAAGGAGCTTTGACAACAAGCCTCCAGGTAGGCTACGTTTTTGTTTTTACAAGATTACTAGGCTATGTATCTTTTCTGACTTCGCATTTTTGCCGTTTTATTAGGCCATACATTAAAACAATCACACGCGTTGCAAGTTTAACCCTCTTCTTCACGAGCTGCACAACTGCCAACCGTTGAACAAACGCTGCAAACGATCAACAGAGCAACACGAACAGCGCCTGTGCACGCCTGTGCTGTGACAGGCGTGATGATAAGAAATCTGTCCCGCAGACACTCCAGGCCTTCGGTCATTGCATAAGACTTGTTAGGTAATCAACAGTTGTCGATGAGCATGCCCTGTTTTTCGTAACTGGGTAACTACAACTGCATGTGATTAGGTGAAGTTTTTCTATATTCAGACATTTCACCTCTGGACTTAATGTTGTTGCCAGTACCTTTTTATGTGATGAGAAAAACACTTGCATAAGATTTGGTAAATCAATGCACTGATGAGTCATCTTATTGAGTTGATGAGTGATTAACTATTTGTGAAAGTGTTTAGATAATTGTTCGTTTATACGGGAGTTGTAACCGGCAACGTCGTTCTATTATCACTAGGCCTACTAGAGCTACGATTACAGGCGTGATTACAGACTGAAACAATGGAAAGGGGAGTTAAGACCGGGGGGAAGAATGTCCGGGGGGAAGAATGTCCGGACACCGGCGAATTGTGAGCAGTGATGTCGTAACCAACAAGTAATCTGAGCAAAGCTTACGTGACGCGCGATAGCAGCGGTCCTGCCACCTGGAAAATCGTGTACAGCATGCAATAGAATAATAATGCATCTTGAAGGAGTACCCAAATTTGAGGCCTCCGTACGGAATTTTTTTTTGAATTTAAGAGGTCGAAATTTAAACTGCTAAAAATGGACTTTTATGCTAAAAATTTCATAGGCCTACGCAGGTTGTTCGGTTTATCTTCAGCCATTTCGGCGCAATTCACTCTTGAAATGTGCACCACAACCGAAAATTACAAAAAACACTAAAATCCCCCCATTCTTTAAGGTTCAAAATTACTAAAGGTCATCGATGTTGACACCATTTAATAGTTCGTCAATAGTGCTTGTTATGATACCCAGCATGTCCGTGCATTATCTGCAACGGTTTTTACGCTAGTCGAGCTAATAGAGCTAAAATAACCACTTTTTAAGGGTAACCCTCTTGATGCTTACCTGCGCAGGTCTCCTTAAACATAGATGGTCGAGACTTAAATTGCTAAAATCTGAGTTTAATGCCAAAGTTTTATTTTCAGGTTGTTTTGGTCTATCTCCGGCCATTTCGTCGCAATGCACTCTTAAAATGTGCGCTACGACCAAGAATTGCAAAAATTGGGAAGTTCAAGGTCGTTCAAGGTCATCAATGTTGATAAATCTAAAAAGCCCGTCGCCAGTGCTTGTTATGATAAGCAACATGTATGTACCTATCTGCAATCGTTTTTACGCTACATGAGCCAATAACAGTGAAATAATCACTTTTTAGGGGGTACCCCTCTTCGACGCCCGCGTGCGCAGGCCACTTTAAACTTAGGGAGTCGGGATTTGGACTGCTAAAATCTACGTTTAATGCTGAAAATTTCGTATGCAGGTTGTTTGGGTTTACCTCTAGCTGTTTCGGCGCAATTCACTCTTAAAACATGTGTCGCATCCTGAAATCAGGAAAAATTGACGAAAATTTCTAATTTTAGGGTTCAAGGTCATAATTTGTGAAAATTTTAAGAAATAAAATTGCTGGTTATCGATGCTGATTAAATTAAAAAAAATTCGTGACCAGTGCTCGTTATGATAAGCAACATGTATATGTGTACCTATCTACAACCGTTTTCACACTAAAAGAGCCAATAGCGGCAAAGTAACCTCTTTTTAAAAGGTACCCTTTTTGACGCCCTCGTTCAAGGGGAACCCCCTCACCCAGGGGAACGAAATTTTGTTATTATAAACTATAGTCTTTGGGGCAGCGCACAATAAAGATTTTGTGATCCTAGCTTGTACCGTTTTGATACAATACAGCAGTGTGATGGACAGACGGACAGACGCCCAGGCCACGAATTAAGACGCGCGAAGCATTCTGCTATCGCGCGTAAAATGTAAATTGGGATCCTCGCCTACCTTTTCCTTTTTGACCTTTTTCCCCACGCTCCCTTTTCTTCTTTTTTCTTTTTTCTTTATTCTTTCTCCTTTCCCCTTTTCTTTCTCGTTTCTTCCCGTCTCTTTCCCCCTTTTCTTTTTTTTTAGAAATATGAGCCCTAAATTTTAGCTAATGGGTCTTGAGCAACGCTGTGAGCTCTCCAACGGGGTCTGGAGCAGAACCCCAGCCGGCACTAAATTTGGTGCAATCATTGCCTTAAAATACGACATGTGGTGGCAACAATTTTAATTATTTTTCAGAGTCGCTAATCTTTAGCAAAAATGTCGAATTGGGAGAGGGGCTGGGCCTCTGGACGGTTCTTGTCTACGCCACTGGTTGTGAGAAATCGATCAAACGAGTGACGACGGAGAACTTTGACTCGTATGCCTAGTGGAGTAGGGGCTGCGGGTGGCCAAAGGCTGCGACAACAACCGGCCACTGACTGAGTTTCTACTGTACCATGCCCCTTTGCTTGCTTGCTACTCGACGCACTGGAGCTCAAGGGAGGTCGACGGTCGACGGACGACGTGTGTGACGCAGGACTAGTCAGTCCATGCCGAGTCTCAGCGTACCTGTACTGTGACCCCCTGACGACGGCCGCCAGCGTGACAGCTGAGCGCGGCGCATGGCGGGGTTGCGGACGCTGCGACATCACCGACATCAACCGACTTCGTGTCGAGTCCAGCGAGTGCAGATGTGACAAGCGCCGTTGGATAAGCACCGATCCGATCCAAGTCCATGCCGAGTCGACTAGTTCGTCTTCTGGCCGTGAACGCGCCGAGGGAGAATGCGACACCGGCGAGACTGCTTGGCTATAGCTGACGACTGAGTTATTAATTGCGTCGACAGACAGACAGACAGACAGACAGAAACTGATTGATTGATCGTGCAAGTGAACTGTCCGGAGGGGTTCGGCTCGTTCGGTGCATGATGAAGTCTCGATCGCTCTGCAGAAACGTTCTCGTCAACGTCGCTTAATTTTTTTCAGGGCATCAACAATAAATAACATGATTTCTTCTTTTTACTTTGTAATGTAATGATATTTTTTCTTATTTTTTTCTAAGGACAAACGGCTGCAGGAGCGTGCAGATACGTAAGATTTCGCAACGGAAATTCATCATTTCATGGTAAACCTCCTTTTTTAAAAATTTTATTTTTTTCTTTTCGTTTTTTCTGCTTTTCTTTTAAGCTAGGCAGAAGGTTTTGACAATTCTTTAAACTCTCCGAGCTGGTTTAAGCAATGCCCGGTCACCAAACACATTTTGGTGTAAAATAATATTTACAACGCATAAAACGTACAGAACCCCAAAGATCACCGATAAAAGACGGTACGACAGAAATACATAACTTATCCTATTTTAGTAAAACACGTGCCTTTTTCGCAACATTTTTTCTTACAGTTTCTATCAGTTTTGAATCGGTTCGGCACGTTCTGGTACGCCGGTAGACCGACCATATGCTGGAACCGGACGGCCGAGCAGGCGCGCAGTATGAACCGTAAGCCGACCATGATGGAGTGGAAGGTGGACGGAGCGCGGTCGTGTACGGGATAGAAATGAAAGATTAATGAGACACGTGGTTTATGAATCTACCGATGATATATCGACAAGAGATGGCACGGCTTACGCCTGAGCACTTCTTGCAGATTGAAAAGTGTGCGGCAAACAAAAAACTGCTACAAGACGACTTGCATAAAAATAAATGTCCAATTGATGTATGAGGTCTTGCGAGCTATTAGTTACATTAGCCCTATACGCTTAGTTTGCTGTGACCAAAATGACGCAAAATGACTGTAAAACATATGGGACATAACTAAGAAAATAACATTACTGCACTATACAAATTTACGTTTTGCTCATTTTCTTACTTATTTAATGTAACTAAAAATTAGCTGACCAACGCAAGAAACAATTTGCATATTATCGAAGTAATAAAATCCGATTTTGTCACACAAGTACCATATAAAAATACTCAGTTCTGCTCAGTACTTTAGTTCGGCAAAACACGATTTTCCACCTTAAAGTTAGGTTTAATTTAATAAAACGGGTATGTTAATTTTTGCGACATTTCTGCTATTTTGCGTCTCGGCCAGTTTGTGCGGTTTGTCCGAAAATTATTTGTTATTTTATTCACAGTATTCAGCTCGTGGAAAAAGTTGGCTATGATAGCTGCCGCGAAAGACGCGGCGATCAATCGAACCTCTTAGATACAACCTCAGGCACGTACAGAGCGACGTAACTGAACTGAACCGAACTTGCATGGTTTGGTTTTTAACAAACTGACCAATGGGTAAGCAATAATGCATTACAGTAGGCAACGTCTAACGGTGTCGTTGGTTTACGTGACTATGCTAACGTCCGCGTCAACCAATGACCAGTGGGCTGGCCCTGTTTGCCCATTGATCAGTTCGTCAAAAAAACTAAACCGTGTCAGTTCAGTTTAGTTTAGTTACCTCGCTCTGTACGTGCCTTCAAACGCATGCCACAGTAACAGGCCTGCCGTGTATGGCTAGGTCCAGTCTCGCGTTTTACGAGCGTTAAAAGCATAGTCTCCATCAGCGGCGGCTGATAAATACCGGCGTGTAGGCTACGTACGGCGAGTGAAGGAAAGCTTCAGCGGCGAGTGAGGAAGCTCGGAAGAGGCAGACTGCATGTAAGAGATGCGCAGGCAGTTACGGGGACAGTGTGTGACGTTGACCATGCAGCAGCAGCAGCAGCAGCAACGTTTGCAACAGTGTGCCCGGCTACTCAACTGGTAATATACAGTACAAACTGTCTCTGCCGTTAGTCAGAGCGAACTATAGGCCTACAACGACGCCAACGATGGCCTACAACGATGATCCGCCACTGGACATGCTGACAAAAAGTGACAACCTGTGATTCGCTGGGTCAAGTGATGGTGTACTCGATGTGAGAGACCGTTCTCTCGTGACACACGTGACGTCACACCAAACAGCAGCAGCAGCAGCAATAGAACCTCGCGGGACGGGCTCAACGCTCGACTGCATCTGACTGACCACACTGCATGACGTCGGCCTGGTCGTCCTGGAGTAACATATCCGACGCTGAAACCGGCACCGACGACGATCGACTGACAAAAATCCACCGGACACAGTGGCTTTTATTCCCCCAAATCGAAGTCGGGCGCAAGTCCCCCCCACTTTCAGGCTCAAGTTCGCCCCACGTTTGGGCTCAACTCCCCGCCCCCTTTTCGGGTTTTTTTGTTAAGGGTGTAGATTGTCCAGTGAAAAATAGAGGGAAGTTTTGATCTACACCATTAATAAAACTTTCCCTTCCCTATTTTTCACTGGGCGCAAGCTGCGTCCATCAGGTATAGGGATAGAAATCACTGACCGAACAATAATTTCGATTTCGGAATCTAACCGAAGTCGTCAGACTATGTATTATCAGAAAAACTGGCACATTTTGGTTGCCGTAATTTATTATGTCGTTTTGTTTTATTTTTCTGGTAATCGTAAGATGCTGTTCTATCGTCGCGGGCTTAACGTCGCAGACGAAAGACTCCGTCTTCCAGAGACAGCAGGAAACAATGCTCTTGCATAAAAGTCATCAGAGATCAAAATCGGATTCATAGTTTGACGACTTAAGTTACGCATATTGAAAACCAGCCTGGTGGCATTTTTTCGGTGGCTTTTTGTCCTGAATTCTCAGGAACCGCCGACCAGCTGCAAGCCACGGTTGTATGGCGTCGGGTGATTTGCGTCATCGGCCCGGTCTCGCATCGCTTCATCGCCGTGCTGTGTCGCTCCCTGCCTGTCCGCCCGTCCCTCCGGTCCGTCTGTCCGTGCTGTCGTTTACTCGCAGTCGTACTTGTCGCTCGATGCATGCGGTCATCGCTGACTGCTTCTCGAGGGAACCTCCGGTCAGCTTATGCGCGTCCGGTTTACTTAGACGCACTCGCAGATTAAGATTGAGTGAGTGAGCGGATGGCGTGTCGGGAAGGATAGCCTAGCGTCTGAAGCAAGCAGTAATGGACGAACAAGCGCCTGTCTTTTGGCACCACTATCGAGTCGCACGTCGTTTTGTTCGTTACTCGCAAAATGCTAATTTTGACCGGGGTTTCGACCTCCAAAATATTTCGTTTCCATGAGCAACCTGGGCTCCTGTCTGTACAGAGTTACTTGATACAAGAGAAAGTGTTCCTGCTAAATGACATCCCGTGGCTTTAGCGGGGTGCACGAGTGTAACAGACAGACGACAGAGAAAGAGAGGAGGAGAGAAGGAGTCTGACAGACCACGCTAAGGTGTCGTCTGTCGCGATAGTTGTTAGTTCCCATGGCAGTGTGCTGTATGTTAATAACAATATTAATGTCAGATTATAAAAAAATTGCAAAGCTATGTACAACTAGCATCAGCGGCGTAGCCTGAAATGTGAATTGGGGACCTTCTTTGCCGTCTCCTCTCTTCCCCGTTTCCTTTTATTCCCTTCTTTTCTCCTCTTTTTTTCTCACCCTTTTTTCTTTTCCTCCTCTTCCTCCCTTAAAAGTAGGACCCTTAAAATTAAGCTCTTCAGCCGGGTCTGCGGCGGAGCACCAGCCGAAATCGAATTTGGTGCATTATAGCTTTAAAATATGAGATCTGGTGGCAACAACCAACAATGTCTATTTTTTTTTTAAATAAACTGGCCAACTTTAGTGCAGTTTAAACGTATGTTTATGTCTTGTTTAGGGAATTGGGGAGGCCTGGACGCCGCTGCACAGGCTGCACACCCTTGCCACGCCACTGGCCACCATCCACGTTATCAGAAGCGACGTGCCTATACGTTTAACCTGCGTCGTCGGGACGAAGCGTAGACCTACTGTTGTAATGACAATCATGCTAAACTTTTTACTGCGGTTATTTGACGTCGCTTTAGGGTGGTACAATTAAAAGGAAAAGAGCAGGAGATAACTGCACTGATCACACCCAAGGGATAGGCTATGGTGACGGTTGCGTTCATTGAATAGGGTGCAGACGTGCCTGCACGTCACCCTCACCAGGTTTGTCCAGTCTACATAGCGCCACAGTCGGAATATCAAAGCTAATCTCCGGGGGAGGGACGCCTTCTCTGTGTATGGCTGCTTGTCAGGGTGTGTTTGGTTCGTTTAGGCCAAAGCTCCACCCGCTTCAATTTGTCGTGCAATATTATGCAAATATTGACTAGCGTCGAGGGCATTATTGACAATTTTGTAGCCAAAGTTCGTAAAATATTGCCCGATCAAGGTCGAAGACCAAGGGCAATATTTTACAAACTGAGGGAAAAAATTCCAATAATGATCGATAACGCCAGTTGTTATTTGTTTTGTTATACCTCAACGCAAAATTTGTGTATTTTACGGTCCCTTCGAATGAAGTAAACAAACAACATGGTTGTCTGCTGATAACGTACGACGTACGGTTTAGCCACAATACAACCAGCCAGCCATCTGTCGTCGGCGTGGTCATAGACGTCTTAAATATAAATGAGGCGTGACCAGTCAATAATCGCTTTAATATTGCCTCGAGAGCAATATTAAAGCGTCACTTGATGTGAGTTAGACCAGTTGCGTTTAGGTATTTTGCGCTGATGTATAACAATATGCTGTTGAACAAGCTGTAGGCTTTTACGACAAATCCTCAGCGGGTGGAAGCGAGTGGAGTTTAGGCGACATCTGCACGGACGTCGTGACGGACGAGCGAACAAACAACTGACAATGTCTGCGCTTCGTGACCATCCTCATTTTACTTTCCCTTTAGTTCTTGATCGCCGCACTGGGCTGAGGGCACCTGCTTCTTGTAGCAGAGATGCAAAGCCAACAATGACAATGTTTGCGCTGGTGTGTTGTTGCAGACTACAGATAGATAGATGAACAATGCGTTCGACGCCTCTGGACGGCTGGTGGCTCAGCCTCGCCTGCATTCACTGGGTGATAAGCGCACAGCGACAGCTCGTCGTCGACACGGCCGACGGTCTGTAATTTTACTCCGTATCTATAACACGCCGCTCGTTATTCCTAGTGATAATCACCACGCATCACCACCGGTCATCATCTCCATGCACACAATGGCTCTGCTGCACTCGTCGCCGCCACTGTAATCAGTGCACGATAATACCGTATTTTATGCGATTCCAAAATGCCAACAGTCGTGGCCCGTATGAATGATATCGCCGGCGCATTCGAGATTTCTTTTAACCGAATGCGCTGTATAAATTCGCCGACATTTTTTTGCGCATTTGCATACTAGTCAAATAATGTTTGCAAATTAAACGAAATTGGCTGATTGATATGCATTTATAGTGACCCAGCAAAAAAGCATTACATGTAGTTTATTATGAAAATTTATTATTAGAGTGATGTTTATTAAACATTGAGTGCACTGTATATGCTCAGCACTTCTGCCTGTCTGTCTGTCCGTCACACATATAAGCTAAAACGACTAAATGGGTTATCGACTTATCTGCATTTTTGTATGGATTTGTAACTCCTGTAAAAAATAAGGGTAGGTCATTCCGTTATCTCACTGTAAGCTGCAGAAGTGAGTCATTCTCAAATTATCGAAAACCTTAATCCCCAAACACAGCTCTTAACCCAAAATTTTAATACTCAGAGTCACAGATAGATTATACCACATAGGCCTCAAAGGTATGTTAGATCGAAAGAAAGAAGACCGAAGTGAACTCATAAGTATACGAGTTGTGTTTTAAAGTTGCTCATCACGATGGTCATACTTTGACAAGCTCGTTATTTTGATCAAAGAAAAGTGCGCACAATGCTTTTTTTGTTTTTTGTTTCTCAACTACAATCGTCTAGTATGAAGAGAAAGCGCCGTTTTGTCACGTGATCTGTGACAAGTGCGAGTGTATATGCTTTAGCTGGCTTTGTTGCGGCTTAACGAACACAACACGTACAGGGTGGGCCAAAAATGGAACCATTTTTGTACACCTTATAATTTCACCAAATATTAACCAATTTTCAAATTGTTTTTACTCTCAGAATCAGAAGACAATTTGTAATAAAATTATTACTACAGATCCGACCACACTGTAAGTGTGTCGCTACACTACCTTGTAAAATGTCACTGTCAATTAATAACAAGACAATTTCTGCAGCAACACATTTTAAGAAATTAACAGCAGAAACAACGCGTTTGTTGTCTACGTTATTATCTAAAAAGTCACATCTCACAGTTTTTTCATCAAATGTTGAATGTGTCCTCTTTGCTGCTGGGCGATGCATCAAAGACTGCGACGCCACTGACCAATGGCGCGATTAGCCAAACGCTGCGGCAGTTAGCCCCACTCAGTGACAATCGCTTGCTTCAGCTGATTGACTGCCGTGAATCACCAACATTTATAGGCCATCTGTTGAAGAACATTCCGAACAGCATAACTGACAGGATTTATGTCCGCGCTGTTTGGGGGCTACATGCCAGGCTCGATCAACGTTGATCACGCAACTGGTCAGTGGCTTTGCCGGCCTGAGTGCGTCGTCTGACATTTCACAAGGTAATGTAGCGACGCATTTGAGGTTTGGTGGGATATATAATGATAGTTTTATTACAAATTGTTTTGTGATTCTGACAGTGAAAAATTTTTGACAATCGGCTAATATCTGGTAAAATTATAAGGTGTACAAAAATGGTGCCATTTTTGGCCCACCCTGTAGGATTGATGGAGAGTGCGATAGAAACAGCAGCGAATGTTCTTTTTTGATTTTGCTGTAAAAAGAGTCGGATTTGTAAAAAGCGATGATAATCCAGTATTTAGCCAACAGCGGCACGGAGACATGCATTGATAATCTTTAATTCACCGATCACGGTAGAATAACACAAAAATAACACAATAGCAACACCGAAAAAAGAAAAATAGGTCTACATATACATATACGGTCCATAGTCCACCACAGTGTCACAACAGTAGCAATGTTGTGTTTACTCTTCGCCACGTTCGAGGCTGTACGATCTCATGTGGTGTAATAATTCATAGAAAATATTTTTTTACGGCAGTCGATAATTTTTGCTTTACTCGCCCACTTGCATTAAAAACTGTGGCACAAAGCGGCAGAGACATGAAACCGAAAGGAAGAAAACTATGAATAAACGAGGAAAAGAACAAATTGATTTGACTCCGGTCTATTAATGGAGCATAGTTCCAACCGTCGTATGCGCGGTTAATTCGTCTTTAGTCCAACGACGTGTCTGTAATAATTTCATTGGTGAAATTAGTCCGGATGCCAGGTATGCACGGGTATTGATGCTGTCGCCTCAACACCTTGGGTAAGGCGGCGTCGGGCGGGGAGCTGTTCCCGCCATCAGCTGAAACCCCAGTCAACCCTGGTCCACCCTGGTCTACCCCGGCCGCCCGGCTGTTCTGGCGCGGTCGAGACGAGCGAAGACGGATGTTGCGGACGTGACCCGAGATGGGATCAGACTGATTGTGCATGGCGGCTTGCTTGCTTTTGTCAACCATTTCCACATTCTCGTCTCTGCCGCCGTACAGGTGCCCCAGTATAGGACCGCTCCCCCAGAAAAGTCTCCCCAGCAGACAATTTTCTGGTAAAAATCCGCCCCATTCGAGTGGGGCGGATTTTACCGGTAAATTGTTGGCCGAGGGAGACTTTTCTGGGAAACGATTCTATAATGGGGAAAGACTTTTTATAGGCTCGCGACGTCTTAATAATAGCTCCCCCTTATTAAAATATCGCCTGCCCCATAAAAGTACATCAATTTCGTAATTATCTCTCCCCGGGTGGATTTTTCGTGTGGGAGATATTTTGATTTTTGATGTGACACCGGCGCCGACTCCGGCGCATAACGGGTGGGCGGGGTTTCTCCATCCGCAATCCTTTTTCTTCCTGGGCCACGTGACCTCGTGTGTCACGTGACCTCGCGCCACGCCGTCGCAGCTCGATTAATTGCTAGTTCCCGCCTGATTGCTGCTCGCCACGCCGCCACGACTTTGACGCATTAAAACTTCACAACTCGCTGGTCGGTCGCCGGTACGACGCCGTTAAGATAGCCGGAGATAAACCCGCGTGTACTTAGGTATATTGACGAAACGACAGACTAGCACAGCAATCGGTCGCTGTACGAACTGGCAGATTTGAGGTGAGATAGTATTGAATGAACATCTGCATTTATTATTCAAGCATATCAGCCAGAAATCGAAATAGAATAAAATGTGTTGCCTACTACACTGATTCTGATACAACGCCACTGTTTAATATTAACACTATAGTCTAGCTTATCGACAGCCTTCAGCCAATTCTGACACTTGAAGGAAACGACTAAAGCGAACTAAACGAACACAGTACGATGCAGTACATAAATTACTCCGAGAAAAAGGGCAGATTTGGGAGTCAAACTCAGCCAAAACATGCAATTGCATATTTCTGCTAAATTGTCAGTCCAAACAAATACAACCGAGCGATTCCGTCCATCGTCCAATTACTTTGCTACTTATTTTTTACCATTAACTAGTATGCGGTGAATAAAATTGCTAACAAACGTCGAAGCACGATTAGCGAAAAAAAAACTGTCAGTGTCGGCAACTGTCAGTGTGTGTCGGCTGACAGTCGCTAGTCAGGTACAGCAACGAGCGACTGCGGCAGCTGGGCCAGGCTTTCGATTGAACTGGGAGGATGCTGTGAAGGTGTATTGAGCATCTGCGTCCGTCCGTACGTCCGTTCGTCCCCTTTGTCCGTCCGTTTGCGTGCGTGTGTGTGTGTCTACTGCTTGCGCGGAGATTGCGATAAAAAAATTTAACGGTGGCGGCGGCTGCTCGTCAACGTGCGCTAGCTAGCTAACACAGGTCAACGGCATGAATCCAGTGTCGAAATAATCACCCAGGGAAGACGCCGGATCCAGGATTTTTAATAAAACGCGCCTGCCTCCTGCAACGCCACCGGTTATCGACAAACGACGCTGTTCTGTGGCCGTTTTCGTCGACCGGAAAAAATTAAAAGAGACACAACGACGTAACACACTGTATCGACCGACAGCGGTAGGGGTTAGCTTGTACGTCAATCTAATACGACGCTACGCGATGTGTAAAAGGTAAAAATAAACGTAAAGGTGGTGTATAGCTCTTAATAAGAAACCCTTCACAGAGCTACGGAGCGTCACCTGCCATATGGTACTACACAGTGGTAGCTGCCACCCGACACGGGTGAACGCGCCTCGCCTTAACTCCAGCCATGCAGTGGCAGCCAGACAGGCCGGTACTCGATTTATCTACCCCGGAGGGATGGAAGACTGAGTTGACCTTGGTGTTAGTTATATACGAAGATGGTTTGCAGTCACCCATCCAAGTAGTAACCACTTGATAATGTCCCGACCTGGAATTGAACCCACAACTATTCGATCATAAGTTTGACACCCTACTGTTACACCACCAGGACAATAAGTGGTAGGCCTAACCTGCCCCAAATAAGGCTCAAAGTAATTTAGCAATGCTATTTCGGGAACAGTGAATTCGTATGGCACAGTTTGACGCTGCCGCATGCTGTCTATAAGTCCGGTTGTAGTTTGCAATGCGCTATTTGACTGAAGGTTCTGGCTGAAATACGACGTGTGGCCGAGATGATTAGAAGTCAGGAGGATCGATGTCATTTTGATTTGATGACACAAAGGTATGAGAACCCGAGAGGGACGACGACTTTGTCACAAGACAGAATTAAGTAGCCTGCACGTACCGCCAACGCTGGTCACTAGAACCAAAAAAACAGAAGAGAAGAAGAAGAGTAAAGAATAACTCAAAATCGCAAAGCGCCAGCCGATATACTTCGCACCGATCAACCGAACTGTTTAGGCCTATCCAGAGTTTAGCTTCGCGTCAGCCAGCAGCATCCATCCGTCCACGAACGGCAGCCGCTGAGGACAGAAAATCGCTCGGTTTTAGTTTTGTGACAGCAAATCATGATGAATGTGCGGGTGTGATCGCACACGCTCACACACACCTACACCCTTTCCTTTTTTTGTCTCTCCCAGTATCCCGCCAAAATCTCGTCCGTGGAGATTGCTGCATGTGCTACTTGCTAAACGTGATTACGGGACGATTCGTTGGGTCGTTTTGATAGCTGTATTAGAACGATTCGTGCACTGGGAGGGGAGGACAGGACAGGAGAGCGAATGCTATAGGAGTGCTGTTTTGTTGATGGTTAATTTTTGCAGCCAACAGATGGCTAGAAGTTCAAAGTAAACCAACTAAAACTTCGCAAAACTCACTAGCGACATATATGATGAAAACCAAGTCATATGCAATACACTTTCTGTTATTCACTATTTCGCACAAGGCGGCATTAAATCGGGCTGAATAAATCGTCATACTGCAGCATCAAAGGAGATGCACGGATAGTCTCAATACCCTAGACGCAGAGCAGACGGTGTCCATCCGTCGGTAGTACTCAAGTCGGTGAAGCAAGTCTGCGAGACCGCATCGTGATCACCCCGCGTCATCTGACACATAGATCCGTGCATGTACGTGTGAATTACATACCAACCACCGGTGCACCGGCAGCAGTCTTGCTGTTATTACCTCCGTCAAGGAGGTTATGTTTTTGCCAGACTTTGTTTGTTTGTCTGTCTGTCTGTCTGTCTGTCTGTGTATTAGCAAGATAACTCAAAAAATTATGGACGGATCTTTCTAAAATTTTGAGGGTAGGTCGGGAATGGCACAAACTACCAGTGATTTAATTTTGGGGGTGGTCCGGAAGGGATCCTGGATTCTGGATCATTTTGAAATTTTCGTTACCATTGCTTTCAATGGGGCATAAGGGAAACCGCTGCAAAACCGAAGATGGTGCTGCCACCTAGCGAACAACATTACTTTGGCGGAGGTTTGCGGGCTCTGACTGCTTTCTAGTTTTTGATAGGCCTACTCACGTGAAAGCTGGTTGTTTTTATAACACTGTGTGTACTTCACGGATGTGCAGATTTGGGACGAGAGTGTGTAACGGCTAACTCGTAATGATGTCGTGCTGCTTGCAGTAAATTTAGTGAGTACATGTAAAACATTAAATTTGATTCCAATGGTACATAACAACCAAAAACAGCAGTCTCGTTAGTTTCTACCAACCACGCCCATAAACGTCCCAACAAATGTGCTGAATACAAAGTGGGATAATAAAAGTGTGCCATGTTCACAGACTGTGTGATATTATCGTGTTTGATTTGATGTGATATAAACCTATAATATACGTCTCTGCTTGCAAAAATTTGTCAATACTTCGCCGCGCTGATCTATAGATACGAGAAAGGTAATTTAGATATTATTCGTCACATTATTTAATAAGTTTGTGGTGACAGAAACAAAGTTTATTCATTGGTAACGTCGATCCATGATGATTCCGACACATCTGCCATGCGTGCCGGTTGCATTTAGGCATTTATTGCTGTCCGTCCGGATTCGAGTTCACACGCGCTGCCACTGTCAGGATTTGGCTTCGTCCGAGCCGGGTTGGTCGTCAGCTAGCTCGGCATTACAGCACGGTTTATGGACATCAGGTCATCGGGCTAGCCGTTGACTGGGTTGGCGGAAACGTCCGACGCCTTCATTGCCGCATATTAATGCTCGGCTTAGAGAAGAGACGCCAGTAATAATCACATTATTTTAGAATGACGGCGTTGTCTTTCAGTGATCCACAGTTTATAGGCCTACAGCGTGTTTTTATGAGCTTGTCGTCATCATTTTAGTTACTAGTTAGCTACGTGACAACTGATTCCTGCGCTCGGCTAATACTGGATAGTCTGGACTCTAGACCATGGTCTGGACACTCTGGACTTGGGTGCACGACTCGTTTTGTCTGACGTATTCAAGCGAAGTAAATTAATCTGTTGGCGTTCGCGCGAAACTTGTTAAAGCTGGCAAAAGAAGTAATTAGCCGGCTGGCATCGGGGCGCCGTAGAATTGTGCCCGAGAACGCGGCGTGTCTAACGACTCACTGGGCTCGGCTGAGTGGGCGCCACGCACATGAGCACGACTAGCGGCCAGCAATTTAGCGTAATCTCGTGGGATTCGGCGAACAATCGGACTGTCCACAGCGACAGATTACGCGTCAGCCGTCCAGACAGGCGAGAAAGACCGTACACTGCGCTGGTCCGCGGAACCGTCGCGGTCCGGATTCTGGCTGGCTGGGGTGATGTTGTCTGTCCCGGCCGGTGAACGGTGAATCGGAACCAGCAGTAGACTTGAGTTCTCACGACGACCACTGGATTACCGCCCGGATCAGATTAACACAACAACAGCGCAAAACCGGTCGGGCGATAAATCAGTAGCTCGGAGTCAGGAAGATCAGTCTGTTGTCTCCGGCCGCAAAACTAGAGCCTTTTTCAGCAGCGCGGATTTAGTTTACGTGCCGCAGTGTTCCGGTAGAGAACGTTAGATAAACTGCAGGTCACTGCACAACAGTTTCGAGAAGTTTCATGCATCTCATTTCTAACTGTTCGAATTAATAGCGTGGAGTCCACGGGTTGTGTCATGCGTTGCTCGCTGTATTTCGCTAAACCGACTTCTCGGCCACTTTAATCGATATCGTCAGGTTGGATTCTTGTCTGTTCTAGGAGTTAATTGATAATGCAAAGCATATTATTGCATGACAAGAAAGATATCGTTTGAAAATAGATTAGAGGCCTACATTATAATGCAATGTGCATTTTTTCAAAACAACGTAAAAAGCCAAGTCAGAGTAGCAAAGTAAGCTGCATATTATTACAGAATAAAATGAAATGCTTGATTGAAAATAATTAATGTCACTTCATAGATTAGAGGCAATTAAATTAATTAGCGCAGCAAAAGTTATTGTAAAAACAAACGATACAAATTGCTTATGATTACTAAAACGCATTATATAAAATATCAATATTAAATCTAAATTTACACAGTCTATTCAGCGCCTATAACATTATTTTCGTGTTTTGCAATATCATGTCTTGCATTTCCACACTCTGGCACTTGGTCCTAGACTTCCGAGCCGCCGTCGAATATCCGGATCCGCCGAAATTTTCGCCATCCGCTGGAAAAATGCGGCTAGCCGTAATCACCGCCAAATTTCCGAAATTCATTAGCCGCAAAAAATAGGTTAACCGTTCTTCAATCGTGCTTCGGTTTGGTCTGCCTTTTATACCCAATTTACATCGCCAACACTGACGCGACTCAACTGCCATGACGTTATGAACAACACTTCTGAAAACCTAAACTAAACATTTGCTCGTGGACTAATTTGAAGCCACATCAGCATGCACACATATATGAAGTTTTTTTATGTGCACTGAAAAATTATTGTTGTAGCTGCATTTTAGCCGAAAATTAGCCGTTACTTGGCCGGAAATTTTTGTTTGCGACAAAATTCGGCTAATTCACATATCAGCCGTATTTCTAGTTCAGCCGGATTTATTTTTCTGAAAATTCAGCTAGTGAGTCTACTTGGTCCGTCTTTTAGTAGAAGCTTGCTGTCCGCCTTCTTTACACGTGGTATGTCCACCTATTTCTGCAACGAAATCATTAACAATATAACGGTAGCGTGCAATGTAATTGGATGTAACGAATTTAATAATAGCAACCGTCGTGATGTTCATTGTGATGTTTTGGCGTGCACAGAGTGTAGTCGGGTAACATACAAATACGACGCTCCGCATTCACAGTCGCGCACGTTCTATTCGCCGAACTTTCCGAACGTTTACCCGGTCAATGAGGCCTGCATTCTCTACTGGTTCATCGGTGATGCTAATCACATCGTTCAGCTTCGCTTCCTCGAGTTCGATCTTGAAACTCCGTCGCACGCGTCGCATCCTCGCTCATCCAGGTACGTTATGTACACTGGTACTCTGCTCCTTATCCTACTTTAGATCTTAGTTCATCCCGCATTCTGATGCGTGCATTGGACCAAACGTTGACGCCACCCTGCTTTTTTGCTGCCAGTTCTGCAACATCTTTCTAGCGAGTGTTCATGCCTTTGACTTCTACTATGTTGCCTGACGAGCTATTCTGCATTCTTTTATTTTTAAGATGTGACCTAGGCACTTAAATGTCTGAAATGCTGGCTGTAGCTAATTTGCTTTCAGGGACGTCCGTCCCCTCTCAATTCCAGGAGGCAACTCATCCATCAACTCGAACGCTTTCCCTTTTTTTCTTCTGCTTTCTTTCCTTTCCGTTCTCTCCCTTTTCGTCTTTTCCCGCGGCTAGCTGTCTGGCAGTTAGTGGTTCTGGCGGCGCATTCACCTGTCTCGGGTGGCAGGTAACGCTGTGTGATCCCATGTGACAGGTGACTCTTCGTAGCTTCGAAATAGATTTACTACGATGAAATATACCATTTGACTATGCATTGTAACCGTTTACGCGCAGGTGTGATGACTACCTGCGTCTGTATCTGGACGTGGATGCGGGTGACGTGTTGACGTCGGCCACGACGTCTAGCTACGAGCTGTGCGGAAACATCTCGGCGCTGCCGATGAAGCAGTTCTACTCGTCTCGTCAGGCGCTTGCGATGCGATTTCACTCGGACGCCCTGCGAGGCAACCGCACCGGCTTCCGTGGCATCTACCGTTTCGTCGACAGAGGTTGGTCAACCAGTCTTTCACTTGCTACATTTGCTGATCCAGAATTTTGTAATAGGCAGGCAAAAAAGAAAAGGTGGAATCTGAGGAGGGGCTGGGTTTTCTCTCCTTTTTTGTCCAAAAATTTTAGACTTTTATGCAGAAATAATGCATTTTTGTGCAAACTTTTCTTTTGGTTATAAAAGTCATAAGTTATAAACAAGTTCGGATGTGTTTTATCTGAAGTAAATTTAAAAGTAACAATCAGTGATTGATTTTGAGACGGTCAAAATTTTCACTAAAATCTATTTATAAATGTCTAAAAAGATGCTATCATTATTCAAATAAAAAAGGTTTTGAGATATAACAGCTATTTACCGGAGTTAACAAATTTCGGTCTATTTTGTCGTATAAAATGACACTTTTACGGCATAGCCTACAGCACACACAGTGTCAAACGTTTATTCGCCAAAAGCGCAGCGGCAGAAAGAAATACGTAATTTTACGAATATGTCCTAATAAAGTGTTACGTTATAACTTTATTCTTTTTTAGTGGGACTTTAAGTTTTTAAAGCTTCCTGCATATTTGCGTTGCTGATTATAGTGGTCAATGCCATTAGCATTCATTGGCGTTTCCGATTAATCAGACACTCAGTGATTGCGTATGAGAGTGGGTATGAGAATGGAGTAGTTTACTGGGCTGAGATGGGAACAGCCATCTGCTAGTAAAGTGTAAAATCTGTAGTCGTCGTAGCGGAGTTTTGCGCTATCGATTGATCCAACCTTTCGTCGTCGACCGTGGAAAGTTGGAAACCCGGCAGCATTGCATTGCGCGGTCTAACGACCGGCTTGGACGCACCGCGGCACCAATTTCGACCGAAGTCGCAAAACCGGTAATTGGTCCCAACATGGTCCACACATGCAGTGCATCGAATTATTGTTTTGAAAGGCACGTTTATGGTACAGATTTGGCCAGACTTATTGTAGGTGATCGTAGTCTACATCAACATAATTGATATATACCGACGTCGACAAACTGCGTTGTTATGAGTACCAAAATAGATAAAACCCACCCATGTCACTCCAGGCTAATATCTGACGAGAACAGGCAAAACTTGACATTACTCAAAAAGTTTATAAACCTCTGCCAAAACTGGCAGAAATTCTATCCGGACTTTGCCGTACATTTATTATGCTGTGTACGTTTGCACAGAAATTAAAATGTAGCGATATTTCTTTACCGATTTTTATTGCTGCTAATTTTTGTTTAGCTTATCGTAAGTAAAAAAATTTAAAAATCGTTCTTTTAACATTTTATTAAGTTATAAAGATTTAAAACACGGTGGCTTATTTTTGGACAGTCCGGTAAACTTTCCAGCTCGCGATATAGAAATGATCAAGCTAATCTTCAATCAATAACGTTATACTAGTGTGCAATACCTCTAACTGATCATCGGAAGTTAACAGCTAGTTTCTCTGTTCTCTCATCTACACGCCTTGGCCTTCTGCGCTATCATTAAGACGCGTACGGAGCGACATAACTGAACTGAACGGAACTGACACGGTTTAGTTTTTGACGGACTGACCAATGAGCAAGCGGGGCAAGCTCATTGGTCATTGGCTGACGCGTACGTAAGCGTAGTCACGTAGGCCACTAACGCCGTTGGACGGTACCTACTGTAATGCATTACCGCTTGTTTAATCATCAGTTCGTCAAAAACAAAATCATGTCAGTACAGTTCAGTTTAGTTACGTCGCTGTGTACGCGTCTTTGGCGAGCAGTATACGGAAGCGTGGCTGATTTATGGATTTCTGATGCAAAAATGTGCCAAGAATACTGCGCCGGAGTATCGTTAGTGGTATTGACTGACTTTCGAGCGTGATCGCGGTGATCACTAGCTAGCCTCGCATGGAGTCTTGACGATCGATCGATAAGACGTGATGATGAGACGGTGACGCCTACGTGATCATGGTCCGAGACGCTTCGTCGGACTCACTCGCTGCTATGACAGTGTGATGTCTTCGTGGCCACGCGCCCACGGCAGAGCAGCCCTGCACGCCGCGGGTCGTCAGTGACTGTCGCCTGGTCGCCGGTTAGCTCGCAGTTTGACACCACGCGATCTTCGACAGTCTATATAGTAGCCATGTAGGCGTCCTGCGGTCGGCTTAAACAGCCAATTCAGTGCCGGATTAATAGAATAAACTTACAGTTTTTGTACAAGCAGACTAAGGACACGACGTGGTATATAAATCGACGCTTTACTTACTCAATAAGTTACTTACTTATTTACACACATGTATTTCAAAAGTCAAACTATATAGAAAGCAGACTGTACAGTATTTTTTGTCCATCGTAATATAGCAAACAAATAAGTGCAGTTTTGTCCTCTTCTCTTTCCCGCCGCATTACTTATTTATCGTGAAGTAGTGATTTACTTGCTTTGGCGAATTAAATGCTGCTGCTCATGACAATTTGACTATTGAGTTCTGTATTTCACGTTGTGGCATCACATTGTCGCTGTCGTGAATATCACCGTGGACATTTGTATGGTGCGTTTACATCAGTATGTAGCGTGTAAATGACCAGATCCGGCCGGATATGGATAGCGACAGAAGAGAAATGTCGTGTCAGATGAAGACATGCAGCGTCGGCGTAGGGGCCTGTTTGTTCCGTTTCTGTTTCCGCAGGAAGTGCTAATTATGAAGAAACAGAAGAGCGGTACTGTGCATGGAACTGTGGGGCCGATGACGTGCGTAACATTCACCCAATAGCTATGCGTAACAAGTCTACGTTTCATCACGCTTTAAAGTGTATTTTGCGTGCTTAAAGGCGCGTAAAAAAACGACGTAACTGAACTGAACTGAACTGACACGGTTTTTGACAAAAGAGCGCGTTGGTCAGTGGTTAGTGCGTACGTGTGTGTACACCGACGTCGTTAGACGTTGCCTACTGTAATGCATTACCGCTTGCTTCTATGGCATGGCGGATATCACAATCTGTGAAGTTTTGTGTTTTATCTTTAATACGTACAGTGTGTTAGCGAAAACACAACTGAAGTCAGTGCTAGTTGGTTTTTATCAAAATGATGAACTTACGGAAGTGAAAAATCTTCTGTTTACGGATGCGTCGAAACTTGCCGTTGATGGCAAACAAAGCGTGATGGTCGTGCCAAAGCCACTGTGGATGAGCTGTTAAAGCTTTGCACGTTTCTTGATGAGCAAGGCTGTTTTGGTCTACTGCCGAAGTACGTTGCCGGCAATCTTGAT
>Ga0056128_1002288_pt1 | contig 22567 bp, 13 predicted proteins | sample WorMetLIZISLAND2_FD_71113 | JGI IMG/M metagenome (GOLD analysis project Ga0056128, IMG submission 71113) | Marine gutless worms symbiont microbial communities from Max Planck institute for Marine Microbiology, Germany - Olavius geniculatus... ... | reverse complement strand
TTGTCTCCCCGGCCACGACACCCTTGTTCGCACACACAGTTGGTAACTCGCCTGCTGTAGTTGAAACTGAATTTTGAAAGTACGGAGCTGTCCCTGTCGCATAGGCCTATACGTGAGCAATCACTGAAGCGTTTAGTGCACATTCCGTAGCAGTACTGCAAAGCACGTGTGATACTTGACTGCGCTAACACATGCATTTTTATTATCAAATTACGCCCAGTCATGACCTAACTGGGGAGCCCTAAACTGCGGACGGAAAAACTAGGTTTGAAGGTTTTGTTGTACAAAGAATACGGACACAAATTTCAAGATCCAGGAAGAACGTAATGACATGAAATGCGGTTAAAATATGAAATTGTATTTGGCTTGTGTTATAAACTGCACAACAAATAAAAAACAAATATCTAAAATTTGGACTTGTGATGCCCAGTCTAGATGAAGTCCAGCGCGCCATACTGAGGAACGGCCGTGCCGCGGGGGCTGACGATATTCCACCTGAGTTGTTAAAATGTGCCATCGATCCGGTCAGCAGAGCTTTACATGGTCTATTCTGCACAGTCTGGAAGGAAGGTATTGTGCTGTCACTATACAAGGGAAAAGGATCACGGTCCGAGTGTCGCAGTTACAGACCAATCGCCCTTCTGTCAGTCCCAGGCAAAGTATTTGCACATGTCCGGCCTCCTCGCCAGATTTGACCCCGTGCTTCAGAAGCATCGTCGGCCTCACCAATCCGGATTTACCCATTGTCGTTCCACACTGGATGCAATCTTGTCATTGCGTTTGTTGGCGAAAATCCACAGAGAGTTCCAACAGCCACTGCATGTCGCATTTGTGGATTTGAAAGCGGCGTTTGATTCCGTAGACAGGAACGCGCTCTGGAAGGCCATGCGTGGGGTCGGTGTTCCCTCGGTACTCATGAACCTGATCATCGACCTGCACACTGCAACGTCCGCCGGAGTGCGCCTAGCAGGCCGCCTCTCCGAGCCATTCACGACGACCTCCAGTGTAAGGCAGGGATGTGTCTTGACTCCCGCCCTGTTTTGCCGAGCGATGTACTACATTGTGGATCTCGTCAGTCGTAAAGTCGGCACCGAAGTTGGCCAGTCCACTTTCACAGACATTGACTATGCTGATGACGTCGCTCTGCTTGTTGACTAGAAGGAAAGCTTCCGCACCGCTCTCGCAGCAATGGATGAAGAAGCTTCCAAGTTCGGTCTTCGGGTTCTTGGACCAAGACAAAGCTCAAGAATCTTGGTGCGGGATCGACGCCATCGCCAATAATAGTGGATGGTAACACTGTTGATTCAGTAGAAGAGTTTACATACTTGGGCCACATACAGTCGAGTTCCAGCAACTCCGGACCAGAATACATTTGGCTCTTTAGACTTGCGGCTAGTGCAATGAAAAGACTCGACTGTATCTGGAGTCAGAGCAAGCTCAGTATTGCCACGAAACTCAGAATATGCTCCATGTGCGTGTTATCCATACTACTCTACGGCTCCGAGACTTGGACTCTCACACAAGCTGATTGGAAAAGATTGGATTCCTTCCATCTACGGTGCCAACGACACATCCTGCACATCAGCTGGTACGATTTCGTATCTAATGATGAGGTTTTGCGTCGTTCTGGCCTGTTCGACGTCTCCTACATCGTTCGTAAACGAAGACTGGGTCTCTGGTTATTTCGCCAGACTTCGAAGTGATGCACCGGCAAACCAGATCTTCCGAATCTGTACCAAGATGAGGGACGGTGACCGGCCTTCGCAGGAGTGGAGACGCGCCAACGGTCGACCACCCACCACCTGGATCCACCAGATCTGCTGTGACACGGGTGTTACAGCGACGGAGGCGCTGGAGCTAGCGGAGGATAAACCGTTTTGGCGAACGATCCCAACGGCGGGACGCTTCGGCTGATTGCTTCGCCTCCGGTGATGATGGTGAGGCTTCTAAGGTTTAGAAAACTAACTTTTTGAACCCGTCCCCAAAAGCAGCGCTAGCGTGGAACATGTTATCGGCATATCGTAAATAATGGTCCACCTTAACATTATAGGCTATTTCTTGACCGTAAAGTGTGAACCGAACCGCCCACTTTTGCCGGAATAGCGTACCTGTGACTCAGCGTTGTCAAGACGCCCACGCGTTATGCTTCTTGGTTCGTTAAAATGAACATAATTTGCTCTGCGTGTAAAAAAAGTCAGCCGTTTAATGTTCTACAGTTGTGTGTTATCAAGGCATGTACCGTAACTCAAAAACAGAGCAACAGAAAAATTATGCAAGTTGTGCGTACCAAGTGTAACTTGCGATACTATGTGAAAATCGAAAATTAAAAGGCAAGGTCATTGTCAAGGTCACAGGCAGATGAGCGCTACAAACGAGGGTGTATCATCCATCACGCCGCCTAACCCCGTATTAACACTTTCGGTGAGAATGTAACATTATGCTGCACCACGAAATAAAATTGTGCAGGTTAATTCAGTGCAATAATGGTCAAAATGCATTAGCTGCACGTGTAGGCTTACTGTAAAAGACGTAATGCTAATGGAGTGGGTTATAATGCACTTGGCGTCATTTCGTACTTTTGGTGTGTACATGTACTTTCAGTTTTGCATAGGGGTCGTCCAAAAATGACGTCACGCTCCGAGGCGGGAGGGGTGTTTACATTATTGTGACGACGTGTGACGTAGGGGAGGGGAGTTAAAGGAAGTGTGACGTCACACGCGTCTCATCTGTGAAAAGGCACAATAGACAGCCAAATTCATGTTGCCAACTCGCCGTATGTGTCAGGACGAGGAACATTCAAGAACACTGTGCTTAATTTCACACAATTTTGTGCATTAAATTGACAATAGACAATTTTGATAATGGATATAATTTTATATATTAGAATTACGATATGCTGAAACTCATCTCTGTACTCTACACTGCAGGCTGCCGTGGGGGGTTAGACGTTTGTGACGTCATATTTGAAGGGGGTCCAGGGAAGTGTAACGAAGGGGGAGGGGTAAATTTTTCCTTAAAATCGCGTGACGTCATTTATGGACGATCCCATAGGCCTAGCCTATCTGTAAAATCGTTTGAGAAAACAAGTGTTTACATTTGGGTTATTTTTGACCCCGATCTGCAAACGATCAAACAATTTTGATGTGCAAACGGACTGATAAAAGCCATAAAGGTCACACGTCAAGGTTATGAGATTCTAACGAATAAATAGGTACAATCTCGAGATATCGGATTATCGGCGACTTAAATAGTGCCTACTGCCAATAGTTCGATAATGGAGTTTTCCGATGCCGGTATGCAGTGCCACTTTAGGAATTGAACAGAAAATTCCCGACAATCTTTTCTCACCCTCAATACCTTCCGTCGGAAACGTTTTTCATCATGATTATAATTATTCGTACTACCGTTGGACGCCGTCAGCAAACGACCATTCAGCAGTCAACGGCGTCAACGCCGAACTTTCTGTCCTCAAGCTGTCCCGAACACTGACTACCCATAGCCTAGCCTAATAAACTACGAATAATTTATCTGTTTACTGTTGCCTGTAGTTGACTGTCTTGGCTGTAGCCAGCTCATCGGAAAATGTATGTGCGAAGTTAGGTTTATTTGGGTAAATCGACGTAAATACGAGGAGCGTTGACCTTTTAGGTTTAACGATTTCTCCGTATACGGGGACATCAAATATGGGTGCCCTTTAAAATGCTCTATTTTGGCTACTACTATCAAGTTTTATCAACTGGTTTAGCATGAAAACGGTCGCAGATAGATTCAAACTTGCGGCTTATCGTAACAAGCGCTGCTGACGGGCTTTCCAAAGGGACCAAGATCGATGACCTTAAACGACCTTGAAATTCAAAGTCAGGGTTTTAGTAATTTTTTTGCGTTTTTAGGTTGCGAGGCCTATTTTAACATCAAATTCCACTGAAATTACTGGAGATAGACCATGACAATTTGCGTACGAATTTTTTTTAGCATAAAACGTAGATTTTAACAGTCCATGTTCTCGACGCCGTACATTCAAGGGATTCTTTCTATAGGACGCCAAATTTGGGTGGCCCTTCAAAACGCATCATTATTTTATTGCACGTTGTACGTTTCACGTTGCCCCACGTGGCAGCACCGACGCTGTCGCGCGTTACGTTAGCTTTGCTCAAATTATTTGTTAACGTCGTCTCTTGCAACTAAAAATGCACTTGGTCCAGCGTTTCTTTAAAGGTCAGATTCCGTTGTAGTAGAATTTTTAACTTCGGTCTTCCAGCCAAAAAATGCAATAAACTATGTTGAAAAGTGGCAAAATATGATGTACACGTGTATCTTTTGGTTAACTGTGTCAGGCTATGAAGGGTTTGAGTGACCTTCGTAGCTCGTACTTCCGTCATAATGAATTTCTTTTGCGTGCGCGTGCGTAGCCTACGTTACACATTATTGTCACTCGAAGTCACGGTCAGTGCGCGAAACGTCAGGTGATGATTCGGCCACTGGGCGAGACGCCCAAGTGCAGCTCGTGCTGGCCACGTGTTGGCTACAGCTCAGCCGTGTCGCTGCATGGCATCTCAAGTCATATCAGCCATAAACTCATAGATGCATAGCACATACTAGCATCTATACATATACAGGTTGGTCCAAAAATGGCACCAGGTGTTATACTGTTTAACCTTATTAAATATTGACCGATTTCTTTCACTGTTGAATCAGTTGTAATAACATCTCTAACGATCTCAGCACACCTCAAGTGTGTCGCTACACTACCTTGTGAAATGAAATGTCAGCGTTTCGATGATCGCGCCATTGGTCAGTGGCGTCGCCTGCTGAGTGCGTCGTCCAGCGTCAAAGCGGACGCATTAAACATTGGATGTAAAACTGTAGGCTGCGGCAATTACTTTAGACAATAACTGAGACGATAAACACGTTGTTTCAAGTGTTACTACAGGAGTCGTCTTGTTTTCAGTTGTTGCTTTTAATACATTTATATTTCACAAGGTAATGTAAGGCCACAATTGATGTGTGGTGGGAGTTTCGGCGACATGTTATTACAGTTTTTTCCTTGATTCTGACAGAAAAAAATTATGAAAATCGGTTAATATTTGACGAGGTTAAGGCGTATAAAAATGGTGCCATTTTGGGCCGCCCTGTAGGATGTATCTGTGTTTCAGCCCCCCAGATGGGATGATTGACGACGTAAACGATCGGAGTACCGTGACTGACAACCATTATGACATCATTAATATAATGCCAGCCTTTTAGCTAAACTCAGCTCAATCGACCCATTTAACTTTTGCCCGACGAAAAAGCAGTCTATTACGGCCGGTAAGCTAGGGGCAATAGCTCACGCAAAATAGCACACTTACGGCCACTGGGGCGCAATGCAGCCTTACCGGGGGGCTCTGCTATTATAGGTGTATTGATAGGCCTAAAGTCACTGCGCGGAGACAGTCATTCAGTTGTAGAACAGACGCTTAGGCCTAGCCGACGTAACAATAATTCAGAACCGTGGCATGAAATTTTAACAGCAATTGAACGAAGCAGATCATTGAAAGAACTCTGGTATATTAAAGACGATGGCTACTCAGCCACGTGGTCGACTACCGTCGTCGACGTCGCTGTCAACAATCTACAGTCGCGAGGAAACCGACACGACCGAAGTGTCTGGACGACCAGCCGATCAGGTGGACGGCCCGCAGCTCGATACAGAAGTCTTTTTTACGTCAGGCGAGATGAGTGCCGGGACCGACCACCTGTTACCAGCTCAGCAATCCAACGACGACCGACGCCAGTCTTTCCGACGTCAACATTCCGTCGCGATCGACAGTCCGACTAACGACGATGCGGCACAGGCGTCCGCACACCTTCAGGAAAATACTAGAACTAGCCAGGTAACTGTCCATGTAGAAGCAACAAGAACCAACCAAAGTAATTTTGTAGAAGGCAGAATCGCTGTGGCAAGTCCATCCAGCTTTTTATTTGTATTACGCAGGGCAGCAGAGAACTTACGGTTTGGATGCAATTTGCATTTGCGCGTATTGGTCGGGGGTTTAACTCCCAAAATATCATCTTTCCTTATTAGCGACCTCATAGAGCACAATGTGCCATTGATCCCGATAAGCATATCTGCCGAATGGCATCAAAATTTGTCGAGCAGTTTAAGCGGCGGCACAAATGTGTCGGACAGACAGGCAATCACGCTACGAAGAAATGTGCAGCAATAGGCGAAATCGCTTGCAGTGCAAGAGCAATTCCGCCTGAAGACGCGTTAACGCATATAGGCCTACTGCACGTACTGACAATGTGTAAGCATGATTATAGCTCATCGACTTCTCTGTAAAAACTAGTAGGCCTATTATTAGGTCGCATTGCTAAAACATCAACTATTGTGAATTGTGATAGATATGGCGTTACAGTCTGTTTTGCTGTCCGTACGTCTGCGTGTACAATACAATACCGGCACAATACAATTTAGAGTAAAAAATGCCTATGGCACTGCAGTCACTTTACAGTCAACATTGTCAAGAGGAGGAAAACAAATGAGTTTTAAGTTTAGTCATAAATGTTAAAGCACTTTGAAGACGTCATTTTTGATGGCAGACTGTTCCAAGTTCTTGCTGCAGCAACAGGAAACGCTCGGTCGCCGATCGTGGACAGCTGTCTTAGTGGTACAGCATAGTGTATGTCTGTCACACTGCTTCGCAATGTTAAAGCATATGGACGGAACGAGATACCATTTGGGAAAGACACCGTGCATGTGGCTCCCAGGTAACATTATACAAGAATTTCAGCCAGGTCACCACACGGGAAAGAGATTTAGGGATCGGATGCTCGACTCTTGAAGCTACAGTCTTCGAGAAAATACTCATCTTATGAGGTACAGTGAGGTGAGGATAAACGTCGGATTTTTGTAATATATAATTGGCTTAGCCTATTTCGGTGTATTTGGCAATGCGCGTAGATACCGACAATACAAGTGCACAATGACGCGGATGAATCGCTGTCGGCAGTCTGTAGCGAAAGTTGCGCGTTGATGGTGAAAACACACGAAAACAACAGCCTCGTGGCGTCACCTGCTCCGTCGGTCTACAGCGACGAGCATCATTTATCGGAGACGATCAGAAGAAAGAAAGGAGCCGGCTCAAGAAGACGTAACAGTTTAATACAGGTTCGGCAAGCATTTGTTCGCAGTACAAAGTGCTTCTGGTTCAAACCGAAATTGAGTGCCGACGGCTATGCGTACGGAATGTCAAACGAGTTGACTAAATCCAATCCAGAAGTCATGCGGTCAGCGCCGACTAAAAGGTAACTGCGCTTCTGTGTTTTAATGATTACGAGGTAAAGTAAGCTTAGAAAACTTCCGTTTGAGTGGTCGTTTGTTTAACATCTGGTCGGTTTTTCCGCTTTGTAACAATTTTGTACGCCATCCATTTTTTGCAAACTGTGCTAATGGAAATTTATTCTTGAGTTTGCTTTGATTTTTAGCCGACTGTACTAACGTTCGCGATTATGGTACCAAGTGTCGTCCGTCCGTCCGTGTATTGTCTCTCTGTTTGTAACGTTATGTACTGTGGCTAAACGGTACGTCGGTACGTCGTAGGGAGTCGGCGATAGTATCGTTGGATAGGGCGATGATGAGTTTTATAGGCTGTCAATAGTACCGTGTCTCTATCTGCAGCTGTTTGGCTGCAGTTGGCAACGCAAAGTTTTTGCCAGCACATGTTCATGGAAACAGTTTGTTGCTAATTTACTGAAAGAGTCAATAAAGTAACGTTAGATGACACTGACCGTCACGCGGTTTCAGTGCTGCTGCAGCTGTGCTCTTACTCATTCCAGTGGTACATTACTCACAGCTATCAGTTAGCGTACGCTTAAACCAAGAAGATCTTCCATTCTAGCTATTATGAAGATCCCCTTGCCTATAAACCAATTGATTTGACGGTATACACTTACAGGGTCGCTCGTACTTGGTATAGTGACGTGCAACTGTTTGTATACGGAAGCGACATCAGTACATTGTTGCGTTTTGTTGATGCTAATAGGCGTAGTAAAAAAGCGTCGCCGCCACTACGTCGATCGGTTACTGAAGGAGATTCGCCGGACGGTAGTCGCGATTCTGTCGTACTCCAAGACAGCGCAGACATAAGACGTCAAGACAACAGCTTACAGCGACCGCACTGCCTCGGACTTAATCGCTCGTGGACCTTCGCCTGTGACAGCAGTGACAACTGCAATCAGCAGCCGGGCGGAAGACAAGCTCGGGTCAACACATACTGTCCGATCACGTCCGGCTTAGAAGACGCTTCGACCAGCTCGACGGTCAGCAAGAAGGTCGAGACGTGGATTAACAGCTGCGCCTCTGTCTCACTGTTTGTCGGCGCACCTTCACCGCTTGAGCTACAGGTATACAAATTATTGTCAGATTTGTGCGATTTGATTGACGATGCCTCGAATTGTTTGGTCTTGCATGGGTTTATAACTGGATAAAAAGATTCATAAGTACTAGCGGTCGATTGCGTATTCTACGGTTCAATGGGCAGTAGAACCAATATGGAACCGATATGAAAGTTTTAAGTTCAATACAAGGTCAAAGGCTAAAGTCGCCGGAGGTCAATAAACTTCGAAAATTTGCCACATATCCGGCGTGCTTGCGAGTAGAAAATTAAACGCCGGACGGCTCAGGCCTCGACTGTAAATTAGGCATAACAAGCGCTAAGTGCCGCAAAGTATATACATGGTGAACCAAAAAACCGGACTGTTTGAGCGTTGATAACTCAGCGTTGGTTAGTGGTAAAAAGACGTATGATACGTCAAAAGTTTTAGAATGCTGTAAAGAATAAATGACAAATTTGCATAGTGAGGCATATAAATATTCTTTGCCTAATTTGCATAAATATTCGTCATCCCTAAAATTCTCCCAAATCTGACTGTAACACATGGATTTTTTTTGGATATTTGAGCTTTTGTAACTTAGCGATATTTATTGATGGAAAGGCGCGTAATATGCCATAAGTTTCAGAAGTGTGTACAGAAAAAGTGTACAACTTGCATTTTTTAGCATTCAAATAGTTTTTGCATGATTTACACAAATTTGCCTTACCCCTAAAATCATGCTAAATTGGCAGTAACACATGAATTTAAGTTGATTTTCGTTCAGCATACAGTGAAATATCAACAATCATTAACACATACGCTGAGTTTAGATGAAATTCGACATAGGCAGTTGCCCAGCTTTTGCATTCATAACCGTCATCAGTCCTTTTAGACAGCTGATCGATCGCTGGAGTCAATGTGTTCATGATCAACTGAGCCCAGCATTTGATTAGCACACGTTTTAGCTGGTCAGTTACTGAAATTTTGTGACCGTGCTATTTGTTGCAATGCCCCCACACTGAATAATTTACAGAACTTAAACCTGGATTTTTTGGCAGTGAGTTTTTGAGTTCAATAAACTCGGCACATGGGAGTGCAGGCAAATGCCTGATTTTATGGGTAATGAAGATTTATGCAAATTAGGCAAATAATATTCAAATGATTTGCTATGCAAGTTCGGTCTTTTTTGTCTACAACATTTTAAAGCTTTTGACATATCACACGCCTTTCTACGAATAACCATCGCTGAGTTATCAACGCTCAAACAGGTCCGGTTTTTTGGCCCACCCTGTATAATCGTTTGTCTTCAACTTACAGATAATTGTGTACTTAGCAAGATAATGCTCGTACAAACATGGAGTCTGTCCAATGCATTTCGATAGTTTACAATATATGTCCGTATAAATATAATCATCAGTGAGCTGTTTGGACTTGTAGAAAAACATCAAAAAGTTCAATTTTAAACTGTACAGCAGGAATGTTACTGACATCCTAATTATAACCAAACAATAAATATTGTCGGTCACGAGACCATTCTATTCGTCATCAGCGCTTTACTATAAATGGTCCATCGTCACCATGCGTCTACCTCGTATTGTTGTGGAGATATGGCGCCTCAAAGGTGATGGAGTCACGACCTTGATCTTTTGGGGTCACGTGACGTCATCGGTCACGTGACCATTCGACTCCCGGCGGTCGACTTTCTATGGGTGGCCCATGGTCACCATGCGTCTATCTTGCACCGTTATGAAGATATGTCGCCTCAAATGTTGGACGCACAGATGTAGACACAGAAAGAAAGAAGGAAGAAGGGAAAGCGAAAGAAAAAGGAGAAGGGAAGGAAAGGGAAACGAAAAGTGGAAATGGAAAAGAAAGGAAAAGGGGAAGGGAAGGGGGAAAGAAAAGAAAAAGGTGAAAGGAAAAGAGAAGGGAAAGAGAAGGAACAGGGGAAGGGGAAAGGAAAGGAAAAGGAAAAAGGAAACTGGCAAGGGAAGGGAAAGGAAAGGAAAAAAAATAAAAAAGAGAAGAGGAAAAGAAAGGGGAAGGGGAAGGGGAAGGGAAGAAGGAGGGAAGGTAAAGGAAAGGGGAAGCTGAAAGGAAAAAGAAAAAGAAAGGGGAAAGAAAAGGGGAAGGTGAAAGGGTAAGGGAAAAGGGAGGGGGAGAGAAAAAAGGAAAAGGGAAAGTGGGTGAAAGGAAATCGGAAGGGGGAGGAAAATGGGGAAGGAGAAAGGGGCAGGGAAAGAAGAAAGGGAAGGGAAAGGGAAGGGGAAGGTGGAAGGAAGATAGCTTAAGAAAAGTTGGACGCACGGACAGACAATTATGTTGTTTAACGCAGCACGTGGATTAACAATTTAGTTACTAAGCTTTACTAAGCTTTAGTTACTAAGCTTATATTATTGTCTGTGTCGCAGTCTCGTTTGTATCGGCGCATTCTGACGTGCGTCGTCGACGCGTATCGCACCGCCGACAACTGCCTGTTGGAAGACTACATCAACTGTGTCAACAAGGTCTATAGGCCTACTTAAACTATCTGTAGTTGTTTATCTGCGATATGAAGCGCTAGATTACACATTAGACATTAAAATATGCAATGCGCACTGCACAGTTCACATTATGTAAGTCATACCAGCACTGAAGTACACTTGACAGAAGTACGTACACATTTTAAGAACACTGCAAAACGTACTCAGGGGTGTGTTGTGAGGACACGTTATAGACAAAAAGGTGACCACAGTAATATATCTATGAACCATATTTATACGTGTGTCCGTTGCTCTGTTTATGTGTCTTTATTTAAAATTGTTTTACAGATTTTCGATCAGACGAGTGAACAGTCGCATATAGACCTGGAACATTATACTGAGGTATAGATCTGTCAGTATTTTTTGTGCTCGTTTGTTTTAATTTGACCTGACACTTTAGCCAACATTTTCTGCATTCTATTAATGCAGAACATGCTAGCAGCTGCTGATTACCATTTCGTAAATTAATTGTAACATCTGTTTTCTAAGAATTTGATGTAAAAGCTGTGAAAGTGAATCTGAATTTTGTGTTAGGATTTACACTTATTTTTTACATTCAGTGGGCCATTTGGTAGCACATTTTTTTCAACATACGGCTTAGCGGGCCTGTGTATTGAGAGCGAGCGAGTGAGTAGGGTTTAACGTCCCGCCCGACACAGTATGGGTCATTTCGGGGACAGCCTTTTTAAGCGAAATGCACACAAACACATAATAACGAAACACAAAACACAAAATGCGGAAAAAAACAAGCAAAACCTGAACTGCTGCAAACCTGCGCGAGGCAAGCAAACAGACGGACAAGCAAACGGACAGTAATGTCTAGTTCTTAGTGTTTAATTTTCTTTTAGTGAAAGGTGGGCTCAACAACAGCAGTAAAATAACATAACGGCATGCAAACTATCTAACTTATTTTTAGCATCATAAAAATGGCGTTATAATCTGACGACGAATGTCGTCATTTCCTATCTTTAAATATTGCACTGGAAACGTTTACAATATCGTTGTCCGTTGAACTATATATTTAACTTTATTCACCGTACAATGGTAGCACATATAAAAACATAAACATAATTAACAACACAGCGGGCGGTAAGACAGAGTAACAGTAGGATGACACAAATAGATGAATGTCTTAACTAACGAGCGAAAAGCCCGAAACTCTGTTCAAACTTTACCGATCTATTACCCAAGACAACGCTGGGTAAGGATATGCCAAGGCAGATTAATTTTTGGGCGAATGATTATTGTTTGGCAGACATGACATAACAGAAGTAATGAATAAAGAATACAGATATAGTCTAGAATTTTTGTGCATCGTAGTTTATGATAATGGCCGTTACTTAGGCCTATGTCGTTTTGTCATTACAGCCTTCGCGCATACTTGTGGACCTGTCATTTCTCAACGTCGGTTTGTAAAACGTCATTTTTTATTTGCTTTTGCAACTTTCTGTATGCTGATTAACTGTAAAAGGCGTATAAATTGTAATGGTTACTACTATTATTGCTACTGCGCTTATACTGCTGAATGTTTTAAAAGCAAGAAAGGTCAAAATGTGTATACTCTATAGCTTTCTGTAAAAAAAACCTGACGCACAGCTACGGAACGTCACTTGCCATATGGGATTACACAGTGTTAAACCTGCCGCCCAACGCAGGTGAACGCACCTCGCTTTAACCCCAGCCAAACAGGCCGGTACTTGATTGATTTACCTACCACAGAGGGACGAAAAGCTGAGTTGACCTTGGCGTTGGTAATATACCGCGATGGCTTACTTGTCCGCAGATAGTCACCCATCTTAGTCGTAACCACTTGATAGCGATCCGACCGGGAGTTGAACTGACGACCTTGTGATCGTAAGTCCAACGCCCTAACCGTTACTCCTACCCAAGCCACTTTATATTAGTGGGTGTAAAAACTCACAAGATACGTAAATGTCGAGTCGTATGAATTTGCGAAGTCTTTTAGTTACTGTATGGTAATATAACCTGAATTGTGTTTGAATGTTGCCTGCGTGTCTGTTCGTTTGCAAATTTCAGAGTGGCCGACATCCTCAAGCCGGCCTGACAATGGCGAGCACGTACTGCGACTGTTGCTGCCTACATCATGTCACGGCCGGCGCACGGTTCTGCTCCAGCTGCCCAAACAAAATGAAGTCATGTGGCCGAAAACCGCTCGCCGAATTAACCAAATGCAACTGCGACGACGTTCCCTGTCACAGATCAGTCCTAAACGATTCGAGTTGTAAGTGCGAGTACTACCTCTCCGTTAAACTTCGAGCATACACCGTTCTGCCCTGATGGGTAACCGCTATGAATTCGAAACGGAAAAGATGAAAACAATAATATTATAATAAATGAAACTTTAGTTCCAGTATCAAATAGATAGTCAAATTTAATGTCAAATTGTAGTGACTTATTTTAACTTGCATTATTACACAGCTTTTATTTACCAAATATTGGTAGTGCAAAAAATAATAATAAAAGGTACGAGTAAAATATACAACAAACTGACACACTAAACAGTACTTACTAGAACTTCAGCAAAGATACTGCAACATTTTAGGTTAAATGTAAACAGTATTTTTCAGTGAAATTCGGAAAACGTACTAAAAACTGCGCTGATATTTTTGAAGATGCAATAAAAAGTTTAGTGATGCAGGTTTTAGGAACGGACGGCAGCCGGAAGCACACAATTTTTTAGGCTTTACTAATTCTTTGATGGTTTAAAATGGTTAGAAAGGCTAACTGTCGCAGTGAACGTGTGTGCGATGCAGCGACGTGAGCGCGTTGGCGAACAATGACATTATGACGTTTCAGCTGGTCAACCTTCGAACGATAAGCCAAATACCGAAGTCACACAAGAGACACACACTCATTAGCGTTATCAGGTTATCCATTACACACTCTCTGTTGTACTAATGTTCAATTAAAATACTGTCTTTTATTGAAGCATTGACTATTTGGTCGTTTGGTGTATTTTCGTTGTTTGCAACGCTAACGGTCATTCATTATCGTTCAGCGTGCCGACATCATCAGCTTGCCGTGCCCGATGTACGAGCTTAGGCGGCTTCATGAACTAAGCATCGATAACTCTTTCTGTTTTCGGCCTGTCTTACCATCTCTTACCTGTCGCCCCATTGAACGATATCATCGATCTATTGTTTCTTTTGTCCTCCTTGTCGACGTTTTCCGGGCATGATGCCAGCATCACCCGAACTGGCCGCATCGGTAGCTCACAATAGGAAAATCGCGACAATATTTTCATTTCTGTCTGGTGTCTGCCTTGCTCACTGAGAACGATAAACGCAAACGATGTAACAAAAAGATCGCAGTAATTCAAAATTTATCTACTGCCTGGTTTGACCAATATTCCCAGGCCCTTATTGTATCACGACTACAATATGCACTCCCTGTTTGGTCCGGGTTTTTGTGAGCTAATTTAATCAACAAAATACGGTCTACCCTTAAACGGCTGTATAGGTTTGGTTGTATTTTTCAGCTAGTATTTTTTAATGATATTATTAATGCCTGCTTTGACTGCTGATTTGTTTCACAATATAAAGAAATCTAACCACTGCCTCCATGAACTGTTCAGCGTTCTGATAGTCTGCGTGGACGTCGGCATGATGATTTTGTGTTACCGTGTTACTGTGTTAAGTACTAACGAGAAACCGCATGAGAGTGTAGTTTGGAAGATTGTGTTGCGTTTTGGTGGTTACTGATTACGGCACTATAGCGTTATAGTGTGTAGACGGGGTGAGGGGCGAGACGGCTGCTGGCGCCGGGGCGACAGTGAGCAGAGGCGAATCGCCCGCCGCCTGTCGGTCTTTAGTGTAGTTATTTTTCAATTTTCTGTATGCATGTCATGTGAACTGCATGTAAAATGGTCTTTCTGTTGTAATAAACGGAGATAGAATAATTTGCAAACACAAGTTTATAATGATAATCAATGTGTTAGCTTAACATATCACAACTACTTAAAGCAACTGAAACAGGCATGTACGTCATGTTTATAATTCTATATTGCGCCACCGTGAGGCGACGCGTCAGCTGTTCCAGTCTACACACCAAAACGCAACTCCCCAGAACATCAAAAGTAACCACCGAAACGCAACACTACGGTTTGGAAGTAAGATTGTTTCGCTCGTTGGTATTAAATGACGGTCCGGCATCGTTTGTGTTTGACGAACAGCAATAAGAACAGCGCGTTCACGTCGTCAAGCGATCACCTGCCAAGTGACGACGGCGATCTGATTGGAGAATTTTTTGTCGCCGTCAAAGTATGTTGAACTCTCATTACATGCAATGCGGTATTTTTCTACGAGTTTGTCAGTTCTGTCGTTAATTCATTAGTTGGCCACTCTTTTTGACAGAGCAATAGAGTATGGTTATTCGTTTGCGTTACGTCTCAACAAGTTTCAAGTAGTGCCCAGTCACTCTGGCGAAAAAGAGGAGGACTGTGTGGATTGTAAAATAAAGCATTATACGCTCTAAGTAGTTGCCGTGTTAAATACTGAACTGTAGAGCTTGTTTTTACGATTTTCCTGAACTGTCTTTGTCGGCCCGGCGCAGCGAGTCATGAACGCTGTGAATGCCGGCTGAGACTGCGAGATCAGCCGCTGTGGCTGCTAGCTGGCCTGGCCTAGACTGGCTGTGGCTAGTTGATCTGGCAGTCTCAGCCGGCATTCACAGCGGTCAGAGTCAGACGAGATGAACGGGCCGACAAAGACAGTAAAGGAACAAGAAATTTGAGCTAATGCTCACGGGACGCGAGAAAGCCTAGTTCCTGCCCGCAGGCAGTCACCCATCGCAGTACTAACCGGGCCCGGCGTAGAGTTACTTCGTTTCAGCCGAAGCGCGTTACCAACGACGCCACGCCACTAATGCCAGCACCGTGGCGCCGCCTTGTGAATGATATTGTGTCGCAGTCCGAAATCGCCCGAAAAATCCATAAAAAATCCCTATTTTGGCGTTCAAGGTCATCCAAGGTCATTGAACTCGGCGCCAATCGAAAGCCAGTATACGATTTCGTATTAGTGATTAATAGTAACCTAGGCCTTATCTCGTACCGTTACTGAGATACAGCGAGTTATAGGCCAAAAATCGCAAATTTTGCCTACCCCTTCTCATTTAGCGCCATCGTTCGGGGTGACCCCATTCGAATTTATGAAAAAGCTTTACGGTTCCTGAAACTAGAGTCTTCCGGGCAGTTGACGGTAAAAATTTGGTGATCCTAGTTTGAACCGTTTTTGCCTGATCCACCCATGTGACGGACGGACAGACGGACGGACAGAATTGCGATGGCTAAGACGCGCTGAAAGCATAGCTGCTTTCGCGCGTAAAAAGGGTGGAAATTAAGCTCTACAATTCAGTATAAAACTTACACCATTGCCACGGACACGATCGGTAAGCTGTTCTTTTTAGATTTTTATTATTTGTTGCTTTTTGGCAGTTTTTCTCGCGCTGGCATCGTGTCTGAGCTGGGCGTGGTTTGTGTAGCCTAGCAACGGTCATGCTTGACTGACCGTGCTTTCTTGAAACGACGGTGCAGATTTTTGCTTTCATGGAAGGCACTGTACGTCAGCTTTAGGGAAGCACTGTCAGTCAAGCGTGACTCTCTTGCTAGGCTACACAAACAAACGACCAGCTCGGAGACGATGCAATCGCGAGAAAAACAGCATGGTTTAAACATAGAAGAGTGGGCGTGGCAGTGGAGAAATACTAAATACTACATTGCTGGAATGGGTAAGTGAGAAAGTGCGGTATCGTATTTAAATCACGACACCACGCTCAGATGGCAAAGACTACACCGTTAGGCCTATTTGCTTTATGTCGCACGATCGCACAACTGCAGCCGAGAATAATTTTGTGTAAACAGTAGCAGTGCGAGCTGCGCGTGGTTTATTATCGTGAGAGATACGTTACTATTGGTCTGGCTGTTTTGACAGGACGTTCCAATGATAGACGGCGTGGTCGCCAAAGAGTGTTTGCGCTCCGGCAAATTTCAACGACGCCCCACGCGCATTCTCTGCAGTCTTCGCTGGCAACGATTTCACGTTTATGTACGCAGCTCAGCTGTGCCGTAGCTAAAGGCGCGTAGAGCGCCACGTAACTGAACTGAAATGAACTGACATGATTCAGTTTTTTGTCGAACTGATTAATGGACAAGCAGGGCGTTGGTCATTGATAATTGATTGACGCGTACGCGCGCGTAGTCACGTAGGCAACAAACGCCGATAGACGGTGCTTACTGTAGTGCATTACTGCTTGCACATTGGTCAGTTCGTCAAAAACTATGCCATGTCAGTTCAGTTCAGTTACTTCGCTCTGTACGCTCCTTAAAGCAGCGCCAACGTGCGCGATAAAGCTAAGACAAAACTTAAACAAAATCGTTTGCGATAAACTTACAACTTACAACTTTGTGCAAGCTTTGTCACACGCATTATGAGCCTAAAACTTTTTAATTTTGCCGTAAGTGCTTTAACGAGCCTGGCACGTTTTTTTCGTGTAAACGTTTTTGCTGCAAACTTTTACTGACTGCTGTGTTATGTAGCAAATAAATGAAAAAATAAATAATAATATTGGGCAGTTGTATGTGCCATATTGATCTGTCTGACCCAAAAGACAATGCTTTCTTAAGTTTTTATTTGTACGTTTATTTAGAGTGCGTGTATGGTTGAAATAAATGAATAAAATAAATATTGTACTTGCTCTGGAAATTATGCAGCGAAATCGTAAACTTTTCTTGGTGATACAGCGTGGCACAGAATTCTCTGTAAAAAGTTACCAACTTGTCATAATGTAGGTATCAAATAAAATATTAATGAAAATGACACTACTTGGAAGGCGGATTATAACAGTTATGCGATTATTGTACTAAACGTGACTTAAGTTTTGCTTCCTTTAGTTTCTGAACCGTTTGCCACTGTAACCAGTTTGAGCAGTGCACATCACCGTTTTATTTAGACGTCTTGATAAAACTTTATCGGTTTTGCGGTGTATTTTGACCTCAATCAAAGTCAAGCTGTCATATGCATATTTTCTGTTATGTCAACACTTTAGGAAACCGAACTGGATTCACCTGATGCGGTTTTATCTACGGAAGTAAATGTCGGCAATTATCGCGATTTTTGTCGTCAGATTTACTCGCAACTCGCGACCACTGACACGCTCGAGGTATTAATACAGTATACGGAGCATTTTGAAACTATCTTAACGCAAAAATTATTTTTTTTGCAAAAATAAAATGATCGCGGTATTGCATCGCCTGTATAATTTTGTATTGACATCTAATAGCCAAAACGATAGATCGCCTGATGGCTTGACGTTGTTGGTTATACAGGACAAGAAGTGCACGCGGTCTGTTAGCACTACGCTGCTCTAAAACTGTTTTCAAATGGATCCGGGAACGTGTCTAATATCTCTGGAAAGTTTGGCCGGTTAAGCAACAATCAACAGTAAAAGCAATATACTTCTTTGGCCGCTTTTGCTGTTCGTCAAAAAACTTAGCTGTTTTCAGTTTTTGACTCATACATGTGGTGGTTGAACACTCTTTTGGCTCTCTTTTTTTCTTAATTCCACTCATAGACTTACGAAACATCGGAACGACTAGTATTTTGTCAAATATTGTCTTCGCAGTACGGCATCCAAAGTTCATGCAAATGTTGCTGGTTTGCTGATTGTTCAGGATGACGGCGTAGTCGTTGACACTAAGACTGGAGAGATTATGCGACTTTTCGCCGAATACTGTCGACTGACGGAATTCGTTGCCGCCACAATGTGAGCACTCCGGCTTGTAACTACGTGTTTGCAATAATTAGATTTGTGTCGGATTTTCGTATCATTCTTACTCTTGGCGCAAGTATGTTATTTTCAACGCACTTTGTTTTGTGATTTTAAAAAATCGAGAAAAACTGGTTATATTGTGCAGACTGCAGATTTTGATTTACTTGTTTTATAAACGAATAAAGTTTATGCTTAGTTTTATCTAATTCTTTGTGATGTACAGTATTTAAATGACGTTCGTCATTACTGGGTATTGACAGAGAGCTGACAGAGCTACTGCGGTTGACATGTCAGACAGCATCAGTTACAGACGCAGATTACGAGTCGACATCAGAGGCACATCACCGACTTACATTGGACACGATCGACCAGCTGTGTAACATTCGCGTTGGACTACGTGTTGTCAAGAGCGAAGAACGGTCACTGGTCAGCTTGACAATGACAGTGATGACTTTATTTTGCATACTTGGGCTGGGTAGCCGATTAGCTGAATAAGTGCTAAATGTAGAAACAATAATAACCGTCAATAAGCGCAAATAACAAAATACATTAATACAAAAACAAAGATACTACTGAGATTTGGGTGGAGTTATATAAATGATTGGTATTTATTGAGAACACAGTTTACAAATAATTAAAACTTTTTGGTTTGTGAAGTTCGGCGAAGGAGACATGTGCTGGAACGTAGCTGGAAGTTATAGGGTGTTTACACGATCCAGCAAACTTCCAGCAAACGTCCAGCAAACGTCCAGCATTAGCACGTGTATTTTGAATACATTTGCTGGAAGTTTGCTGGATGTTTGCTGGATCGTGTAAACACCCTATTACAGAAGTGTTGGCTTTCATCTGCTTTTTATTACTATTCATAACGATAACCGAGGACTTGTCTGGTTTTCTGTAGATGCGAACTATTACTGTACGTTAGTTTGTCTGTTGGTCTGTTTACTGAAGTTGCTCGAAACGAAAAGAAAATTAACGCCAAAACTAGAAAAAATCGATTAGCACAAAAGTAAGGAAAAGTCGGCAAAGACACTCTGTTAAAAAGTGTGGTACGCCACGCACTTTTTACAATCTGTAGAAACAACGAGCGTTTACTGAATAATTGTAAAATAAAATGTATCCTAAACGTACGCTGATATGCGGATGAGGACGATAACAAAAATGCACTAGCCGATGTCATTCTACAACGGTTTTTGTCGTATATTTACGCTGTGCACATGCACGTTGTTTGGTGGTGTAACGGTAGCGTTCTGAACTCGTAAACCCGAGGTTGCAGGTTCGACTCCGGGCCAGGGCACTGCAAGGAAACAACTTTAGGCAAGTTGTTCACACACATGTGCCTCTGTCACCAAGTAGTATAACTTGGTACCGGCCAAAGGGCGGTGACGCTCTGCGGCTGGAAAGGTAACCGTATGTTTGGCGTCGCACTGGCCATGCGTCTCACACTCAGTGGTCCATTCACCTACGGACTCAACGGCCATAGAAAGGAAGATGAGCACCTTGCCTACGCTCCAGAAGGGGTATGGTACCTTTATCTTTACCTTTACATGCACGACACAGATTGCTTTGACGTCATGTGATGTTGGTGTATCTAGACAGTATCAATGATGGACGCAATTGGAACGTTCCTGAGCGTCTTTTCACGCCAAGTCTGGCAACTTGACTTCACCGACGCCACTCCTAATTGTTCGAACAGCAAATTACGGTACACGAGCGGCTTTATTTTTGACGGATTTTTCTGCAGTAGCCTAACAAAAACATAAACCTGACAATTAATGTCAAATCTATCCCAAATTCGTGATTGCAAGAGGAAGTATGTAATCGTCATTTGCTGTCAAGGTTACATTAGATAATATACTACTCGTTTTTTGTCCCGTTGGGGTAGAGGACTGAGTTGGCCCATGCAAACGTCAGGTTAGCAATTAAGTCAACGTTGCTAACTCTGTTATTACTGAATTCTGTGGGCCAAACATAAACATCAAAACCGCCACTTTTTTTCTGCGAGCGAAATGCCGTACTACACAATGAACCACTGGAGTAGTTTAAGGTCTTTTGCTTGTTTTCCTATTTGCACCCGGCATGCGGCGCTGTCTAAGTGTGCGTTTTTGTCTGAGAAACTGTGACATGATTACTTTGCGTTTTCAACAGTGAAGTGGTGAAGAATCTGTGTCTATTTCAAGTATTTAACTGGGAAGTGAAAGACGCCGGTCCAGCAACTGTTCAATTGTTCACCGACTTCTATGCCGTATGTAAACTGATCGCTGTTTGCTGCTCGAAATTATTTTACTTCGATAAAAGTCAATTTATTTCTTTATCATAAACGTCGTCATCATGATCAGAAACGATTTGTGTACAAAGAGCAAACAAAAACACGGCCACATGAAACATCCTGCAGAGATTATATTAAAAATGTGCCATGGAATAAAGGAAACGTTTTGGTTGCTGTGAAATGTGAGGTTTCTTAACTCTTGAAAACAGATAACGTGATGTTATTAGCAGAATAAACAGCACCATACATAGTCACAGTTGTCTGTTTGTTATAATATCGTGCTTGTATGTCATTCTTGTAGCGGTTTGTTTGGCATTGTAGTAAAATAATATTGTAGTTATTTAAGCGCGATTTATGAATTTCATAAAATAGTGCGCACACTGTTACATGCAGTAGACAATTGTTTTGTTCACTTTTTAAAAAGTTTTTTTGCACATGTTAACTAATTGGCATGATCTGTTGCATACTTTGCTAATTACAGTGTACTTTTTATCAGTTTCAATTTGTTTAAAAAAATGTTACGTTGTGTTTTAGAACGATTCTGCATCTGGTGCTGATTACACGGGCAGACAACTGGATGCGGGCAGCTATTATGATGTTCTACATCTATTCTTTTCTTATAAACTGACCTTCTTATCATCCGAGGTATATTGTTTTAAGTGGTATATTCTATGGCGTTGATAACATAAAAAATTATTTTTAAAAATAAAAAATAACAGCGATGTCGCCCAATAATACGAATTTTTTGAAGAGAAATGGACATACATTGTTCATGTGCAATATATTCTGTTTTCATATTTACGCATTAAGCAGTTTTTGATTGCCGATATTTCTTAAATTCGTCAAATGATTCAGTTTAAAAAATTTATGAACTGCGTTTGTCATATTTTAGCTCGTAATGTTGGTGATTTTTTTTATAAATCAGCAAGACTTCCAGAATGAGGTTGGGTCTCTGCTATAACCTCGTGATTTCAGTGACCAAGTCTGCTTCAGACTCGGTTGTCATTTGTTTGCTCAGCTTCCTGTTGTCATTGACGACGTGTCTCGTGCATTGATGAAGCTATTCGCTGTCTGCTGTCGTCTCAGTAACTTCTCAGCAGCAGTCGTGTACGTTCTGCTTTTTGGCTCACAGTACTGCACGTAATGCTTTGAAGATTACTAATTGCAGATGCTTTGATTTGGAATACCGGTAATGTTTGCTGTTGATGGAAGCTGTTTCGTTTAAGAGCACTAAGTTACTTTCAAAGCAAACGAAAAAACATGTCAGAATTCCTTTAAACAATAGTCTATTTTTTGATTAGTTTGCCTAGTACAATGCTGGCTAAATTAATATAAATGCTTTTGTGTTTAAAAATAAGTTTGTTGCGGTTGTTTTGCACCACAGCGCAATACCAATAAATGAAATAACCCAGGATGTATTTTTACGCGCGACAGCAGAATGCTTCGCGCGTCTTTGCCATCGTCTGGGCGTTTGTCTGTCTGTCCGTAAGTAAGTAAGTAAAGTAAGTAAGTAAGCAAAATGTAAATTTATATAGCGCATATTGTTAAAATTAACCTCTAATGCGCTTGTCACACTAGTACTGACTGAACAGGATTGTTTTAAAGAACTGTTTGAAACTGTCAATGTCACACGCTG
>Ga0056128_1002287_pt1 | contig 22569 bp, 14 predicted proteins | sample WorMetLIZISLAND2_FD_71113 | JGI IMG/M metagenome (GOLD analysis project Ga0056128, IMG submission 71113) | Marine gutless worms symbiont microbial communities from Max Planck institute for Marine Microbiology, Germany - Olavius geniculatus... ... | reverse complement strand
TGGAGATGCGCCCAGGATCGAGAACACTGGAAGCACCTCGTGGAAACCGCTACGCTCCAGCTCGGGGCATGCGCTTGATGATGATGATGAATAGGGCCTACTAAGTGTTACGGCATTTTTTAAAAATTTGGATTAGTCAACTAATTTAAATTAGTAAACTATAGTTCAATAAATAAGAACTGTATCGGTCAAGTGTGGCAATTCATGAAACATTTGCATCATTAATACAGCGCACCTTCACGGCATTCACGTCGTAATGTAGGCTTATCTCCACGACGTGTTTGCGTTTGTTGGTCTCTCGATTTGGTCCGTTATATCTCATTAAATTGTAACACTAATCATCCACGTTGCATTCTAACAAATATCCTTATCTCCGTTGTGCCTAAATTTATGTAAATGAGTAAGTAAGTAAGTAAGTAATAGTTTAGTGCATATATCAGGCATGCATTATAGGCCTACATGAAGAAAAAATTCTAACCAAGTCATAATGTAACGTACAAGGAAACAGTGTAACTTAACGCAAATATTCAATTATCTTGCATTAACTGCATAGTGAAACGACAAGTAATAGCATACGCTACAGAGACATTTCTTTTAGATTACTACGTTGAACAACGTGAAACGGAAGCTCGTATGATCCGAAACATCAGAACCCACGACTGAAGAAATTCCCGCCCGACCATAATTATACCGTACGGTCATCCGACACAAGGACAGCCGGAAGGCTTGATGAAGAAGAAATGCTATTCTGTACCGCAGCTAATGAGCCACCGGATAGAACGATGCTCGCGTCGCGTGCGGTACATGTTGCCGGTAAATCAATTCAGACAAAAGCGGATATATCCATGTCGATCACCAATACGATACGGCGATAGAAAAATTAGCGCGCAATCAAAAACTGACGAACAGCCTACGTGATTCGATATCGCCGTCGCACAATATCAAACAGCAAATCTACACATGCGTAAGAGAGAAAAAAAAACTAAACGAAAGCAAACCGATGAACTTGCATTTAACGGCGGTAACCGTTAATGGCAAAAAAGCGCTAATGATGGGGCTCAAGATGGCGAGGAATTGTATCAAAATAAATCAGGCAGTAAGAGACATAAGATAAAATATAAAATAGAAACAATATGCGTTCTACTGTTCCCAGTACGGAAAACACAGCTCTATGAAGGTGCAAACCGCTTTCGCGCTGATGTAACTGTAACAATGGTCGAGTCCAGCAAAGAATACTCGAGTCGAACTCGAGTCGTTACTTTTCAGAACTAGGACTCAGGGCTGGCCCTGAAGTAATAAATTGTGCCGTAAAGTTGTTTCCAAGTTACGAACAAAATTGCGAATACTTAATACTAAACATTCAGGCTCATTAAACTCAGTAAACTTGACTACATCACAGCGCTGAACACTAATAAAAAATTCTTTGACCGTGAGAAGAATAGTATCCACGAGAACAAAATTAAACATACTTTGCAGCATAATAGACTATACTGTAGATGCAAACCGATTTTTCAGTAAAACGTTGAAAGCAAGAATATATTTCTGAAAGTCCAAGACAAATTTCAGAGATGCAGCTTTTTAGGGACGAACGAAAACCGGAAACATAAGAATTTTTCAAAGGCCCATCCAGTCGGGGCTCACTCGTGGCTTCACGAAAGGTCTGCACAGCATTGCAGTTACCGTCAGTGAGATCTGAATTGCGTGCAGTGGCCATCCATCCGGTTTTGTCACGAGTTGTTGGCGCTGCAAGCGCTCGTGATCGATGTCTTTAATATACATTAATCACGCCATCCACACAAGTAAATCCCGACAGACGGCGCCGCTGGTCATTGCAGCCCATCTGCACCCAGATGATATGGCATTTCCGTACGTCCGAAAACCACTATAGGATTAGTTGTTGTCTGCCCCGATGCCGTTTTGTCAGTGCCGTAATTAGAACTATACATCGCGGCAATAACCGTCTGGGAACATTCATTCACCCCTGAGTTATTATTTATTCGCCGATCATACTCCAACGCCTGCAAAAATAGCAGTCTAATAGCATGCTATGTTATGCAGAGACGCCTTAAGCTGTGAATAATTGAAACGTACATTGTTCTGTCGCTTTCCTGGAAAAGAGAGCGCAGAGCTTTGTCTCATAAGTTTAAGACAGACAGACGACGGATGGACGGACAGGAACAGTAATGCGGCCTATTAGGACGTTGGCGTAATAACTTCACGAACAAAAACCGTGCTGCATTGCAAATGCCGGCTGCTGTTGCAGTTGCTATCGATCCGGTGTCCTCGACGAAAACGTTTGTCGACAACGACGACGACTAAAAGCAAGTGAATTTGCGCTGGTCGCCAGGCAGAAAGAGATAATAAACGTTCGTCGTGGGTGGGATTAGAACAAGCTCCGTTGACATGAGCCGGACACCGGCCGGCTTAGAGTGTAACAACAAAACCCTTACTAGCAAAACCCCTCCAAGACAGAACCCCTTTCGACAATATCCCTTGCGACAGAAAAACCCCCAATTGTTGATAAAATCACTCTGTTGCTACACTACCTTGTGAAATGGCGAGTGCCTGCAAAATTTACTCCGTTTTTCACGGTTCCACTTGTAACTTTAAGGCCCCTTTACTCGCCAACGGACGGGATATACAATCAAACGATACAAAGCCACAAAAATAATAAAAAAAATAGGCCTAATGCAAATTGCAATGAACGCGAGACAAACTGACAGACAAACAGACACCGCGGGAAAAAATTTGCGGGTATCGTAGTCAATTAACAGCAGTCAGCAGCACTTAAAGTGGCACCGTGGTTATATGTTTTCTTCGCTGCGAAACTGTGCTTTTTACTCCTCGCGCGCTACGTTTCTGACCTAATAAAAAAGATATGATGTAATAGGCATGGTGTTTTGAGAAATAACAACTGTTACTCGTGTTTGTCGCTATTGAGCCGACGCATGCGCTAATCAGTACAAATTCGTTGTTGTAAACGGCCAAACTATGGCGTATGCATTTCACAAGGTAGTGTAGCAACATAATTTAGGTGCGGTAGACTAAACTATTGTCGTTATGTCAAATTTCTTCGAGATGATGTGTGCCAAAAATTACAAAGATCGGCCAACGTTTCACGGAGTTATTCAAAAAATAAATGTGGTCTAGTTTTTTGAGACACGTAGAAGGCAGTGGAACAATAGTAGACGGACGACCGACCGCGCATTTTGGAAAATTTTAAATTGCCATTTTTCTGCAACCTACCGACAGTCCAACTGACTTCCTGTTTGGTTCCGGTTGGGGGTTTTCAGCATCAACGGGTAACGGGCGAAGAGTTCGTTAGATTGGCCACGACCCAAAGCATTTCTTTTTACTTTGTCTGAAATCAGCGGCGTCGGTGGACGTTACAAAATTTACGGACAGAAAGTTACAATTTTCCGACAGAAAAAAACAATGATTGACCCTAAATACCGCAAACAGGGATTTTAAGCACAACGTGTGTATTTCAGAAAAAAATTATCCCACAGCTAAGAACTGCCGTTTGCGCCACCCCTCCCTTCCGTTACAACCCCCGTCTGCAATGATAGAACGACAATAACTTGACTGTGTTTCTGATATGTAGCGTAGACTTGTGACGAAAACTAAGAATAGAAGTAACGTAGAGATAGAGGAGGAGGGGTTTTGTTGTAGGAAGGACTATGTCGTGGGGAGTATTGTCAGTGTCCACCGAGGTCTCCACCGAGCCGACTGATACGTGCACTAATCTAGTGGGAGTCTGCATACTGTAGCTGTGTCGTCGAGACGTTCTTTCTGTCTGTCAAAGTACTCAGCTGGTCCTACGGTACGACGCATGGCGAAGCATATAGGCCTATACATGCAGGACTGTCCAATGTCGATGCAGTGTCTGCAGTATGAGCCCATACTACCAGTTATCGCTCGATGACGCTCGACACCGCAGCACCAGCAGCGCCCGGTCATTACGAAATCATGACGTGAGAGTCGCCCCGGCATACACCGCGGCCGGCGGTGTCACGTGACATTCCGTGACGTCATCGTGACGCAATCGCACCCCGCATACAGGCTCGCACCGCTTATTACTGTATGCACTTGGAGCCGACCGTATACTAAGTTATAGTTATATCGAAAAGTCATGCAAGTAAGTACGAGGTAAGCTACGTTTGCTAGCGTTCGGGCGCAGGCAGTCTATGGTCGGCTTTCCCTATAGCTGTCGCCTATAATGCAGGACAAACTTTTGCGTATTCGCACATGCATGGCAGTGAAGCAAAAGAAAAAGAAATTTATTCGGCTAAAAGCTAAGTAAAATTGATAACATAACATCCAATACAACAATTAATTATTGAACCATGTAGCCAGAAAACCATGCTGGTCAACAATGCTGAATAGCGGCTAGCTGCGGACCATGGACAACTCGATAATAGTTATAATTAAAGGTCTCTTTGTGCGGACAGATGGATTCACTGCTAAGGCGGGGCCTGTAAAACAAGTAATCAAAGTCATTTGGTATCAGGTGAAATCAATCACTTCCATTTTGTTCGCCGGGCAACAGCAGCAATTTGCAATTGCATGTTTTGGCTGGGGGTTTGACCCGATAAAAACGAAATATCACCCAGACAATACATTGCCAATGACAGAGAGGTAGAGTCAGCCAGCTCGAAAGCGAGACGCAGCGTAATAAATACGAACCATTACAACGAGCTGTGATTTGATCGGCTGATGTATTTACACGGTGTTTCATAGAAAAGGGACCATCATCCGTCTATCCTGATCTGTGAGCCGGTCTATTACAAGGTTTGACTGTCATGCAGCGGTGTGTCTACCAGATGAAGTTTATGAATGTTTGTGAAGTCAAGAAGTGACTGGTACAGCCTGGATTGGTTTGGAGTACAACTTCTGCTATCAATGAATGGAGAAAGCGTCTCCTTGCCTGTGTTCGCATAATGGGCCAACACTTCAAGCAATTTTACTACAAGCAGTTAAAAATGGACAACTGGATGAAATGTCAGCCAAAGTGTCAAAAATGTGAACAAAATTATGTTTTTACGCGTTACGTTAATTAAGCAATCATATCACATTGGATAAAAAGTGATATTTCGCTGGTTGTGTTTTTACCAGGTAGTGCAGAAACAAACGTCGGGTGAGGTGGGAAACTGAATGGACATTAATGGCAAGTTGTGTCAAGAATATATTCGTACCAAAAATTATCAAAATCTGATAATTGGTTTTTAAGTTACAGTCAAAAATGTCGGGGATGTTTTTTGAGACACAGTGTAAATCCGAAAAAATATTACTATAGCTTTAAACTTTTTTCCGATGTACCCTTAAAATAGAATCCGTGCACTTTTCGTTTGCACTCTCCGTATTTACTTATTTACTGAAAACAGAGGCTACTGGCCTGCATAGCATTGCAGAGAATTTGATGCTCGTGCTTGCGTACGCTCAGCACGTTCTGAAACAGGTCAAACAACTGTTCCTTGCTGAGCGTCGCCTCCGACGTGCCGGCTCCCGCCGCCTGACGCTGCGACCACCGTCTCGGGTCCTCGTCGCCGCGCATGATCTGATCGAACTTGCCCATCCACGAGCTGATGACGGTCTCCTTGGGCAGTCCGTCGATCTCGGGCAGGCCGCGGATGCGTCGTTCGATGTTGTTGCGGAACACCTCGCGGAAGTCTGCGGTCGACAGTCCACCGCGCTGGACCATGGACGCCACGCACTCACAGCGCAGGAACACGGCCAGGTAGCTCTGGACCGCGCTGTGGAAAGCCTCGTCCGCCGGAATCGACAGCTCGCCGTTCAGGAATGACTGCAATGCATTGTAAGCAAACCGAGCTGGCATATTTGCAAGGTACGCCAAAACCGGGGCCACTTTGTTGTAAAAATCAAGGCTTGTAACCTTAAAAGTTATTGATCAAATTAGCAACAAATTTGGCGCAAATCAGCGTTATTTCATTCATAACATTAGTCCGTCGTAACTTATTTAAATCAGCTTTGGAAAACAATGTGGCAATAGCAATATAAAGTGGCAAATTTTCAGCGGCTTTGTTAAAAAACTTTAAAATCGAAAATTGCAAGTGACAATAGCAAAACATAAAGCAAACGTGATTTTTGTTTCAGCTTAGTTTCAGCTTTGTTTTGGCTTTATCGATCGCATGCGCATGCGGTCAGCGCGGTCGCAATCCGAAACAGCATTGCTTATCGATTGATGTAAAGCAAAATTATATTATTTGTATCCACTGGCTGAAAGTCAATTTCATTCTTTGAACGAAGCAAACAGCATCGGTGCAGAGTTATTTTCCAAAACTCAGCTTCTTACCGATAACGTCAGACGATAATCAAGTTACAAGTCCCAAAATAGCGAGTCGGGGAGTCGCAAATCTAGCCGCTGTTGTGGGACCCCAGTGGCCATCTTGGCTTACACAGTCGTCCCGGCATGACAGCAACCTGGGTGCCAGTCCAGTTTGTCCTCGAGATTTTCCTGGAGAATTGTATATCAGCCTGTTGAGGTGGATGCAATTACAGATTGGTCGAAGGAGCAATGCACTGCAGTTTTTTTGTCACAATTCCGTCAAATATTTGCAGATTTACGCACTTCGTTTACTTTCACACATTAAGTTTCACCAAATCTGAAACTTAAACGTCGCCGTCCTTTGCATGAACAGCGTCACTACCCTACTTGCAAAATATTACGTCATCTTTCGAATAAAATTACCAGGTGAGGACGGAAGAGTATAGAAAGTTTAGGCTAATTATAGCATGATTAACTTACACAGCTTACTAGCGTACTGCTACAGGTGTCAACTGTCAATGATAGAATATTGAAAAATCAGTCAGTAAGCTATCTAATGAAATTAATAGAATTTTGTGGCATACTCTCTATATAGACCATACAGTATAGGGGCCTAGGCGTATTATGAGAAAAGAACAGAGATTAGAGAAGCGACAAAAAAGCGAATGAAACAGTGAAAATTGCCTTTGAGCTACAATAACAACAATTACAACATAACCTAAGCCTACTGCTGTTCTGATCTTGTTTTGCCCTAGTGCATTGTTGATGCGATGTTGCGTGGGCGCTCACGCTAAAAGACTGCTCTTTCATTCATTCAGTCAAAGGACATCCCATGCGGTCACTGATCACAGGGGATTGACTATAGGACGCAGTTTCTTCCCAAAATACCCCACTCTAACGCTGCGAAATGCAGACGCAGGCATACTTTTATCTACATATATCTAGATCTATCTGTTTTATCTAGGCCTATATATACATATGTATTCGCAGGCCCTAACACAAGAGATCTATAACCTACACGTAAGATCCAAAATTAGAGTGTTATCCATTCGTAACGAAGGCAACCAGTTCTGCTGATGTATCTGAAATATGCAGGCTTAGAAGCAAGCACTCAACTATAGGCCTACTCGTTTATCACCATTTCCCACGCAACACGGTACAAAAAGCTCTAAAAATAGCCACGATATCAATGACAAGCGGTCGTCTCCGATCAAATCAACACAATAAAACTATTCATGTAGGCCAGAATTTGAATGTTTGTCATTGTGCAAAACTACAAAATGAGCATCCATTTAAAGTAGTACATCGTACCACTACGTCGCCAGCTGTGGGGAATTACTAAAGCACGTGCCACCCTCGACTTACAACTTTTTAATTTTTAGCTCATTCTAGAGCCGCACAAACTCTGACGTGCAACTCCATATTTTTGTGCGACACCGTTAAATTATTTTTTGTTAGTATTGTGCCTCCTCGCACCGAATCCCCCAGACGGCCAGACGTCACTGCATCGAACCGCGTATAGGTTTAATCAAACCATTGCAAATCGCTTATTAAGTTAATATTCCATAGGTGGCAGCACCGATGCTGTAGCGCGTCACGTGAGCTTTGCTCAATTACTTGTTATTTTTTTATTCGGTGATTAAGCAGCTGGTTTCTTAAGCAACTGTACTTAAACTTTACCATCATACATTTTTAGGACTCACATAGAACCAAACTGAACAGAACCGAATCGCAGCTTTGAGATTATGGTTAGGCCTACCGGTAAATGGTTGAATGCTACAGCTTTTCATAGAAAACCCATTTCAGATCTACGGAGAGTCACCCGCCGTATGGGATCACACGGCGTTACATGCCACCAGACGCAGGTGAACGCGCCCCGCCTTAACCCCAGCCAGATAGACCGGTACTCGAGTTACCTACCCCGAAGGAATGGAAGGCTGAGTTAACCTAGGCGGCTGGTTACATAACGAGATGGTTTACCCGCCCGCAGGCAGTCACCCATCCAAGTACTAACCCGGCCCGGCGTAGGTTAACTTCGTTGATCGGACACAACGCGTTAGGCCTATAACGCGTTATATCGCTACGCTACGCCACGCCACCAACTTTGAGGGTTCTTTGCCATCTTTAAATGCTACGTTAACCGTGACACGTGCTGATATCATGATAACAGTCGTTGCGAGAGTGATAGAAAGATTGAATCACCTGGAATCGTTCCCGAATGGAGTGCATCTGTTGTCGTGTGACCTTGGCCTGTCGACGCACCATGTCGGTCGGCTGTTTGGCGTTGAACGGATACGCGATGCAGCGAATCACGAAAACGTAGATCTGCATGCAGCGTCGACGCTCTTCCTCGTCGCGCTCCGAGGACCGGTCCTGGTCGCTCAGTCCGGCGTCAGGTCGGTCACCGCCCGGCGAGGACGCCGACAGAGACGGGCTTGGCGGCGGAGGTAACGACACCCCTCCCCCGGGCCGGTGAGGGTGACAGAGTGGTCCGCCAGGGCTCGGGGTGCCCGCCGTCACGCTCGTGTTGTCGCCGCTGTCGTCGTAGCTGGCACGGCTGGCGATCGACATGCTGCGCTGGTCGACGCTTATTGCCGGCGCGAAGCCGCTCGCTGCCGTCGAAACACTGTCGGACCGCGAAAAGTCGTCCGAGGCGGCGGCGGCGTAGCCTCGACGCCGCGCCGGGGTGATGGGCCCAGCGGCCTGCACGGGCGGCATCACGGCGGCCGCGGCGGGGATGCCGGGCCGTCGAGGCGGCGTCACCTCGCGTACGTCGTCCTCCTCCTCGCTCGACGACGGATCCAACATCGCCTCGGAGCGGACCACCAACAAACAGCAGCAGCCAACTTACTGACTTTCTATGACGCTATCAGAGTGGACTGCCTGCACGGCCGTTGTTGGCCGCAGGCATCATTGCAGTAGACCGACGAGACACGACACGACAACATCCGCTGGCAAACATCACTGCCAGATACTGCTGCTGCTGGCAGCAGCGTCCAAATGCAGGACGTTGATAAGCTGAGAAGAGCGTCACGAGAGACGAGCAGCATGCAGCTGCAGACGCACACACAAACAGAAGCGCGCGCGCACGGGACACTAGACTGTATGGCACACAGCGACACTGGGTGGTACACGGACGGGTCTGTGCCCGCTGTGCCGAACGCTCGGTCGATCAATAGAAGATCGATCGCATTCACAGCGGCGGCACTGGGCGCACATCAACTGTGCCGTAGCTAAAGGCCAGTCTCCATCTAACCTAACGCGCGCAGCGTAACGCCCGTTTGTTTGTGTACTTTTTCCACGCTCGGACGCAAGGAAAGTAGCTTATCGCAAGCTTTGAACGCTTTTATGGGTACTTCTCCGTTAATTCACCCGCACCCGAATTGACCGCTAGAGTTAGTGTTAGGGCTGTTAGGGATAGGGATAGGGTTAGCGTTAGAGTTGGGGTTAAGGTTAGAGTTAGCGCTAACAATAATTATAATTCGGGCGCGGGTGAATTAACGGACAAGTACTCTTAAATGCAGCTCACGCTGTTTACCTACTTTCAGACGTCAACCAAAACATTTTTACCTCTCGCTTTACTGGCACATCGAGCGCATTCAAGGTTGTTATAGTTAACGAGCCATATAAATTACTTACTTACTTACGAGTACGCATCAAACGCGATGAACGCAGGAAAACTACGCAAACGATGACACAGTGGAGGTAAAAACGCAAGGAGAGAAGCAATGTCTATTCTTGCATTGAGTCGCATGGAAATTGAGCTTTAGTCGACGACTGCAGCGATGTCGACGTCGAGGCCAATTTGCTGTCAGTCAGTCTGTCACTCGTTCGACGAATGACGTTTTCAAGTGCTTGCCGAGAAAATACGGTACACTGTGAGTCGGAAAAAACTAATTTGGCGCATAGGCCTATACGTTTGTTTAATAATGAAAGGCTATAAACTACGTAGTAGACAACTGGCATTGTGATTTTGTATTTCTAGACAAAGCTAACCTTTATAATTGACAATGGTTTTTACGCGCGAAAGCAGAATGCTTCGCGCGTCTTTGCCATCGTCTGGGTGTCTGTCTGTCTGTCCGTCCGTCTGCCTGTCTGTCTGTCACACTCGTGAATTGTATCAAAACGGTGCAAGCTAGGACCACGAAATCTTCACTGTGGGCTGCCCCAAGGTCTCTAGTTTATCGTGACAAAATTTCGTGTCACTGGGTGCAGGGGTTCCCCTCGAACGAGGGCGTCGAAGAGGGGTACCCCCCTTAAAAGACGTCATTTTGCCGTTATTGGCTCGAATAATGTGAAAACGGTTGCAGATAGGTGCACACATGCTGCTTATCATAACAAGCACTGGTGACAGGCTTTTTGGATTTATTAACATCGATGACCTTGAACGACCTTGAACCCCTCAAAAAGAAGTTTTTAGTGAATTTTTCGCAATTTTTGGATGCAGCGCACATTTCAACACTGAATTGCGACGAAATGGCTGGCGATAGACCAAGACAATCTGCGTATGAAATGTTCAGCATTCAACGTAGATTTTAGCAGTTCAAGTCTCGACACCCTAGGTTCAAGGAGGCCAGCGCATGCGGGCGTCAAAGACAGCTACCCCCCCCTCCCCTAAAAAGTGGTTATTTTACCGCAATTATCTCGTGTAGCGTGAACACGGTTGCAGATAGGCACAGACATGCTGCTTATCATAACAAGCACTGGTGACATGCTTTTCAAATTTATCAACATCGATGATCTTGAATGACCTTGAACCCTAAAAATATTGATTTAACGTGATTTTTTGGCGATTTTTGGCTGCAAAAGAGTGAATTACGACGAAATGGATGGAGATAGACTACGATCACCTGCGAACAGGAACTGCTATAGGCTTTCGCGCGTCTCATGAGCTTTGCTCAACTTACTTGTATTATTCGTAGGCCTACACATTGCTTAAGCCAACCATGTCGGCAAATGTTGACCGATCTTTATAATTCATTACTAGCACATTATAGTGACTAACGTTTACAAGCTGAATTCTTTGGCATTGCATGGCAGCGTTGGTGTGTAACTTTATAAGTGGTAAGTGCTTAAGCCATACGATCCAGCTGGTTTTGGAGTATAGCCCTAGTTGAATTTAAAAAGTCAAACTTTCTTGCTTAGTTATGGAATATTATTGAGAAATAGCCTAGTGCCAACTCGCAGTTCGAGTCTAACGAGAACAGCAGCAAATAATACTGCAAATAATATCGTGCAAAAACTAACAAAAACTTTGCATTTATCTACAAAATAAAATAGTATAGGCCCTACTGTCCGTTTAAGATTGTGTTACTTTGCAGCGTTAAAAAATTCGAAGTCTATTGAATTGTAGTCTACATACCGTAGGCACTACCCAAACGTTATTTGCGTGGACAGTAGGCCTATTGTACGTGGGCGAAAACCTGTTCTCATTGATCATGTCATCTGTGTCAGGCTATATTCAAGCCTGGGTGGTTTCGGCAAAGACTGTCATTTGCGCGGGCGGCTGAAATACAAGAACACGACGTAGGCTACCAATCAGCGAGTCAACGTTAATATGAGTCTAATGGGATCGTTGCCGCTAATTTAGGCTTTCAGCTGCGGCGCCATTGCAGTTAGAGCACTGCCCACACAGCATTATTATTATTCTGTCGTCTATGGACTTCTCTGATCCACAGAACGAAGAGACACGTTTCGTACTGTATAGCTGCAAGTTGCTGTATGCCAATTGCGAAATTATGGCGCTATCGAAATAAGTATGCATCAAGGCCTACGCATACATTTATACGTGCTGTAGTTACACATTATTTTCACTCTACTACGTCACTAACCGGTTGTCTTAAATGCCGCGTCTTGCCCGATATGGTCAAAGTGCAATATATTACTTTTTTGCAGCCACCCTGTAAGCTTATCCTCTGTAACGAAAAGATTGTCTACAAGCAAAGCTAAAAACCAGTGTTTCCGAAAAAAAACAATTTGGTTTGTATTATAAATTGCAGAACAAATAAAAAAGTTAAAACCCAAAACCTAAAATTTATTCTTTCAGTTTCTTCAGGTTTTCGAATTTATGGAAAAGCTTTACGGTTCCTGAAACTAGAGTCTTCCAGGCAGCCGACGGTGAAGATTTGATGATTCTAGCTTGCACCGCTTTTGACTGATCCACCCGTGTGACAGACAGACGGACAGACGGACACACAGAATTGCGACGGCTAAGACGCGCTGAAAGCAGTAGCTGCTTTCGCGCGTAATAAATGCAGTACAGCTTCAATTTCAATTCAACCGCGTGGTCATACGCCCTAAACTATACCACCATAGTAAGTAAGTAATCTTTTATTAAACAACGGTCAAACGCCATTGCAAAAACAGAACATAACAGAGCATAATCGTTACAATATCGATAAAAAAAAGAAAAGAAAAAAAATAAAATGAAATGAAATACGGTAGAGCTACAACAGATCTACATGCAAAATTTAATATCCATTATGGCCAATTAATTCACTTCTGTGGTTTCAAAAGTGCTTTTCAAACTTTTCGATTGAATTTTCAATAAACTTTTCTTAAATAAAAAAACGTTCAAGAAACCTTTATTACATCTGTGGTGAAAGTTAGGGGTTCGGAGTTGAAGTTAGGGTAGGGTTAGCGTTATCGTCGGCGTTAGGGTTAGGTATTAGGCTAAATGGAATTAGAGGAAACATAGGCGTAATGAGAGTAGTCGGCGGCCGTCTCTGCATGAGATCAGCGAGGAGGCAGACAGTCGGTGAGGCTGAAGAATTGACTCGGTCGACAGTGAGCGAACTTGAGCAGGTTGTTACATCGCACGTGAAACTTCACCGGACCCTGCCACCGCCGTGAAAAAAACATTCAGTCAAGTCCATACATGTAAAAAAACGTTCAAAAAACGTTTAAAACGTAAGATTCGCTAAAAGGATTTTAGAAAAACGTTAAAAACGTTGAATAAAAGACGTTAGCCCTAATTTAGTCAACATCTTGCATAATGCCTATTGCCTAATGTTGTACGTAGGTGCATTATATCTGGAACTACAGAAACAGATAACTTTATTCTAGGGCCTATTTCAATTCAAAAGTGTGTTCATAAAACATTTTACTAGATTAAGTAAATAAACTACCGTTACTATCACCTATTAATTAGTTTCTGTGGTTTCAAATATGCTTCTCAAAGTTTTCGATGAAACTATCAATAAAATTTTTTGAAATAAAAAATATTAAAATTTTTTTTAAAACGTTAGAAACGTGGCAGTAATTAAAAAACGTTTATTAGACCTATGTTCAAGTCATTCGTTCATTCACTGATCAAACCGATGCCAAAGTTTGAACAGCAATCAGTACGTTAAATTCGAGCAAATAGCCGGCACATCCGGGGCTAATTTTTTTGAAAAAGGTACACATAAAACGAATAATAACGTGAAAAGCGTTACTGCGTCAATAATGTTGATTAATTACTAAAGCTAATATTTAGTTTTACCATTAATATTTAGTTATTTCAATCAATTAATCAATCGATCAAAAACACATTTTATAGCACCACAATATCGCGAACGAATTCAAATTCGATTTCGACTGGGGCTCCGCCGCAGCCGCAGACCCTGCTGGGGGAGCTCACAGCGATCTCCATACCCCCTAGCTGGTTTTAGGTGTCCTACTTCTAAAGAGAAGAAGGAAAGGGGAGGAAAAAGAAAGGGAGGGAAAGGGAGAGGAGGCGCAGGAAACGGAAGAAACGGCAGGATAGGAGGGAAAAGAAAGAGGTAGGAAGATAGGTGAAAGAACGGTAAGAAAAAATGGGCAGGAATGAGATGGTAGAAAAAAGGAAAGAAAAAGAAAAAAAGAAAAGGGGAGGGAGGCAAGACCCCAATTCGCATTTTCACTACGCCACTGGGTCGTGGCTGTTTATTGTAGCATCAGTATGATCAGACTGTATTAGAATTTTTGACCGCGGTTACATTACCAACAAACGAAGTTTTTGTTGTCCTACACTAAAACGCCAAAACCGTAGAAAACCTTTACAACCTGCTAATAAAAAAACAATAAGACCGGCTGTCACTACGATAGCCGACCGTACTGGTTGTCAGTGACCTTCAAGGTCATCCAAGGTCAATGATTTTCCTGTAATATGAAAGAACGTATGCCACTTCCTATTAGTGATTAATAGTAACCTTGGCCCTATCTCTCACCGGCTCCGAGACACAGCCATTTATGGCTTGAAACCTTTCATTGAAATTGCGATCGCCTATAGGAAGTCGCCAGCGCCCTATTCGAGGGTACCATCGCCGATCCCCTACGACTTACCGCTTAGCCACAATACTGTACAACTGGCATACCATAGTGCGTTATGGCCCTTCAAGGTCATCCAAAGTCATCGATTTTCATGTCATTTGAAAGCAAATATGCGACTTCCTATTAGTGATCAAAATAGCAACGTAGGCCCTACCTCGCACCGTTTAGCCACAATACATCCGTGACAGACAGACGGACGACAACCGTGCCAATAGCTCGACCGTTACTTTAAGTACAGTCGGCTAAAAAGTAAAAACCTTTCCCAAAACCTAGGTTTTTCTCGCTTCGGGCAGAATTATAAACCTATAAAGCAACCTCGAGCAGGGCTCGTCGACTGGCGTTTCCGTCGTGGACATCGACGAAAGGCTGTAGGTCTGGATCAGAGTCCGCAGGCAAAGCGCTCTTCTGAGCACGAAGCACATCCACGCCTGAGCAACCATCACTGTGAGCTGCTGCTGCTGCTGCTGCCGTGGCAACACTGAATACAGCATCGTCCGTACCAGAACAACGGGGCTGGCCGTCTGTTAGTACTGATACTCTATGCCTTTCCACGCACTCTCGACCGGTTTCGTTCAACGTCAGCTTTTCATCTGACCACATATCACACATTTCGGTTCATTTCATTTCCGTCGCTTTGAAGTCTGAACACACCTTAACATGCAGGGATCGATTCGAGGTCAGCATTTTCAAGGCTAATGCCAAAACCAGACCTTTTTCGAGGCCAAGGCCACGATTTTGTTTGTCCTCATGGTGTCTTCGAGGTCGAAGATAGTCCTCGAGAATCGGCATCGACAAACCAAGACCCCAACTCATCAGCAGACTGTCTCAATAGACAAGACATTGTATCGAGGTAGAATAAACTGTAACAAAAAATCTGGCGGGTGACTATTGATAGTACTGACTGGATTGTATGAGGATAGCAGAACGTCGCCTTGCGAGAAACGCACGAACTGCCGCTTGGATGACGCGAGCGCTGCAGTGATAATGATGCTGCAATTCTTCATCTTTCTCATCCTCCCTTTCCTGCTGCTGATGATGATGATGAAGGAAAACACTGGGCGACGTCGACTGCAAACAACGACCAAGTCGGCAAGTAGGGGCCTAAGCATACAGGACAAAGGCACAGGGATTGGGGGGGGACACGATCTCCCACTTTTCGCTAGGGAACTGGCCATTGGCGCGTCCTTCACTATTTTACTGAAGTAAAATTCATGCAGAAAAAAGGCCTTACTTACTGGAGCATGTTCTCAATAGACGTTTGTAAGTCAAGGCCTACTTTACAATATTGTATACCTTTTTGACACTTAACTCATAATTAACAAATTACTATTAGACCTTCTGCTCATCTGTAGGTAGGCCTAATGTTAGTTTTCGGCTAGCCATGGCACACAGCGGTAGGCCTATTCGGTATATCACAGCTTACACCGTAGGCTAGTTTTCGGCCTATCCTGTACACAAGCGCTGCGTTAAATTTTAGGAACGCGAGTCGTCACAGACAACTTAATTAGTATAATAATAACTTCTCATAAACATTTTCAATAATACCTTTGTTCTACGCTTACCATTTTGCTAGCACGTAAAAGTTACAGACATTAAAAATTGTAAACAAGTTTACTTGTGACGTCATTTGTGACGAAAGTAAAACCTGTAGCTGAATGGGTACGTTCTAAAAAACGAAATTCGATAAGAAAAATAGAAAATCCATGAAGGCACCGAACTATGAAACGCTTGACAGCCTGACAGGAAATTATTTATTCTGTAAATTAGTTTATTGATGACTTCTGAGTAATATGTCAAAGTTTAATCAAACCCATAAATTTATTGTAATACAGCCACTCAGTTTACTGCGATACTATTTACAATTTACTATTTGTAATGCTGGACGTTTGCTGGATCGTGTTAAACACCCTATTACTTATTCTGAATCATCAATCTGACTTATCAACCAAAGCTTGAAGTGGAAATAATTAGTGCCGGCAGTAGGGAACTGTTGATGTGTTCAGTTGCAGATCAAATTAATATCGTGTATTTAGTACTCCAGTGTTTTTCAACCTTTTTGCTGCCGCGGAACCCTACACAAGCGTGAAGGTCACTCACGGAACCCCATGCATTGATCCGTGAGTCCAGCGACGTATGCGAGGATGAAGCCACATGGGGTTTACGGACTCATTTCCTTAGCAGGGCACTGAGGGCAGAGCCGTCATGAAGACGACAAAGCAGACAAAGATGACCAATATAAAACTTGACCGCATTAGTATGCAGCAGTATGCTATTGTATTTAACCAAACACGACGGGCGAGGCGGTCGTCGACGGCCGCTTAGCCCCGCTACCAACGTAGAAAATTTATCACGGGGACGCCCTCGGATTAGCTGAGTTTTTAAAAAAATTGAACTAACTAAGTAAATGGCCAAACGATTTCGTAACCATAACCTTAATCAATACGTTTTTTTTCTTTTTGATAATGCCTTGGAGTTGAATAATGTCGTGCATAGGAAGCGTACGTTATATTATAAGCTTAATGCAAATAAGCCTATGATTAAGTTTATCGCAAATTGCAAGCAACTGAAATTAGTGAACTACGGCTGATTATAGCCTTATACGTCGTCTACATTTGGCTGATAGTATTCATTCTGACATCATGCACTTTATCTTCATTGTGAATAGGTCATTTTATGACGAAAAAAGACTGACATGACATAATTCTGCTTTATGATAAATGCTGGTTAGTATCGCTCTAACTGCAGCTACAGTATGCACGGCGAGCGTCTGCACAAACGTCTCGACGAGACGTAATGGCCCGAGACGGGACCTACTGGGCCGAGACCAAGACATTGCTCCGACAGGGGGAGACGAGACCAAAACGTTGAGGATTTTGTCCGAGACGAGACGTTAATACGTCTAGAGACCGAGACGTCTCGACCGAGACCACATCCCTGTTGTATCACAAATTGCACAACAGAAAAACCTACAAAACACCTAAAATTTCGACTTTTGAGGTTTCAAAAAAACAGTTTCAGTTTCAGTTTCAAACCAATTTTCCAGCCCTTCCTCAAGCTGTGCGATAAAACATGATTGAGATTCAAGTTTGTCGTTCATCAGTGCAGCTGATGTGTAGTTTTGACGAAATTGAAAACCATTTTTCATACATTAGCACCAGCATCAAATTTTCTCCTTTTGTGCCATTTTTTTCCCACTGAAACTACACCTTCAGCGAGAAGTAAATAGACAGAATCCAGCACAAACAAATCACCTGTTATTCTAACAATGACACACTGATATTTATTTTCAGACAACTAATCAAAATCACTTATCAAAAGCATAATAACATGTATTTCTAAAAAATAAAAAAATGTGAAATCAACTGCATTACATTTTTTCAGCATGCAGGAGTAGCTGTCTTTCCCAGAAGACTTTGTTACAGTTTACAAAAAAAAAATCAGTACTAAGTACAAAATTTTCCTTCACGCTCGGATGCTGTTTGGTGGAAAACAGTAGGCAATGGGCATGTAAAAATGCACCCTCAAAGTTTAGATCAGTGCTGTCCAACCCGCGGCCCGCGGGCCGCAGAGGGGATTTCATGTGGCCCGCCATCGTCCCACATAAATTGTAGTTTTGGCCCGGTGATTAATCAGATGAAATCAACTTGCAAAATTCAACAATGTTTGATGGTCTTTTGCGTTTCCAAATTTCAGAAAAATGGGCGAATTTGCAGTTTCCATTGAACATTGGGAGGCAAAAAGTGTTTCAGCTTCAGGGGGGCTTTGCCCCCTGACCCCCGACCAGGGGCTCTGCCCCTGGACCCCGCTGGAGGCTCCGCGCGCTCGCCATGGCCCCCCTTCATTGCGGCCTGCCAGCTGGTGGAAAATTGACTAATTGGCCCGCGGTGTCAAAAAGGTTGGACAGCACTGGTTTAGATGTTCTTCGGGGATCTGGCCTAACCCTGGATAACTGGCAAAGTGTGACAGTTAACAAAGTTCAGTAATTCTTACTCATTAGAACGGACAATGCTCAAAGGCTGCTGCACATTTGTCTCTGAGAAAAGTGAACACAATGACTTTATCTACGTCAGCCTTGCCTAACCGACAAAATGACAAGGGCCAATAAAATAAAATCAACAGTCAGAACAATAGCATTAGTTCGTTCATCGACTCGATGTCACGTGACCAAAGTGATCACGCAACAAACTCTGAACCACCTTCCGCCGACCTGAAAACCACAAAAACAACAGAAAACAATTCTCAGCAAATCTTAAAGAGTTGCTGCCACAATAAAACGTCCAAACTGTAGCTGTCAAATGAACGCATTAATTAACATGTTAATGCGTTAACAAATTAACACTCATTAAAAAAAATTAATGTGTGTTAAAAAATTAATGCACATACGTAAATTTATGTTGAGTTCCTAAATTCTGTGAAGCAAAACTTCCAATACTCCATTAAACTGCAGTTATTTGACAATCGAATGAATTCAAGTAACCAAACTGTACTTGTCGTTCCATCACTACTGTAAATAAATAATTATTCTGATGACAGGCTAATAGATTTCGTCAGTTATTGTTGACTATTCGTTTAAAATGCGTTTCTAACTTTTTATATTCTACAAGCGGGGCCCCCAAACGTGGTGGGGCTCGGGATAACTTACCCTCCTACTCTCTCTCTCGACGGAGTGGCGTCCGTTAATAACGTGTTAATTAATGCGTTAAAAAATTAACGCTTTGACAGCTCTAGTCCAAACATTTAACAGCTGTTGTTGTTATTAACAGTTTTAAATGATAATAACTGGATTAATATTGACTAAGAAATACAGCAAATATCACAAGCCATCAACTGTGACTCTAAAACCAAACAACTATTGTTTGGTTATCAAGAAAAAAACTACAGTAAAAGTCTGGTCCTCAGAAAAAGAGGGATTCGTGGGTTTGATCAAATCACCCTCCCTCACCTGTCACACAGAACCATGAAACTATGCGTAAAGATAACCAGAACGACTCAATCAGGTAAGATTTCCGAGCTCAGCATGCACAAAAATGCATTTGCGAAATTGGCTTTTGCAGCGCTCTCAGGCCTCTGGCTGGATTAATAGAAGGTGGCAATGCAGTAGAAAAAGTGGAGTTAAACTCTCCTTGAAAAACTGTGGCCACAGGCCTGAAAGTTGTTTGTAAAAATAATCTGCTGCATGCAAATAAAACGATTGTTACGAAACTTGACAGGAATACATAAAACACATACTATCTCAAACATAATTATCCTACGAACTTTAAAAAAGTATTTGTAAAGCAAAAAAGCGATAAGGTCAGAAAATTATGCAAATCTGTTAAGCAGGTCTACCTTCCATCAGCTCCAGATATATTTTCAGATAATACATCTGTGCCGGAAGCGGCTGTCCAATCAACTGCGTTACCTGTCAAAAGCAAAAAATGCACAAAAAGTAAGCACGCAGTGAACAGCAAGTACTTAACTACTGAGAAAATCCACACGTTGCCAAGCAACAAGATATGAAACAATGGGTGACTTCATTTTCTCTCTTAAACTTTTGCTCAGTAAAAGCTTCAAACTTAAGAACAAAGTTCTAGCTCAGAAACACAAATTATCTGTAAGTAGCTTACTGGATTAAACAGAGTTTGCATAATCATATATGTGGAGGAAGATCACCAATTATGCACAAAATAATGTGCACAAATAACCACATTATTCCGCCATCACCACTTGCAACTCGGCTGCAATTTCAACTGTCTGCAACCACTTGTTTAACCAAATTTCTGGCACTTAGTTATTTTTTCCTATATTTGTGTACAAAATACCATAACAAATATCAATTCAGCCACCAAGAGCATCGGTTTTTATCATTAAATGCTACTTACTACAACGTGGGCCATAAAAAATGTACAAGCAAAAACTAACCATAATAACAAAAGTTTAGGTAAATGAAAAAAACGCTTCAGACCAACATTGCGATGAATGATTTGTATGACACTAGACTGTGTGGGTATAACACATACAGACCAGTCACTGCAATGTTGGTCTGAAGTGTTTTTTTTCAATGTTACCAAAATGTTTGTTTGTTATTATCATTATGCATATTTCATTGATATTTCACAAAGTAGTGTAGAGACACATTTATGATGTGGTGGGATCTATAATAATCACATTATCGCAAACTGTCTGCAGAGTGTGCCAGTAAAAGAATTTTGAAAATCAGTCAATACTGGCGAAGACATGAATAAAAGCAAAGTGGCACATTTTTTTGGCCCACCCTGTATGTTACATTCTGCAAGAACAGCAGAATGCCACACAACGGAATGCGTACCTTTCCAAGATGCTGCAAAGCTTTTTCGTGCTCTCCGCGCATAGCATGCGTGGCAGCCAGGTTGAACGTCATGATGGCTTTGGCATGGTGAATGCTGTTTGGTGACCACGAATAGCGAGCACCTCCAGGAACAGCCAGACCACACACACAGTTCACTACCCAGTCATGGTTGGCTTGGAATTGTAATGGCCACAAAACTGGACTTGAGATCATGAGCATCGCTGGTTCAACTCCTAGTCGGGTTGTTATCAAGCGGTTAGTACTTGGACAGCTGACTGTCTGTGGACGACCCGTCCTCCAATAGACAGCATTATGAGATTGATGACTGTCTGGAGGATAACAGGGAAGATTATTTAAACTACCATTATGCTAATTACATATGCACGCGTATAATGGAGTTCTTACAATTTTGGGTTTAGCTTGTTTTTTTTTGTGTTTCTGTAAAGGTTAAACTTACCGTTCCATTACTATGTGTTTGTGTGCATTTTGCCTGAAAAGGTCGTCCCCGAAATGACCTATATTGTGTCGGGTGGAACGTTAAACCCTACTCACTCACTTACTCACTGTCTGTGGATGGGTAAACAATCTCAGTATATAACCAACACAAAAAAAGGTCAATGCAGCCTTCCATCACTTCGGGAAAAAGGTAAATCAGGCACCGGCCTGACTGGGTGGGCTTATGGCAAGGCGCGTTCACTTATTTTGGGTGGCAGGTGATCCCATATGGCAGGTGATGCTCCGCAGCTCTGAGATGGGTTTCCTATGAAGAGCTATACCAGTGAGCTGTTAACCATTAAGCAATACATTGTGATTTATCTCATTATTCACAGAGCTTCTGGGCCATGTAGTACACGAGTCCAGCAACACACCCGAGCTAGACTCGAGTCTTTATTTGTCGGGACTCAAATTCATACGCAGTACTCGGACTCGGCACTGTGACTTGGAAGCAACTGCACGATAGTATTTCAGCTGTTTAGCGAATGCAGCATCAGCAGACAAGCATTGTCAAATTTCTACTAATCAAGCGTGATGGCGTTTCTCACAGATTCTCAGATTGAGAGTAACGAATTTTACAAACATCACGTCTCATCAACTCATTGGACTCATGAGTCTCCGACTCAATACCAATGGCTTGGAGTGGGACTAAATGTAAGAGTGTAAGATATCTATAAAATAAGTGGATTTGACTACATAACTGAAACTACTGGGTTGACGAAGACCAGAGCTGCTACTGGCAGATACGAATTAACTCTTCGTGCTTATATTGGCACAAATACCAAATACACAATTAAAGTTGTCGTAAATCGCGCCAATTTTTGCACGTTTTTTGCCCTCCCAAATTTTAAGGGGGGCGGTGTCCCCAAAATTTGTACTTGCGTTAACACCCCGACCTAGAGGCACGTCAAGTGCCAAAGTTTCGTCAGGCTACACCCCTAACTCCGAAGTTATAAGCGCTCCTTTATTGCATTTTGAGCCAACTTTTTGACTCCCCTTTGAAAAAAGTTGTAAGGGGGGCCCCCACCCCCGGTGGGGGGTGCACTAGTTAGACTTGGTCATTCTCTCACGCGTGTAAAAATTTGGAAGCGCAGCACCCCCTAGGGGCCGAAATATGGTCTTCCGAAAAATGCGACTTAGGGTAGGTCAAAATGAGCGCTTATAACTTTGTTCGTAGTGGACGGAATTT
>Ga0056128_1002286_pt1 | contig 22570 bp, 10 predicted proteins | sample WorMetLIZISLAND2_FD_71113 | JGI IMG/M metagenome (GOLD analysis project Ga0056128, IMG submission 71113) | Marine gutless worms symbiont microbial communities from Max Planck institute for Marine Microbiology, Germany - Olavius geniculatus... ... | reverse complement strand
TACAAAGTAACTGTTCAGTGACCTTTCAAACTTTAATAAAACCGCAAATATTATATATTAAAAAACTGCAAGCAATTCATTTAATGTTGTATAAGCGCTGATGTAAAACTGCAAAAATCATAAAATATAAGCACGAACATTATGCATTAGCTTAGACATTTATATCTGGCTACTGAGAACAGATTAAATGTCTGAGCTAATACATTAGTTCGTGCTTATACTTTATGATTTTTGCAGCTTTACATCAGCGCTTATACAACATTAAATGAATTGCTTGCAGTTTTTTTTATATATATCTCAAAAACAATGAAAGATAAAGCCAAGGTTACTATTAGTCACTAATAGAAAGTGCCATACGCTTTTTCAGATTACATGAAAATCGTTGATCTTGAATGACCTTGAAGGTCACTGTCAACCATTACGGTCGGCTATTTTAGCGACAACAGAGTTTTTTGCTTATCCGAACAGGGCCACAAAAGACTGAAAGCCTGGCATGGGATCTTGAATTTGCTCCCGGTCTCAGTTTTGGTCGCACACGTGACTTTTTCTGTTGATGACACGGCATAGCAATGCAGTATGGCAAAAATTATTATACCTCGTTTACACGATCAAGCAAACATCAAGCAACCATCAAGCAAATGTATTTATTATCAAAATGCACGTGCACACCTGTGCTCTAATTGCTTGATGTTTGCTTGATCGTGTAAAACGGGCATTACCTTAGAGAGCAAAAGTAAAATCAAGCTTGTTGACACGAAGACGGCCACGCAGACGGCCACGCCAGAATGGATGGACCCACATACACATTCAGACTTTCATCTTATCTGGTTCACGATATTTTATACAGTGTAGTGTAGCCTACGTACGTAGGACTACGTGCGCTTGCAGTTTGTCGAGAAAGCGGTGTCGTAGCAAGGAGTGCAGGCGGCTGCAAAGCCTGCACCCGCACCCACTCCGAAATTTTGGGCTGTCGGAAAAGTGTCGGACAATCTTCTTGTCGAAAAATGTTCGTCCGTAGAGCCTAAATGCATAATTTGGTACTGAAACTCCTTACTTTGGGAAAATTTAACAGCAAAACGGAAATTTTGAGTACTATGCCTAATTCAATCGATCTCTGTCAGAAATCTGTAGCTGTTTGTCAGAATTTCGCAGGAAATTTTTATAGTGTCTGTCGGGAACTTGTAACTTCTTTCCCGCCAACTTTTTAACGCACGACGCAGCTGAGTCGCTCTAAAGCGTCGTACCTCACGCGTGCTGCTGTCGATCAAGTAAATTGACAGTCGTCGGTAATTTCCCGCCCTGTCAGTATAACGCGACTGGACTGCACGCACCGATCATTCGGACTTAACCGAATTGGTGTCGGGTGTCGAGATCGGCTGTGTAGATTGTCACGTCCCGTGTGTGGCTGTGTGTGGTTTACTGCACAATGTAATGCGTGATATCATTCCGCTTGACATCATACAGCGCTCTTGACACTACAGCCTTTGCCGCAGTATTTACGTGAAGCTACTCAACGGTTTAACGTTCGTGTTTTTGACGCGCTACAGCCATGCGGTAGAGCGCGTCTATGGTATACGATTATGTGTCCGTTGTCCGTCTGTTCGTAACGGATGTATTGCGGCTAAACGGTGCGAGATAGGGCCTAGGTTGCCAATGATCACCAATACGAAGTCGTATACGCCTTTTTAGATGAGATAAAAATCATCGACCTTGGATGTCCTTGAAGGTCAGTACTGCAACAGGAACTGCTATAGGCTGTAGCTCCTACACGTTACTTGCAAACCAACATTGATGTCGACAAACTGCTGACACGACACACGAGATGCTGCCGTCAGTCCGTTACCACGCTTACTTATTTTGAAGTTCTGTTGCAAACCCATTTTACATTGGCTGGCATCGTTATGAAATTATGAATTATGGGAGCCAAGCTCTGTTTGTGCAAGTCCTGTTTAAGCGCGACATGCGTCATTATCTTGAGGCTGTTTTTGACTTCCGGTAAGCTTCATCTATGGAACCGAAAATTGGCACCGGTTACTATTGCCGTGGGAAGCACGTTCCGTGTTTCTGCGCCCTTTTTCTTTTTTTAGTTAGGAGTCTTAGGGGACTTACTTGCTGCGTACTCAACAGATTACATACGACATTACACGCAAGTGGTCTGTACATTACTGGAAAAGAAAAACAAGACGGGCAAGACCGCAGTGCGGCCTGTTAAGACGATCGCGTTTTTTGTCCAGTCCGAGCATTTTGAAAGCGAAGCCCTGTTTGAAGTATCGCGTACAGTACGTGCTGTAAAACACGGAGGACCTGTCTGGGCGTAATTGGTTTGTTTGCTAAGCAGTGTCATATCTGGTCTGGTGTGCCGGGAATAATAAGCGTTTCATCCCCATATATGGCGTACGTGCTCAAGTCTCTGGCGTTGTTGTCACGGTCGCGAACTGCCGCTCGTTATGTTTATGTCTCCGCGGAGAGCTGGCGTCTGTATGCGCGACCATTGACAACGCGACCGCTTCCGAAGCGTCGCAGACGTCAACGGCAGACAGGAACGGATGACCCGATCCAAACCGTAAAGGCGACGTGAGATGAAACGGTTTTCGTCCGTTAATTAGCGCCGGTCCAAAGAACCAAAGCGTTAACGATCACCGGCTGAGGTTATGCGGTAACACCACCAGGTCACACGTGGACAGTTTGTGTTAACCGCAGTGGTTATAAACAATGGTAACATCTAATCAGCTACCGGTAACGAAGACGCTGCTGTAGAGATAATAATAACTAACTGTAACGACTTACAAAAACCACGTCCCACAGGCTACAGGGTCCATTCAGCAGAGAAACAGTCTCGCTATAATAATGGAGAAGTTCCACGCCCTAGACCTATTCGAGACGGTTAGTCGACAGCTGGCCGTCGGCGAAAATGTTGTTCACAAAAACGGTTTTGTCTGACGTCGCCTTAACATTAGCTTTTTCTCATTACTACTCTGCAGTGCTTTCTGGTAGGCCTATCTCCGATATTGTCTGCAATTTTCCAGTCCAACAGAAAGCACTAGTCAATTTCAGTGATGACTTCAAGGAGTAGGATTGGCGACGACGCACAAGCACGCAACCAACTTTCGCTCGTATGTAGTAACCTCTAGGCGTAGGGCTAATACCGCCGCCAGCAGGTCAGCGTTTATTATGCGTCATCATCATCATCATCATATTTGTTTAATACATTAACTTGACAGAACGCAAGCATGTGTACAATTTAGGCCTAACATACAGTAAGTATAAGAGTTAAAAAAAAGTCCACAAGACTATGTACAAATGTTGCAGAAACAAGCACGTCAATTGAACACTAATGATGATAACAGCATAACAGCAACAAAATTGGAATGTGTGATTGCCCAAAATCTAGTAACTAGTAAAATATGCTAAAAGTTATCATGTGATAGGCCTAAAAACGACGTTTAAAACGTGCGGCTGTGCAAATACAGGCAACAGTACAAATTTTGATCGTCTACGCGGCTGTCTCTTGCGGGCTTCTAACACGAAAGCAAAGAAGCGCAGGCCTACAACCAAAATTGACGTGAACGTTCCTCCAGGCTGTAGTAACCGGGGTGCCAATTTTCAGCTCGAAAGGCCAAAAGCATAAATAGAATCGCGGATGGACAGACAAGCACACGGACGGACAAAGGACATAAAAGCAATTCATCGGGGAGGAGGACCGCCTATTGGCGGCGGAGGAGGCATAAAAAGTGATACGGTGCAGCAGGGTTTGAATAAATATTCCCCCCAGTGTGGTTAGGCAACGCCTACATCTGTAATAAAACTAAAGCTAAAGCGCATCCGAATTAAATAAGTAAGTAAGTAAGTATAAATTGCTTTAATTTTTACTGTAATAATTATAGTCAGTGGCACACGCATTACTTTGAATAACAAAATAGGCCTAATACACGCAAAGTTAAAGCACACCAAGGTAATGAACAGACATATAGGCAAAATAATATCATACAAAACCCTAAAATATACTTAGGCATATAATTAGAAATGGCTGTGGTGATAAAAAAAACTGTTCAAAAATTGGTGTTTTTGACGGATGGGAAAAAGTAAGTCCCCTATGACCTCGGCGTCGCAAGTTAAGTATGAGTAGCATGCAAGGCTTGGAGGATGGAGTAGTTGGTTAAGGCAATGGTAGCTTAAGCCTGTGTTGTACAACGGTCGTCTCTATCTAATGGGTCGATCAAATCCTCCATAGTAATATCGTGGTCTTCGATCCATCTACGAAAGCCAAAAAAGCTGAGTAAAACATACTCAGTCCGTAAAACAAGCGCCTTGTTTCTTTAGTTGATAAAGCAGAAAAATGGCTGGTCGTTTTTAGTATTTCGTTTCAGATTTGTTGTAGTTTTGTTATTTTTTTCGCTTCAGCTTTTTTGTCGCAGATACAGGCACCGCCTTAGCCGAGTTGTGTCGTGACCCACAGTGGTCACTTTTAGACTCTCAGTTTACTTCCGACACGCAAGTAAAGCAACATGCTATATCCAGTAATAATTAAAATTATTATTTTTGCCACTTCCGGCTTTACGTGGGCGAGATGAGACATACAGGGTCGTCCAAAAACGGCACAAAGTATGGCACCATAATTTTGCAATCGTACATCACAGAATCATGCGGTTTTCAGCCAAATGTTTCGAAAGAAATTCTTTACATGACTTAAGTCAGTGTTTAAATACAGCAGTTAAATATTTTTTTTGTTTTTGCTGCTAGCAAGTGAACTATTGAAAAACAGTATTACTTTCAATGTACAAACAAAAAACAACAGTAAATTACTTTCAATGTACAAAACATGCCACTATTATTTTTTCAATAGCTCCGTGAAACATTGGCCTTTTTGAATAATTCCTGGCACGCGACATTAAAAAAGAAACTATACGCAAAGGTCTGCAGTTTTGGCCACCTCACCTAAATGTTGTCGCTACACTACCGTGTGAAATGCAGAAGCTGCAGTTTGGCCATTGACAACAATGAATTCCTACCGGTTAGCATATGCCTGGGCTCAGAAATTATTAACTGAATAGCGACAAACGTAATTGACAATTATTATTACTCAAGAAGTCACACGTGTCACATCACATCATCTTCATTTTACCATGTGCTCAAAATGTCCTCCTGTAGCACAAACGTAAGCGATAGACGTTGACACCATTTGCTAACAGCACGTTCAGTAACTGCATGACTCCAGCGGCCCACTCGCCATTGATGTATCATTTCAGTTTGTCGACTTACAATTTTAAAAATAAAGAAGAAGCAACAGATTTTCAACGATTTTGTGGTCTCAGTAATTTTTTGAGCTGACGCATGCACTACCCAGTTTGAATTCATTGTTGTCAATGGTCAAACTACGACTTCCGCATTTCACAAGGTAGTGTCGCGACAACCTTAAGGCGAGGTGGCCAAAACTATAGTTATTTGCGTCAAGTCTCTTTTTAATGTCGCATGCCAAAAATTACTAAAATCGGCCAATGTTTCACGGAGCTATTGAAAAAATAAAAGTCACACGTTTTTATGGACCGCAGTGTCAAGGATAATACTGTTTTTGCATAGTTCAATTACCAGCGGCAATAATAAAAATATTTAACTGCTGTATTCAAATACTGACTTTAGTCACGTTAAGAATTTTTTTCGGAACATTTTGCTGAAAACCGCATGACTCTATGACATATGGTTGCAAAATTATGGTGTCATTAACTTTGTGCCGTTTTTTGGACCACCCTGTAGATACAAACGCGCGTGCTATGGTATCATGTGCATCTGGCGGCTGTTTGTGCGTGCGCTTTATATAGCGTAATAAACGATGATGATGATAAACACACCAAAACTGAAAGCACGATCGCACGGCAGGCGAGTAATCCGAGGGTGTTATTGTGGTCACAGAATATGCTGTTATTAACGACTCCCCGCAGCATCGTTTGCGCTGCGACAAATTTTGAACAAACGGTGAATAATGCAGACTGCAGACTCACTGCCGAGAACAAACCATGTACGCCTGTACGTTGTGGCGTTGAATGATTGAATACAAAAAGCTCAGCTGTCGCTATAGGATAGCCGATCGTACTGGTTGTCATTGACGTTCAAGGTCATCCAGGGTTGATGATTTCCATGTGATTGGAAAGCCAATATGCCACTTTCTATTAGTGAATAATAGTAACCTTGGCCGTATCTCTCTCTCACCGCTTCCGAGATATGGCCGCTTTTTCATTGAATTTCCTACTTCTTTTCATTTAACCCCCAATTTGAAAATGTTTCCCATGCGCTAAATGGCTAAAATTTCACAAGTCTAAGTCTAACACACACGGCTAATTACTCGTGTAAAAAGTTTTTTCCCTACGACTTAAAGCTTAGGCCTAGCCACAATACATCGATCCGTGACGGACGGACGGACGACAACTCGTACCAATAGCTTGACCGTTACTTAAGTACGGTCTGCTAATGATAATACACATAAGATGGTAAAATTAAAACAGTTAGGCTAATGATAATTATAGTTAATGATAGGTAATGCAGCTAGCGTATATGTATAGCACAGTGTCTGCTGATAAACTTCGGACACTGGCGGACAGTTCGCTCGATGTCTATAGGCAACAAACCAAACCAAACAGAGAGATTTGACGTAATCGAACTGGACAGCGAGTTGATACAATAATCATAGGAAAGACACACGAGTATGTCATAGAGATGTGGGAACGCAATGACAGGAATCGACGTCAAGCTGCTTCGCGCGTAACGCTGCTTCCGATGACATGCGAAAGCAGCTAATGAAGATCGCCAGATTCTATGAATGACAACATCGCAGTAATATACACAGTGGTCCTGGCGATACTTTACATGTATGTAGTCTACCTGCTGCTTCGTTACTGACAGTAATTCATAGGTAATCGGCCTATGGTGCTGCTGCATGCACCGAAGGGTAAGGACCGACAGAGAAAATGCAGCTGCGGCGCTGTCAATGTCATGAATACTTAAGTTTACAGTATTATTGTGTGGCTCAGACAATAAGCGTCCGCAGAATAAAAAGAAACAGCTTTTTTGCATGCAGCTTGGGTCCTGGTCAGCGGCTAATGATCGTGAAGGGTTCATTCCCGACTTCCGCTTTCTGACGATGTCCTCGACAAACCATAGTTGAAAATTAGATTTAAAAATGGTTTTTAAGTTTTGAAAACTTAAGAATACAAATTTTAAATTTTAAAGGTTTTTATTCATTGTGCAATTTATAGTACAAATCGAATATAATTTTACATTTCAATCGTAATTTATGAGGTCTGACGTCATCGATAATCTTTATTCACCAACACAATGTGGTAGGTAACGAAACAAAAATACATAAAACAGTTACTAGGCTATGGCACATCACAGACACACATGACCTTAACTATGCAGAGTATTCTAACAGTTTAACGTACAGCGTTGAAGTTTCAAGTTTGTTTACAAATTTCTGAAATCTACAGGGGATTATTTCACTTGGTAACTTGAATTTGAAATAAATGCAGCTTCATCAAACAGCGCGTTTCATTTACTCAACAAAAACGATGTGACACGATGATTTTCCTGGGTCTTAAAATTTATGTCTCATTTTTTCTGTACACTAAAAGCTAAAAACCTTTAAAAACTTTTTTAAAATTGTAAAAAAGCTGTGTAAAAACCATAAATTTTTTTTCAAAACCTCATTTTTTTATTCCTGCGACAAACACTATGACATATCGTGTCTGAAAAGTCTCCAGTATTCTGTGCATGACTTTAATAACGACTTTAAATATGTTTTTGTCAGACTGTATGTTTGTTTGTTTGTCTGTGTGTTAACAAGATAACTTTAAAAGTTATGGACGGATCTTTCTGACATTTTGAGGGTATATTGGGCATGGCACAAACTACCAGTGACTCAATTTTGAGGGTGATCCGAAAGGAATCCTGGATTCTGGATCACTTTGAAATTTTCTTTACCATTGCTTTCAATGGGACATAAGGGAAACCGCTGCAAAACCGAAGATGGTGCTGCCACCTAGCGAACAACATTGCCTTGGCGGAGGTGTGCGGGCTCTGACTGCTTTCTAATTTTTCATAATTTTTAATGCAATCATCTTGAAATTGAATTATATTATAATAGTTTCAAATTTTGCAATATGCAGCTAACGACCAGAAGTACGTTAATAAATAATAAGACTGTAAAAGCCTGGAAAAGGCAAGGCCTGCAAGAAGACGAACTCAGTGCAGGACCTCTACAGTTTTACACTATATACCCAGACCTATGCTAGGCCAGGTGCTACAGGAGCTGCACTGGCTTCCTGTTCGACGTCGGGTGGATTTCACGATGGCCACCTTGGTCTACTTGGCACTGTCCGGCATGGCGCCAGCATACCTGGCCGCTGACTGTCAGCTGGTCTCTGACGAAGGTCGTCGTCAGCTGCGTTCTGCCAACTCAAGGACATGTGTCGTCAGACGGACCTACAGCAGCCACGGAGACAGATGCTTTGCTGGCGTAGGTCCGAGGTTGTGGAACAATCTTCCAGCTTATCTGAGACAAACTGACGTTACCTTTAAAAAGTTCAAGCTGCTGCTGAAGACATTTTTGTTCGGATATTGAGAGCGCGGCGCATTGTGGCTAACTGTTAAATTGCGCCCCCTAAGTCATCTTACTTATTTACTTACTTACTAGTTACAGTACCCATTACTATTTGGCTTCTTGGCCGCAATATCCATTTTATCTAATGAATTATTTTCGCTACTCCATAGAGAGAAAGCTAGGCCTAACTGCGGCAAGCCAGCCAGGTGATTCAAAGCACGCTCGTTGCCATTAAAACGGCCAATTTGCCGGTCGGCTCAGACCGTGCACGTCATAATGATGCCAACGTACGAGCTGGGGATCGTCTTGTGTGTAGTCGCAGCGTATAAGGCCGGTGCCCCATTATAGGATCGCCCTCCCCCAGAAAAGTCTCCCCCGGCCGACAATTTACCGGCAAAAGTCCGCCCCGCCCGACGGCAGGCGATATTTTAATAAGTACGCTTAAGTCTTTTATATATGCTCAACGTCTTGATATATTGTGTGCGGAATCACTTGAACTACTACGTTTAAAGTTTGACTTGATAATGATTTATTGTATTGTTCATCGTCTTAATGCTCTTGAGTTTTCTGATTTTTTATTTTTGGCTCTTCCAAATGACCCGTGGTCATTTACTCAAGCTGATGAAACAGACTAGCCGTGTTAACAGCCGTGCGTTTAGCTTTGCTAACCGAAGTATTGATGTTTGGAACAGTTTAGATAGTGATATTGTCTTGGCACCATCACTGTATGTCTTTAAAAATAGATTAACGAACTTGATTTTATAAATTATATGTGTAGCATGTAACTTGTTAGGAATGGTGTAAGATGTCAGATTTCTTCTGACTTTCCATTCCTTTAACAATATTTGCTGCTGTTAATAAAACTATTTTTATTTGATTTGATTGATCAATTCCGTGATTATCTCTCCTCGAGCGGATTTTTCATGTGAAAGACATTTTAGCGTGACACCGGCTTCCTCTCAATAATTGATCAGATAGTTTTCACTGCGAGCGAGGACGTTTTGTTGGCTGGATACGGCATATGATGACTGTCATTATTATTAGTCGTATAATAGTGCACGTCGTCGTCGTGTTTCAGTACCGGCGTATATACAGCTCTCCTGCCGAGCGCAATGGAGTGATTCAGCGCAGTTTTCGTGGACTTATTTTGTATTACTGTATGACGCGAATGTCACAGACGTGTGCTCGGCCTACGATGATAATTTCCGGCGCACAGCTGTTTCTTAGCTACGTGAAGCCATATCGTAACGTGTCAGCAAATGTCATCGAAAAGAGACATTACGCGTATAATCAGCTGCAAGGTCACGTAGGCTCGTTAGTTCAGCCCGTACGTCTACGATATGACAGAAGAAAAAATTTTAAACGAGCATAAAAACTAATGGTGTGTTTACGCGATCAAGCGAACTTAAAGCACACGTCGTGCACGTGTATTTTCGATACATTTGCTTGATGTTTGCTTGATGTTTGCTTCATCGTATAAACAGCCTATAACTAACTAGTAACCAACTTAGTTTAAAGCCTATTGCACGCAGCCAAATTGATGTGAATGTAACAAAAAAAAAACAACAAAAACACAAACAAGCTTGAAAAGTTGATAATTAGTTTAGTAAATCGTAACAACAGCGGGGAATATCAGCAGTCTATGGTTAGAAAGATTTGTTTAAAAGGTGCCGTTTATGCCGTTATGAAAAATTATGGGAACAACTGATGGTGACGATGATAGCAAAAAAGAATGACATTAGTGATAAGCCGACACGTTCGTAAATAGCTGTAGGGAGTGTACGAAAAACGGATTATTACAAAATTGACACGAAGCTGTCAAAATGAATCATTACGTAGTTGATTTCATAGGCAGAGTGATAGATCAATGTAACACTGAAGACAGCGATCAGTAGGTTAATGCTTGAACTTTGACAAAAAATTTAAGCTAATGCTCATGAGACGCGAGAGAGCCTACAGCAGTTTCTGTTTGCAGGTAATCTGGTCTATTTCCATCCATTTCGTCGCAATTCACTCTTTTGCAGCCCAAAACTGTCAAAAATCACTAAAAACAAATATTTGTAACGTTCAAGGTTATTCAAGTTCATCAATATTGACATTCTTAAGAAGCTCGTCGCCAGTGCTTGTTATGATAAGCAGCATGTCTGTGCCTATATGCAACCAATTTTACTTTAGACGGGCCAATGGCGGTAGAATAACGTTTTGCCTTCTCGTTCGTGGGGACCCACTTCACCCAGCGGCATAAAATTTTGTCACGAAATACTAGAGACTCTAGGCTATCATATGACGAAAACATGAAGTCTCTATCTTACCGGGACGTGACGGACACCAAGACGGACAGACAAACAGAATTACCGTAGCTATTACGCGCTATAGCTATGCTAGCTCTCGCGCGTAAAATGCTCAAGTCGGCCGTTGAACCTTAGTGACAGACTGAAATAAAAAATGAACAGATTGCGCTGACAATTAGAATGACAATAACAATTATTTCTATTGCTGACTAATAGGCATAATTATAGGTGTGCGTGTTTTTACTTAATTGTTAATCCAAAAAGACCTAACTGTGTACGAGTTCATTTGTCATTACTGCTGATTGTGCGATAATTACAGCTGTTGTGGAACATTACGAGATTCCACCGATGTCGGATATCATATCTATGACCACCAACAACAACCAAATTACCGTCAAGGTCATCAATATGGACAGGACTACAGGCGGAAGAATATATGACATTGTTGAGAAACGGACATGCCAATGGCAACACTCTGCACTTAATAATGCACATCTCATTGATGACCCTTATTACCGCTACCAGGTCGCAAGGACATGGTACTGCCTCAAGGCGAGTGGCTATATTTGCATTGGTTTTCTACACGCTCTCTGACAGTATACAATAAATTTTATTTTACACAGGCTAGGGATTCTGGCAAATAATTATGATGAACAGCACTTTTTACGCGCGATAGCTATGCTAATCGCGTCTTAGTTATCACAGAGGCGTCTGTCTGTCTGTCTGTCTGTCATGCAGTCACACCTTGCAGCCATATGAAAACGGTACTAGCTAGGATCAAGAAATCTTCACTGTGGGCTGCCACAAAAAGTAGTATTTGTGACAAAATTTTGTGCCATTGGGTTGTGGCAACAACCGAATGAGAGAGTCAAAGAGATGTACCCTGTAAAAAGTCATTATTTTACTATTATCGACTCGTCTAGCGTGAGAACGGTTGCAAACAAACACAGACTTGCTGGTTATCATAACAAACACTGCTGACGGGCCTTGCGGTGGCATTAACATCGATAACCTTAAAAAATTCTAAACCTCAAAATGAAGACTTAGGCCTATAGTGTTTTTTTGCGATTTTGGGCTGCGGCGGACATTTCAAAAGTGAATTGCGCCGAAACGGCTCAAGATAAACTAGGACAACCTGCGTATGAAATTTTGAACATGAAGAATTTTAACCGTCTGAGTTTCGACTTTTTAGGTTTAAGGCGTTTTCCCTACGGAGGCTTTAAATTTGGGTATTTTCTAAAAACGCATTATTATTTTATTACACATAACCCAGGTGGCAGCACCGATGCTGTCGTGCGTCACGTGAGCATTGTTCAAATTATTCTTTTATGTTACGTTACCACTGGAGATAGTGTTTCTTAAATTGTCTGATATTGAAAAAAAAATTTTATTTAGCAATTACAATTGATTGACTGATAGATTGATTTTTTGATTTTTCTTTTATCTGAATAACATAAAGTATCGGTAGTTTCATCAAAAACACTTTTTGTGTGTGTTAGTATTTGAGTCACGTAAACGCTGTCTGCAAACGTCATAGTTAGGCCGATAAGTCAATATCATTCTGTTAGCGTTTGACCGCCGCATAGGTATTCATACAGTCAGTGTTCAGTCGCCACTCCGTATAATAAAGATTTGCAGGGTTTGCTGATGATTTATGACATCTAAACCGTGAATCAATAAAAAAACACACCCAACAAACTCTTGTCCTTAGGCCTACCGTTTTTTTGCTAAGTACGAGTGACGTTTTCCCATTATTTACTGGTCAATGCAAAGTATATTCAGAAGGACATACAAAACAAAAGCAAAGAAAAATACGTGTATGACAATAAACTAACTATTGAGTGTAGTTAACCGGGCACCCAATAACCCATTAAAATTCCCGAACAAATTACAAAATAGGCCCTACAACTGTAAATTTTCACATTTATTAAATTACAAGTTATATTAATGAAAACGAGGTAAGCTGATAAGTTATGCGTGGCTTTAATGGGATATTCTGGTTATGTCAGAATTTGATATAATCTGCAGGCTATGTTACAGACGAAGACGTCGAAGTTGATACTTTTTTCTGAGATGCAGTGTAAGCAATATTTTCTTCGAACTTCGGAATAACCGTTCCTCGCGTTGTCTGTGGCATGAACACGCGATGTGCTGTGACTTAACTGCGTCTGAGTGTAATTTTCTGGCCGCTAATGCTAGAACGCTGTCTTGAGCGGCGACTGCAGCAGCTGCAGCAGCAGCAGTCGTCCGCATCAGTTCGTATGCAAGGGATGCAGTAACTTAGTCGCGCTGCGAAGAACTGTAAGTCTGCTGCAAGCGTTCTGTTGTGTTTATCGCTTATCTGTCTCAACCGGTGACTCTTGCTGGTGCCTACAGGATTGTACTACTGACGGTATGCGCGTATTCTTTACCTCCGCCAAGGAGGTTATGTTTTGCCAGACTTTGTTTGTCTGTCTGTTTGTCTGTTTGTCCGTCTGTGTGTTAGCGAGATAACTCAAAAAGTTATGGACGGATCTTTCTGAAATTTTGAGGGTATGTCGGGCATGGCATAAACTACAGGTGGTTCGATTTTGGGGGCAATCCGGCAGGAATCCTAAATTCTGGATCACTTTGAAATTTTCGTTACCATTGCGTTAAAGCGGGCATACGGAAACCGCTGGCAAAGCGAAAATGTTGACGCCACCTAACGAATAGCATTGCCTTGGCGGAGGTACCTGCGAGCTATGATTGCTTTCTAGTTTATACCAATCATTCATTTTTACCAAAAAGCAGATTTATCTGACGTCTTTGCTTTGACCGATTTTTTCGATCAAAACTTTGCCGCAAGACTTTGCCGACTTTTCAACAAAATGCAAAAGATCGCAGGGGCGTCTATAAAATATATATCTTAAAGCAAATGCTCCATGAAAAAATAAGGAGAGGTTTTTGGGGGAAATTAGGGAAAAAGTTAAATATTATAATTTTGCATTTTTGATATGTTTGCGCTATCTTGCAAGCAAAAGTGTTCTGTAACGTTTCTAATGCACCAAATTTATTTTTCCTCATTCCCGACCCTATCGATGCCTACGGCGCCTTGTTTTCGGCGCCGGCCGTTACCTTAAGTTAGGGAAAGAACTTGCTTTAAAGACTTTAAAGACTTAGACGCCCATGGAAGATCGTTGCAGTTATGTTAGTAGTCAACAGTATATCTACCCATTTTAAAGCTACCAGGGGCGTCATTTAAAGGGACTGGAGGGGTCCACGGACCCCCAAGAAGAAATTTTTTTCTTGTAAACCGTACCTTTAAAACAGTGTTACTTACTACTGCAAAAACAATACGTTATATAAACCGAGACCCCAAAGATTACTGAACCCCCTAATGATTTACTGAAATGACGCCCTAAAAGCTACTTTGTGTTTCAAAAAGTACTTTTATTTTTAGTCAAGAAAATAAACGTTGAGCAGTCCTATACTGCTTTGTCATAACGTGCTCATATACATGTATAATGTAAAATGTAATTGGACCATTTTCTACATGCAATGACGGCGACGCGAACGCTCATAGCAAACGAGAGTTGTCATTATGTACGTTAATGACATCCTTAGCAGGAAAGAGATACGGGTCGATTATTACCATCATGTAAGACTAGTCTGTTACGTCCGTACGGTTATTGGTCTTTCACAGACGGACGTTCGCACTGATTATCGTAGAGTTGCTTTGCTTTTACTGATGTCGACGCCCAGGGCTCCAGCATCTCGCTGAGTGCTATTGAAACGCACTTGATCAAATGATTTGCTCCGTGATTTACAGCTTTTCTGACGATTCGTCAGCTGCATGAATACAAGCAGTTGCGAATCGTCAGCCAATTCAGCTCATGAAACTTTATTTTATTTATCACTTCGCAAAACTCTGCTCAAGAACAGGTGCTAAGCGTGTTGTCGATTAGATAAACTATAGAATCTGACACATTGCGAAATTATATTCGACATTTTTTTGGCTAAGAAATAAAGTTGGGAGCTCGATCCAGCGTTCATCATTCTCTAGTTTGCTTTGAAAATTTTAAGTAATTCAAGTCTATTTATCTCCTTGTTTAACTCTTATGGGCTTAGTTTACTGCTTTTTACGAAATATACCGGCGGCGTATATATTGCAAAGTTGCTATATTTGAAACGATATCTCTTTCTGGATGACTGCCTTGAATAGTAACATCAGCAGTTGTTAAGTACTGCACTACGGATAATGACACACCACCTTCTCATTATCAGGCATAGTGCTTTGTTATGAGAGTTTTACTTAGACTAGAATATATATAAATCTTTATTCGCTACAACGGCAACGAACAAACACAATGTCGACTACATACGATATAGCAGCAGGTGCCCCTGTTGACGAACACAGGTGTGTCAAATGTAGCGTAACTGTTATTAGCATTGATTACTGAACGTTGTCGCAACCAGGAACGCCATTTTCATTCGCGTGCATTATTTCCACAAAGCTACGAGTGGCCAGATATAAAGAAACTCTGCTGCACGTACTCTACTGCACGCCATTTTGGCATAAACAGCTTTACTAAAAAAAGTAAACAAAATTAATTATCTTATTGTTAATTGTAAATGAGAAAATATACATGTCTTCGTTTTATGCAAAATCGCTTCTGCACCGCAAACGATTTTGCCTATTTCTAAACATTTCTCCGTAGCGAGGTCTGTCTGTCTGTCAAATCTGTGAACCCTGCTTAAACCGTTCAATAAATTTCTATACCAAGCGCATACAAACGATGAGTTGGGTAGACTTGCCAGAGCAATTCCGTTTTTTGCCAAATTACTTTGAACCTTGTTTTTTCATGTTACCGTGGGTTTTGTTTAAGCATATATGATGAATGATACTTGATAATTTCAAGTGTCTGCTTTATAACTACGTAAATGTCATTTCTTATAGAAAAAAAACTGAAAACCTTAACCATGTCAATAAATTTAACACCTGTCAGGGAAATATAATGTAATTGCTATATAAAAAATAGTCAGGGGCTCGGGGTAAACGTTAAAAACAAATATGCATAATTTCAAATGCAGCACAAAAAGAGCGTTGGAAAAAGTAACGTGTTCATTACTATTTTCTCGTATTTATTTTTGCTTTTTTACCACTTTTATTGCTTTTATTGCTTTTATTATTTTACCTGTGTTCTATGGACGTTTCTGTCTGAAAAAAACTTGATTGATTGATTGATTGATTATTACAATGAAAAGTGCTCATATACTGAACGTAAATTTAAAAAAACTGTTATTATATTCCGTAATCTTACTTTTTACGATAGTTTTTTTAAAAAGGGTAATGAAACGGTACGAGACAAAACAGGAAAACGTAAAAGGAAAGAACGGTAAAAAAATTTTTTTCTGTCGCCTTTGGCGGCACTTTGCGTGGTTACTAACGAGTCAATTAACATACATCGGAAATCGTACACATTCGTTCACAACATTAATAAAATTAGTTCTAATGCGAAACCCCGACTTTAACTAATTGTAGTAAATTATGTAGAAGAGTAGCGTAAAATATAATAAAATAGCGTAACAATAGTTTCGCAGTGTAAACAAGTAATCTGAGCAATGTTCACGTGATGCGCGACAGCATTGGTGCTACTACTTGAAAGATCAGTGTACAACGTGCAGTAAAGTACTCACATTATAGTAATGCATTTTGAAGGGGGTACCTAACTTTGACGCTTCCGTATCGTGCAGAGGATTTTTTGAGCTTTGGGTTCAAAACTAAGAATGTAAAATTCAACGTTTTAATTTTAATAAAAAAAACATTATACGCAGGTTGTTTTGGTCTGTATCCAGCGATTTCGGGGCAATTCATTCTCGAAATATGCTTCCCAATCTGAACACGCGACCAGTTCATCAAACCCTCTATTTTCCGGGCTTAAAGTCGTTTTAAGGTCGTTGAAGTTGGTACCCCTTGAAAGCTAGTCTATTTCACTTGGGCTTGGTTCGGTACTGGGTTGTGACTGTAACGTAAAGCGACTTTCTCAATCTATAGGCCTACTGGGACTACATTCTGATCTGGACTATTGTCAAATAGTGACTGAAACTGACGAGTGACTATACCGGGGCATACCGTTAATGCTGCCGGTGCTATTATGAGATCCGTAGCTTGACGGCTGCTATCTGCCGTTACTGCTGGGTTGAAGAGTGGGTTTGAGGGTTCGTCGACGGTATGTCAAGCTCCGAGCGGTGCGGAAGTTTTTGAGGCTGATCTGTCATTCACTATTGCTGCGACTGATCCGTCATCATCACGTACACTGCATGACGAGTGACTTTCTGCGTTTCCCATAGGCCTACTGACGGGTATCCGTATCTGGCTACCAGTTACCAGCGATCCGTCGACTCTCCCGGTACGGTGCTACGGGTGCCAATATTCTACGGATGGCCCTATCAGTCCAAGGTAGATCCGTCCATCTGTCAGGACTTACGTAAGTGTTTATTGGATGCGAGATACGGGTCTGGTGATCCTTAGAGCTCGACCGGTTAAAGATACACATTTTTCGAATGATCTGACAGTGCATTCCGGATACGTGATCCGTACATAGCTTTTGGGTCAATCGGCAGTGCTTTCCCTTTTCTACCAGCTTGTTTTGGTCTGAGTTGTGTTGGATACGAGGACTGGAGTGATAAGTGCCGGTGAACTTATAAGACAAAACTTTTATATGCGCGAATGGGCCTAGTGCGCATGCGCTGCGCATGCCCGCCACGTAGCTCGCTGCCACGTACGATTGCGTCATGCTATTAAACCGTAGCATGTTAGTGCACCGTCGCACGCTTAGTGATCCGTAGACTTTACCCGTAGATCTCATCCGTACGGTTTTTGGCTACATGACGGATGGACAAACAGACAGACGGACGAACAGAATTACGATAATACGCGCGTAAATAAATGAGGCAGCAGCGGGAAACTTGCCGATTAAACCTGTCAAAATGATGCAGTTACAATTTACGACTTTTGTACGAAATAATTCAAAACGCTTTTCCAACTTTCGCCAACTTGCGGCGGCGATATTCTGAAACGTTTATTGCAACAGTTCGCTGTAACATTGACGGACGGACACAGCAACGACTCTGTGGTTTTCTGGACTCGACAAAACGAGCGTGCACTTGATGACCGCATTGTCGTAGCTGATCAAACGGCGGGTAATCACCGAACGAAAGTGAATTGTCGCCGTAGCATGCAGACCGGTTGCTGATGCTGGCAGCGCGTGACAGGAATTGCATCTCGTCATCATCATCATCATCATCGTCATTTCGACAGACCGGAAATTGAGACGTTCTTCCAGCTGCCTGGTCACGTGACCGTATGCGACTAGTGCCGACTATATGCCGACCAAGACTGCGTGCATGCATATGTCGGCAGTCGGTCGTCGTCGTGAAAAATTGCTGCAAGGAGCGGCCGGCATATTGCAGGTTGCTTAATATGCGACGAAGTTATTGCCATCGATTCTGCGCGATCGCAGAATCATTATAATCGCGTTGTGCGACCTTGTTACGGTTACTATTGGGGTTACGGTTAACTCTAATTTTAACCGTAATCTTAAACAAGTTGATCTCGAACGTCCGATCTCAAGATCTCGCATATCTGATAATCGCACGCAAAATCGTAACATTTTTTTTCTATGGGCTATACTTGTTAAGCACACCGCGCGATGCACTAGCCCATATCCGTGGTCTGACAGTGTAAACTGGTGTCTGGTTGAGGGCTAAAGAAACGGAGATCAGCGCCGCCTTATAGGCCTCATGGCCTGGCAAGGACTTTACGTTACGCTTTACGTTATACTTTTTAAGTGAGTCGATGAAACGTACAAACCGGCAATAAAAATCCGCCGCGCGCAATTTTCATTGAACATTTAGCATCAAAGTGCACCTGATATGAAAATGAGTTAAGCCTACCTGAATCTTCATTGATAATCACCGTTCGATAGCGACGTGGGAAATAACCTATCGCAAACAGTGCTAATGGGATCATCTTTACAGCCGGCGTTTCCAGCGAGGAATTTCAAAGCCGGAATGATGTTTACATGTACGTCCAGTCATTCGGTATAGCCGTGTTTACGTAGCGTAAAATAAATAGGATTCACAATGGGACCAGCAGCTTTCTCTTGCCTCTAAATGCATTTTACACAATAACAGATCGATAAGAAATCATCTCAGCAACAGTATTTTGTTAGCCCATCCTGATATTTTAAAGCATTCGCTGAGCCTTTTCGATACTCGTTGGCGGAGATGTGGGGGGGGGCTTGGCGCACGAACTGTCTTGACTGTCGTAGCTCCAGACGTGACATGATATCAGAAGCCACGAAAGATGCTGCTGTGCAGTGGGCCTATTAGTGTAATAGTGTGATAGTGTAGCCTGACGCCAATTAAAGCTATTATTTGTCGATTAAATTAACTTGTTTAATTTTTGGCATGATTTTTACTGAGTGTGATCGTGTGGGTGAGGATTAAATGGTTTCGCTGGTATATTTATATGTGGTTGTAAATGTCAAACAAGTTTGGTAACTCCATTCGGAAGACGACTATTCAAAATCTACTACAGGTTTGAACCCGAAGGAGTTTTAAGCTAATGCCCAGGTTTTTGCTGTTGTCAGTATTCAATAATGAGTTCAGATGACGGCATATTTCTGACCTACAGTCTCAGAGCGTGAACCTGTGGGTGCAGTAAAGTCGAGCGTGCGTGAGTCCTATTTAGCTAACCGCCATCGAAACGAACAAAGGGACGGAAGCCTTAATTCCGATCGGTATATTATCACGGTGACGGTCACGACAGTGCAGCTTTTCGCTACTTTATTTTCGTAACGAAGACGAGAGCTATATGGACGCGCTTTAAAGTAAATAAAATATTATTTTACTTAGCAACAACACTAAATAACGAGAAGTGATACTAATGAAAAACGTAAAATTGCCTCATTTTGTCTTTTTTTATTTATTTCCAATGAAGCAATGACAGCAATAGCCTACAAGCGAGAACAATCAGAAGCGAACAGGTGCCATGGTGGGACAGCAAGGTCCGCTATCTAGAAACTACACACAGATAGAACATTTTACTTGCATTTGTTGCAATATAATTTCATTAATTACATATACTTTCTTACTTGTAATGCACATCATGACCAGACCTGCTTAGTTTCAAGACAAAAAAAATGTGCGCGCAACAGATTGTAAAAAGAAGATGAGTTTTTTCGTCGGACTTGAACGTTCCGGGTGGGCGTAGATTGAGTTTAAATTAAGCACAATCGTCGGTGACTTAAGTCAGATTATGCGAAAGATCAGTCGCAGATTTGCAATCACCCATACAAACGACAGCTTCAATACGACACAACACATTTTTTTGAATGAAAAACGAACAAAATGGCGAATTTTAGCGTTTTGGACGAAAGAACAAAATTCACAACTTTAGACAAAATTGATTGATAATTTTGGCCGGACGAAAAACGCGTTTTTCGACAATATGTTTGTGTGTCTTCAAACAAGTTACGTTGCTTGCACAATAGGAAATTAATGCAGACATTAACAATACTCAAACTTTTTATAGAAACAAATTTACCGTGATATAGAGAAATGCTATATTTCTTGCACAGACTTGAAAATCAATGCATATTTTGTTCGTTTGCAAATTTAATAAAATAAATACCTTTTAACAGCTAAACAAAAATAAAGTAAAATTCTAATTTCTGCCAAAATTTTTGACGAAGTTCGTGGTTTTAGACAAACGAAAACTGACATCTTGAATGACATATTTGTTAAGTCACTCTCAGTGGTCGCCAAATTTAAATTCGCCATTTTCCCGCTGTTGTTCTACGGTTCCGGGTTCTCAGTGGCAGAATTGCCACGCATTTTGTCATGCTGTCCGTATATCATTTTGATTCGAGCTAAATTGTGATTAACAGCTTTAATGTATGATATCTCGATGCAAACGCTTTATGAGGTACACGTAGCCATAGAGATTTGTTTATGAGAGTTTGGGCAGTAACCTTAACAAAAGGTTTTGTACTAATTGAAAAGTGACTGTGGATGTTTAATGCATTCTTATATTTTTCATCATGAACTAGCTGTGAAATAAACTTTTAGATTGCAACACGCGAAAAAAAGTTCTACATTTAAACAGGCTTAAGTTCAATTTTCGTCCAGCAAAACAGCTTTGTATTGATTTTTTCCGATTCGTCCACGACTGTTTCTCTCGATCAGCAGCTCGACGGGGTCTCAACTAGAGCAGAGGGTTGATAAACTCGCTGGGTGGTCCGCGAAAAAAAACGGACGGAGAGAATAACAGGAAGAACGACAACGGGCGGCATTTTTGTATACCGTGCACACGTATGACGTGACGTGTTGATGACGTCACAAAGTGTCTATTTGGGCAAATAAACATAACGGCTATGCGGGGTACAGTTTGGTGTCGAAATCGGGAACGACGAAACCGGGAATGTCAAAACTACCCCACTATGCGAACCCTAAACCTAATCATAGTCCTATCCATATATCCTTAACTTTATTATTATGCCTATCTCTAATCCCTAATCCGTAACCCTAACCCTAATTTATACCTAACCTTAAGCCTATCCATATTTTAATTTCTAACGTTATCACTAACTCTAATTTTTTTACCCTAACCCTATTCTTAACCCCAATTTTCTAAACTTAAGCCTAAATGACTCCTTCCCGGTTTTGTCCTTTTCGGTTTTGACGGAAAACCTCGGGCTACAGGTCGTTTTGGACCGTCGGCCTTAGCTGGTACGAGCACCCATGGATACAACTCGTACCAGCTAACGTTACCGGATAAATAGCCGCCCTGGTAAAACCGGATATTTATCCGATTGTCTGTCCTATCACAGACGGCTGGGTACCTGTTCTTTGTGGTCGATGACAACGCTGCCGAAGCTGAATGGGGTTCGACGCATATTCGATCGACGGAGAATTATTACCAGCGCCCGAGTACGGACGTAGGCTATACAGACTGCAGCGGCATCAGTACTCAAGTGCGGTAGTCGATTACAGACAACGAGATGAGACCGACCGATCTGCTGCTGGGCTTCTTCCCTTGTCGCTCATTAATGGTTCCCATCCCTGCCAACGCTTGTGTCTAGTTTATAGTCGAGACGCGCGTCGAATTAACTTCGTACGCATTGATGCTCTCTTGCAGCCGCACGTGTCTACATTCTTCTCGCTCGGATCGACTACAATTGCACGATATAAAAAAGACAAAAAAGTCGTTCAGAGAAATAGGAAATTTTAGCTGTCGTTTTACCTGTTTTGTCTCATGGCCGCTTTTTATCCCATTCTCTGTAATCGTTTTTTTTTCTTTCGGCCGTCGTTATACGCATTTCGCTTCATCCAAACATTTCAACAGTAGCTTATTATTTTTTATATGAATAACCTAAGATTATCTTGATTTCTTGTCACACTTGTTTTTTGGTAGCTTTCTGTCACTAAAAAGCAAAAGAAAAACGGTACTACGACGCTCTAAACGTGGTAAGTCGCTATTATGTAGAATGCGAAAGAATGCCAAGAATCCAGGAAGTCAGTTCCAATCAAGGGCTTTTATCAAATCAAATCAAATCAAATCAAATCATTTATTTAGTCAAGCAAATACAAAGGCATTGACAAAATGAATAATGAAAGAGCTTGAACAAGGGCACAAAGGACTGCAAGAGCCTCTTACATGAAC
>Ga0056128_1002285_pt1 | contig 22583 bp, 19 predicted proteins | sample WorMetLIZISLAND2_FD_71113 | JGI IMG/M metagenome (GOLD analysis project Ga0056128, IMG submission 71113) | Marine gutless worms symbiont microbial communities from Max Planck institute for Marine Microbiology, Germany - Olavius geniculatus... ... | reverse complement strand
TTGTCTAGTATTGTACGACAATATTGTATTTTATGTTTTTGGCAAATAAATACTCTCTCTCTCTCTCTCTCTCTCTCTCTCTCTCTCTCTCTCTCTCTCTCTCTCTCTTTCTCTCTCTCTCTTGAAGGTATTCACTGTTGGAGCATTGATCGCATGATGTGGCAGAGTGTTCCAGTGACTAACAACTCTTGGACTGAAAAACGTCTTCCTAACAGAGCACCTTGGCAAGAACAGTTTCAGACTGTGTCCACGCAAGTTATGCGAGTCTGTAGCCAACTGAAAGAATGACTGACTATTGACACGTTCCTTCCCAGTCAGAATTTTGAACGTTTCGATCAGATCGCCCTGAAGTCTTCTCTGCTGTAGTGAGTACAGTCCCAAAGACTTCAGTCGTTCCTCATATGGTTTCCTGTTCAATCCTTTGACCAGCTTCGTTGCCCTTCGTTGAATTGTTTCCAAACATTCAATGTCTTTTTTCAAGTGTGGTGACCATACCTGCATGGAATATTCTACATACTAAAGATAAATCTGCACAATAAAGTTATTTGTATCATTTAACACTTGAAACAGTACAGTTTTAACCAATTTTTATGATCCCGAGATTTTGACGCCACCAATCCAGGGATTCGGGATTGGCGAAAACGGCCAGGATCTCAGGATTGCAGTCCCTAGTGTCTGCCATTAGACTTAGGCATATTTGTGCAACTTCTCATCTATGATGTAGACTCGCCATTCTGCTTTCTTTTTTTGTTTTTCATGTTATCTTCTTCAATGTATGGTTAAACTTAAGTTGAAGACTCTAGACCAGCATCGGTTGTGGACATGCCGGCAGTGCTAAGTGCAGAAAAAACGTAAATGTCCAGGTGCAGAACTGAGTGCTGATTATAATAGAGATGCCTCTGGTTTTTCATGGAAGGGCCACAACTCTCTTTCACCATAATCGGTGGAGTATGATTGTCTGAGTATGGTAGGTGATGCTACGCAGTTCTGAGATAGGTTTCCATGAAGAGCTGTGCACACTTTATAATCTTGTGGCCTTTAACTTTTCAACACTGTTGTGTGATGGTTACCATTAATTATTGATGTCATGCCTTGTGATGTTTGTATTTCAGGCTGGTGTTGGTAATAGATACACTGCAAGAATCTGTGGTGCATGAAGACAGTATTTTTCTCCACATATGATGTGAGCATGTATCGGCTTTAAGTGACTGGACTGTATCATTCATTCCATATGCACTGCCAAACAGTGCATGCATGCACGTGATCAGCTAGTCAACAATGCCAAGGGAAATCTCAGACTCAGCAAGTCGGAAGAAGGATAAACATTCTTCCCGAGATAAGGACTATAGCAAAACGTACGAAGCCGCTGATGAATTTTACAGGAGAAAGTCGGTGGGAAAATCTTTCGATGATAGAACACCCTCAAAGAGGGGCATTGCATCTGGACAAAGCAGTGGACAGAAGCGCCTGTTTTTAGAGCATGAAGAGAACTGCTTTGCATCAGAATATGACGACTATGACGATAGCAAAAAGTTTGTTCAAAATAGTGTACAACCGCATTCTCGAAATGGTTTGTTTCTGCCGGGGATTCCTGTTAAGCACTCGTTAGTTGATTATGATGATGAGTCATCTGATTCTGACTCATCATCGGAAAGTTTCGCTCCTCAGTATCCAGCGGGAAAGGGTACTCGAAGGAAGTCCTCTGTTCAAGTTGTTTCTGCCAGTGTGAAAGCAGATTTGAATGAGTTGAGACAGCAAACTCATCAGCAGTCTGACAGTACCACTTCACGACACATCCACTTGCCATCGAACTCGTCTAAAAACAAGACAGAGTCGGCAAATAGCAATGAAAGAAGTGACAAAAAGAGACACAAACACTCAGCTGTTGAATTACCAGAACCAGTGTGTAAGACCCAAGACATTCCAGTTAGTTCTCCAAAACGCCAACATTCGAAAGAACATCGTGTATCCAGAAAATCTGCTGATGAAGAGCATGACTTGCCTTCAGATCAGATAAATGGCAAGAAAACTCCGTCTGTTGATAAGCCCGAGAAACCGAGTGCTTTAAAGTCAAGTTCCAAAGAAAAGGATACCAAGCATGCAAAGAGACGCGACAGTGAGGCTGAAATTGTTAGTAGTAATTTAGTACATTCTGAAAAGTCCAAGACTCACAAAAAATCCAAAAAGCATGAAGCAAGTGAAGAACAATTGGCAGAAGATAAAAGCAAAGAACAAAGATCTCGAACTAATGCCGCAAAGCTGCCATCCACTACTGCCGCTGGCTTCAAGGAAGAGAAGTCGCAGAAATTATCGGAAGGTGGCTCGAGTCATTCTAAAACTAGTGAGGATATTGGCAAACACAAGAAAACCAGCAAACATTTGGACTCTATCAAGGAAACAAAAAGTCTGTCACATGGCAGCTTTTCTGTGCAGCTGGAAGACAAAGTTGTGAAGCTCAGTTCTGATGATCAGGTCATACATAAAAAACGTGAAAAGGAGAAACATAGCAGCAAAAAGAAGTCACATGCTGCTGAGGATTCTGACAGCAACAAGAAGAAAGAGAAGAAGGATAGGTCTGTTTCAAAACATGGTACTCAGAGTTCTGGTAGTCAAGTAGACGAGCCGAAAGATAAAAGGAGTAAAGAGAAGTCGAGCCATGCAAAAAGAGAAAGGGAATTTTCAGATGAAGGTCAGATATCTTCTGATAGTAGTACGGGACATGTGAAAGAAAGCAAACATAAGCATCGATCAAATGGTTCATTGAGAAACCAGTCAAATATTCCAGTGAAGTCCTCCAAGAATGTATCGTCATCGTTGTCACGGAAAACTGTATTTTCTGATGATTCTCCACCAGATCGGTGAGTAACTTTTATCTGTAGCTTTATGTTCAATGCGGGATAAGTACGTTAAGTAAGTAAATAATATTTAAAATTAGTCATAGAACACAGTCTGACTCCAGTCCAAGAAAAAGCTGTGTTGATAATTGCAACTTTTCTTATATTTTGAAAAGCATTGTTTATTTGTAAAACACTGGTTTGAATCATGTCGATCATATTAAAATGATTTTTTTCAAATTATGGATTCCGTTTTAGTGCTCGTAGATACTGGGCATCTCATTTAACTTTTTATTGTTTAGGCCCGATGGCCCAATGGTCAGATGAGAAATGTGCCAAAATTGACAGTGCCAGATGCAAATTTCAAGCTTGGAGCTTACGGAAACAGTAGAATCCTATAAATTGTTAACATTTTCAGGAGCTACTGACATAACAGTGAGGGCATCAATGCCTTCAGGAGACCACAAATGACAGTCATCTACTTTTTTTTACATAAAAATCAAAAAAAATTTCAGACGGGGCCTACGGCACAGCCTCCTTCCTAGAGTTCTTGTGTGTGGAGGAGCCCTTTTTATCTCACCCTTTAAGTGCCTCGTCTACTTGTGGATCTTATTGTCATGAGCAGTCACATAGTGTCAGTCATTGGGATTTGGAATTGAGTAATATCTAAGTTATTTTTGCATGTGTGAATGATGCATGTATAAGTGAAGACTGTCCAGAATCATTTTCCTGTTTGAAATGTGTTGTTGTACTACTAATATGTCTGATCTTATTCTTTGGATGGATTACATTTTATTCAGTTTATCGAAATAAAGAAATCTTTGGATGAGCACAATTGCTGCTGAATGCTAAATTACTATAGCCTGGGCATTCTGGGTTCCATTCGAGCGCTGCTAAAAAGCTCCGGCATGCCTGATCGTCTGCAAAACTAGACAGCAGTGTTGGTTAACAGGTCAGTGCCCTGACCAGGTGCCAGGCCAAACAGCGTGAGCGTTTGTGTGACCTTATTACACTTGGTGGTCGGCGACCACACAAGGCCACACAACCTTCACCTACTTGGGATCTATAAGCAGCATTAACGGATTGCTGTTGCAAAGCATGTCTTTGACGATGCACATTTGCCTGTTCACTGCTGTGCTATGATACCGTTAAATTTTTTAAAAAATTTTTCACAGCAAGTAGTTGTGGAAGTAACATTATTGTGCAGTTACTATAACTTGGCCATGAGGCTGGGTTTATTACCAGGAGAACAGATTAGGCATACAGTATACACGACATAGAATGCATCTTTTGATGTTTGATGGCAAGCAAATATACATGCTCAGAAGTAACACATGTCACTGAAGTGATCTATGTCATATCCAAAAAATCCAAATCAACAGACATAGACATTTGCAGGGCTGCCAAGTTATCATACTGCCAATGTGGGTGATAACTTTTTTCACTTTACACTTTGTTTTCCGTCTTTTTTTGCCTCTTTTCTTACCTCTCTTTTTTCCCTTCCCTTTTCTCTTTTTTAATTTCTTTTCTCACCTCCATTTGGTTTGGTTTAGAGCGAAGTGAAAGCCAGCAAATAGTGTATTGGAGTTTATAATCAAATTAGAAGTTTCTGTAGTTTGAGAGGTAGTATTGTGGGTAAAAGACTTGCAGTAGAAATCATGGTTTTTGTTTTATTATACGTATTAAATATCTTGCAGTTGAAAACCAATTTTTACAATGTTGGGATATAGTTAACCTAAAACTCACTGCTGAATCATGCAGTGATCACTTTATTGCATATTTTCTGCTGAGATAGCATAAAAAATTTATGAAGTTATGACGAAAGTCAGTCACAAAAATGTACTTGCTTACTTTTCTGATTTGTGTTGTGTAATGATATATACAGCTCTCGCCCAGGTGACAAGCACAGAAGTGGCCGAACTGGTGGTGAACTTCTGGAGCACTCGCGTCACCGAGAGCATAGATCGTCATCCCGCACACGCAAGTCGGCATCTAGGTCTCCAGCATCTCACCTTCGAGAGAAGCAGTCCAAGTCCAGAAACAAAACATCACAAACACTCGCCGTATCACAAGTTCGTTTGTCATCTCGGTCTCGGAGATCCAGCTCCGGCCTGCACGGCAGATCTAGAAGCAGAAGTGGTTCGCAATTGCGTGAGACACGTGCCTATTCGCCGGATGTCGATTACAAGAGGCTCGACAAGAGAACTATGGTTTATGCTACGAGTCTCGCGGCAGAGTTGCGGAAACGGAGAATGCAGCTGGAGTTGAAGATGCCAAGTGATGTGAGCGTGAGGCCAAGGGCAACAGTCAGCACGAGCCAGCTTATGAGCAGGCGTGCTGCCAGTGCTAAGGATGATGTGATAATCATCGATGATGATTTGTCATCACCGGAAGATGAAGTACCTCCAGCTAGGGACAGTGGTTCGGGTGATAACAAGCAGACATCACTGGAACCAGATGCGAAGAAACCAAAGTTGGAGGAATCACCTGAAGATGTTGCAGCCATTGCATTGCCTGCAATGCCAGCACCGACTGTAGATGATGCAATGCTCAAGTCAATTCCAATGCCGAGCCAGCTTTCGCCTTTACCAGTTGTCGCTGCTGAAGTACAATGTTCACCGGTGATGGCTGACGAGAAGGTATCAGTGTCAGTCTCACCCATGCCTGCTGTTTTCCAGGAACAACATTCCACACCAGCTGATGAACAGAAGACCTTGCCAGCCAGCATTGGCCAAAATGTCACCAGTAGTGATGCCTCGTATGCTTTCAAACGTCTCACTGAACTTCCCATGCCACCAGCTGAAACGGATGATGAGTGCGATAGCCCTTCTGAAAGCAACAGGTAATCTTATCCGTCATCTGAATATCAGGGTGGGTGAATGGTTGGGTGTATGTCGTAATGCAGCAAATGTGATAGGTCTGAAGTCGAAACAGGCATGTATGTGGACTAATAGACCCCGAAGCTACTGCCATAACTTGCCATAGATATTTTAAGCCATAGCTCACTGTTAATTTGCTGGAACTGTATAGTTGCTTAGTTGAAAGTGCATAGTAGAACCATATTTTAGAAAGATTTTTGTGCTGTGTCAGTACATGAGCCACCGTATTATAAGCCAGCCACAGAGGTGCATTTAAGCTGGCTAGCCCACTGTCATAAGCCAGCTGTAGAAGTTTTAGGCCACAACTTTGGAGTCTAGACTGCAGGCTACATTCAGACCCCTTCACATTTTATAGATAATGTCGCTGGAGATTGTTACACTCAGTTTAATGTGTTTATTAGGCCGCTCGGAATGATAGATCCAGGAAGGCCTTGTGTTTTATTGCCAGTTGTTACTATTTTTTCATTGCGAGATTTCCAAGGTCCGTGGGTCGATCTCAGCGAAATTTTGCCACACGTTTGGAAGCATGTTCAATTTACAAAAATTTGGGAGTCCGTCCTCAAAAAAATTTGGGGGGCAAAAAACGTGCTAAATTTCACCCGATTTCAGACCCCTTCACATTTTGAGCGCGAATATCTCCGGAACAGATAGAGATATCCAAAATCGGAAAACTATTTGACCAACAGCGTTCTCTCACGTATTCAACGAAAAAAGTTCGATGAACTTTAGTCCACTAACCTCAGAGATTTAGAGGTGCAATTGTACCCCGAAAATCAACATTTTCGGTAGAACATATTTTGGCCCCTTGGAGGTGCTGCGTGCCAGAATTTTTACACGCGCTATCGAATGTCCAAGTCTTGCTAGCCTACACTCCAAAGGGAATGGGGTCCCTCCAACAATTTTTTTCAAAGAGGGGTCAAAAATTGGCTTAAAATGTAGCCTACGAGCCACTAGAACTTTGGTGCTAAGGGGATAAGCCTAATGAAACTTTACCACGTGATGTGCCGCTGTATGGGGGTTTAACGCGTGTACAAAATTTGGGGGGAACCTCCCCCTGAAAATATGGGAAGGCAAAAAACGTCCAAAATTTGGCGCGATTTAAGACAACTTTCGACTTTGACCACGATTATCTCTGGAATGAATCAAGATATCGACAAGCGGTTAACGGCGTTTTCAATCACTATCTGTTCCATGTTAAATGCAAAATCTGGAGGACTTGGGTTTGCTAACCACAAGGTTGTGTCTACCCAACATTGACAGTTCGAGCGTTTTCGAAAAACTTCAGACTTTGATCGCATATATCTGGAGAACGGATAGAGATATCGATAAACGGAAAATGGTGGTTACAACTTTGATCGATTACATGTCGAACGCAGCAAAAATGGTGAACTTGGGTTTACAAACAATGAAGTTCTGTTGTCTCATTTCAAACCACCCAAGTTTAACATTGCGCTTGATATACATGTATATGATAATGCAGTTGCGTTCGGGCCACGTGACTTTGCTGTGTCCAAAATTTCAACTCCTTAACTGTCCCCGAATCGGACTTATGGCGCCAGGCGGCCTCACATTGGGCTCTGCCTCATATTTCTAGTTGTATAAGAAATAGGCCTAATGCTATATCATTTACTGGGTAACTAGTTATTGCTCTGATAATTTATGTTAAGTTTCATAATTTATGTATTAAAAGTTACTGTCAAAATTTTACTTTCTTATTGCTATGTCTGTTTGTCTTGTTATTTAGTGCTGTTGATAAGAAGCCAGAAACAGCTGAAGTCAGCCAGGAGCCAGTGAGCTCCACAGAGTCGCATGATTCTGCCCAGGAAATGTCGTTAAACCGACGGCTTGGTATTCGTGACCTGCCAATGCCGCCGTTGCCTCCCGACACGGACGACGACGTTGATGATGATGAAACAGATGTTGTCAGCGAGCAGGATCTGCGCAAGAAAGAGGATGATTTGGTCGACATCGTGAAATCGTTCGTTAGAAGCAAACACGCTTTGACCAGTCCTGTCGAAACGTCTCAGCAGCAGTAAGTACAATCTTACTCATGTTTGTATTTGGCAACATGAATTCACTTTTTATTTACTATTCGGCTAAACTAATTATGAATTTTTGCATATAATTGGGACATTGTGTTACAGTGGTTATAGGGACACTTTTTCTAGACATATACTTGGGGAATATTTATTAATAGTTTAATGAATTATGGATGCTGTGGTATTTCTAAATTGGATGCAGCTGCTTTATTTATTTGTGATATGTTCCTATTGGATCTAAGATTTCATTAAAGCAAAGTACCACACTGGTGATACACAAAGTCTGTGACATGTCGTATGATGCATTTTCTTATTATTGATGCAGTGTGTGTGAATAGTTTCTGGCATTCTGTGAATCGTGGTATTATGTATTTTTCTGCCATAGCAGTTTCAGTATATGGTAGAGCTTCGTATTAGTAATTTCCATATTATTCTGTGAGAGTTGTGATATGGCTGTTTTTAATATCCAGTCTGTGAAAATGTATATGCACTTCTAAGGTTTCACTGGAGATTAAACACTTGGGCTGGTTTATCGTGTGGTGACCATTGAAGATAGGCGCTGAAACAAAAGCCGATGATGCTAGTTGTAGCAGTAATATGCCTGACTGGGGTGCTTGGCTGTGTCAGAGAAATTGCCGGAAATATTCCTCTGACTGAACGTGAAATATCACCGTCTGAACTGGGGCCAGAAAATGTTGATCTCTCCTCGTTTGATGGCAGCTATCGCATGTGGCGAAGGTTGGTCTGCTTTCATTGCATGTTAAATACAAACGATACTAGCATTGGGGTATTGGGTACTGGCCAATACTGGTCGGTATTGGGGTGGATTGGGTATTGGGCGATACTCTTTTTGAATGTGAAATCCAATACCGACATCTGCTCACTCCGTATAAATGGTTGCCACCCGCCTCCAACTGTTGTCTAAGCCGCGATCAAACAGCAGGCGGCAGCGGGCGGCGACCACTATAGAATGATAATTATCTCGCTTTGCTAGCAAACAGTGGTGGCAGGAAGAGTGGTGTGGGGCAGTGGAGGGGGAAGTACACCTGTAGAACGGTCGGCATTTATGACAGATTGGAAGGATTACCAGGTATCCCCGCTCCACCACACGCTGTCTCACACTCTTTGCCTAATTTCAGTAGTGCCGTATACGATCAGCGCGCAACATATAGCAGACGTGTGGCAATTAGCGCGGTGGGTGACATCGCCAGCCTGCCAGCTGTGCCTGGCGGTTTTTCCTGTCATCGGTGCACTGCAGTAAAGGTTACTGGCGCCAGGAAGCTTACAAACTGTCATTCCAGCCGTTGGCTAGCCTTCTGTCTTAGTCATTGATTGTGTGCCTTGTGGTCTTGTTAACGGCAGTGGTAGTTTGGTATGTGTGTGTTAATGCCAGGTATCTGCAAGCTTCACGCAAGATGAATGAAGCCGCGGCATGTGATTGGAGCGAACGATGCGTTGACGTCTTTGACATTATCTCACAGATTGGTGAGGGAATGTATGGCCAGGTCTACAAAGCCAAGGATAAACAAACAGGTTAGACATTTGCAATTGTTCAGCTCTGCTACAGGGTAATTGCTGTTTAAAATATTTTTATATGTTGCACTAGCTGCATGGAACAGTCTGTTACCATCGCTTCAACTGTTACTTGACATTGCCTTTGACACTGCATCTTTAAACAAAGCCTTAAAACATTACTGTTCCAACAAGTTTTCATGAGACAAATATTTGATTTTTTTGTCATTTTGTGTATTTATGTTTTTGCTACTTTACTTAGATTTTATTCTTAAGGTTTATAAACCACTGGTGACTTTGTCCAAGTGGTGGTTTGTCGACTAGTCGATCACTTGCTTGATTTATTGGTTTACTGACAGTTAGGTTAATTTAGGTTAATCGGTGATAACTCTGATAGATGTGAGCAGTGCTCATCTCCATCTTCATGGTCCCGAGTTGGCAGTGTGTCACAGACGCCTCGCCTGCCATATGGGATCACACAGTATTACCTGCCACCCAATACATATAACTGCCGTAATCTTCCCGGCTCTGAAGCCAGTACCAATTTGTACTGCTTGGTGAACCTGGCATTGCACCAAGCTCGAGTTGAACGAGAGATCTCAGGGTTGCAAGTTTGGCACATTATCATTACACTATTAAGCCACTTCTTCTTCTTGATGGACTCCTGTCAGAGCGTTGCCATACTGATGACTTGTCGCCAGATGTCCCTATCCTTGGCCTTCCTCCAGGCAGTGTAAACTCCAAAAGTTCTGGGGCTCGACGTCTTCATCAACTGTTCTGAGCCAAGTTGTTCTTGGACGTCTAGTGGGTCTTCTCTAGTCAGCGGGTGGACGGAGCACGACGGCTGTGATGCGGTGATCTTCCGTTGGGGCTGTATGAGCTAGGTGGTCGAAGAATCTAAGACGGTGGGACCTTACCACTTCAGAGACTGGTGTACAAGCAGTAATGTCTCAAACTGCCTTGTTTGTAGTGTGCCAAGCCACTCAGAGTCAGAACTGGCAAATTTTAGTAATTTTTGATTGGCGTATCTTTGCAACGCAAGAATTGAGGTTAATATTATAAGGCAGTGTTTATGAGGTGCCTTATCAGCTTTCTGGTGACCTTAAAATTCTTGACTTTGCATGATCTTGAGGTGCCATTTTATGACTAATTGACAGAATGATTGAATGGTTTGCCAGGCAACCTGGTGGCGCTGAAGAAAGTGCGTTTGGAGAATGAGAAGGAAGGTTTTCCCATCACGGCCGTCCGTGAGATAAAGATTCTTCGTCAGTTGGTTCACCCGAACATCGTACGACTCCACGAGATTGTCACTGACAAGCAGGACGCAGTGGAGTTCAAAAAAGACAGAGGTATGATCGCATTTTATCAGGGTTGAGATCCCCGGGCAGATACCCCAGAAAACCTGCTAAAAACCCAACCTCGGACTTAATACAATTTTATTGTTTCTTGTTTTACTTGTAATAAAATATTTTATTATGGCTAAGTCTTTTAAGCGTTCAAACTTACAAATTTGATAATATTGGCTTATTTTATGCTCTTGGGAGTAAACAACTGAAAGCTCATAGAAATCCCACAACCCAGCAGGTTGGCCTAAAAAACTGGTTTAACCTAAAAATACCCAAAACCCAATTAAAATCCACTGGGATGGTCTTTTTTGGAAATTTTTGGCAACTCAGCAGCTTATATACAGTGTTGGCTAGATTGCTAGAAATAGGTGTAGAATTCCAGTCAAAAGTGGACAGATCTCCTATACCCAACTAACTGTATATCTGACAGTATGCCAGTTCTCAATATAACACTGCAAGTTGTTAATATCTATTCAAGGTGAGATTTAATACACTCATGTTAATGGTTCGTTATATGTCACTTGCTATTAGTAGTTGTATAGACTTGGTGTATAACTGTATATCTGAGTCTCATGCAGTGATGAACTTTTGAGGTCCGAGATCCTGTTAGTTCTTTGGCACATATCTCTAGACAAGAAAAGCCCTGCTAATGCAATGGCGAACGCGCTACAGTGGTGCATGTTTGAAAGCCCAGCAAAACAAGATCTAAGTCAGGCGCCAGAGGGCACCAGACGACTGGCAGCTAAATTATCTATAGTGTTTTACTCATGCTCACCAGAGGGAGCGACCTGTTTCGCTCAGCCAATGCCATATCAGCTGAAAATTGCAAATTTTTTCTACCCCCTCTCATTTAGCACCCTCGATCAGAGTGACCTCTTTTGAATTTGTGAAGCAGCTTTACTGATCCTAAAACTAGAGTCTTCCAGGCAGCCAACGGTGAAGATTTGATGATTCTAGCTTGCACCGTTTTTGACTGATCCACCTGTGTGACAGACAGACAGAATTGCGATGGCTAAGATGCGCTACAGCAGTAGCTGCTGTTGCGCGTAAAAATGCTTACCTCCATTGTACGAATATAATTATGAACATACACTGGGGATGACATTTTATGTCGGCCATTAATGCTCTCAGTTGAAACCAGAAGAATTGGTTAATTTGATACGATTAGTTTTTATAGCTTCATGATCTCAACACCCAAACTAAAATGTTTCCGCAACCACTTCAGCTGTTTAAAAGTTAAATCTGATTTGTTCCTGAAATGAACTGAAAAGTTGTTTTATATAATAGTTTTGAGTCTGCAGCTACGAAACACCAGTTGCTAAAGTTGCTGTATGTCACTGTAGTGTAATATATGTTACGGTGAATAATGTAATTTTGCTACCTGTAAATGGGAGGTATGCTGTACCGTTCGGTAATGTACAGAATGTAATCAGTTGCAGTATGATGTGTTAATGCAAACAGGATCGTTCTACATGGTATTTGAGTTCATGGACCATGATCTGATGGGTCTACTCGAGTCCGGCCTGGTAGCACTGAGTGAAACGAACATTGCGTCATTAATGCGACAGTTGATGGAGGGTCTTAACTTCTGTCACAAGCGCAACTTCCTTCACCGTGATATCAAGTGCTCTAACATCTTAGTCAACAAATAGTAAGTATTTATTTTTAACTTACAGAACAGTATTATTGTATTACATGTAGTAGACAGTGTTTTGAATTATGCTTCAAGTCGTCACCTATTGATCATGTTTACTTATGCAGGTGCTTTTAAGAACTTCGTTTAAGACTGATTGCTTAATTTTTACATTCTTTGGTGTTCTGATGCAGTTGATGGTCCATTAGTGTTTTTTTCACAGAAACAATTCATCAGTTTACTTTACCTAACCTTTAGTAGTGTAACATTGAGTAACTGTAAAAATGACCAACTCAAACAGAAGCAGCATAAATGTGCATGTGATCAGTATAGCATTAATGTGGTCTTTGTATTGATGAAGATTAGCATAAAATTGTTTTGTTTTGGGAGTATTTTCTGTCTTGTTCTTATAGTTAAGGAATTTTAGTTATGCTATGCTTTCATTATTGACGCTTGAAGGTAGTTTGAGTCAGTTTCATTCAGTGGTTGGCATGTGCATAGGACTGGATTTGAAGTTGGACAGAATTTGCATCTGAAAAGTTAGACATAGCTGGAATATAATAATTTTGTGGATATTATTACATTGCCTTAGTTGGTTGAAGTGTTTTTTATAATTTTGTACAATGAGGTAATGCATATGATTGCTATTCTGTTGTTTAGTGGTCAGCTGAAGCTAGCTGACTTTGGTCTGGCCAGGCTCTCAGAATCGGCAGAGTTCCAGCGTCCATATACAAACAAAGTAATAACTCTGTGGTATCGGCCACCAGAGCTGCTACTTGGTGAAGAATGCTACGGGCCTGCGGTTGATATGTGGAGCTGCGGGTAGTTATCGACTTCAGTTTTCGATAATAATTTTGCTTTTAATGATTATAATGTTTTGAAAAATTAAAAATTTTTATAGATTTGCTTAAAATTGATACAATTGTCATTTTATATGCATAAACATAATGTATACATGCACCTGTGTTACCTGTTTTGTATAGCTGCTGTGGTTATTCATGTCCTAATTTGAATCATTGTTCATTGATGCTACCAGGGATTTGCTCTGGACCTGACAGAATGCATTTTTCTTGACTTATTGCAAGTGCTGTTCCCTATGCATTGAAAAAGGATGCTAACTCTACTGATGTTGTTTTACAGGTGTATTCTCGGTGAATTGTTCACCAAGAAAGCTCTGTTTCAGGCCCGCGAAGAACTTGCCTTATTATCTGTGATCAGCCGCTTGTGTGGCACGCCGAATCCCGCCGTCTGGCCCGACGTGACTAAGCTGCCGCTGTGGTCGACATTCCGGCCGCACAAGATATATCGACGACGTGTGATCGAGGAATTCTCACAGTATGTGCCAGCCTATCCAGTGACTTGTGTAGCATGATGTATGATGGTAAAATTAAGCTGCAGTTCTGTTGAGTTATAATAACTTAGTGAAATAACTAAGTTGCTAGATAAATTTAGTCAGCCAGTCAGTCAGGCGGTATTGAATTTCACTGCTTTCTGCCATGTTAACTTTTTATCACTGCTTTTAATTTTAATTTGTTCTGGTATTTATGTAAATGTATTATTGTATAATAGTTTTGGTTAGGCTGCAGGAAGGGCACCTGGCTTGTAAAGTATGCGTACAACCATGATGATCAATTGATCATTGTGAAGTTTGATAACTGGCTTAAACTCAACGTAACTCCAGAAAATCGGGCTTGTCAAATGAATGCTAAATGGGTGTGCTCTAATTAACAAGATTATCCTCATCATCATCATTATTGTTATTTATGCTGGTAAACCATGTTGACTATGTGCTGTGCAGTCTGCCGTCTGGGGCTTTGTGCTTGCTGGACAGTATGCTTATCTTGGATCCATCCAAGCGGGTCACGGCCGAGGATGCACTGAAAAATTCTTGGCTGAGTGCAGTTAATTCTTGCATTCGTTTGGAGTAAGTAATAGCATTGTATTCTGTCGTTGTTACTGCTGTGTTATAACTTGCATAGTTTTAAGTCGGCTTTAGAGCATTGTACAGTGTGTTCAGAAAAAACACCCACTCACTTTTTCTGTTACATTGCTGGAAAATGCTTAGATTTGCACAAAATTTTCAATGAACGTTTGCTATGAAACAGATATTCTAAAAATAAAAAAGTTAGATATTTTTTGCTACTGGTGACATCATGCTAATGGCATATTCCCATGTTTGTAAATTATGGGTTTTATCGCTGAAGACAAATATTTGATGAAAAATGTTAAAACACATCAATTGGTCATTGTGCTAAATGGTGCAAAAAAATATGCTTATTTGTCACGCAGTTTTCCACTGTGAACTGTTTACGTAGTTTACCTTCTTGACTGAGTGCAAGATCCTCAACTTTGTTGATGTTGGCAGGCGTAGCTGCACTGCGTCACTGCGTGGATGACCACTTGCCTACTATCAGTTAAATGGCTTGAAACTGCCGGTCATGTCAATTATTTTTATTTAAAAGTTTCATCCCATCAATATTCCATTGTCTGTCCATCATCCAGAAACATGTAGCACATACTTGCAGCCCTTGCTGAGTCGCAAGCATTTTATCAGATGTCTATCTTCAATACTTAACTTTTCCACTGGTGCAATACTAATACTAATCATATTTATATAGCGCCAATATGCGGAGCTACAGAGGTCCTGGATGACAGTTTCCTCCTAGACATTTGCTGAAAATTTTATGGAAATCTGAACTTTTTCCATGGAGATAAAAAAGAAAATGTGAGTGGGTGTTTTTTTCTGAACACAGTGTATTAACTATCTGCCTTTGCTAACTGTGGCATGATGGCATCCTTTAATCATTACGGTATTTAATTTGAGATTGAGAGGTCATCGGTTCAACTTTCTGTACAGTACACCTTTGTCAACAATTTGTGAGTGAGGTGACTTGAGGTAACCACGATATTAGCTGTTACGACCCAGTGGTAATTTGAGTTTAGACAGGAAGGTGAGCACCCATCTGTGATTTGCTATAAGGAACATTCACATTATGTTATTAAATACTATGAAGTATTTTTATGGTAACAGTTGCAGTTCACTACTGACTTCTTTGTATAGTTTTTGCATTGCTGTATATCGAATGTTGATGATGCAGATGGTTGTTTATAATACTAATATGATGAATTAATTATTATGTGTTGCAAAACTGCCATATCTTCAACAATTGTTGTATAATGACTTCAAGTACAGTAATCGCTGTTATTTTGCAATAATTTGGTTTCATGAATATTTTTGTAATGCTCGTTGTAATTTGGCAGGTTACCAGATAACCAGGAATGCCACGAACTACGCTACAAACGATTGCGTAAATTACAGAAGGATGGGACAAAGACGTCGACAACTGATAATCAGCAGCGTTTTTCTTCTTCGTCGACTGAGGCAGTGAAAACTGCTGAAAGGAGCGGTGGTTCCGGTCGTGTCTTCAGCGAGCATAAGGAAACGTCGTCATCATCACATGGTGCAGGTATAGCTCGTAATGCCACGTTATTAGATCCAAGCGGTAGGCAGCAACAGCAGCAGCAGAAGTGGCAGCGAGGGTCACGGGCTGCTTCTAACACGTTGCAGCAAAGGCTTGCTGAACTGTCGCAGTCGTTCGCTACCAGCACCGATACGCAGTCGGCTGCCGCAGCAAACACCGACCTGGCTGCTTTGCTTAGTGCGATATCGGCCGCTGTCAACCGACCTACTCAGTAGTAATTGATCGACCACTTGGCCTCAGTAAATGCACATTGTTCATTATGATTTAGAGTGCACTTGATTTATGGTAGCAGTGTTGGGTGCTTGCATGATTTGACTCTTCACCTGCGAGTTGGTGAGTTTGAATGTATATTAATATCTGGACATTATATTGCTACTGTTGTGCAGATTTATGTCTGAGCAGGTTGCTGAAAGCCGCTCGCTCATAACTGTTCTATATTTTTACTTTTCTGTGATCGAGAGACTATGTCCGACGTTTGCATCATTTTATGACGTTGTTTCTTGAAAGCAAGGAACGATGATGCATCTGCGATAGAATCGAGCATGAACTTTGTGAATGAACAGCTTGAAGTACAAATTGTTAGTGATAATCGGACATTTAATGTAAAAAAACATGTATTCTGTTTTGATGGCCGTGTCGCTGTAGCAGTAGTATAGTGTATATTATGCTTGCAATTGTTCACGAGTAATTTACGACCTCCTAAGTTATCAGTTATGGCACAATTATCGATATGATATGTGACTGTGGTTTATTTTGGTTGTTGTGTTAATTGTATGAAATATATGATTATGTTGTGCATGACTGAAGTTGTCTGCTTTGGCAGTTCTTACTATTTCACTATCTCACATCTGAAACTATATTTTGGAACACAATAGTTGGAGGATTAATATATATTCACTGGAATGATTGCATCGTCTTAATACTGTCATCTTCCTGCTTTTATCACTTTGAGGTAATATTCTTGCTATATTTTTGACACTATTGGCCATGAACAGGGTGCTGCCAAGCTTTTGTCCATATTCTTACAAATACTGATGGATTTTGATATTTTTCAGTGTCACATTCTGTGGAAAATTTGTAATAACGTTAAACACATCAACATAAGTTTGGTGACACATTGTTTTCTGGTCTCATCCGGTGTTCTACAAGTTAATCCTGCTCTAAGTGCCTGTACTTTTTTGCTCACAGATAAAGTAGGAATTAAACAGTGAAATACAACACATAAGAACAGACCACATAAATGTAGCAGCATGAAGTCAAATGTTTTGCTTTAAATAGTGACCACTTAATAATAGGAACACATATTGGATGAAATTATACCGAGTCATAGGTCACAAAGGAACATTTTTTATCGACGAAGACACAGACCTAATAGAAACTATGCCACCAAGTGTTTATTACAACTGCATCACATTTCGACTGGTTTTCAAAATTTTTTACCTGTATGCTTTTGGATGGATTTGAAGTTAAGTTACTATTAAAAATATGATATATCACACCCCATAAGTGTCGCTCCATTACCTTGTGAAGTGCCGTCAGCTTCAGAATAATGAAAGTTGGCTTGTAACTAACCCAGTCTGAAGTTGACTGTATTTTATAATACATTCGAAGTGCACTGATGTGTCTAATATTTTTTTTTGAAGTTCTGTTTGTGATTTGGGTAGTAAAAGAATTTTGAAAATTAATTACTATCACCGATGAGGTTGTTAATGTGTGAAAGTCAGGGATTAGGGGACTTAATTTTTGTTGACCACTTCCGCATGCCCTACATCATTTTTTATTTCTGGATATTCATTTTTTACAGCAGCTATATAATACCAAAAAGGATTAAGATACTAATTACAGTAAATATTTTGTATGAATGTTTATTTCTTAATTATGTGCTTTACATATTAATTCCATTGTGTTTTCAAAATGTCTGAACTTCAGCAGTCAATGCACCAGCAGCGTCGTGGATTCATTAAGTTGGGGCAAGAAATGGCAATTACATGTATCTGATAGACAACTGCAAATTGCCAAAGCATATGCCAGGCTTAAAGCTTTTAATATAGACCCGTCTATGGTGGGTCTAATACCGGGTGGTGCAAAAAAACTTTCCCAACTTTGCATAATTGTAACGGCGAACATACTGTATGGAGAGAAATTTACTCTTGCACATTTGTAGACCAGTATGCATTGTTACTTGCTTATAAATTTCAGTGAATGTTGATGACAGACAGTCTCAATACTAGAAGCCAGCTTCTGTACCGACGCTTCTCACTGACTAACTGTAAAGAGAATAATTTTCACGGACGACAAGGATATTATGCCTGGAGTAACTATAAACCGCCAGAATGACTTGTGTTTATGCAAAAAGCAGGAAACGCGTCTGAACCGACTATCACCACAGGAATCGGTTTTCAAAAAGGTTGATGGTTAACACTGGGTGACATGGAATGGAAAAAGATTTTTATCATCGACCCACAGAAGACTAAAGTCAACCAGATGACTTACCGGTACGTTAAGACGTCTTTGCTGCCAGAATGCTGCCGTTTGTATCCAGTGATTTTGTCTTCACTCAAAACAGTGCTCCATCACATTGCGACATTGCAAACATTGTTTTACGATTTGTAACACGAGGCTTATTTTGTTTGTATCACGGCCAATACGAAAGTGTTCTAGATGAAAATTCCTAGACCTATTCAAAGATGTTTGCTCATTAAATATGTGCTTTTCTCGTGATTCATATCGATTATGCTGCATAATGCATCATGCAAGTGTTCGGGACGTTTTTTGCGCCACCCTGTACTGTATATGTAGTTGGGTGCGAAATACACCGTGAGCCATAAAAACGTGCCGCCAAAAAAGACGGCAAAAAAGCGCTGACCAAAGTTACGAGAGCGTGTAGAGTGACGGCTGTGGATGAACTGGTAAAAGCCAGTAAGACCAGTACATAATCGCACAAAACACATCTTTTAACACAAAATATATTCAGAAAGACTGGTCCAACAGTCGTTGAGATCATTTACCGCGATGGTGGTCTGAAGTATCTTTTTCGCTTACCACAACACTTGTTAAGGCCGCGCGGACCGTATAGTTCCCGGCTGGGTTGTTTTAATGCTGTTTCTTTTTTTTCGCCACGAGATCTCCGAGCTCTCTCCACCGATCACCTTGAAACTTTGTCACATGATCGGCAGCTGCGTGTGCTTTATAATATAGGTCGCAAAATTTGGGGGCCCTCTCTCAAAAATGAGTTGTGGCAAAACTCGATGGGATTTCTGACAACTTCAGACTTTGACCGCGAATGTCTCCAAAACTAGTCTATGAAGATATCCAAAATTGGCCCAGAACACGGTCGCTCCCCGCTTTCGGCGAAAAAAATAGGTGAACTTTGGTCCACTAACTACAAAGTATATGGCATGTGCATTTTGACCCACTCATAGCGACTTATTGTGAAAATCATTTCGGCCGCTACAGTGTCCTGCGCCCTCAAATTTTTGCATGCGCTGCAAAATGATCGAGACTTGCTGGCGCACCCCCATCGAAGAGGGGGTGCCCTCAACATTTTTTAGAATGTACGTTTAAAAATCTGCCTACAATTCAGCGTATGCATGTCTATAGGTCTGGATTTCGAGGTTAGGGGAGTAATTTCACGGAACTTTGCAACGTGACGCTCCGCGGGTCATGCATGACAATTTGCACTACTTAGCGATATTTTTGGCGCCCACGCCGTATAAATTTGGGAGGGCAGAAAACGTCCAAAATGCGGCGCAATTTCGGACAACTTTAGACTTTAATCGCAAATATCTTTAGAGTAAATGGAGATATCAATAAGCGAAAAACAGCGTTATCAACTACAATTTCTCCTACGTTCGACGAAAAGAATTAGTTGAATCTTGGTTTAGGCCTACTAACCTCGACGGCTAAAGTGTGCATAGGCTATTGACCTACCATATATCAACTGTTTTCGGAAGACTAGGCCACCGGGGGAATGTTGTCTCCACAAACTTTTGCGTGCGCTAGGGAATGACCAAGGTCTGCACATCGGCGACGGGATGCTCCCCAACAGGTTTTTTTACAATGGACATTCAAAAATTGGCTTAAAATTCAGCATGTGCGCGCCTATAACTTTGGGGCTAGGGCAAGTAACCCCACGAAACTGCCGCATGACGTAGGCCTATGTATTTGGTGAACTTTGGTCCGCTAAGAAAAAAAGTTATAGGCACCCATGTTGACTAACCCATACCAACAGTGCACGTGTTCTGTAGACTATTGCAGTTTTGTTCGTGCCACGTGACGTTGTTCTAGGGAAATTTGAACTCTGTTTCCGCTATCGGACATAGGCCTACACTGCCGGGCGGCCTCTATCCCAAATGTCTAGTTATTCTTAGATCTGACATTAGTACATATTTCACACAGTAGTGCGACGCAACTGAGATGCGGTGGGATATTTAATAGGCCTACCGCTAATTGCGTTACCGTATTCCAAGCTTCCTATAGAGTGCGCTGGTAACAATTTTTAAAATTGGTCAATATTTGGCGAAGATATGGATAAGTTTGATGGCACGTTTTTAAGGCTCACGGTGTTTCATAGCAAGTTTCGAACGTTTTGGGCCTGCATACCGGTAATGTCGTTGATGCTTTTTACAGCTTAATCTCTATTCTGTTCAGTAGGGAAATCTGGCTATAATTTCAATTATATATTGGAACACAGCTTCTAGAAAAAATGATTCTAGTACGCTTAAAACGATGTCGACAAACGTTCGTGGTGCGTGAAAAAAAATTTAAAAGGCGTCTGCAGTCTACAGATAACAGAAATAGCCTACATGCAATTAAGCACGTGGTGCCAGAAGTTGGGCCGTGTTCTCGCATTGGTGTACAGTACAGTGCAAGGTGAGCTGCATTGACAATACGGCTAGACGTAGTTATATTAAGTTGGTCATTAGAAACTGTTATAAGATTTGTAGTGAATTACATGTGTACAATACACTGTCTCGGAAACTTTATCTGTAACAGTAATTACAACGTGTAGGCATAACACATTTTTGTAGTCAGACCACAGTCATCGAAAAATAGCAGAACCTTAAAATCAAGAATTTAGTCACATGACATTTCACGATAACAATGAATTACTCTATAGACTAGGGGCCTATGTTCGAACTTAATACACACTGTGAACCATAAAAGGGCACTTTTATTTTGGGAATAACTTGACCAAATGTCGACCAAACTTTACAGTATTTGGCGCAAAATGTAGCTGATAAAATTTGCAACATATTTTTGCTATGCTGCTCACGACAACTATTGTAGTTCTTAACCGCAGGAAAACGGTGCCATTCTGATGTGCATGTACATGTGAACCTGTTCGTTAACAGCAGTTACAAGCCGGTAGGCATATAGTGGCTGTCGTTTATGACCATAGAAATAAATACATAAATAGCATAATGTTATTATTTCTATGACCAGGACAGACATACACATTTCCTAACAATATCATGAACACCGTTTCCAAAGACTTACATTAGTTATACGGCCTACTATGTTGGTCCGTTGGAGCCGGCTGCTGCCTGCTTTCTGCATGAGACTGGCCCGCAGTACTTCATCCCAATACTCCTAGCTTACACGGACTTACAGGCGACGAGTGAATAACGCTGCAAGATCATAGCACCTTGGCTACCAAGCAGTGTTCATATAGCCGATAGTTAGTGTGCTTATAAACACAGCTTTTTGCCTGTCGCTCTCTATAATCATTCACAACCCGGAGAGAAATGGGCACTCCCGATAAGGCAGATGATTGATACATAAGTAAACATTGATGTACATTCTTTTGTAGTGCTGGCAATAACTACCAGTATGCCTACGTAACACAAGTTACGACACTTTTTTGCCTGTTGCTTTTATACAGACACCACGATACTTTAACTGCTCATAGGGGCCTACTGTATGTAATACCACCAGTGTAACCAGAGTTAAATAGAATTGGTTGTCAGCACAAACAGCATCATCTTCCACCAATCCATCTTCATAGCAACAGATTCGTTGTATTAAACCTGACATCAATTAAGATCAGCAGAAAACATATCACACAAATCAAGCATATTCTACCTCAAAGTCACAGAATGAAATTAAAATAATATCAGCATAACACTGTTAACACAAGCATCCAATAAACCAATATGGGCCTACGCGTATCCGAGTGCGCGGTCTGCAGCCGACTGCAGTGCCTGCAAGTGCAAGATATAGGCCTCTAATAAGTTTTTTTCTGTAATTCTAGCAGCAAAGCACGTGCGACATTACCTGGCAACCGAAAATAGCAGCGATGCAGTCAGAATGACAAGAAATTTGAGCTAATCTTCATGAGACGCGCGAGAGCTGTAGCAGTTCCTCTTCGCAAGTTGTCTTGGTCTTTGTTCATCCATTTCATCGCAATTTACTCGTCTGCAGCCGAAAACTACAAAAAATTGAAAAAACACTGAAAGCCCCTATTTGGGGTTCAAGGTCATTTAAGGTCATCGATGCCTCCAGGTCACCAGCAGGTCACCATTCACATTCGACGGTCACAAGTAACAATCACTTTGCTAGCCAAATGTCAGTGAGAATGATAGGCCTTCCCTCGGCAATGGCCATTACCGGTGCAGCCAATACGAGCACCGGCCCATGGGTGCTTGTACCAGCTAAGGCCGTCCAAGACGGCTGTCGGCAGGGCCGGATTTAGCTAGAGGGAGGCCTGGGGCCAGCTGGTGGGAGGCCAGTGCCCACCTATTACATAACTAGAGACATCTGAATAACACGAGTCCACAAACAAGCTGGTTACTAGCGCGAAGAAATTTACTAGCTAGGGAAATCTACTTAACGATACAAAGGTGGTAGCAAAAGTTA
>Ga0056128_1002284_pt1 | contig 22584 bp, 16 predicted proteins | sample WorMetLIZISLAND2_FD_71113 | JGI IMG/M metagenome (GOLD analysis project Ga0056128, IMG submission 71113) | Marine gutless worms symbiont microbial communities from Max Planck institute for Marine Microbiology, Germany - Olavius geniculatus... ... | reverse complement strand
GTGCCAAAAAGTTTGAACGTGCGTCTGTCCTGCTTTGTGACTTTATGCATCACAGCATTATCCTACTGACAACAGTTTCCTGCTGCGCGTGTTCTGCTCCCCCACGCTGAGTTACGTCACCTATCAACGTCAATTAACGGTCGTCACCGCTACAGATTAGATCAAAGCACGCCGCCGCCTGCAGCCATTGTGCGCCGCAGTCCTACACAGTGCAGGCGGCCTCGCACGCCGCCTCGCAAATTACCCCGTTCCTCGCACGAATCCTCGCATGAATCCTCGCACGCTCCCCTCGCACTATACCCACCTCGCGCCTCGCACCTCGCATTTTACCATCACCCGGTGAAATGCGGACCTGTGAACTTGCAGGCCGTCAACCGATAAAATGCGGATCACCTACTTAAAGTGTGAACCAGGTCCGCATTTTACCCTTCTTGTCTGCTGAAATGGAGGAAGGATTTAAGGCGTTTGAGTGAGTTCGTGTGACAAAGCACCTGTCTGACGGTATGAGGACGATGGTAAAAAGCGGACTTGCGGATGTTACGTCGGGGTTACTGTACGGTTAGAATAGAGTTAAGATCAGAGTTAGGATTATGGTTAGGCATAGAGTTAGGGTTAAGAATAGGGTTGGGAGATGGCTAAACTAATAAGGTACAACTTAATTACAACGTTATCTTTTGCAAAATCTGCAGATGTGCAATGGGCTTTTCACCTGTAGCCATGCGACTGCTATTACATAGACATTTCTCAGAAGGATATGTACAAGATGATGTTGTATGGGGAAGGTGTACTTTGCGGAATGCAGAATTTTCGGAAGGTGTCTTTTGAGGAATTTTTGTTGCGGAACATGCCGCAAATTACACCTTAGAGTTTTACGCATTCCGCAAAATTCAAATAAAGTCAAATCACCAACTTAGCATAGGTTTCGGCTCACATTCAAGTCTCGAATCGACTGAGTAATCACATATCGACGTAGGCCTATTTAAGCTAACTCTTGAAACGCCTCAAAGTTCGTTAACTCACAAGCAGAAGCCGGCACATCACACAAGAATGCGAGGTCAATTCAAGTAGCCTAGGCACAATCTACAAACAATTCCTGATGTAGCACAAAGATAAAAAGGTTGCCGCCGCGGCGAAGGCCGAGTCGTCGGATTAGGTGATGCACAAAGACTGAGTCGCTTGCTCAGGTTATTAAGTAGGCCTAGCTACTGCGATTTTTCACCTGGCGAACTACCATTAAGGCACGATCAAAGACAGCTAAAGAATTCAACTCAAATAGTCCTACTCAAAAAACGGTTGCCACTGCGGCGACGGCCGAGAAGTCTGCTCATGTAGTCTTGCGTTGTATCACACGATCAAAGACGATTGCGACTCCCGTGAATAGTTCGCCGATAGTTAGGCTTAAGAACATCATTACTAAAGCGGCTGTCTAAAAAACGTGGGTCACATAGTGATGGCCTAATACTAAATCAACGTAACAAAGGCCTACCAAAACAATGCTACAAATTAGCTTACTATCTTAAGCCGGTGGCCACAAACTATGACAAAACTCAACAACAACATCAGCATCATTTTTCCGCAAAGTACACCTTCCCTGTTTTGTGTGTCATTTGTAGAAGATAATGTCGGGAGAGTTGCTGGACAAGCCACTGCTTCAAGTCCTTGTAAGTCACAGCTTCTCACGTATTTCATCTGCTTCTGAACACTACTGTTCAGAGCTGCAAAAATCACATAGTTTGTGATTATAAGAAATGCAGAGCAAATCAGTGTGATCTGTCTCTCTGTCTCGTGCCGCCTGCTTAAACTGTTTGTGCACTGATTATTTCGATGTTATTTGCTACGTACACTTGTGGGGTCACCGATACGTTGTTACCTTGGGGCCCCAGTCGAAGGGGAGATTTGCAGATGAAACCTCTCATCAAAACATGCACTTGCAAATTGTGGCCAAACTGTTAGTCCTATGCTGCCACCTGGTGAATACAAACGTGATTTGGGTGGATTTGCCAGAACGATTCTGCCTTTTGTCAGATCACTTTGTTCTTTGTTGGATAAAACACTAAGTCTTGGAGAGCATTGTAAGGTATTGACTGTTTGTATGGTAGTGAGTGAAGCAGTGTCAATCTGTATGCTGTTTTCAGGGTCAGAAGAAGATAGCTGGTGCCAGTGCGCAAGGTCCTGAACGCTACAGACTTCTACTGTCCGATGGCAAACATAGTCACTCCTGTATGTAGCTCCACTACTGCTGCTTTCCTGATAAGCCACATTTTGGTCAGACACCTCTCTCTGTCTATCTGACCCTTTTGGGCTCCTGAGTCTTAAATCAAAAATGAGATGATCTAGAAAAGCCAGAATTGGTATCATTATTTTTCATGGATGAAGGTCATTGGCTGTCAGAGAAAAACATTCAGAATGTGGCATTCGATTTGAACGTGGCCGCTGCCAGAATGTTACAAAAATCAATTGCAGCTAGATTGGGGCTTTGCCCTAGACCCCACTGCAGGAGCTTACATTGTTCTTCCAGACTAGCTTTCTTTAGAGGAGGACCCCCAGGAAAGGAATTAGGAAAAAGAGTAGGGAAGTGAAAAGAAGTTCAAGGAAGATAGACACCCCCTAATCTGTGAGCATGTAATAGTTCGCTAATAGTTAGGCCTAAGAACATTATTGCTAAAACGTCTGTCTAAAAAATGCTTATTTGATGTGTTTCACTGACAGCCTTGCCTGTGTACAAGGAGACTTGCTAATTTGATGCAGAAAATCTGGAAAATGTGTCAAAATTGAAAGAAGTTATTCACCCGTTGGTCCCATGTTCCATAGAAGTAAGGGCATGTATTTACGATATTCTGAGTTAAAGTGCTATGTTGCCCGAGAAAGTGGCATTCCTGCCCTTGTGAACCTTGAAGTTTTCGTTGTCTTCAGTTGGATATCAGTTCATCAATATCCTTCACGTAAACCTCTGTTGTATTTTATAGATCAGTTAATTAGAAAATGTCTCGATTGTTGAAGAAGTAGAAAGTGTTTACAGAAGACAACACAGTTAGTGTAAGCTTGCATAATGGCTTATGACGACTCTGTTGTTTTTAGCGGCCATGTTAGCAACTCAGCTGAATGATAAAGTGACATCTGGCGAACTGGATACGAATTGTGTCATACGGCTTGACAAATATATCTGCAACCCCATACAGTCTGACAGGTTGTTACATTCATGATAAGCAATGATGATGAATTGATGATTATACTGTGACGGTTTGGCTTAGTTGGTAATGTTGTTGATTGTGTCAACAAAGTTAATTAATGCCAGACCCAGTTAGTGTTTGGATGGTTGATCGCCTGCAGGCGGGTTAACCAATAACCATCTCGGTATGTAGCCAGCCATCCAGCCCAACTCAGCCTGGCCATCCCTCTGGATGAGCACCATGCATACTGTGCTATCCACGGTCTCATGGTGTGAAATGGTGTCTGGCTGAGGGGCAAGGAAATGGAGATCAGCATGAGTGCACCATCTTATCAGCATGTGAAAGACTATATTTTATGTTACATTTACAATGATGTGAGTGGTTTCATGGTTTTTCTGAAATTATTTTAAAACCATTTTTGGCTCGCGTTGAGAAATTTTTTTCTCTATTTCTAGTTTGCAATGTAGGCAAATCTGCGTTAGTCTTGAACTACCCGGGTGCTACTGATATTGCTGTCGTTGGTACGTAGACGAGTGATGATTCTACTGGAAGTAACGGTGATTGCAACCGGCGGTGAGGTGCAGGGTCGTATTGGTGCCCCGCAGCCTCTGCGTGGTAGCCACAATGCTGACCGCAGTGGCCCGTCATCCAATCAAATGGCAACGACGAACACCGAAACTCCCATGGAAGTTAACTCCACGGGTACGTCTACAAAACCTGGTGCTGTCTAATGCCGTATCGATATGAATATGCTTTTTAGTATCAGTCACTTAGTAGTCTGTGCCAATTATTTTATGCAGTTTACTGCTGAATTTTACTTATTTATGTTTTAGTTTCTAATATTTATATCTATATTTTACATAGTACAGTGAACGTGGGGCAACTGTTTTGACTGTATACACCACTGACGGTGATGTGTGTGAACTGTGAAGCTGTTGTGTGGTCTGCCGTCTGCGTGCAACAGACCCAGTAAGCAGCAGTACTGACGGTGCCAACAACAGCGAGACTACAACCAAGACATTCTACGGTTCATCATCAACAGCACAGCAGCCGCCACGTCCCCAGGTCAACAACGTTCGCGTCTACAACGGAGGGGCTCCTGTGGGCTTTGTGGACACGCCATCCAACATCCATCCCATCTCCAGCCTCACTCCTTATCAGAACAGGTTTCTTCATCATGGTTACTTGCTTAATAACCACTTAAGCTTTAACGTTGTTATTGGCTGTGACTTAACTGTTAGTTGGTATCATGTACTCTGTGCGTATGTTGTAAATTATGCATCCATGGTCTATTATATAATGTAATGCAGTGACTGTAAATTTTAGATATATGATATGTGTAACTATCAACATAGTCTAAGGTGTATGATGCAAACTTGTAACGAGGTTAATAATACTGGGTGGCGCTAAAAGTTCCGAACTTTGCATAACTATAACGGCGTGTATACTTTACGGAGATAAATTTCCTTTTGTACGTTTGTAGACCAATGTGTACTCTTGCTTATAAATTTCAGTGACCTCATTTATGACACTACTGGATGGTGTTTAATGAGGTAAGGAGAGTTAAAAATCCAATTATGTAAGGAGAGCGTTTCATCACATCGCATCAAAGGAACTGAAAATTTTTTTTCGACACAACACGCTCAATATGTCAGCTCACAGGAATGGAAACCACATTCAACAGATTTGAATTTACTACATTACTCAGTTTGTGAAGGAAGGCGTGAGTCGTATGCGAACCTCAAAGATCTTAAAAAGGTTATCACAGATAAATGTCAAGACGTCGACATCAGACAGCCAAAATCAGAAAAGCTGTAGAGCAGTGGGGAAAAACGTCTAGCATCAGTGGCAAAGGAGAATAAAGGACCGATTCAGCACTTTCTGCTGATCAGTTACTGATGATTCAGTCTACTGTGACGTTTTGGCATAGCCTGCGTACGAGCAGCAACGCAAATGATGAACTGCTTGCAAAAATTGCTTCATGGCGTGTAACACTATAAAAAAGCTTTTGTGTTGATTCACTTTGACCATTCGGCCAAATAACACGTGCAAATGTTCGAGACGTTTTTTGCACCACCCGGTATACTGTTAAATGAAGCGGTATACTGGACCATGTTGAAATGTGCTTGATCGACACCGTCCAACGGTGACAGTCGGTAAGTTTTGCCTGAATGTACGCAGACCCGAGCCGTGTTTTGGTCATCATGCTTGCTTGAGTGGAGTGAGATTGTGGTCTTTTATAACACTCCAGACAATGCCGTGACAGATAGGCAACAAAAGTAGTCATGAAATGCTATGATAAAGAGTGGCTTAGTGATATAACTATAACAGTAGCGTAGGTTGGTGGTCACAGGTTCAACTACTGGTCATGTCGCTGTCAAGTCATTACTACCTGGATGGGTAACAGTACATCACTAGCCATTCAGCCGTTATTAGCCATTCAGTGCCATAAATGACTAAAAGCATTTAGGTCCCGTTTTTCTATGCACATTTGATAGCCGATCAAATTGATCTTAAACTTGATCAGAGATCATTCATCTCAGTGACCGTTTTTCCGTCCCCAATTAGCGACTAATCGTCCATCAAATCTCCCATCAAGTTGATGGCCGAATATTGGTGGATCATGTCAGATAATTGACGATTAAACATGGCGATCTGCAGTTCATTGCTTATTCGCACTAGAAACGTCGCTTCACTTCGCCGGTCAGAACGGCAATTCACGCATTAAAATAAAGTTCTAGGCATGGCGATCAGTCACTGCTGATCAATTTATACTGTTTATAGTGTTTTGTGAAGAAATGAAATGGATAGACGTTCCCGTATTGATTTACGAACGTATTTTTGACAGCAGACGATATCATTGATATAGTTGCTATGACGACATTTACTGGCAGTGGCTACGCCATACACTCGCAGTGCATGCTGGGTAATTTAGCACAACACTGCAAATCGAGGTCATTGTCAGCCACTCAGATTGGCATAAAGTAGGCTCATTTGATGGTGAATCAATGAATAGTGGATGTATGGAAAAAACGAAACACAGTTGATCGACGATCAATTCAGAACATCAAGTTGATCTGAGATCAGTAAATCGAAGATGAAATTTAGGCACTAAGTGATGTTTCACATTTGCACTGAAACAGATGCAGTATTTCAAAATATGCTTAAGAGAAAAATGGCAAACTTAACGTTCTGGTAGATTCTGTCGTTTTTGGAAGATAGGAATTTGTGAGCAATGTCTGTGTGTGCTTGTGCCGACAGGTGGACTATCCGAGGCCGAGTGACTCAGAAGTCCAACATCCGTACATGGAGCAACTCACGTGGTGAGGGCAAACTGTTCAGCATCAATCTCATGGACGAGTCGGCTGAGATCCGTGCTACAGCATTCAACCAGGAGGTCGACAAGTTCTACAATCTCATCGACGTCAACAAGGTCAGGTCATAGGTCACAGCCAGTGGTGTGCTTCTGTGTCAGGTCATGGTTATTCAGTGAAGTGTTTGAATTCTGAATTTGGGGGTCCAAGAACTCGATGTAGTGTTATGGTCTTTGTTACTTATTTGGGCTCAAAACTTGATCCAAAATTGCAAGAATACACTTGTCAATAATTGGTATGTAGTCCATAGTCCATTTTGTGTATTACGTAACATATATTACACACACCAGAAAGCAAATGTCTGTATACAATGTGTACTTACCCAGATGTGTGTTTTATCACATTTTTTGGTTTGGGGATTTGGTATTGGTCATCGGTTCTGTGGGGCCTTGGAACCTGAATACCATTGCATTCCACCTCATAAACCACCGTATGCGCTACGCTGAATTACATGTTACTAACTAACAGCACCGCATTGCCAAAAAAGCAGTGAATTTGAAATAGTGTCAAAATCCACCCACATATTGTTTTATAGGGTTGCTTTTTAGTATTGGCACAGTTTTGTCACCTGTCTGCCAGCTTTCGTAATTTCGTAAAACTTATGCTGCTACAGATGAGCGTCATTGGGTGGATTGCGCGGTGTGTTTGTTGTGACAGGTGTACTACCTGCGTAAGGCGACGCTGAAGACAGCCGACAAGCGCTACTCGCCGCTGAACAATGACTATGAAATGACATTCTCCTCAGAAACAGAAGTCTCGCTCTGTGATGAAGATGACAGTTCACTTCCAAGCATTCCGGCTGTCACGTTCAACTTTGTTCCGATCAGTCAGCTAGAGAAACACCAACCCAACAGCACTGTTGGTCTGTTATCATCCGATTATTTACAGATACTCTGAATTAGTTTCATCGTTAACTGTGGACAGTGATACACAAATGTTGGCCTGCACGCCCCATTCGACCCACGAACGGTTGTTATCCGGATGGTGATACAGCTGTCAAGAAACTCTAAAGATATGATACCGGGGTAGATGGAGTTGTTTTTTTTTCAATTTAGTTATTTACTCTCTTGGTCCCACTTGTTTTCGGATTCTTGTTTCATTTTGGAAGTTAACACCACCATGTCAGCCAACCAACCAACCAACCGTTTCAGTGTTAATGCTGTTTTCATCATGACTGATAATAGAACTTTGCATCAGTTTGGCCCATGACACTTTGTTAAGACCATGTTTGTGATCACAAATGTTGTGGTTTAAACGGCTGCTATGGACATTTTGGTATGAGATTGCACTGCATTGTGACTGATTGTCGAATCTCAAAAAGTTTACTTTCATGTAGATGCAGGCATAATGTTTGCATGTGCCAATGTGTTGATAGACGTGATCGGAATTGTGAAGAGCGCCGAGGAGCTTCGTACGCTGACGTCGAAGGTGGGCAAAGAACTGAAGAAGCGTGACATCAACCTCGTCGACGAATCACAAGTGCAGATCAGACTGACGCTGTGGTCAAACGATGTGAGTTACTCGATCTCTTGTATCTTCACATGTTTTTGTTTGCAGTGAATTCCACTGGTGCATTGGGTTGTCACCTTACATAGTTGGATATTACCAAATATATTTTACAAATAACTGTGCCAAATTTGCATCATTGCCATTTAGGCCTATCAAAAAAATTATTTATTACTAGGGCCCACCCCCACAGTTTTCCATGGAAAATTTTGCCATATTTCGTGGGCCAGTTTGCAAAATTTTGCTACTCACTGCGTCAAAATTGTCCAAATTTCGTGCCTTAACGTGGCCTTCCGTTTGTACGTAAACTAAGCTTTATTCTGTTAAAAACTTCAGTTTTTAGAGGCTGGCATGGTGTGTAGTTATGTTAGCAACATACAAAGAAAATTATCAATCTTTTTTTCATAAGTGCAATTTGTCAATTATTCGCATTGTGTTTATTTACAATTATGCTGTGTTATGATTTTAATTATTAACAGGGACACAGTTTTAGACAGTTCAGTTTGATTTTTACATGCGAGAGCTAGCAAATTCTGCGGTTTACCTCGAAATTCTGCGGCCCGCTGAAAACTGTGGGCCTTATTTATTACTGTCAAATTAATGCCAACCTGATGTCGAAATTGGCTATTACTGCCAAATCGAAGAACAACAACACCAATCAGCTGCCACTTTCGATATTGTAAAGCAGTTTCGTTAGCCAGGCTGTGCAGTTTCAGGTACATTACTTATTTATGTTTCACTCATGCTGCACGTTATCTTGGTGTCGTTGCATAGGCGGAGACGTTTGATGCATCAGGAAGCCCGGTGATCGCAATCAAGGGATGTCGGCTGTCTGACTGGGGTGGTGAGTGTCTTGGCTTTCACTACTGTGACATTAATCAGACGATAAATGCTAAGAAGTTCTTTATTGCTCTCGATTGGCTGGTTTTACGGTTATATGATGTTAATATTTTAGCATAGTTTTTGGTGCTAGTAATTTTGACATTAACATTTGTCATCATAGTCGCATAGTAGCTGCAGATAAGTTTGCTGGTTAGACAGAAGTGGAGACTGAATCTTTTCTGAAGTATCGTTCATCATAATTACTTTATTTATAGTAATTGCTTTTTACAGTACAGATACTTTACTGTATTACATAGACTGCTAAGCCATACAGTCAGGAAGTACATCGTAAATGAGTGATCTGTTGCTGAATTTTTAATTTTGAAGGTCTCGTGATGCTGAACAATGTCTGAATTTGATTTGGCCAATTTTTTAGATTTGTCCCAGTGTTTGTGTCATGTGACCTAAGGCATCACGTGTCCCTGACAACATCCTCGCATTGCCAGGGTCACATGATGCCCTAAAATTTTTTTGGCATTAAATGCCAGTAGCTCGAAAATGGTTAAAGCTACAGACTTCAAATTTTGACGACTTGTATATTATACATGTAGCACCAGGCGATAGAAATTCACTTGGCAGAGATATGCACTGTCGTAAGTGCTTTGTAGTTGTTAGTGTGATTTTTGCTGTGTTACCTGAGGTCGCTCGTTGTCGTCACTGAGCAGCAGTCAGATCATGTTGAACCCCGACATGCCGGAGGCTCATCAGCTGCGAGGCTGGTATGACAACGTTGGCACCAGCGCCAGTTACTCCGAGTACAAACGTGGTGATGGCGACGGCAATGGCGTTGCTACAGGTCCGTTTGCTCAACTCTCGTCTCTAGCCCGGGGTGGCCTGTGGCCACACTCCCTTGAAAAAATATCCGCAGTAGGCTTGCTGAAGAACAGAATGTTGCTTTGATAGTTTTAGAATTTGATTTAAGAGCATCTAGAAAACTGTAAATGTTTTTTAAAATTTTTGTACCAAGTATTCTATCTGTGTTGTATTTGATCTGAATAGTAGGCTGAATACGAGGGGCATTCAATAAATTTCAGGACTGTTCTTCTCAGTAAGCACAATGACAGTTGACAATCAGAACTATTATGAAGTTGTACAGCCACTATTGTACATCACTTACTGTGGTTTCATCAAGCACAGATATGGAGCAACCCAAGTAATGATGATGTACTGTTAGGTGATATTACAGCCAACTGGAAGATGTTTGCTGATGTGTAGGCTCAGATTGCAGTTTTTTTACAGTATGTTTTGTGTTTGTGTAAGCGTTAGGCAGTGGAACAACAAACCGTTTCAGTGTTAATGTTTATGTAACTTTGACATGGTGGTAAAACAACCAAGCATTGAGAGTTGTATTTGCATAATTGTTAGGTGGTTCGTCAACTAACTGGAAGACATTTGCTGATGTGAAGGCTCAGAACCTCGGGCAGGCTGACAAAGCAGAGTACTTCACGGCCAAAGGCACGATCGTTTTCATGAAGAAAGAAAACTGCATGTACACTGTAAGTGCATCCACAGCTTGTCAGCAAAGCTGACATGACATGCGACAGTATTGTTGCTTTTACGTGGGTAATCAGCGTACAACATGGAATAAAAACTAAGGCGATTAAAATCTACGTATTATGCCAAAAGTATCTCGTGCAGGTTTTCCTGGTCAGTCTCCATCAGTTTCAGTGTGATTATGTGTGCCGTAGCCAAAAATTGTTTTAAAAAATCACTAAAACTCCATATTTTGGGGCTCAAGGTCATCGATGTTGATACCCCTGAAAAGCTCATCAGCAATGCTTGTTATGATAAGCCGCATGTCTGTACTTCTCTGCAGTCGTTTTCATATTAGACGAGCCATCAGCAGTGAAAAAACTTGTTAGGAGGTACCCTGTTTGACACCTTCATGTGCATGCCTCTTTTAATGTAAGGGGTTTAGACGTAAAGTGTTTAATTCATTACTTAATTAAAAATAATTAATAGTTACCTATATGACTGATGTACTGTTTTGTTGAGTAGGCATGTCCGCAGCCTGACTGTAACAAGAAGGTGGTTGATCAGAGCAGCGGCAGCTACCGGTGCGAGAAATGCAACCGGGAATTCCCAAACTTCAAGTGGCGCATGATACTCCAAGTAAATCATTCTTAGACTGTTCTGCTGTTAATATCGTCCGATGCTACTGCTACTGGAGAGTTAAAGAGTGTCTATAACTCTTCGTATATATCTCAGAGGTTGGAGCATCACCTGCCATATGAGATCTCACATTGTTACCTGCCACCGAGCACAAGTGAACGTGCTTTGTTTTAACTCCAGCCAGATAAGACAGGCCAGTACTCGATTTACTTGGCCGGAGGGATGGCCAGGTTGAGTTGACCTGCATGGGTTGTTTGCTTGTCCACGTGGACAGTCTCTCATTCATGTACTAACTGCCCAGCGTGTGGTAGCTACGTTGATTGGTCACAACATGTTAACCAGCAGAGCGTGTCACCACTAATGCCATTACATGTCGACTACTAGAACATTCCACTAGTTCTACTACTACTGGCTGTCATCATTGCCCATCATTGTCAGTAGGATCCACGGTTTTTGGTAGAAAACAATTTTTGCAGGATATTTCAGAAATTCTGCAATGGACTATAGAAAAAATCTAAATTCAGCAGTGCACTGTTTTCTGCGATTTGTTAATAAGCCATTCACTGTTTAGTTTAGTTTACTGTTGACTAGATTATTAAGCGTATGATCGTGTGTGTAGATAAATGAAATATAAATTTGTACATATGTTTATTAGTCTGTGTCACTTCTGCTTAAGTCTGTTTGTTTGCGGTTCTGTATGTATGTTTTTTCTGTGTTAGTGTCTATACACTGTCCCCAAAAAAGCACCACCGACATTTTCGACTGCAACTTGAAAATCAGTTATCAGATTTTGATAATTTTGGTACGAATATTCCTGACACAACTTGCCATCAGTTTCCCACCTCACCCAATGTATGCTTCTGCACTACCTAGGGAAAGCAGATGAAGCGAAATATGTGTTGAAATGAACAGAAAACCTGAAAAACATTCCCGACATTATTGATCGTAACTTGAATTAGCAGATTTTAATAATTTTTGGAAGAAATATTTCTGACACAACTGGCTATTAAATAAGTGTTTTAGTTTCCACCTCACCAACTTCTGCTTTTGCACTACCTGTGGAAAGCAGACCGAGCATAATACGTGTCAAAATGAATAAAAAAACGTCAATAAATTCCTTCTATTCTAATCTGTGGGCCCCAACAGCCAATCTATTGCAAGGTTTGACTGTCATGCAGCAGTGTTTCTACCAGATGAAGTTTAGGAATGTTTGTGAAGTCAAGAAGCGACTGGTACAGCTTGGATTGGTCTGGTGCAGAACATTGTCAATACTGCTGTCAGTGAATGGAGAAAGCGTCTTCTTGCCTGTATTTGCATAATGGACCAACACTTCAAGCAATTTTTGCTGCAAGCATTTGAACAAGAAATTTGAGCTAATGCTCACGAGACACGCAACAGCCTACAGCAGTTCCGGTTCAGTAGTTTAGCTGAAAATTGGACTTGTGTTGCAGCCAGAAATCGCCAAAAAATCCATAAAACCCCTTATTTTGGCGTTCAAGGTCATTGAATTCAGCGCCAATCAAGAGCCAGTGTACGACTTTCTATTAGTGATTAATAGTAACCTAGGCCCTATCTCGCATTGTTACTGAGATACAGCGACTTGTTGGCCACAAATCGCAAATTTTGCCCACCCCCTCTCATTTAGCGCTCTTGTTCAGGGTGACCCTCTTCAAATTTATGGCAAAGCTTTACAGTTCCTGAAACTAGAGTCTTCCAGACAGTCGACGGTGAAAATTTGGTGATTCTAGCTTGCACCGTTTTTGACTGATCCACCCGTGTGACAGACGGACAGACAGACAGAATTGCGATGGCTAAGATGCGCTGAAAACAGTAGCTGCTTTCGCGCGTAGAAATGGACAACTGAATGAAATGTCAGCCAAAGTGTCAGAAATGTGAACAAAATGTGTTTTTATGCATTATGTTAGTTAAGCAATCATATCACATTGGATAAAAAAGTGATATTTTGCTGGTTGTGTTTTCCCCAGGTAGTGCAGAAATAAACGTTGATTGAGATGGAAAACTGAATGTTAATTGGTGGCAAGTTGTGTCAGATATATTCATACCAAAAATTATCAGAATTTGTTAATTGGTTTTTACGTCACAGTCGAGAATGTTTTCTAGGGATGCTTTTTTGGGACACAGTGTTTATGTTTCTGTCAGTCAGTATATCAGTCTGTATTTGTTTAATGTTTGTGTAAATGTCTACAGTGTTTTTTGAGTGTGTCTTTCTATCTCTCTGTATGTCTACATATTCCTCTGTCTGTCTGTCTCAGGTGAATCTGGCAGACTTCACAGACAACCACTGGGTCACGTGCTTCCAGGAAACTGCAGAATGTATACTCGGCAAGAAAGCTGACGATCTTGGTGAACTGAAACAAAATGTAAGCACCAATAACCTGTTTTATTCTATTGTGAATTTAACGTATCCATATCAGAAGTATAGTCAGTTTTAGAAATTGATGCACGTAAGTTTTTATTGACACGGATTCATATCGGCTCAGTTTGTTCAAGAAGTAGCACTGATATGGCCTTAGTTCTGCTGGTTGAATCGAGATCCAGATTTGATTGGAGGCCAGGTGGCTGTTCAAATGTGATCTTATATCAACTCACATTTTTATCTGAACCACATTGTTGCAACCTGAATTGTGCTCAAAGTCAAATTTTATCTCATGGGTCTAAATGTTTGAACTGCTGTGGGTTGGCAGTTGATCAGTTGATGCTGAGCGTAGCTGAGTCGGAGTTGCTGTAATTTCTCAGTCTTGATGAAATGTTTGTTTGTGGCTAGGACGAGCAGGCGTTTGATCACGTGTTTGCAGAGGCAAACTTCAAGACGTTCAATTTCCGACTCCGTGCCAAGATGGAAACATTCAATGTAAGTCAACCGTGTCTTCTGCTTTTGCTTACAGCTGTTATTGTCTCTGCCAAGTGTGAACATAGTGAACATTGGAGGAGATTAAGAGACTGGTCGTTCTGTCCATGTTTCCGTCCTTTGTTCTGTGTACATGATGACTCATAATGGTAATGATGTCATTGCACCAACAGCACAAGCAGCATTGCCGGCTGTTACTTTTCCCTCCCTCCTTGAAGCGGCTCTTCCTTCTCCCTCCCTTTTCCTTGTTGTATCATGTAATTGTAGGTGTTGTTGTATTTGTAGGTGTAGTAGTAGTAATAGTAATGTTTAAATCAGGGTTGATGCGATTTAAATCATTCAGTTAAATCGATTTAAATCATGATTTAAGTCAACAATAAAAATCACGATTTAAATCACTGAATATAAAACTTCAAATTTATGTGTAAATGTGATGGCTGTTTTCAGTTTGCAATCTATTGTTGGTATTTAGTGCACTGTAGTGCTTGCTAACTCAATTTATTTTGTTGACTACATTAATATTTGGTTTTATCTGAGCTGGTAAGTTAGCTTAACCTGATACACCTTACCAAAGTTAACGTCACCAATTACTCGGCCTTGACTCTTGTTAATTGCTCATGTTGTTTTGGTAGCTAGTTTCAACAATCAGCATGCTTACAGGTATTAGAAGTGTTATGACCTTCATCATTGTCTACTATATGCCTTTAAAAGTTCGACAAATTGCAGCCCCATAAATATTCGCAAACGTAAGAATGGTTAAAGTTGTAAATAGTTCTTTGCCAGGCTGCTATAGAAAATGACGCATGTAATTTTTTTTTAAACGAAACTAATCAAGGCCAATTACTGTCATCCACAAACTAACAGATAAAGAACAGATAAAGATAATACATTGGCTATCACAGATAGCATACAATGGTAAAACAATCTAATAAAAATTTTAAAAATCGATGCTTTTGATTTTTATTTTTAAAAATCGTGATTTTTATCAACCCTGGTTTAAATCTCTTCACTTGGCGGAGATATGCACTCTCACGAGTGCCTTCTAGTTTCAGTTAGTTTCCGTTAACTGCATACCTGGTTTAAACGAGCCTAACCTGCAAATTTTTACAATATAAAGTCGTTTTTTTGCTATCATCACTGGCATAAAAAACAAGCAGTGGGCTTGTAAAAGTATCTCTTCCACTTGAGTACCTGGTACTTAATAAAATAGTGCTAAAACTTTTTTAACCCTTTAGTTTGTGTCTGTGCATTCTGGACGAAAATGGTGTATTTGTGTCTATATTACTGTCTGTTCTGGCTGTCTTTCTTAGAATACCAGTACGTCTGCGTAGCTGTCTGTCTGATGCCTTGCAATTGCTAGAAGCGACCCTTATTGTCGGACACCATGCCTTTGGCTGTTGGCTGCGCTGTCCATTAGCAACACATCTCCTGCCGGGAAGGCTGAATTGCTCTTGGTGTTGGTTATATACCTGAATGGTTTACCTGTCCAGTGGCATGATGGTCAGATATTGGATTTACGATCGAGAGGTCGTTGGTTCGGTTCGTGGTCGGGTCGCTGTCAAGTGGTTATTACTTGGTATGTGCATGCAAGTGCGCCCTGTCACCCTTCGGTTACATTGGTTGTCGGTAAACTTGTCAGCTGTTGCTATAAAGTTGCAGCATTTTGTATATTATAACTAGTGTATTGCAGTTGCGAGAGACGTTGTCCATCAGCTTGTTTTTTGTCTGTCGGTGTTCGTCGTCTTTCTCTATGTCTGTCATTCTGAGTCGGTGTAACAGCTTGTCTGTCTGCGATGTGTCAAGGATGAGAATCGCCTGAAGACGGTTTGCATGCAGGCATCGCAGGTCAACGCCAAAGAGTACAACCAGAAACTGATGGCCGACATCGAGGCCCTCCTCGGACCAACTCGTTAAAACCACTCACTGATTTCACCGGACCATTCACATGGCACATATATACACACTGACGGTCCAGCTGTCAGTCAAACTTATTTTCTCATTAAAAGGCTTCAGAAACCCAGCTACACGTCCAGCAAAACCTTGTGGGGTTTTTTGTTTCAACCCACATCCAAAAATCCCATTTTAAACGTAATCCAATTTTAATTTTTTTCTATTCCATTAGTAATGAAGTATTATGTTACGGTTAATACATGTGTTGCATCGTGAAACAGGCCCATAGCAAAGAGCGCGGTTTGATGATCGAACTCTTCCGGTGGCTGAAAAGTAGGAAACAGTGGACAGAAATAATGGAAAATGTCACCGCCGTATGCAATGTTCAAGCTCAATATGCATAGAAATGTGTTTGCGGCTGAGACTTCGGTCAGAACCCACTGCAGGGAGAGCTTGCAATACTCCCACTCCTATTAACTGTATTAATGTAGAGCCACTTCGTTGAAGACAACTCTTCACTTTGGAAAGGCATGTCTGTGGGCCTGTCAGATGTTGGTTTTAGTATGTGCACATTAATTGTTTCATGCATGCTCCATCTTGTCACTTTTTACTTGGCTTATACTGCTGCCGCAGCATTTCCATTTTCTGTTGTTCTCACTCATTCTATGCAGTGGCACAATATTTAGTGTTGATTTAACTTCACAAACGTTATTGAAATCTACTGGTGCATGTCCGTCTGCACAGGGTGGGATAAGAGACCTGTTTGAGCATTGATATCTCAGTTACTGTCAAATTCAGCATAATTTTAGGGGTGGTGAAGATTTGTGCAAATTAAACAAAAAATATTCTGCATTTTTTCCACACGCCATTCTCAAACTTGAGATATTACATGCCTCAATTTTCGTTAATCGTCTCTAAGTTATCAGCGCTCAAATAGGCCTTGTTTTCGGGCCCACCCTCTATGTTCATCTGACTCTTAGTTGTCAGTTTGCAATTTTGCTGCAAGTGTATATATGTGTAGCGTAAGAGTTTTTGACTGAATGAACTTCAAAGTCTTTTGCAATGTCGTGCTCCATGTTGCGCGGAGACCAATGCACGCTGTGTTAGGTTTGCTAAATAAACACTTCTGCAGAAAGCTTTTCGCACTTTTATCGCTGTACCGCAGCCATGCGTAACTTTTTTGAGCCACGGGTGCATTATAACATGTTCTTGAAGTGACCGTCAGCCAGAGCAATGCAAAATGAAAATGCTACTATCCGTCTGTCGTTAAGAATGAAAAACAGCAGACATGTCACGTTTTCTGTTGTATATTTTATTCTTATATGGCAGCTTAGTGATGTGTTCAGTCAACGAAGTTAACGCCGGGGCCTAGTATAGTACTTGGACGGGTGATGGTCAGCAGACGAGTGAACCATCTTGGTGTGTAACTAACTATTCAAGTCAACTCAGCCTGACCATCCTTCCGTGGAGAGGTACATTGAGTACCAGTGAAATCACACATCGGCACACCGCGCGATGCACTAGCCGGCTGTAAATTTTGCCGCCCTGGGCAGCTGCCATGGTGAATTCGGCCACTGTGTATAGGCCTGAATAGACGTCCATAATAGACTTGCCTATTCAGCGTGGCGGACCCCGACCGTACGTCTATAGCAGGTGTCGTGGGAACAGAGTGTCACGCGTTGCATGCCACGCATCGCCGACTCTAATGCTGTATAAAGACGTACCTATCGTGCAGCTACGCTAATTATGCACTGTCCACGTGTATAGGCCCACACGGTGGTGCGTAAAAACTTTTTTTTCACTTAATCTGCGTTTTGACAAATATTGCGCATAGTAGGCCGCTGTGGCTGAAGTTAATTACTTACTAAAATGGTGCAAATAAGTAATAACTGTGCAGATAATGTTGTCCCTCCCTAGGATACATAAAGCGTGAATAGTGACAAGTGGACGTTGGGGAAAAACGTTTTTTGTGTGTCAGCGTGTAGAGATACCACGCGTTTAGGACTAGGCCTACAGCGATGCCAAGGCGGCGCAAAATCGCTTTGATGTCACTATCCACACCGTATAGAGTCTATACTGTAGGCCCACTGTATAGTTCAGTCAAGTCAGTCAGTGGCATTCAGTGCGGGAGTTCGTGTTACGTCGAAAAAAAGGTTTCACATTAGGCTATATTTGTAGCACTTCTCTTAGATGAAATTTCTACGCTTACCGAGTTAATTGCAAACACGAACTTGCGACGGTCGTCGGTGTTATCATTAGGACTAGGCCTGTTTTAAGCACCAACGCTTGCGATCATCTACTAGCTAAGCTTTAAAAGGATAATCGGGAAGATTATCTGCTGAAATTTGTACTATAATTGAATGGACTTTTTGTGTTTTACCCATTACCATTAGGAATTACGCGTACCGAAAATATTTCCAATCGTCAATTTTCAGGTCATGTTTTGTGTAAGAAACGTTAGGGCTTGATCGGTATCGGTTCTTAGCGAGCGTCAGATTAAGAAAACATTTATTAGATTAGCCATGTGATCAACTTTTTCTCGACCAAACACGAATCGACGCATAGTGCCGTATGAAATCTTGTGCAACGCTGTCTTGCAGTCGTTTAGAGGGTTGTCGACTCAGTTTCGATTGTGCTGTGTGTGCTGTGCTGACTTAACTCGCTGATAAAACTCGAGGCACCGACTGTCAGGCGAGCTTCTTTTGCAGTCACTGACGTCGTCACTGCAAGGTACTTCCGGTGGGGGTCACGTAGCAAGATGGCGGCCGCCGCGACGCAGTTCGTGATCGGTACGCTGACGGCGGTCTGCGCGAGTCTCGTCCTCGTTCTGTTGCTATGGCGACTGACGCGTCACTTCCGGTCCGTGCGACGGCCGGCACCGCCATGTTGTGACGTCACCGACCTGCTGGCCTGGCTGCTCGACGGGTTCCAGGCGCTGACGGCGGTCGTTATTTTGGTTCTGGTGGTCGGCGACGACGACGGGACATGCGCAGTGGCCGGTCTTTTGGCGACATTGGGCGGCGCGCTGACGCTCTGTCTCTTAGCAACGCGCTCCGTCGTCATAGCGACCGGCTATCACGTGGGGTCACGTGACGTGGACACTAAGGCCAATGATGGACGCCGCTGTTCCGTGGTGCATGTCGGTATACCGCTGATCGGTCTGCTGATCTCAGTCGTCGCCGTCTGCTGCGTTCTACCGCTAGCCATCACCCCACCACCACCGACGAGTAGGCCTAACCACACCGACCACCACCGCATCTCATGTCTCCCATTTACCTCGCGGCATTCGCGTGACAGTCGAGCATCTGCCGCCGCGGCCTGGGGTTACTCGTGCTTCCTATTGGTCGGCGTCGGCTGGCTGCCGGTCCTGGTTGCCATGGTGACCGATGTATACAACTGCGTGTGGCGGAATCGCAGCTTGAAGCAGCCGGTGGCGGGTCGCGTTGTCTGCGTCAGCGGAGCGCTGCGGATGGTCGCTTGGAGTCTGGCGTTGGCTGTGACAAGTGCTGTAGTATTTCGACAGACCCCAGTATCAAGTCACGGACAATTGGGGGTGACGCTCGCCGTGAGCGTCGACCTGGCGATTCTGTTGCACGTTTTACACGACGCTCTGTACCTGCTTCTACTGCATCATCGTCAGCAACAGCAGCAGCAGCAGCAGCAGCTGATGCCCCCGTCTCGTCTCACGGCCGTCGCCAGAGCTCAGCGACAACTGGTAAGGCTCCCATTTCACTGCATGTCTTATTCTACAGCACCAGTGCACCACCCGTTTTAGGAACCGGGTATCGGTTGCAACCGGGTTGCTGTAATAGGGTACTCGGTCATCCGGTTTCAACTTGTAAAGGAAGAAAACGCACCCAGTTACCGAATAGGCCGTTTCACAATGCTGTGCTATGCACGACGTGTGTAAAAACTGTACAACAGCACTTCTTCTAGCCTACCCCGAATCCAGGCCCGTCGAGAGGGTGGGGTAGGGGGGTTAGCTACCGCGGGCCCCGCGATGTTTGGGGGACCCCACCGTCGGCCAGAAATTTATAAAGTACATCAGAATGTACCATGTTGAACAGAAAAATTCAAAAATTTTCTCCCGATAGGGGCCCCGTGAAAATGTTTGGGAGCCCCGCAAGAATGTTTCCCTGGGCCCTGCCGTGGCTCTTGACGGGCCTGCCCGAATCACAACTGGCCGAGCTGTCATCTGACCGCCAAGGGTCATACTTTAGTTCGCCTCGCAGTCGCATTCCATTCCTGATGGCGGAATTTCCACCTTCACCCAACTGCGTGGCCTAAACGCTAACCGCCGCTATTTAATATTGAGTCTGTTCTTTGGCGCAGGCTGGCTGTCTGAAGACGTACCTGGTGGAATGGCGTCACGTCACGTCGGACGATGACGTCATCAGCGGCGGCGGCGAGATGAAAGTGTTTTCTGCGTCGTACCGTCACGCCTGGTTCAACGAGCTGCGCGCCATGACGTCACTGCATAGCAACCGTTGCTATACGCTGGCGTATTTATGGTACTCGGCCGAGAACCCGTTCACGGCCGACATCGCTCAGCTCTGTGGTGACGTCATCTGCGACAAGACGCCGTGAGTCACTCAGTCACCTGATGATCCTGATCGCCGGGTGGTCGCGATAGAAGGAAAGGGGAGGAAGAAAAGTAGAAGGAAAGGAGAGGGGAGACCCTTTGCATTTGCTTTCTCAGGAAATATGTCCTAGCTGTGCCACCGCAGAAAAATAAATCCATGCTCTTATACACAAAAACGCTTCAGCTTCTGGATGACTTTCGTCTCTCAGATCTCCCACCTGGGCTTTGCCCCTCACCCCACTTATTCTACAAACGTTTTAATAGCTAATTCCGTCTTCCAGGGCTCTTTATATCACGCCGTAAAAGTTGAAATTCCAAATACGCCACTGCTGTCCCACATGTAGACGCCCTCTTAGACTTGTCGTGTGTACACAGAGTGATCTGTCGCGAGTTGGCTGGTCGCGGTTCACTGCGCACGTTCTTACGTCACGGCGATGACGTCACGACGCGCTGCGACCTGATTGGTCGACTGCTGGCGGACGTCGCACGCGCCTTGGACTTCGTTCACAGCCGCCATCTTGTACACGGCAACGTGACGTCACACGCTGTTTACGTCGTCACGGTGTGTGACTGATCGCATTATTTTGTCGGTCGTTAAACTTTTCCTTATTCTACAAACGTTTTTAATAACAAGAACGTGCTTTAACGTTTCCCCTAACAGTACAATTTTTTAAAAATAAAACATTTGTAAACGTCGAATAAAATAGCTACTTTTTGCCTAACGGACGTATTTGACTAAAAGATTTATTGCTGCAAAGTAGAGATTTTTGTTGTATTTGCCAAATTTTTGCCATTTTTGTGTTTAACCTCATGCGTGTCGTCCGTAGGGGTCCGCCGTGGATGACGTCAGAGCGGTGCTGGGCGACTTCGAGTGGAGTTTCCTGGCCGTGACGTCACACAGCTACTCGCCTGACGTCACGGGATTCCGTCACGTGACCGCGGAGTGCCTGCAGGGCGGTCTGCCAGCGCGTAGCACGTTTAGAATCACACGGGCGAGCCTGACGTCTCACTCGTGGCTCGGCGCTACAGCCAGTCAGCTGTGCCAGGTGATACGCTAATATGTGCAGTAATTTCAGCGGGAAAAAAACTGCTGCTATCACGGTGAAGGAAAAAGTACTGTACCGTACAATGTAGCTATCAGTTTAGGCGGATCTGTGGCTCAAGCTAATCGATTGGTCGAAATGTCAGAGGCTGCTCGGCGCTCGTGCTAAATGAACCGGATGCACTCTGGTGGCAAATCACACAGCTGTGGAACCGTGAAACATTATTTTGTCCAAATTTTCAAAATAGGCTATGGGAATTATTGACAAATTGCTCACTGAAACACAGTGATGTTTTAGTTTATCATTTAAAAGAACAACGAAAAGACGCATCGTTAGACTTAGAAGCCGGTAGCTGTTGAAACAACGGTGGCAGACCGTTCCAGGCGGCCGGTGCAGCGTATGAAAGCGGTCGTTATGCGAACGGCGTGAAAAATGACGTCATTTGTATCAATAAAACTTATAACATTTATGTCGCAGAATATTTATTTGTTCCTAAACATTCTGTATGAAATTTTGTCGAAGTATAAGCATTTTTCCACCGATATACTGAAGAAAAAGTGAGTGGGTGTTTTTTGAACATAATGTACAATATTTACGCGCAACAGCAACTACTGCTGTAGTGCGTCTTAGCCATCGCAATTTTGTTCGTCCATCCGTTCGTCCGTCTGTCTGTCACACGGGTAGATCAGTCAAAAACGGTGCAAGCTAGGATCACCAAATCTTCACCGTCGGCTGCCTGGAAGACTCTAGTTTCAGGAACCGTAAAGCTTTTCCATAAATTCGAAGGGAGTCACCCCGAACAAGGGCGCTAAATGAGATGGGGTAGGGAAAATCTGCGACATCCAGCGGAATGGCGTTGCCAGAACGAGATAGTGGCGCCATATGTTGAAGTAGTGTTGCATTTGGTTAATGCCAAATGTATACCGGTATTACTTTATGGTCTAGAGGCTTGTCATCTAAACAAAGCAGACATACAATCATTGGGCTTTTGTGTGTATAGACTGTTAATGAAACTTTTGTGTACTAATAATTTGTCTATACACTGTGTCTCAAAAAAACCGGACCCCTATTACGTTTTGAAATAACTCCAACAAACTGTGCCTAATAATAATAATGATTAGCTGAGAAAATCGTCAAAAGGTACTCAATATCGTAG